>Ga0098052_1000899_pt1 | contig 18733 bp, 25 predicted proteins | sample 15_taG_FD_81591 | JGI IMG/M metagenome (GOLD analysis project Ga0098052, IMG submission 81591) | Marine viral communities from the Subarctic Pacific Ocean - 15_ETSP_OMZ_AT15312 metaG | ecosystem: Environmental > Aquatic > Marine > Oceanic | place: Pacific Ocean | collected 2015-01-18
CCAAAGTCTATAACGGATCCCGTCCTGGAGATCCGAGACAAATCATTATCCGATGCTATAGATATGGCCAGGACTGAGAGACATATTATTCCGGATATTTCCAAAGGTGCAGATGGTCAATTTATAGGGGCTCCCCGTGGTATGAACACCCGGATGGAACTGAAACAAATGCGGGAGGAATTTGATGCCCTGGTAGACGATGGTATTGAAGGATCAGATTGGTATCAACGAGCTCGGGAGGGGACTAAAAAATTGCTCCCAGGATCAAAGGCTGATCGGGCTGAACACTCCGGACAACTTGCTGTCCTATCTGCACAAGCAGATCCTAGTCCAAACCTTGGGTGGACTATCGAGGCTAATAACGAATTCGCCGCCGGGAATAATGTGTTCATGGTCAGGACACAAAAACAGGCTGACAAGATTGTCGATGCTCATACTGGAGTAATCCCTCCAGGTGAACATTATGACGAAATCCTTGGACTAAAGACTCACAACTATGAACAGTCACTAAACCCGGACAAAGATTTTCCTACAACTGGAACAAACGATATCTGGCACGGTCGTTCATTCGGTTATAAGATGGATGACGGGTCCGAGTTTGACCGAGGGTTCAGTCCCCAGGAACATAGGTTCCTAGATCACGAAACAGTCCTGGCGGTTGACCGTGCTAATGCAAGAAATTTGGGCGGACGTTCCGATTGGACTGCACCAGAAATTCAGGCTGCGGCTTGGATATCTTCCAAGGGCCGCGGATTGTTTAAGAAGAATCCTGAGAAGTATGGCAACGATTTGCAGAATGCAATGAAGGACGCTGCCAAAACTTACCCTGACTACTATGCAAAGCACGCTGCTCAGATGACCCATGAAACGATGCCCGCACCTGACGCATTATTGACTGGACACTTATCAAAGTTAGCAGATGCAACCGATGAAGAATTAGAGGCGTTTTCCGAAGCTGCAAGTTGGGTTGATCCCGTAACTAATAAAGATATATCTATTGATGAAGCAAGAATGCTCCAGATTGATCCTAAGAAAGGTAAAGGACTTTATGAAGGAGAAATCAATCCACTAGACATTAGCAATCCGCTCGTTCAATTAACTGATGGTCCCGGAGGGAAAAAAGTTGGGAAAACTTCCGAGAGGTTATTGAGTGCATTGTCATCAATTAAGGGTTACATGGATACCCAAGCTGGTGCGGCCTGGTCAAAAGCATTTAACCTGGGAACTACTGGGACTAAGAAAGCATCTTCCGGATCATATACTATTGGACTAGACCGTCCACTCACAAAACCAGAAATGCAGCAGCTTAGTAAAGTCGCTGGCAAGCGCGGTCTGGATGTTATTGATACTGGAGAAGGAGTTACCCTGGCAAACTTCAACTCCACAAGAGGCCAGAAACTTGTGGAATCTTTAGACTCTGGTAGTAGTCCAATTGGGAAAAATATAAAAGAGGTTGAGGTTGAAGTTGATGGAGAAAAGCAACTACAGAAAATCTTTACTGAAGAAAAAGCTGGAGCATTAAAAGAAATTAAATTTAAGTTTGCTCAGAAACCATCGAAAGAAGAATTAAAATATTTAAAGGATCTCAGGGATGGTAAAATTGATGATAATAAATATAAGGTCCAGATTAAAGGTAAGCTTAAAAAAGATATTACCATTACTCAGGTTAAATCCCAAGGTGATGAGATGGAAAGGGTCCTAGCTGATCAATGGTGGAGTCGTGGATTGAGATCTGACATTGAAAAAATCTTCCCAAATTATAAAGGATCTTTGGCTAGGGTTGAAGGGGACTTAACAATGTTTGATTGGTCTCAACCAGGGTCGGGAGAAGCTACAAGAAAACTCCAAAAAATAAAGGAAAAAAACCCAGCGCTTTTTGCACGTTTAGATAATAGCCTTAAAATAAGAAAGCAAGCAGGGAAGATTGCAAAAAGAAATATGGATGAAGCTGCAAGAAATAATGACACTGTGAGGGAAGATATTCAGTTGTCTTTGAGACTGATTGAGAACGGTGGGTTTACTGCTTTGTTCGATGCACTAAAACGGGGAGCGATACTCCCCGCTATAGCAGGACCGATGATCATGTATGGGATTCGTCAGGAACAGGGTCAACCGGAGGGGCTACTTTCCCCCGGGACCTAGAGGTCATTGACACAATTCCAATGGACTTTCTGAATTCCTCACACTCCTGGTGCTCGGTCATCTTCTGAGGAATCCTTTCAAAAGAATTCTTCATTCTTTTATATAACAGGCCAGTCTCCTGGTCTATAAATATATTCTTCCTGGTGGGATGAGGATCCCAACCTTCATAATTCTCCATGTTTCTCCTTTCTATTTGTATGCATCTCGTATGCATTCGAACCATTCGTATGCATTTGTATGCATTGTTTTCAGTGCTAAGTCACTGATATTATATAAACACCCAGGGATTCGAACCCTCGGTACTGAGGCCGCAAACCCTGCAATTGCAAGGCTTGCGAAATTTGGTATGCATTTTTGTATGCATCCTGTTTTGCTTATCCATACAACTTCTTGGATATGGCTGCACCAGTCTCAAGAGTCTCTTCGCCAGAAAGGTGCGAATAACGCGCTGTACTGGCAGAAGACTTATGGCCGAGGTGACTGCCTATGATGCCTAAGTCTTTCCCGTCCTGGCGCAAATAAGAACCGCAGCAATGACGAAAGTCATGCCAACGGAAGTTCTCAATCCCAGTACTCTTTATGAGAGTCTGCCAGGAACGCTTAACCGCGTTGGGGAAAACTCTTTCACTTACGAATGGACCACAGTCTTCCTGGCCTCTACGTCTATAAAGAATCTCCAGGACCTGGGGCATATTCTCCAGCTTCTGGACTTTTACGTCATCCCCATTTTTGAGACCTTCCTCATATACAGTTGCGGCCATCTCAAATTCGGGCTCACCGTTCTCGTCAATTTTTGCACCCATACACTGACGCTCTCGCTTGACAACACGGAAATTAATTACCTTATTTTTAAAGTCAATATCTTTCCAGCGAAGTCCGAGTGCCTCAGATTCCCGGCATCCAGAATTCAAAGCGAAATGGATGAGGTCCTTTAGGTTTTGGTTAGTGGAAAGTTCCACAGCATCGAAGAGTCTCTTGAGCTCATCATCATCGAGCCAACGAACTCTCTTTACTTCCGGATCCTTGGGGACCTTTTTGTTGGAGATGGGACAATCGTTAGCCCAACCGATATCTTGTGCGAATCTGAAAGCTCTTTGCAGAGTCTCAACATAACGGTTCACAGTGGCTGGTTTTAAATTGGAAGTCCCGTGGGGGCCGTTGCTCTTCAGAATATACTTATGTTCTTTTACGAGCCCGGTTGTTACTTCGGAAAGGGGAAGGTCACCAATTACTCTTTTCCAGTAACCCCCTCTTTGGCGGTAGCTTTTGAAGTCCTTGAACTCCCAGGCTACATCGACAAGGAATTTGTCAATGAGCTCACTAAGAGTATGTTCCACTCCCAAAGTTTCATTGGAAAGATTGCCTTTCCTCTTGGCCTTTTTCTTTTCTTCCAGGATATCGAAAAGCTGCTTAAACTGACCTTGGTCATTCAGCTTGTCCAGTCTCAAAAGCTTGACTGGAACTCTTCGGTTCCCGGCTTCATTTTTATTGCCAACATATCCACACACATTGACTTCGTGGAGATCTAAGTTCTTTATTTCCTCCACTTTCTTTTTACGGTCAACCGGAAGTAATATCCAATCGGATCCGTAGTCGTTCCCCTTAAATTTTTTAAGGTCCTTCAAGTTCTTAGGCATCTTCTCTCTCCTTTTTTGTATCCCGAGCTATCTTCTCAAGGCACGCTGCCTTAACCCAGGAAGTTATGGAGGGCAATCCGCCCCCCTTGGATTCGATGTCGCTCAGGTGAGCTACAACGCTGTTATGGACTTCTTCGTCTACTGCGAATTTCTTTCTCATATTGTTCCTTGGTTAGCCTGGCAGAAAGCACGCGAAAATCCGATTGGAGTGTTTGAACGTAGCTCCTTTGTCTTTTCACTTTTCCCCCCCAGTCGGTTTAGTGCTGAGGTCCCTATTGTACGTCCCCCAGCTTTAATAGGCTTGAGCGGCTTTTTCTCTGGCATTACGAAATCGCCCCACAATCCTGTTTTTTTAGTGTAAGCATTACACTTTATAATATGCTCCCATTCTTCAAAAGAAACTCCTTCACCATCTTTCTTATCAATCTCATCCAGGAAATCGATATCATCGGAAGATAGATCGAGATAACCAGCGTAGTCGCACGGATTAAAATACTGCGGCTTACCTAATTTTACGCCACAGATAGTTTCATAGCATTCCGGGATCAATGTAGATAAACGACCCACTGGGTTTTCCAAAGCCCAAAAGTCAGGTTGGTAGAAGTCAATAAGGTTCAGTGTCTGATAAATCAATTTAAGACTCTCGTCGGTTTCCCCCCTGGCGTCTTTACCTTTCCACCATCTAGCACCGGACCCTGCGAAGTCAGTGCAAGGCGGAGCGGCGAGTATCCCATCGGGGAAGACGTCGAGGTCCATCAGTTCTTCGCAAGAATCCAGATCCAAAATATCTGAACCCATGTATGCAAGGGGGTCCCCTTCGTATTTCAATTCCAACATATGTACGTCCCAACCGTTATCGTAATATTCTCCACACCAGTGGCCTGAGTAGTCAAAGAGTGAAAGTAATGTTTTCATATTATTGCTTTCGTTATGCCCCCCGGAGGGGGCGGGTTGGTTAGTTAACAACTGAGTTTAGAAAGTTATAGACTCCCTCAATCATTTCCTGACTACATCCATCGGATGACATATCGTCAACGTTACTAATACATTCGTAGTCGTAAGTTCCATCAATGTTTCTAGGCATCATGTACCAATTATTTCCGTCAAAGAAGTAACCAGTTCCGTCTTCTTCGTTGTAGTGAATGTTATTTTCCATCTTCTCTCCTTTGGTGTGGCCTCCGTAGAGGCCGGGTTAATTAGAATGGGAAGGGGTCTACTTCTTCCGCTTCTACTTCTACAATCTCGCCAGAAGCAACCATTGCATCGTAACGCTCTTGATTATACTGATTCTCATCCTCTAGGCCAGCCAACTCTGCTTCACACTCTTTTAAAGCAGAAGCATAATTGGGATCCCAGTCTTGTCTAAATGCTCCATGGTGAGGTTCGTTTGCTAACTCCCACTCGACTAACTCTCTTTCTCTGATATCCATCTTCTCTCCTTTGTGTTCTCAGCCCCGTTATTGGGTCTGAGTACATATGGTCTCATGTGGTGACACTCTATGTCAAGTAAAAAAATGCATTATTTTCATTTTTTAAATTTTGTGCTATATTAAAGGTAAAAAGTTTGCATAAATAATTTTGCAAACGATAATGTTATTTATCGTACATACAACAATAAACATGAACCTAACATGAACCTAACATGAACCTAACATGAACCTTTAACAAAACGCATATGCTGACAGTGAGACAAAAGATGCGAGTAGCTGGAGTAACACTGGCTGAGGTGGCCAGGGACTGCAAGATAGGAGTCTCTGACACTTGTAGGCTATTGAACGACGAGCTCGTAATGAATGTAAAAGTTGCCGCCCTGGACTTGGTGGAGAAAAAAAAGCAGGAGCTCGAGAAACTGGAGGCGTATGAATGAAAAGGAACGTGAAATTTTAGAAGAGAATACACGCGAGATTGAATATCTTCGCGCCGATTTTCAAAAGTTTTTTTCAATCGCAAAAACTTTACTGCCAGAAATAGCAGAAACGAGGACACTCCAGCGATTGATCAACGAGCGGGAGGAGTGCCGCAAACGTAACAACCTAGTATAGGAGAGGTATGACGAAACAAATATGTTTAAACGGGCAAAGAAAAATGCTCTTGGATCACTTCCTGGGGAATACGGATAATTTCCAAATTTTTGATCGGAAGAGCTTCCAGGAAATTGCAGATATCGCCGCTGAGACTCTTGAGTTTGAGATCTCACAAAGCACGGTCCGAGGGATCTGGAACGCACGGAGGGAAAATAACTTCGCAGTATGGGAATCACCGGAGCGGAAAAAGAAATTGTCTGTGTCAGAAGAAATAGCCGGGCTTAAAAAAATTGCTGCGGAACAGGATAAAAAATTCAAAATAATATTCCGTAGATTACATGAATTGGCTAATCAAGATTCGTCAACTCGGGAATCATTTGCATTTAATAATGGAGGAGGCGATGGAGCCGAGCTGGTTGACTGACGAGGACGCATTTTTTGAGAAGTTTTACCCGGAAGAAAAAGTAAAGGATTACGACCCGGAGAATATTGAACACTACATGGAGCTTATGGATGAGCAAAAGAGTAAAAGAGAAATGCTGTAGATGGTGTCATGGCGAGTTGCCTGGGATCAGAACCAGGTTTTGCTCAGACCTGTGCTACAAAAAACATAAAGTCGAGCGGAACAGAATATATTCCGCTCAATTTAGGTTTAAACATCCCTGTAAGCCCTGCGAAATATGCGGGGCAACATTCAAACCACTACGCGCTGACATTAGCGCGTGTTCCCCCCCTTGCTCAAAAATTAAGGCAAAAAATAATCAGCAATTGAAAAGAGTCCAGTCGCGGAAATTATTACCCGTCAAACCGATGGAGTCACCAAAACCTATATTAACAGAATACAAGGTTTCTTATCATACGGATCCTCAATTTGTGAATTCCGAGGATCCCAAACATAACAATCTAAAAAATGCTGTCCAAACGTATATCGAACAGGGCGGCACGATTGAACAGCAACCGGCACCGCCAGGTTCAAAAACTCCGAGTGTAAATTTGCGGTTTGGATTCCTGGCGGAGGATGTTTTTGGTTTTGGGTGGGAAAAAAACGCGGACGAGCTCCTGGAGGATTATGGTCGTTATTGATATGGATCCGATGAGTAAGCCAAGGCAGACTCGCAGCGATAAATGGCCGCCAGTTAGACCAGTCGTTGCGAGGTGGAGAGCATGGGCTGATGAGATTCGATTGGCTTGTAAAAAGGAAAAATTTGTTCCTGAGAATGAGCTCATTATGGAATTCCATATTCCCATGCCAAAATCCTGGAGCAAAAAAAAGAGAGAATTATTTGTCGGAAAACCTCATACACAAAATCGGTTGGACATAGATAATTTGGCAAAAGCAGTCATGGATGCACTCATAAAAGACGATGGATGCGTTCATTATTTAGAGGCAAAAAAGCTCTGGTCTGTAGAAGGAAAGATCAAACTTGAGAATAAGCATCGATTTAATTAAATGCTTCAGAAACGCTTCAAATCGCCCTGTATGGGAAAAAGTAGAATGTGGATACAAACGTATCCATATGGTCACTATATTGTAGTTTCCGTTAACCGCAATGGTTTGCAGGGACGCAATTAATTGAGTAACCAATCATGCTAAGGAGAGAAATGGTTGAACAAATGGAGATTGAACGGAGTAATTTTCGAGTGCTCCAGGCAATCCGAAAAAGTAAAGATGCTCGAAATAAGGAAGCAAGAAAAACTTTTTTCCGCTGGGTGAAAATTAAATTTGGGAAGGGGAAAAATGATTAAAAATGATTTTAAAAATAGATTTGATCCGGAGCTCCGCCAAGAATATTTGGGGGGAACAGATCTCGCTGCTGTTTTAAATATGAATCCGTATAGAAAACGGTATCAAGTCTGGAAGGAAAAAACTGGAAGGATGGATCCTGAAAATCTTGATGATAATGAAGCAGTATATTGGGGTAAGGCGCTCGAATCTAAAATAGCTGAGAGATATGTGGAAGTGTCGGGGAATAAGGTCCGAAACGTAAATCGTACTTTGGTCCATCCGAAGTACGATTTTATGCGCGGACATATTGACCGGAAACTCGAAAAGGAGAACGCCGGGCTCGAGGTCAAAACAGTCGGGCTCAGATCCGCACACCTTTGGGGTGAACAATATTCCGATGAAATACCTGTACATTACGAGATTCAGGTTCTGCACTATCTGGCGATCACCGGGTTCGATTATTTTGATATCGCTGCTTTGTTCTTTGGCCAGGAAATGCGGATATTTACAGTGCGGCGAAATAGGAACCTCGAGAGAATAAAAGAACTTGAAGAGAAGGCAAGGGAATTTTGGGAGCAGCACGTTCTCACCGGGATCCCGCCGCTACCGGGTTCAACAATCGAAACTGCTATGGCCTTCCCGGAAGCATACCGCGGCGAGGTCGCAACTCTTACTCCTATGCAAGACCACTTCATCATTGATGCACACATACTCAGCGATGATCTGGCGATTGTGCAGGATAAACTGGACTCGGCAAAAACCAAGATCCAGAACTTGATGGGCTCCGCCGAGGCCCTCGAAAACTCACGCGGATATGAGGTCGCAACCTGGAAGAATTCCTCCAGGAATGGGAAAACATTCCGTATTTTTAGAATGAAGAGAAGGAGAGAAAACGATGAGTAAAATAACAATGGACTCAATTATAAAGGGAGTCGAAACAGTGCCTTTGGTAACCGTGGTTACCGGGGCAACCGCCGTAGGGAAAACGCATTTTGCTTGCCAAAGTGATGCGCCGATTATGCTGGACCTCGAACATGGTGCGGAGATTCATAACAACCAGAAGATTCCACTGTATGGAAAGGATACAGTCTTTGACGATTGTATTGAGTCGCTGCGACTTATCTATGCTGAACATAAAAAAATGGGCGTAAGGACGGTGATAGTGGACTCGATGGACTGGGTTCAAAAGCTCATACATAAGGAAGTCTGTAATCAAAAGGGTGTGGAGACTATTGACGAGCTAAAATGGGGAGCGGGATATCAATTGGCTGCATCCCTGGCCCAGGACTTTATTAATGGACTGGACTCACTTAGGCAGCTTGGCCTGGAGATAATTATTATCTGCCATACACAGATAGTGAAAGTCGATGAGCCCATACATGATTTGTATGAGGTCTACGATCTTAAATTAGATCGATTGATCCGTAATACTCTGAAGGAGTGGGCCACAATAATTGCCTTCTGTGAATTTGAACAGAGAACAGAGCTCAAGGGTGAGCGCTTTGGAAAGAAAGTGTACAAGGCAACATCCACAGGTAACCGTGTCATGCATACGGTCCCACAGGCTGGCTTTGTAGCGAAGTCAAGAATCCCTATACCTTCCCCGCTGCCATTAGACTGGAAGGTATTCAAATCGGAAATTAGCAAAGCAAGAAAAGGAGAGCAATGAAAGTAGATTTTAACATCATGGATTATGCCCCCGGAAATGAGTCCGAGACTAATCCAGAATTGAGAGAATTCCCGCTGGCAACGCCGGGTAAATATAAATGTGAGATTGTCGATTCCACTGAGGAAATTTCCGCGGCAGGGAATAGATATTTAAAACTAAAACTTTCCATCTGCGATGGTGGCAAGTTCAACGGAACCTGGATCTGGGATAATCTCAATCTGTACTATCCAAAGGAAAGTGTACAAGGTCTGGCCCGTCAGATCCTTGGCACAATCTCAAAATGCTGTGGTGTCCTGGATCCCAGTGATACAAGCCAGCTTCATTATAAACCATTGTTTGTCCTTCTCGATATTGAGAAGGGTACAGACGGGTATAAAGACAAGAACGTCGTCAAGAAATATATGCCCCTCGATCCGGAAACTATGAAGGCTGATGCTGTCAACGAGACTAAGATTCAACTCGATAAGATTGACGCACTTCCCAAAAAGCCCGTTGAAAAAAAAGATGAGTCCGGACCTATTGAAGACGGGATCCCATTTTAGTGCAAAAAGTCTGTTTAATTTGCAAGGAAAAATACACGCCTAACCAATTTGCAACTCAGTTGTATTGCGGGAGGGCGTGTAAAGAAAAAGCACGCTACCTCAGAGCGATTGCGGAAGGGAAGCCGCGGAAGGGTGGGTATTCAAGAAGTGTCTACATTCGCATTTGGATGAAAGCGCGTGGTGAGTCGGATTTCTCAGCGCCTTGTGCATTCTGTGGAAAAAAATTGAAAGCTGATGAGCCATTCAATTTAGCCCATACAGTCCCAAGATCAAAGTTAACTTTTGAACAAATTAAAAGCGAAAAGTTTCTCGTTTTGTCATGCCCCGATTGTAACCAGGCAATGGGGCAGATGACTGAATCAGAATTTAAGGGAGAGAGAGAATGAGTGATTTTATACAACTATTTTTATATGCGTATGGTTCCGGCCTTCTTTCAGGCATAGCCCTGCTAATGGTAACTCTTTATTGGTGGGCGTCGAGATGAACAAACATCATCAAGAGGCCGCGGCTGCTCAGAAAAGAATCGACGCTGCCAAGGAGTATGAGAGGAAAAGGAAGGAGCTCGCAGGGGATGCATATCGATGCTATTTGGCGTATATGAGATTGAGAAAATTAATATAGGAGAGAAATGACACAACTTAGTATATTCCAGGGAGCTCGCTCGACTCGGCCAATGATGGTCGATAGTGATGACTTTTGGGAAGATGTGAGAACAGGGAGGTGGGAGCGGGAGATTACAGAATTGAGAGAGATCTTACGCTCAAAAGGCAAGGAAGCCTATAATGAAAAAAAGAAAGAGCTATGGGCTATTACTATGTCCGGATTGTTCCGGGAAAGAGCAAAGGATTCGATAGTCAGATACTCTGGATTGATCCAGGGTGATATAGATTCGGTTGATAACCCTGAGCAGCTTCGAGATGATCTTGCACTGGATCCTCATGTGAGGGCGTCTTTTCTTTCGCCTTCCGGAAAAGGGGTTAAGCTGGCTATCGCCGTTCCTTGTGATCCTGAAAAACACACCGCCAGTTTTTTTGCTGCTGAAAAATACTTCCTGGACAAGCACAAGGTTGAACTGGATCCCTCATGCAAAGATATTAACCGGATATGCTTCACAAGCTATGACCCGGAGCTAAAGGGTAACGAAGATGCGATACCGATTGAGGTGACAGAACTGACAGAACTGACACAACCGACAAAACCAGTGCAATACAAATATGGGACAGTTAGATGGGCCGAAGTATTCCATAGCCAGGGGATGGTCATCAAGGAAATTGGGAATACAATCCTGGTCCAGTGTCCGTGGAAACATCTACACACAACCGGGAAGGATGGCGATAGGTCCACAATAATATTTAAAGATGGAACCCAGGCATTTAAATGCAGCCATGCTCATTGCGAAAATAGAGGACCGAAAGATCTGGAGAATTATTTCTCGGCTGAAGTCATTTCCAGGTCAGCGGAACCATACGAAGGAACTCAACAAGCATTTGCCGAGCCGATTGGACGTCCCAGGAAAACTAACCTGGGAAAAAAGAAAGAGCGAGAGATACAACCCATCGAAGAGTCGCTGCTCAATCCGCCTGGCTTCGTTGGTGACTGGGCAAAGTTCATAACAGATACTGCGTGGTTCCCGCAACCTGAGCTTGCCCTCGGTGCGTCTCTGGCCTTTACTGCTACAATGTTAGGGCGCAAGATTCGAGACGAGTCAGATATAAGGCCAAATATATATGTTGCAGCACTCGGAAGGACCGGTATAGGCAAAGAACACGCGAGAAAGCTCGTCAAGCTAATGTTTGCCCAAACCGGTGCAAATGGGTTCGGAGCAGAGAAACTTTCCAGTAGAAGCGCAATTGAGCGCACGATTTCTGCGACACCGTCTTGTTTATACATGATTGATGAGTTCGGACACTATATTTCTTCAATTATGAATCCTAACTCAAACTCACACCTGAGAGACGTAAGTTCGATGTTCCTGGAGTTATATGGCTCGAGCTCTTCCAAGTTTTTTGGGACCGACCTGGCAAACCGTAAAGGTGATACAGAACGGTTTGAAATAGACCAGCCAAGTGCATCAATTTATGGGAGCTCAACAAAGGAATCGTTTTGGGGATCCCTTACCAGTGATGCCGTGTCCTCGGGGACTTTGAACAGGTTCTGTATATTCAATGCCAGCGATGAGCGCCCCCCTGTAAATGAGTCTGGTCTGATCGGAGACATCCCCCTGGCGCTGACAAATAAGGTGAGAACGTATAATTCAATGCCTATTGATCAAAAGGCAATTGGGAATATATCTGAACTAAAAGTTCCAAAGCCCCTTGTTGTTCCTGCGTCCGAAAATGCTAAGAAAATATTCCGGGCATTCCAGAAAGAAACTCTGAGACTGTCTGACCTGGGTGCAGATACAAGCGCCATGTGGGTGAGAGCGGCTGAGATAGCTAAAAAAATAGCACTTATATTGGCTGGATCCAGGTTCCAAGATATTGTAGCAGAGGATGCTGAGTATGGTTGCGAACTAACTCAGGCGCTCATTCAGAACGCGTGCGTTGCCATAAAGGAAAACTTGAGCGACAACGAATACGAGCGGGAGAGTAAGAGAGTTGAAGCTATAATTAGAGAGTGTGGGCCAAAGGGAATATCAATGAAGAATCTTGTTCAAAGGACAAGGTTTTTGAAGTCGAGAATGCACCGAAAAGCATTGCTGGATGATCTCTTTGATAGTGAGTTGGTAAACAGGGAACATAGGGTAATAGGTTCATCGCATAAACCGTCGTTAATATGGTTTGCTGAATAAGTGTAACACCTATTCAATTGCGATACACCTATTGAACGTGACAATAGCAAGGGTTAAGTAGTAATAAATTCATAATATATATATCTCTAGTATATGTAACAAAATAGCTATATTCCCCCTTATATATAGGGGTCCCCCATACACTTATACACTCAATCACTTGTGAAGCTATGGTAATACTGGGATAAGAGCACTTTTAACGGTTACACCTATTGAACCTATTACACCTATTAGATTTTAGAGGAAAGAATGCCAAGGAAAAATCCAGTCGTTAAATCCAAGAAAGGATTGAGAAAGATCCGGGTAGCAAAGTTGATGGAATCACCAGAGTTTTGGGACAGTGTCTTCGATGCGATAAGCTCTGGCATTGCACTCATGGAGTATTGCCAGGTGGAAGATGTGCCGTATACGACAGTGCAAGGAAAGATGCGAAGGTCGCCTGAGCTCACGGCCAGATTGGGTCGCGCACGCGAGGCCAGAGCGCTGGTCCACGTTGAGCGGATGGAAGATATAGCTAACCGCGTGGAATCCGGCGAGCTCGATCCGAAACGTGCGTCGGTCAGCCTCCAGGCGCGGCAGTGGTTGAGCAGCCGAATGGATCAGAAGATCTGGGGAGATCTTCAGAAAGTACAGGCTGACATCAAAGTCACTGATGTTAACCAAGTGTATCTAGAGCAACTCAAGGGACTGATGGCCAAGCGCGAACCGAAGGTGATAAACCCGGAAGATGCACACGAAATGCATACAAAAGAGCTCGAAGAGCCGGAGAGTGAGCAGTAGCAAGGGGGAGCAGAGGGTTGTTGACCCGATGTTCCTCACTTTTGGGCACATTTTTGGCCCCCGTCGCTACATTCCAGGGGCGTGCTCGAGAGCAGGGTCGATACACGCTTTCTCTAAAATTTCAAAATTTTTTTATATAAAAAAAATGAAAAAGTTACCTGGAATAAAAAACCGTGGCAGTCAGGTCCACCAGTCGAAAAAAAAATACCGCCGCCAGGATAATGAGTTAGAAGAAAGCGATTTCCAGGAATTACTCGAAGAGGCAATGCAGCGGCTCAAAGAGTGTCACGATAATGCCTTAGCACATTACAGGAAAAAATGGACAAAACAGAATTAGCTTCCACGCTTGCAAAGTTCCAGAAAAGATATGTCAACAATCCCCGCCTGTTTGTCCAGGAGATCCTGGGAGCAACTCCGGATGACTGGCAGGGTGATGTTTTAGACATGATTGCTGGCGCTGGCAAGTATGATTCGCAGCGTCGTAAAATTTCAATAGTCTCTGGACACGGAGTAGGTAAAAGTTGCTGCGCCTCATGGGTAGCACTCTGGCACATGATCTTCCGGTTTCCCCAAAAGTGTATAATAAGCGCCCCCTCACACTCCCAATTACATGACGCTCTAGGTTCAGAGGTACGCGCCTGGGTTACTGTTCTGCCGGATGTCATAAAAGATAGCCTGGACGTTTTGTCTGAGCAAATTCGGCTCAAGGCTGCACCAAATGAGAGCTTTATTTCGTTTCGAGTAGCAGCCAAGGAGAATCCCGAGACCCTGGCTGGAATTCACAGTGAGAACGTCCTCCTCGTTTGCGATGAAAGTTCAGCTATTCCGGCGGAGATATTCGAGAGTGCTGCTTCGTCACAAAGCGGTAAACACGCTTCGATTTTATTGTTAGGAAACGGAACCCGGGCCACAGGTTTTTTCTATGACACGCATCACAAATTTGCACGAGACTGGGAGACCCGGCGAGTTTCCTGTTTAGATTCAAAGAGAGTCTCGAGGGAGTTTATAGAAGAAATCAAGGCCAGATATTCTGAGAATTCCAACCAATGGCGAGTCAGGGTGCAGGGTTTATTTCCGGAGGCAGATGAGGATAGTATTATTCCGCGGCATTTAGTTGAATCAGCGATAGACCGTAAAGTAGACCCACTTGGCGGCCCTGTTACTATTGGCGTGGACGTGGCGCGTTTTGGTCAAGATTCCTCTGCGATTTGTCTCCGTCAGGGGAATACTCTCATGGGCCAGGTCAAGACAAAGCGCGGCCTGGACACCATGCAAGTAGCTGGCTGGGTTCGATCAGAGATGGACGAGCTCAAGAAGGGAAAATACGAAATTGGTGATATTTGTATTGACAGCATAGGAATCGGAGCGGGGGTAGTCGATAAGTTGCTTTCCGACGGTATAGATTGCCGCGGAGTCAATGTTTCTGAGGCACCCAGTATAAAGGGGCAGCATCTCAACTTACGCTCCGAGTTATGGGAGAAATGTAAACAATGGTTCGAGGGGCGCGATGTAGTGATCCCCAATGACGAGCAATTAATCGCAGAGCTCTGTTCGGTACGCTACAACTACTCTACTTCCGGAAAGATCAAGGTGGAGTCGAAAGATGAGATCCGGCGCCGTTTAGGAAACAATGCATCTCCGGATGCAGCGGACGCGCTCATCCTAACTTTCAGTCATTATGCGACAAAGGGCTCGGTTCCCTGGAACAAGCCATTAATTAGAGAGATAAAGGGGATAGTTTAATGGACGCAAAATTACATGAAGAGAGCTCCGCTTTTGTAGCCCGGAAAGAGTTTGACGCTGAGACTTGTTCGAGGATTATTGATTTAGCAGAGGGAAAGTGGCAGCCTTCTTTGGTGGAGGGATCTTCCGGAGAAGATGGTCCTGACGCGAATTTGCGGATCAGCGACATTTTTTTTACACAGGAGCAATGGATCTTGGACATCATTTGGCCTTACATGGCCGCTTATAATAATGTATCCGGTCTTAATTTTGATATTAGTTCAGTTGAGCAGTTACAATTAACAAGGTATCCCCCCGGCGCGTTTTATGATTTTCACATAGACGGGTTCGGAACCAAGCGTTTTTCGGTAAAAGGTAATGTCCGAAAAATATCTCTTTCGATACAATTGAATGAGGATTACCGTGGCGGCGAATTTCAGATAGCTCGTTGCAGACAGGGGGAGATTGAAATTGACACCCTGGACAAATCGACGGGTTCTTTAATTTTATTCCCCTCCACTCTCGAGCACCGAGTCGCCCCTGTCACGAGCGGTATACGCTATTCCTTGGTAGCGTGGTTCCTTGGTCCGCCTCTAAGATAATCGGACTTACTTCGGACTGTCCGATGAAGTCCGACTTTTTTTATTATTATCTTGATCCAACCTCGAATCACAGTTAGCGTGCCTCTACTTGTTATGTCTGAATTTATATATCCTTTTTCAAATAGTAGATGGCGCAAACAGATGCGGAGGTCAGAGCTCAGACCGCGGAGCTAGAACAAGAGCAAATTGATTTGGCGGGTGATGAGCCAATGGATGAAGAGCTCCTGGAGTCAATAGTTGCGGGGCTTATTGAAGACGCTCAGGATTATATTGATCATAGTGAAGCCCAGGACCGTAACCAGGCGATGGACTATTATCATGGCCGCCCCTTTGGCAATGAAGAAGACGGGCGCAGCCAGGTAGTAGATCGCACCGTACGGGACACAATAGCTCTGATGATGCCGCAAATTATGCGGACATTCTACGGTTCAGAACGTGTTGTAGAATTCCAGCCTCGAGGTCCCGAGGATGTTGCAATGTCAGAACAAGCCACGGACTATGTAAACCAAGTTTGCATTTCCCAGGACAACGAAGGTTTTTCGACTTTTTACAATATCTTCCGCGATGCCCTGGTTAAAAGAGTGGGGATAGCAAAAGTATATTGGGAGCAGCGCGAGGAGGTTGAGCACGAAGAGTATACCGGGCTGGATGACCAAAGTCTTGAAGCTCTGATGTCGGATCCAGACATTGAAGGATCCTCGCTGGAATCTTATCCGGATCCTAATTTCGTACCTCCACCACAACCGCCCCCACAACCGATCTCTCCCGACGGATCGCAGCCCGTGCCGCAAACGAACATGGAAGCTCCGATGCTGCATGATGTCGTGATCCGTCGTCTCACAAAAGATGGAAAAATCAGAATAGAGTCTTTGCCTCCAGAGGAATTCATCATCGACCGCCGGGCTAAAGGTTTAGGTGAGGATGAGTTCACGATTTGCGGACATCGACGTTATCTGACCGTCAGCGAACTCACCAGTATGGGGTATTCATATGAAGAAATGCTTGACCTGGCCGGGGATACAGATGCTTTCGGCACGAATACAGAGTTTATATCACGCAACCCGATGGGTAATTACGCAGATCAGTTGGACGCTGGGGAAGCGAACAAGAGGGTTCTTTACGTTGAAGCATATGCAAAAGTTGACTACGCTGGCAACGGAATCGCTTCTTTGCGGAAGTTTTGTTGCGCTGGTTCTCATTTTAAAATCCTGCACCATAGTCCGGTCAATCAATTACCGTTTACCATTTTCTCCGGCTACAAGGAGCCTCACCTTTGGAAGGGACATAGCGTCGCGGATTTCACAATGGACCTACAGAAAATTAAGAGCTCCGTTCTCCGCTCAACACTAGACAGTCTGTCACGCTCAATATTTCCTGATACCTGGATGGTGGAAGGTAGTGTTTCGCTGGATGATTTAACTTCGACGCGTAACGGGAAAATTATCCGGACTCGAGCTCCGGGGATGATGGGTGAGCTCAATCGTTCATTCAACGGGAAAGAATCGTTTCCGATGCTTCAGTATTTAGACGAGCTTCGCGAGGCTCGCACCGGAATGAGCAAGGCGAGCATGGGCCTTGACGCTTCAGCCCTCCAATCCAGCACCAAAGCGGCAGTTTCTGCAACCGTAGCAGCATCGGCTGCACAATTAGAGCTCCTATGCCGGGTATTCGCAGAGACAGGCATGAAGCCGCTTTTTAAAAAAATATTAAAGCTACTCCATACACACCAGGACAAGGCTCGAATGGTCCGTTTACGGAACGAATGGGTGCAGATTGATCCAAGTACCTGGAACGAAATGGACGTATCAGTGAACGTAGCTCTCGGCCTGGGAACAAACGAAGAGAGAATGGGGATGCTGGCGGGTCTAGCAGCGAAGCAGGAACAAATTTTAGAGAAGCTGGGACCAGAGAATCCATTATGCAATTTCCAGCAATATCACCATACTTTGTCAAAGATGACAGAGCTTTCCGGACATAAAGATGTCCAGTCTTTCTGGACTGATCCAAGTACTTATCAAGCTCCGCCTCCGCCTCCTCCGCGCGAGGACACACCGGATGAGATTTTTGCAAAAGCAAACGCTGCTAAGGCGACCGCGGATATCACCAGGGACGTGGAGAAATTAAAATTAGATCGCGAGAAAATGATACGCGAGGATGATTTGAACAGGGATAAATTAGATGCAGAGCTTTCCATGAAAAAGGACGAGCTCGAGAATAAATACCAGACAACAATAGATCAAACGGCAATTCGAGGTCAGATTGAAAAGGACCGGGAGCAGATAAAGCTGGAGCAAATGCAACAACAACAGGCTCCACCGATGCCCCCTGGCGATATGAACCCGGAACAGATGGGTCCGTCGATACCGGACTTTCCACCTGACCAGATGCCATCATGACTAAAAAGAAAAAAGGGATCTCTGAACCGAAAACACCGGATGAGAAAATCCGACAAGGAACAGCCGCGGCAGCGGTTGTAAATTCTCCAGTTTTCCAGGATGCATTTGAGATCCTGGAACAGAGATATATTAGCAACTGGATTTCCAGTTCGATTGATGATAAAGACAAACGCGAAGTTCAGTTTATGAGTTTGCGAGTCTTATCTGAGGTCCGCCTGGAGTTAGAATCCATGATAAACAGCGGTAAATTGGCCGCGAGACACAATCAACAATAGGGATTCGCTTTGCGAACAACCCGGAAAGTAAAATATGGCTGAAGAAATCGAAGGTGAACAAATACCGCGAGCGGGAACGTCACTAGATGAAGCAGCACAAGTTTGGGGTAAGGAATTGGCCCTCGAATCTGGCGCAGAGCCAGAGAACGAAGATAACCAACCAGACCCGGAGGTTCCCGAAGAAATAGAGGAACCAGAGGATGAGCAGGAGGAGGAATTAGAGGAAGAAGAAGAAGACGAGAAAGCAGAACCAGAGCAACAACTTTACAAAGTGCGCTCGGATGGCGAGGACTTAGATGTCCCGTTGGATGAATTACTCTCCAGCTACAGTCGTCAATCTTCTTACACTAAGAAATCTCAGGCCCTGGCAGAGGCAAAGAAAGCATTTGACCAGGAGTCAGCGGATTCGAGAGAAATTAGAGCTCAG
>Ga0098052_1000902_pt1 | contig 18682 bp, 20 predicted proteins | sample 15_taG_FD_81591 | JGI IMG/M metagenome (GOLD analysis project Ga0098052, IMG submission 81591) | Marine viral communities from the Subarctic Pacific Ocean - 15_ETSP_OMZ_AT15312 metaG | ecosystem: Environmental > Aquatic > Marine > Oceanic | place: Pacific Ocean | collected 2015-01-18
GCTTCTTTGAGGCCTTCACCTTTCAAAGCATTACGCATCTTGACAACCAAACCAAGCTGTGTCGACAAGATCTTAGTTTGGGTGTTAAGCAAAGTAGAACGAGCTGACATCGCTTCGTTGATTTGGTTTTGTATTTTTAGTTGTACTGAAATGTCATCTGCCATGCCATACCTCTATACTAAATATGACTTCGCAAAAGTTAGGTGAATCTACGTAATCGTGCTGGAACCTGTTCCCTATGACGCCCCATTAGCGCTCTTTGATCCGGGGTGTTATCGGGCATGCTTTTTGATGTGTTGCTTGATTCAATCTCTGTGACGAACCTTTGCACAAACCATTTACGTTGCCAAATTGGCAGGTTCATAGCGTCATGAAATGTAAAGCCCATATAATACATCAATGCAAATATTGGCTCGAGATAGACCTCTTTATCATTAGGCGTCAGGCCAAAAAAACGAAGTGCCGATGGGCAGGTCTACCTCCGAAGACTCATAGCAATGCTCGCATGTCATTACACACTTCATTTCAATACCCGGCTCATTTTCGTTCATGTATTTGCGGAGGGCCCGACTGTCTCGAGCTGGCATGTTGCGCACGAACATTGCGACCTTTGCACGGTCTACAACAGCATCAACGGCGACGACGGCAGCCTGCAATCGGCTTGTCACCATGCTGTCGAGATCACCTGATAATTTCTTCTTTCTTTTTCGTTCTGCAGTAAGGGCAATATTTTGCTCGTCTTCGCCTGTTAGGAACCTGAACAACACAACCTTTTTGCTAACCGGCAGTGTAAAGCTGAACTTGTTCTCGCCCACCTCAGCAGGTTCAATCTCAAGTCGCTTGATAGGAAGCTCAGCAAGGTTAAAAGTCTGCTTTTGAGAAGCGCTGCATTCAGGACAGTCAACTTCAACCTCATAGTCCGCGCCATAACCGGTAATCCTGACCGCCGTCATCAGCGCATTACGGTCACCAGAGATGAGCTTGTCGACGCGGATCGCCTTGTTTACCAGGCATGAACGGAGTAATGCCGTGATGACTGTTCCTTTCTTCAGGAGTGCACGTGAGGTGAGAATGTCCTCGTCCTTCGCCGTCATTGCTCTGATTTCTAGCGTCTCACAATTATGTGCAGCCGAACCCTCTGGATAGATTTTTCCTTGTGATGGCAGCGGTGCGGCATCTACTGGGATCTCCATCCCAAAGTCTTCTTTCATTACGTTTCTTGTTTGCATTCCGCTGGCTTGGGCCCGCTGTGCATCGAAAACATGGTTCCCTTCTCTTTGATTGCTCACGTATCACTCCTGTAATTTGTCACATGCATACTGTAGTCCTGTATGCACGCTTGTAAACATAAGTATAAGAATGTGAAAGTCGTAGGAGTTAGTTTTCTGTGCCGTGACGAACGTCGTAGAACGCCTCTGCTGACGTCCACAAAATATCCATAAGATCCTGTGTGGAAATGTTTAGATTCCAATCCAAGTATTTTTCTAGCCTCTCAAATGATGCTGTCAGCCCCTTCACATCAGGCCCCTTTCCTTTGAGGTGGTACGATGAGTCCAAAAAATTACCAAAGTTCTCTTTGCCTGTGCTGTGCACGATGGCATCGTCTGTTTTTTGTGGTGTCTGTGGATTGTGCCTGTCGTCGAGGGGTGTAGCCACAACATCCGGTCGTTTTTCCTTGTAGTACTTCCAGACCTGCTGGGCTGATTTCGATACACCTGGCTGTCGATCTGGCATTAGTTCGCCGGCAGCTGCCATTGCGATGTCATACATCAACGGACCATAACCTTTCGAGGCTGCCGGCATGTGCACCATGCTGGCATCATTGCTTGGGCCTCCCCATGCTTTTTCTGTATCAATCGTGCCCATCACAAACTTTGTGGCGTATTGCGTCATGCGATCTTTCAACAAATTTTCGTACCCTAGCTCTTCAATTATGTCAGGAACAGACTCATTTTCCTCTTTAGCAATTTTTCGAACTTCCTGTACAATGTAATGTACGAACATATTCCTGTCGAAAAGGACATATGAAATGTCACCGGGCTCATCGCGGGCTTCATAGGTCGCCAAGGCCAAATTATCATTTGAAGCCATTTTTGCTGTGGCGGCTTTCTCTTGAAGAAGTGTTGCCTGGACGAATGCTCTGATCGATGATATGTTCATGTCTTTAATTATTGCGCAGGATGAAATCTGGACGTACATATGTTATAGTTTGATGCAGCATGTATCGAATGAGTTTCCGGGCGTCTGGGGATGATGTGTGTATCACCAAGTGGTTGTTTTGATTGGTCTTTAAGCAAATTCCCTCCACAACCGTATATTTGAGCCATGGAGGGAACAGCAATAAGCTTAGGGCACACTATTATTAGTACTGAAGTACGCAGTTGTCGTATCTAACCGTCAGAGAAATCTCTGAAGCATCTGAGGAGCTGTAATCCAGCGAACCGAAGTCGGCGGCTGTCAAGAATGCACCGCGGATATCCCACAATTCAACGACTGTACCGACCGGATCAAGCATCTTCAACTGAACGTCGCGCTTGTAGAAGTCTGCGTAGCCAGCTCGGCCTGAGACCGACTCAAAGTGCGTTCGAACCCATTCCATGACCTGCTGAGCGCCGGATGGGGCGATTGGGTCGTGCAACGTGATCGAAAGGGTTTCGAATGAAGCCTTTCCTGCGACGTATCGTTTGTGATTGATGTACGGGATTTCCAACTCTTCAATTGAAATGTTCGGTCGAGAAGCGGTCTTTACGATAAAGGCATCGATACCCTCAATAGCAAGGACCCACCTAAACTGACGTTTCGGCTCAAATTTATTCGGAAGCATGTCCGTTACTGATAGTGTTTCTGCCATTTTAATCTCCTAAGACTGAGGCATTCTATATTGCAAATCTAAATATGGTTGATTTGCAATCAAGTCGCCGCATTCACCATTTTTTCCCACATTTCTTCTCGTGAGTCGCCCGTACCCATTCCTGCCGACATATTCACGACCTTTCTTCCATTCACAATGATCCAACCATTTCGGCCGTCAATCTTCACTGGAATACCTGGATACATTCGTTTGAATTTGGCACGCAAAGATTTTGCTGCTGCCATCGAAGCAGGGGAAGCCTGGTTGTATCGTCGTGGTTTGCGATAACTGTCCTCCCATTGCTCTCGAATCAAGTTTCTAATTTGTCGTCGTGTGATTTTCATGGTTTAGAATCCTCCGCGTTCGTTCTCGACATCAAGGATTCGCTGTGCCATCGTGTGAATTGTGTCACCCAGCTCCTCCGCGAACTCTCGTTCAAGCGTTACCCGAAATGAATCACCGAACTCAATCGTGATTACACCATTCGATGTTGAAACCGTTGTCCAGTTGGTACGACCAGAGTCAGCATCAGGAAGCCGCAGTAGCACCTCATTTTCAGGGAGCCATGTCTCCTGGAGCTTCTTCTCTTCCTTGACAAGTCTTCGCAATTGCCTTTGTGTAATTTTCATTTATTCTTCCTATATGTTGTTGCTTACCACGAAGTCAAGCGAGACGAACTCGATTGATTTTGTTGGCTGCAAGAAGATTTTACCACGAATGGTGTTGTTCTCAATGTCAGCCTGTGTTGTGGTCGAAGCATCGATCTTGACCTTGAACCTATCCAGTCCACCTTGTGACTGAACCGCTGCCAAGATTGGCTGGACCTTCGCTTCAAACGATGCAATCGTTGATGCCTGGTTCGGCTCAAATAAGAATGTTCGTGCCACATCCCTGACCTTTCTACGAATGTCGATTAGCAAACGTCGTACGTTCACACGGTCGAGAGCGCTCTGAGCAGCAAGCAATGTCTTCTGGCCGAAGACCGTCACACCGGAGTTTGCCTGGACATCACCGATGATTGGGTTCACGTCAGCACTGTAAAGCGCATCGCGATTTGACTGAAGCAGCTCAACCGTTGGGTACAATGCGCTCTGCAAAGCACCTCGTGAGAAGCCTGCAGGAGCGAACCAAGGATGACCAATCGCATCATTCAACGCCATGGCACCCAGGACAACAGCCGAAGACGGCGCTTTCACGTTCGTCTTGGTTGCAACGTCCTGAATCACTACGTCAGGGAAGTATGCCGCAGCAAACGATGAATCCAGAGCCCTCGATTGGAAAGCATTGACCGTATTTGTCACGCTGATTACCTGAGCAGATGATGTTACAAATGTGTTGACTTCATCCTTTTCCTCGATGTCCATAACATATAAGGCGTCAAACCTGCGCTCGACTGATTCGATTGCGTAGTCCGTCACAGATGAGTGGCGTAAACCAGGGATCGCCAACAACTGAATGTCAACGTCCTGTTTTGCTTCCATTACGTCGACCGCCTTTCGGAGAGCCGCGACCGTTGGGCCGTTCTTTCCGCCCTGCAAAGTCGAATCATCCATTTCACGACGAACAGCTGAATCTGTGAACTTTGATTTCTCAGAGTCAAACACATTTGTTCCATCATATCCACCCTGGAGTGGGAATGTGAACTTCAAGTATTTCTGACTTGGAATGTGTGCGAAGTCCTTTGTCGAATCCAAGAACCGAACGTTTGTCTTCGAAGTTCCATCACGGTCGTCCAGCGTCGAAGCCTGCGTTCCGTTTCGGCGATATGAAGCAGCTGCCCACTGTTGCGGGTCAGGCCTATCATTCGATCCAGTAATAACCTGTACCCTCTCGAGAGAGAAGAAGTTGTTGTTGAAACGATCGGCATCAAAAATTGTTCCGCCCACGTCAGGAGCTCCAGCGTTGTCTCCAACCAGTGGATTCTGCCAATTTGTGTGGAATTTCGGGAAGTATCTCGTGAAAGACAACAGTGAAGCATCCAGTTTTTCATTCTTGTTAGGAAGCGAAACGCTGGTTTTCGTTTCGAATTGAATTCCCCATGTAAATGCCTGCTGAACATTTTTCTTTGGTGAAATACCAGTTGAAATCGATTCACGCATTGGAATAGGTGGCTGAACAACCCTTTTAAGTGTGTCGGATGAAATGCTTGCTAACGTCGAACCTTGTAGTGTCGCAAAGCTTCCTGTTAAGATTGAGCCTGCGGTACCTGCGATTGTCGTTCCTGATGTGACCAAGTGATGAATTCCGCGGAAACCTGTTGGCAGTGCCGTTGGGTCAAGGCGACCGTTCTTTAAATCGCTGCTTAGTGTCACACGAACGTAATTTGAAACACTTGGGTAATCACCTTCGACCACAATCTTTTGGTTTCCCGTAGCTGCCTCGAAGTCGAAGTACGTTCGCTGATCTCCAATTCGTTTTGCAATGTAGTTGTCAGATGACATATCCAGACTCAGGCCTCTGAACGATTCCAGGATTGCTGGGTTCAAATCGTTGTCTGTGAATCGTCGAATGAGCACATCGAAAGTTCCATACTTGTTGTTTGCCTTCGAGGAAGCAGCAATGTTTTCAATCGTGATTTTAACTTCGCCGGCGCCGATGAGACCGTCAGATAGTGTTGTTAGCCTGAACAGATCCTTATTTGAACCACCGAATTTCTGTGATACAACGAACGGGCTAAATGCTGCCTCAAACCTATCCTCGAAGTTCTCAAAGTTTGGCACACCTACTGTCGTCGCCGAAGTTGCAGAACCCACATTCCTGTCCAATGTTGATGACAGAAGTAACGCAACAGGCTCAAGATTTGTGAACCAGACCGTTGAGTTGATTACGTTTGTACCGGTTGTTACAGCAAGCGCAGGGTCGATGTCGTAGTGTGTGTATAGATAATGACCTGCGTCTTCAATTTTCAGTGGATCAGTATTGAGCACATTCACGAAGTAATTCGGTACGCTTGGATCAAACGACGCTGTTACGATATTTTTGTATGTCGCGTTGTTCTTGTGGCCGTTGAGCAGGAGAACAAACTCTTGTTTCGAGTTGCTCACATCAACGCTGCCAATGTTACCACCAGCGTTGCCAACTCCTGTACCACCAAATGATGGGTATGCGGCAGCGTTGGTTGCTGGGGTCATGTTACCAGCGAGATCAAGTGAGTGACTCAGCGCCGGAATAACACCAGAAGGTGCCATCAGCACACCGCGCAGAATCGGCGTTGCATTGACATTTTTCTGGATGCCTGCATCACTGAGATACGTCGAGCCATTTGATTCTGACATGATAGCTGCAAGCATGTATGAACGGCCAAGGGCTCCACCCGGAAGGTTTTCAGCACCTGTGTACGCGTTATTACCAACGAGGCCATTTGACTGGACAAGTCGTTCACCAACAACAAATCCTGCGTTGGTCACGTTACCTTGGTTGTTACCTGTTGTCGATCTCGCAGAACCGTCGCCAGCTCCGAGCACACGAACAAACACACCTGAACCTGCATTTCTCAACCATTCACGCATAGCAATTGGTCCAAACTTAGTACCGTCGCTATTTCCGAATGTTGAAATAAAGTCTTGGAATGTCGCCATTGTTACAGGGACGAACGCAGGACCTCTTACTGATGTTCCTACAACACCTGCAGGAATTCCAGAGGGAGAAACCTGCGTTGGTCCTGAAAGGTCAATTTCATTTGCCACTACGCCCGGGCTAACTGGAAAAGTGAATTCTGCCATTTTATCTCCTACCTTTGCGTATCGTCTTATTCAAAACTTACGCCATTGTTTGTAATAATGAAGTCAACCGAGATGAACTCAATCGCTCGGGTGGGCTTCACTTTGATTTGACATCGAAGCTTGTTCTGGTTAATTTCTGCTTCCGTGTTATTACTTTCGTCACAGACAACCTGGAAAGCTTCGATACCTTGCCTTGCTTGGACATATGTTAGCTCACGAATCGAGTCAGATAAGAACTTCTTTCGAGTCGTTGCATCGTTGTTTTCGAATGCCAAACCCTGTGCGACAGAACGAATTCTTCGTTTTATGTCAATCAACATTCTTCTTGAATTGATTCTGTTCAAGGCTGTTTGAGCAACCTGCAACGTTTTCTGCCCGAAGATTACGTATCCTGATCGTGGGAATGTTGCAATTGGGTTGATTTTGGCGTCGTATAGAGAATCCCTATCCTTTGCCGACAACCTGTTTTCAACATTCTTTACAAAACCAAGCGAGCCGCGATTGAAACCTGCTGGAGCAAACCAAACCTGCTGGACACGGTCGCTGAAGCCTAACGCCCCTAATGCAGCAACGGACGGTGGAACCTGAACGATACGGTTGTTCACCTTGTCTTCGATTGTTACGTCTGGAAAGTATGTCGCTACGTAGCTATTGTCTACTGCCCGAGTTTCGAACTGATCAACTGTTTTTGTAACATCTGAATTTGCACCAGAATCGTCATACAGTCGATTCGAGCTTTTATCGAACTCAACCGCGTCCATCACGTATAAAGCAAGACCGTATTGTCTGACTGCTTCTGATGCATGGTCTGTCACGAATGGCTCCCGAATACCAGGGATTGCCAATAGGTTGATCCTTGATGAAACTGGATTCGTGATAACGTCCACAGCGGTACGAATTGATGCGACGTTGTTGTTCAGTCGTCCGCCACCAGACTGGTTTGCAGTTCCAATCAGCGCTAGGCCGACTCGATCAGAAGCTGCAGGTGAAGCCTGCGCTTTACCACCAGTATCAGACGACAATGCCCTGTCTAGGAAGTACCCTTGGTCTTCATCAAGAATATTAGTGCCGTCAAAACCACCGTAGAACACGTTTGTGAACTTGTGGTATTCAGTGAAGCGATTGAACAGGGCTGATGATGTTGCAATCAGTGATGCCATCGTGATACGACCGGTTCGAGCTCCGTCAGTAACAGTGTACGTTGACGGATTCGGACGACCATTTCTCACGTATGCAGCTTGGAGCATGTGCTCGCGGGCTGTTCCTGTGACTTGCGTCGTTACATCAGAAAGTTGTGTTGCCGCATTATATAATGCCACCCGAGCCAACGTAAATTTGTTGTCATTGAAGAAGTCCGCGCCGGAACCGGTTACCAAACTGTCCATCTTCGAGATGCCTTGGAATTTCGTGTATGTCCTGACAAGCGGATTGATTCCCGCGCCTTCATTTGAACGAAGGACTGCGTCGGCGATGCCGAGCGTTGAATCATTACTTGAAGAAACAGGAAGCGGATCAGTTTTGACACCCCAGTATAGTCGACCGTCAACACGTTCAGTGCTGCCAGGATCGCCTAGGAATGTTGGGCTCACACCTTGAACTGCACCCTTCGTCACTTTCACTCGGAAAGGAAGTGGAGGCACAATAGAACCGGTTGTTGCCATGACTGACGTACCCGACGTATGGAAGACGCTGAGTCGACGTCTTGTTGTGTCACCAATGACCTCTCCGTTGAGGCCGGTGAGTGGTGCTGCGCTGTCAGTCAATGTGTCTGTTGTTTTAATAACAGGAATTCCACGGAAACCGAACGGTAGCGAAGTTTTTGGAACCTTTTCAAGCTCAACCTGCTCATCCATTACGATCCGGACACGTTGTGAAACGTTCGGGTATTTTCCTGTTACAACAAGTCGACGCTCATCTGGTGATTCCTGGTCCCAATCAAATCGAACCTTTTTATCACCGATGAGCCGAGCGACGTATCGGTCGGAGTTCGGGTCAAGCGAGCAATTTGGGTACCTTTCAAGAATCGCTGAATTACCGTCACTATCCTCAAATGATCTTATCTGCACTTCAAACAAACCGTATGGTTGTTTTTCGTTTGTGCTTGCACGAAGTCCCGCAATCGAAACCTTGAATTTTTCGTTGGCATAAACACCGTCGTCGATTGTTTCAAAGCTGAACAAATTGTATTCCGCGTCGCCATATGGTTGCGAGATGAAAGACGTTGTTCGTGGAGTCTGGTAGCGTGTGTCATACCGTCCGAACAATTGCATGAAACCGACCTTCTCGCCGGCTGATGTACTTTTGTTCGCTGAACCTGAAACCAGCGCTATTGTTGGCACCGGCCCAGATATCACAGGAGCAAGTGCATGCTCAACTGCGAAATCGAGATAGAGCAAATGCTCTTCTTCTTGGAACTTGAGTGGGTCTGTGTTTAGCACCTTTCCAATGTAGTTTGCGTCATGCGGGTCGAGTGATGCCGTCAGTATTTTGATGCCGTCTTGGCCCTCATCATACGACCAATCTTTTCCAGATGACGAGCTAAGGATCAATTTGAAATACTTGTTTTGCGTCAATGGGCTGGACGAAATCGAGCCTACGACTGCTGAGTTGTACCCAGCTGCTGATTGATCGGCGTATGATCCGGTGTTATCCAGCGCCATCATTCTCGTTCCGGTTGCGAGCAAAACTGCTCCACGGACCAGGTTCATTGATGATGCGTCGTTGATACTGCCGTTGTCGGTAAACATCGGGTAACCGTTCGTTTCGTCGTTTGCTACCGCATCATGGCGAGCAACAATAAACTGAACAAGACCCTGGCTTCCCGGAAGTGCCGTGTTTAAAGAGTCACTTCCTGTGATTCTAAATCCTGCGTTCTTAACAATCCCAGATCCGCGGGTGTTCGAAATATCTGTTGCTGTCTCGTTTGCACCCGCACCCAGCAACCTCACGTATGTAAGGGCTTTCCTATTGTCAAGCCACTGCTTAACGGCGTATGGACCAAAACGCTTTGCGTTGAGTGTTCCAAATTTTGTTTCGAAATCAGCGAAAGATCCAACGGTAACCGGAACGAATGCCGGCCCCTTCTCAGATGTGCCGACAACACCGGCTGGCACACCAGAAGGTGCAACCTGCTGACCTGATAGGTCTATTTCCTGGTCGAAAAACCCAGGAGATCGAAATGTTTGCTCAGCCATGTTTTCTCCTTAGCTTCAAGTATTTATGAAGCGTCTATTGTAAGTATCCCCGCGAATCCAAAATCAAATTATTTCGTGCAACTAAAAAATCTCACGATACACCGTTTCGCCGCTTCGATTTGTTCGGGTTTTGACGACATTATACCGACGGTTTGTTTTACCTGTGAAAGGATCTGTGATTGACTCAACAGTACGAACACGCAGATCGTTTACAGACCCGCCAATCATCGCTGATTCATCCCTGCCATGAGATGTTGCGTTCAGATTTTTTGAATTGTTGTATGTTACCGATTCCTGACCAGCTACCGCCTGCCCTGGAAGTGGTGCAAACAACTGACGAGAGTCGTCAAGAACATAGTCACCAGGATCTCCACTGGGAGATCCAACAACAACGTCGTCAACTATTTGTGCTGATGTCATATCCATCTCAAATGATATTTGGGGCTGTGATAGGGTTGACCGTAAACGGTTTGGCGCGCCTGGATATGTTTCGCCCAGCAAAAAGCCCGGGACTTTCATTGTGAACGATGTTCGAATAATTCTCTCATCATCGGTGTAATCGTCAAAATTATTTGCTGGATCAAATGACGAATCCATGTACCCTACATACGAATAGCCTTTTTCAGATTCAAGCCGAAATGTTCTTTGTGCATAATTTTGAGCGTTTGTCATGATGGCCATGATGATGTCATTCATTTGTAGCACATACTGAGCCCAAATGGTAACATCATACGTCACGGTAATAAACGTTGGAGGTGGCATCTCGATTACTTCAAAAATGTTGTTTCCAAGGTCTGGCGTAAGTAAATTCCCAGACCTTGTATTATCTGACAATTCATATTCGCCGCGTCTTGATGCTATTCGCCCCGGATTGGTTCCATGAAGCGGTGACGCTGTCCCATCATTTATAAATGCTTCACCTGTTACCAAATCATCAGAATTTTTGAGGCCGACCTTGTTCAATAGACGCTGGTACCTCGGGTCTTTACTCGACAACCGCTTCTTGATAACGTGTGGAACAGCTGTATTTGATGCAAGCCCCATTTCATTGTCATTTGTTACGCTGGTTCGCATTATTGAAATGACAGGCAAGATTAAAGTTCCGGCTTTGTCGCGGAGGGGCTTTTTCCTGGAGATCAACGCAAATCGTTCACCGGACGCAAATACGATGGGTATTTTCTTTGGCTCTTTTTTATATGTGTATGTTAAAGGAAGATCTTTGTCGAACAAATCAAACAGGGCACGGTCGATATCCTCAATCGTACTGCTTGGAAGCTCAAGGTTGATGCCTGATGTGTTATCATCGGCTAAAGGTGGGTTACCACCTCTATTCGCTTCGAGTTGTTCACGTGTTGACATGGTTAACTTTCATCGTAAAAAGAAGAACCGGCACCAGTCTCATCGCCTTTCGACGAAACCTCGGCTGGGTCTGAAATTGGGGCTGTTAAAACGCCCTTTTGTTGTAGCGAACGAATGTCGCCTGTTTCACCAAGGCGGTTTTCTTCAAACCCGCGCTGCTGAACAAATGTGTCTTGGACAGCACCGTCGTCGGTGTACTCTTCGAACGTTGGGCCGTGTGGTGTCTGCGACATTTGTCCTTTTCTTGCCTGACGACCTATTAATTTCACACCCATGACGTGCTCAATTTGTCCATAAATCGAGTTGTCATACTGGTGTTGAATTACCTCGAAAAACGTAACGTCATACGAAAAGTAATCGCCGATTTTAGTTTCGATCCCGCGATCGAGCAAATCCCTGTAGTGTAAATAGACCTCAATCGTATAAAACTCTTCGATTCCGTACCGGTTGATTCTGTTCTCGTCAGGTTTGTAGTCGACACGACCTTCAATTTCGATTGGAGGATCAAATACTTTACTTGGAGATTCTTCGTAAACGTCATGAATTTTCATGATGTCAGGGCGAACGGCATAGTAATAAATCTTTTGGCCGACGACGTCCTTGATGAGTTCCTTGTTCACATCATTGATGTAATCTATTTCTCTTGGTGATAAAAATAATCTTGCCATGACGTTACCCTATGAAAATCGCACGCCCATTTGGTGTCGGGATGCTTCGTAATATTTTCTGTAGGCTGTCGACGGCCGCTGCTTCTGTTTCCACAAGTTTCTCGTACGTCGTTGACTCGAGCATTTCTCGCAATGATGTTTGCAATTTCTCCTGGTCTTCCCTTCCGCGCGTTAACAGATCCTGACCATTAAGGCTAAGATCACCACCAGGAATTGGAACCGACGCAAACTTTGAGCGAATCCAGCCCAACAGTTCCATTGCCAACGCCATGGCATATTGTCGAACCCACTGACGACCGATCGAATTTATTTTAGAGAACTGAATGTTTCCAAATGGTATATTTGACAGGTTCGACACGCCGTAGATCGATGGATCATTTATATCAGGATCAGTTGGATCTGGTTCGAACATCACCCTCATCCACAACTTCTGCGGATCATATGATGAAGGGACAGGAAAGATTCTGATGTTTTGTCCCACGATCTTGTACGTGTAGTTTGACCGCCTAACCCTGTTTGACATGTCAAGCATTCCACCTCGTAGAATGTCCTCAAACACAGGGAGCACATAAAACATTGTCTCTGGCGTAAAAGATTCGAATGAAAACTCGTTGGCCAAATAATTCGTCGCCGATGATTGATTGAAAAACCGCCATGCAGCATGCGGATTGAAATGGAATACTTCCATAATTTTCATTTTTCCACCGGTCTTATTGAGGCTGCTGTCAACAAGCGGATTTCCTGCTGCATCGTTGAGGGTTTCATAGATATTGTAATCTTGTTGCCCTTTGACCAACGTAATCGATCCTGATGCGGCGTTGTATGAACCACCGAGGCCAGCCTGCATTGCATATGGCTCAGCTTTCCTAAGAAAGAACTCCAACGTTTCGCGGGAGTATTTCTGCTCTTGCCCTTCTAAGGAACCTGTCGAGATGCCTAGGAAATTTGTCAACTGGCTCTTCGCCTGGTATTCGTTTACGATTTTCCCGTATTCGAAAAGTGACTCCTCCAGACACATCCAAATCATCTTTTTTGTCAGTTCAACGCTTAGAACATCATCACCAAGCTTACGTTTGACAAACAAAACAAAACCATCAGCTTCTGTTTGAAACTCTAGATCTGAATCGAAAATGCCATACGGCGTTGGATTTAGTGTATTTAGAAAACTTGCCATAATTCGACCTCGGCTATAAATATCAACTCAGCCGTGACGACGAATTATAAAAGCTTTAATGCTGCCATGGCGGCTGCCATAATGACTTGAATAACAGCGAATGCCGTGACAGCACGGACCATGAATATTTCGTGTTTGTCTACTTTCGTAATCACGGACTTGAGTTGTGCCGGCGATACGACTTCATCAATTTTCTCTTTCCAAACCTTGAGTTCATCAATTTTTGATTCACGGGCTGACAACGTCGCAAAGCTTAGTTTCAACTCTTTCATTTCGTCAGACAGCGCATCAATGCCTGACGCCAACGTTTCAAGTTCCTTTAGTACCAGTTTCGAATACTCGTTCCAGTTACTTTGATCTTTTGCTTGTGATGACATTTTATGCTGCCCTTGGTGTTATAACTTGTTCAATTTGCTTAACTTTTTCAATGGCTGTTGCTGAGCGGCTCAAGATTTCTAATATCTTATCGTACATGTCGGCTTTTTTGAGTTGTTCGGCTTCGTATTCTGCAATATTATCAATCATATTTCGAAGCTGTGTAAATTGCCTCGTTGTTTTGAACTCGCTCTGTTTTTTAACTGTCTTGGCCTGCATTGAATCAACTCGTGTTTTTAAGTGTGTATACTTCGGAACTGTACTGTCATGTTACGATTATAAATATCGTGTAAGTTTCGAAGCCTTTACGACCACTTCACACGAGTGAGCCCGTGTTTTTGTGCTAAAACATTGCATAGTTTTTCTCGCTCGTGAAACGAGAAATATTTCACAACAGTTCGAATATGTTCAGCACTTTCATCAACCATTTTTATGGCAATTGGGTGAGCTTCTGCATGCGAAAGAACGAAAAACTCGTTTGCCATAATGTCTTCGCAGACCTCATGAATTTTCTTATTGCGGGCTTTCGGATCAGGTGCTTTTGGTGTAACGACCTTTGGGGCCACGGGCTTTGCCGCAACTGCAACAGGTTTTGGTGTTTCCGCTTTTACTGCGACCGGTTTTGGTGTTGCAGGTTTGGGAGCAACAACTTTAGGTGCCACCTTTGGTGTCTTTTTCTGCGCTGTCTTTACTTTAGTGTCTTTAGGCATGTTTCTTCTCCAGTGAAGTTCAAAAATAAATATCTTGCTGCGAGCGAAATGCAACATATCAAATATTTATAAGCATGACACAGCAATTTGAAACATTCGTCCGGGCGATCCTCAAAGAGATTCGTAATGAAAGAAGAAACAGTCGGATACTGTATCGCATTGATAAGCGACCGGTGCAACCCCGACCTGAACGTCGTGGGAAAGGTTGGGATCGGGATTGGCTGCCAAAGAATGAAAAAGGTGGAATCTTTATGTCGACGAACCCACACGGGATTCGAGCCAACCATCACATCATTGGTCACGTTTATGCTTATCGCGTGCCTGAGTGGGCAATTGCTGCTAGCGGGGGCCTACATCGATTCGATTGGGGAACCGAAATCCTTATCAAAAACGATATCTGGGAAAAAATCAAGCACAGCGGTGAGCTCAAGTTTCTAGGCAAATCAATGTCTGACGAAAAACTCGACATGGATGCCTGGTATAGCGACGGTTCTGCTTGGGAAAGAAGAGAAGCGGACGACTACAGAAGAAGGCAAAACGAAGATCCCGCCCTCAAATTTGAGGTTGAACTTCGACGAATGCTGGGCTCCGCAAAGATGGCTCACCAAGATCCTGAACATTCTCTATTAGGCATCAAAATGTTGTCATTGCGTGACAGGCTGCATCGTTTTTCGATCGTCAACAAGGCGATCAAAACAAATCATCAGTTTATCATACGAACAGAGTTGCCTGCATGGAAAACGTTACGTGACCTCCTTCATGATTCAATCGCTGAGGATTCTTAGGAAATGCTTTCCACGCCTTTGATTCTTACCTCGGCGGTGGCTTCGAGATCACACTTTTCACAGCCCGTCATGAATACAACGACCTTCTTTCCCACTTCATCACTAACGTAGACAGGGATCCCGTCAAGCGACCCAATCACAGGCCACTCAGTTTTCACTGTGCAGCAGCTGCAGTAATGATATATTCCGCGGAACCAATGTGTTGCCTCAAGAACGGGTTGAATATCCTTGGACACAATAATCCCTGATGTCATTCCGGTGAGACCTTTGTCGGTTATTTTCGACCAAGCGTCGTAGACGGCTTCACCTAAAATCGAACACCATTCTGTCACTGTTCCATAAAACAGCGGGCGCTTCTCCTCATCGTCGCAATCCTCACCGGTCTCTTTCAAAACATACCTTCCCGGCATTCGATGCCAATATGTCACATAATCGGGTGTCCTGCTTCCATCGAGAATTTTGCGCATGACTGCAGGCTCTGGTGCCGGATATGGTTTTATCATTTTCTTTTACCTCTGTATGAAAATATTATACTATGATTCAAGAGGAAATAAAACTATGAAACACAAAATCGTCACGCCGACTGAATTACCCGATTACGAAAACAAACCAATGTATGGTGATATGAAAATGTATCTGGCTGCGACATCAATGTTGGCTCCACATATTATGGAATCTAAGCTGCCATCATGTCTTGTTTTTTATCAGGCGGAAGATTCGTTGCAGGCGGTTACGGTGTGCGTTTCGTCGCATGAAGATGAAATGCTATCGTTTGATGAACTTGTTGAAAAGGCAAACGCCGATGAGATCTACGTCGTATACAAAAACAGAATGCCCAGCCCGACGTTCAGTCCTCGCGGGGCACCAATACCCGATCCAAGCAAATGCTATCGATTCAAAAAGGTCCCAGGGACCCAAGATTTTAGCAGTTAGCCAACTGGCACCAGCGCTCTGTCAATAGGTTTTCACCTGACTCAACCGATTCAGTTTGTGGGCTCAACGGGTTCTTGATATTGATTTCGGCGTTTTGCAACTTGTCATAAATTGCCGCCTTTGCTGTCTTCCCGCCAATTGATTCATGGTCTAGTTGAGGCATATCCTCTCTGGCAGGAGCCTTAGGGTTGCTTGGCACTGTTGCCAGGTTTGCCGAAATCTTCTTGATGATTTTTGCCTTCACCTCGATTGCGTCAGCACCTGGCTTGAAACCTGCCCACTTGGCGATGACCTTATCTTTTGATGAGTTCGAAACCATTTCATCATTCAACATCGGCCCAGGGGCTCGACGGTCTACCTGACGACCTACGTTTGCCACCATCATCTTTTCAATTTCGCTCGATGACTTGCCCAAAATGTTGTTGGCGATCTTTCCTGCCGCCGTTGGCATATCCTGGCCCGGTTCTTTATGGGCTGCGATTGCGAGTTGAGCAGCTGCAAGCTTCTGGGTCGTATCTCCGGGGAGCCCCAAATCTTCTGCGCTGATTACACCATTCGGTCCACTGATTGCCCACACGCCTGACCATCTATGGTGCCCGTCGATCACATCATCACCTGCGACTGTTATCGAGCCCGGGGCGGATGTTGTGTTCGATGTAATTGCTTTCGTTAGGGCCTTTGCACTTCCCAATGGAAATGCGGCAGACTTCATCATGTCGATTTCTTTCTGTGTTGGTTTGAAATCGCTGATTTTTCTCATGGCAGGCTTTGAGACGTTCGTTGTGTCGTCGTGCTCGACCTTGTCATGGGTTCCATGGAGGGCAGCTTTTAGCTCGGCAGGTTCTGGATGATTGTCAACGAATGAACGAACAGAACCCGGGCCGCCCTTGGCTGCCTTGGCAATGTCGTCAGTTATGTCCTCAAAAAGAACATCAACAAGTTTTGGATATTGATACGTCATAGTTGTGTTTGCCCGCCAAATGAATCATAGCCCATCTGGTGATTCAGGCATTTGGCTTCTGACATCAGCCTCGCTAAGCTTCTTTTTGTGATTTTCATATACCTGTGTCCTCTTCTGTGCGTTCTAAACACGTTGCTGATGGGTTACCCAATCAGAACGGAAAACATTGCCGTGTGACCAATGTTCCCTTAGTTGCTATAAAGAATATGATGCATCATTTTCATTATACATCGCGAGAAATTGTGGGCTTTCGAGCACATGATCAATCAGCTTCCAAAGATAATCATCATCACCAATGTCATTATTATCGAATAAGTGTGTTTGAAGATCAGCGTCAGATACATGACCTCCATTGCTTCGTATAAATTGCATTGCAGATGCATGTAAACTACGAACGCCGATCCGACGACCGACTTGCTCTTTTATCAGTTTCCTGAGTTGTGATTTTGTGATTTTCATTGATGTCCCCTGTTGTATTTCTAATTATCTGTTTAGAATCGAATCACACAGAATTTCTTGTCGTTCTGAAAGCTCCAATCGATTGCCGCCTAATACTTCAACGGGTCGTTGTCATTTTCCTGACCTTTGACTTCGTAAAGCATTGAACCTGATAGCGATAGGAAGTCTGGGACATAGGTTCGCTCGACACCGTTTGGGTCTTTGTAGGGGATGCGGATGTCGTGTTTCTTGGTTACTGGCTCGCTCCGAGATACACATTCGTCCAGGAAACGGGACTCCCACCCGGAGTGCATGTATTCTTCTTGCTGCGTGAACGGGTTGAACTTCCACTCGGTCTTGAATGTCATCTAATGTACACTTGAATGTGACTTAAAGACGAAGGGCTCCCAGATTTCTCCAGGAGCCCTTCAAGAACTTACCTAACCGAAGTTAGATGACATTCAACTAGATAACATTCATGTCCAAACATGTCACTGTGCCATAAAAGTCATTTCTCACCATTTTCTTACCGTACCGAGTCATCACGCCCTTACGAGGAGTGAAGTCTTCCGGTGCGAAGATGGTAGGAGTCACGATCAGCGGGACGTAAGGAGCGTAGACGTATCCTGTCTCCAGGTAGCTTCCGCCCTTGTATCCAACCAGAATCTGGTTACGTGGGAAGTAAGGGTCCTTGTAAACCGAGAATCGGTTCGACAGGGTACCAACCTTCTCAGCACCGATAACCATCGGGCCAACCTGTCCGTCAGTGTCAAGCGAGAAGCTTGGCTTGTACAGAATTGAAGACTCGAAGATTGTTGCAACGTCCGGGCCGACAACGATGAAGTTAGCCGAACCACGTAGCGTCTTACGATGAATCTCGTTAGCAACGTCGATGATGGTCTCGATAAGAGTCTCGTACCACTCTCGCACTGTACCGGTGAATGCCGGACCAGGAGTCAGTGAGTTTGTACGGTTGACCTCTAGGCCAGTCTGCTTGTTGAGGAACTTGCCTGGGCTACGTGACCAGTAGAAGCGCGCAGCTCCAGCCTGTGTCAGCAAGTCATTCAAGATCTCTCGGTCAAGCTCCATTGCGATCTGCTCGGACAGGATGTGTGTCAACTCAACCTCAGCGTCAAGGCTGTGGTAAGCGTTCAGGTCCTGCGCCATTTCTGGCGACCAGCGTGCACGCAACTTACGAGTCTCAGCCACAACAGCGATTGACTCGATCTTGATGTCAATTTCAGGGATAGCCGGTGAAGGATTAACTCCGAAATCAGACTCGAACGAAGGAATCACCAAGGTGTCACCTGTATTCGCTGCCGAATCAAGCGCTGCAGCCAATGGCTTAGCGACCACAACATTTCCCTGCGTGACCGAGGCGAAGTTTGAACCAGAAACGATCATCAAGAGTGCTGCACCAGAATCACCAGCTTTTACGAGCCCGTTAGGTGTGAATGTGTTACCATCCCACACACCCATTTGGTTCAATCGACGAACGTTGGCTGTGCTACC
>Ga0098052_1000906_pt1 | contig 18628 bp, 21 predicted proteins | sample 15_taG_FD_81591 | JGI IMG/M metagenome (GOLD analysis project Ga0098052, IMG submission 81591) | Marine viral communities from the Subarctic Pacific Ocean - 15_ETSP_OMZ_AT15312 metaG | ecosystem: Environmental > Aquatic > Marine > Oceanic | place: Pacific Ocean | collected 2015-01-18
ACAGTGACTTTGAAGTTCGTTGCAGTAACTTCCATGCTCGAGGCATCAAAGAAGGCACCATCATATTTAAGACTCGCGATATCGGCACCTTCACCGAGGTTATCTAAGGTCTCAACAGCCTGACCGCCCTCAATAACCACTAACTTATATTTATTGTTCGCGTTCTGTGACAGTGTCGTGCTTAACTGCCGACCCACATTCCCGTATAGTCGTGAAGAGATGCGTAACCCTTGATTATCATTGTACGCTGCGACAGTGCTTCGTGCATTGACGAGAGTTAATGATGTGATCGTAGAGGCCTCTGACCTTAGTGGGTTAAACGCTAAAGACGCGATGTCCGCAGTGTCATTCTTAGACCGCGTAGCGGCGACGAGGTCATCATACGCAGTGAATGTATGGACCTTATTCTGCTCTAAGACAGGAAAGTCACCAACAATCGCGACGTTACCGATAGATAAACCCGTGTTTGAGGATTGTGTAATGACCTTCGAGTAGACACCAGGTCTATATCTGCGTTGGCCGTTATAATAAATACTTGAAGGCATCATGAGCTCCTGTGTCAGATGTGGCTATTGTACCGAAACTCCGCCGGTAACACCACTTGAAGGTGTGATGTCGTCCGATTGCACTTGGACATCGTACTCTGGAGGGTCTACTCCGAGATCTATATTTGCAGGGATTTCTAAGAGGTGCAACGCAGCATATCGTATCTGCCGAGCATACACGGTCAACGCTTCACCACGCAAACCCTCATCAGGTACAAGCGGTGTACTCCCAACATATAAAATGTTCTGATACCCTGCGTTGATGAACGAAGGCGTAAATATCAACATCGCGCTCTGTACGATTCTCTGTAAGACTCGGATAGCCTCAGATTCGACCGCGTAGATATTTATCACAGCCTCCTGTGAAGTGAATATATGAAATTTAGGGGTCTCATCTAGTTTTGTAGAAGAGAATGAACGGTTTCCGATCCCCTGTTGATCATAATACTGTTCATTGACCTCGCAAGTGACCAGAGGGAGCTTCTTACCAGTCTTTCCACTATACGCTGCGTCAAAACTAATCTGTGTATCTTGTAAAAACTGAAACATACGCGAGCGCATATTCGCGCTCACATTAGGAAAGAGTGGATCGAATCGATCTGTGTTCTCTTTGTAATATGCGACAGCGTTCGCGACAGCATGAAGTATATGAAGATCAAACATCATGTATCTCCGGTGTCTAAGAACTCTAACACAGCCTGGACACGCACTAATTGAGGCTGAAACGAATCCGTAGGTGCTTTGATCTTTGTGCGTGTATCGCGAATAGAGTTAGGGTAACTCCTCACGATATAGCGAGGGTGCATAAAGTACGAGAAAGAGACTCTCGCGCCCTCTGCCGGCTTATTTACCCACTCAATAGCCCCATTAACTACATTGTAATCTGCGGGAGGCAGATCCCCGTTTACGATCGCGAGACCTGTAACAGCGTCAGTCTTATGGGCATACAGGACATTATAAGTCCCTTCACCAGACTGAAGAACTAGCGAACGGTCCGCGATAGGGTATCGAAGCGATGTTATATTCCCTGCGCCTACGGTAACGGCCTCTCTGTAGAGCATTACAGCGTTCACAATTTCAAAAACATCCCCATAGCCAGGTAAATGTTCAGGTAACAAGCTGATATTGATTGTACCGTTACGATACCCACCATACCTCGCGTTCAAATAGTCCGCGTCCGCGTCGGTGATGATCGCTTTGACCGTTTGTGCTGAGTGAAGGATAATCCCCTTACCCGAACAAACAGGGCACGCAGGCGTAAAGCCTGTACCGATATCTATATCGTCAATACCCGATAAATCTAATCCGTAATCGACTGACTTGGGCTGACAGGGGCATATAGCGGACTGTTGCCACTTTAGATCGAGTCCTTTTTGTAAAACTAAATTACGAAATTTAGTGATGTCAAAGTCTACTCGGCCTTTGGTGAGGTTCGCGTCCGGAGAGGGGAATAACATGACTACACCGACAGTATATTCGGAGACCTATACTTAGATCTTAATGTGTTCATCAATGTCTTATATTGTTTCTGGAAGCTCTGTATCCTCGCGGAGTAGCCTCCGTACATCGCGGACGCAGTAGTCCCAATAGATTGCGATAACCCGTCTACACTGACATGCAAGTCACTGATCCCCGCGCCGATGATAAGATCACCAGCTACGTCTAAAGGATTAATCGCGCTCTTCATCAAGATCGCCTGGATAAGCAGTGGATCAACGGTGTTCATCTGATAATCAATAGTCATATCGCCCGTAGTAGGCGCTGTCGTTACTGATATTACAAACGAATCTGTACCGATTTGCCGTACTGCTGCGCCTGATCCGCCCTGTGCGTCCGTTACGGTTACTTTCACCGTAGGCTTCACGCCATGAAGATGAGGCACAGATACTGTGACCTCTTTTTCATTTTGAGGAATGGTCGCCGTTCCGTCTTTGAACGTGAACCCTGACGTATAATCTATACTGAAGTATGCCGGCACATAAGAATATGGCGCGAACACATCTCCAAATAACAAAGGTAACCCGCTCCTGAAGAAGAAGGAACCTATCGTCTCTGAAGTAGGGATCAAGTTAATCTGCCCATGCTGGGGGGACGTGAACGTCGCCCAAGTATAAGGCATCTCTACCGCAGGGTAATTACCCAGCGTGATCTCTAATTTATCTACAGTTAATAAGGGCCTGTGGTCTAAAGAAAAAGGATAAAAAGCATCCTTATGCTGTAGCCTGGCGTCGTGTCTCTCCCCTTTAACAGTAAAGGGGTCAATCTGTATTCCGAGCTCCATTTCGACATTGTCGATAGCAGCATCGATGGCCTGTTCAAAAAAGCTGTCACTGAAGGCAACGCCATCCGCATCACGGAAGTCTACGCCCTCTAGTGTTGTGCTCTTCAAAAACGTAGGAGTGATAAGATCACGAATCGCCATAAGAGACTCCTAGAGTTCTTTACTCGCTTTTGTTTTTGTAGTTGCTTTTCTAGGCCGCCCACGACGCTTGGCAGGTTTCTTAGCCGGAGGCTTTGGGACATCGGGAGCACTCTCGATGTATTGCCAAGTGCCGGGGGAGTCGAGAAGGATTTTTTGTAACTTCTCTGTGACAGGCGTTAATAGTTTACCTGCCGCGTTCACAGCGACATAAAAGCCTTTGAAAGCGAAGCCATAGGCTTCTCTGTTCGTCATGCTATGTCGTCTGCGATAGAACCACATTAGAACTTGTCGCTCGTGAAGTTAGGGTTCAGATTCTCAGTTGAGTTGATACCCACGTTCTCAAGCAAGAACATCTTTGAAGGAACCTTAACCACAGGAGCCCCGAAGAGCATCAAGAGGAAAGGCTTCACAGTGGCGACCTCGGCGAGAGGACGACGTAAGAAGTCCAAGAGGCGAACGAACTCGAACACGCTAGGATCATGCTGTGCGAGCACAATCTTAGAAGTGTTGTACTTAGACCCGTCAGCGCCATCGTTGAGATCGGTGATCGTAGTGGTCGACGTAGGGTCATTCGGAATCTCTTTGATGAGTTTCGCAGTGGTGACATCCCCGTCCTTTTGGGTACGGTAAATACGGAAGTACGATGCCGTAGCGTGAATAGATAAGACGAAGGTGACAGTCTCTGTCGCAGCTACAGTAACAGCCGTCAACGCGAGAGGAGCACTATAACCCTTCGAGTTCACTGCGATGGCGTAGTAGATGTAATCACCCGCGTCAGCGGCAGTGAACTTACCTGAAGTGCCTGCTGCGTTAGGCTGAGTGGTTACAACAGGAAGGGCCGCCCCACCAGCGCCGAAGGCCGTAGCAGGCATACGCGATGCGTAGTGCAAGAACGGAGCAGCCTTGACCTGCACAGCGCCGTAAGGAGCCATGATGCTGAGATTGCTCGCGCCGAAGGTGAGACCTTGACTGTTCTGATTGACCTGGAACTGGTCATGCCTTCCGGACTCTACAGATTGCTTAATCAATTCACTGTGAACACGAGGCTCAACGTAGATGCAATCAGGACGACCGAAGTTAGGCGCACTGTAAACTTCCCCGAGAACTTCTTGAAGAAGGAGAGGAGTAGGCGCAGAACCTGCGAGATCGAAGGTGTTAGGTCCACGTCCAGCAGGACCGCCGGCTTTGATCTGCTTACAGATGCCGTCAAAGCCGAGTTCGTGAAGATCCTCGTCTCCGTACCAGAGTTGACGTTCGACTTTACGCATGAGGTTCATGGTACCGCGCATGGTCTCTTCAGCGAGAGCTTGGCGATTGTCACCAATCAAGCCGACCAAAGAAGCGACATCACTGATCTGACGACGCTCTGCCATGTACTTGATCTTGACAGTCTTACGCTCATACTGAGACTGATTGGTCGCGAAATCATCATTTCCGCCGCCGCCCTCGCCGATGAAGGGATCGAGGTCGAACCCATGCTCATTTACGACGACATACTCATGCAGAGTCTGAGTGACGTTCCTCTTAGGGATGTTCTTCCAGAGACTCAGTTCCTGCATCGTGTGTGATGCGGAACTAAGGCTTCCTTCGATGCTCTGAGGAACGAGGGGACTTAAAGATCCGTCCGTAGTATCAGCACCTGTTTGGTAGCCGATGTTCCCTGATTTGCGGAGAGCCTCGTTCAGTTGCACGAGGTCTGCGACATTAACTGTTTCGTTTGCGCTAGGTAAGTGCATTTTAATTCCTTACTGTAGGTTCAGGTCTGACGCGACCTCGGCAGGAGAGTAGTGTGAATCGAGCATCGCGATGCCCTTCATGAGTGCGAAGCGGCGGTCACCTTCAGCGACCTTTAACTCGGTCATTGCTTTGTTAAGGACATCTTGTCGAGAAACGACAGGTGCCTCTGCAATGCGATCAGCAGGAGCGAGCTCCGGCTCGGCTGTTACAGCCTTAGCAGCGACAGGCTGAGAAGAGAGGTCCGAGAACCCTTTCTCAATCTTCGCGTCGAGACCTTCGAGAGACTCGATCTTAGCGCCGATACCTTCGAGAGACACGATCTTATCACCGAAAGCGTCGAGTCGTGCAGACATATCCTCAAGACCCTTAACGAGAGCCTCAATCATAGCCTTATTCTGCTCAAGGATCTGATCAGCGCCTTTAGCGATAATCTCTGCGCTGCTGTCCTCAGTTTCGGTTTGTTGTTGTGCCTGAAGGGACTTGTTGAGATCCACAAGTAGGTCTTCGAGGCGACTTAGATCAGTAGTCTGTGGTTGGTCAGACATGTTTACCTCCATAGGGGTGTTCATTTGTAACCCTTTGCGGCACCAAGCAAGGCTGACGCCATAGCTCTCTGTTCCGATGTTGGGAGTTGAGGGAATACTTTCCCGAGCAGTTTTTGTAACTGGAGCAAGGATACCATAACTTTTCTATTATTGGTCGGAGAAATCGCAGAGGACATCATTTTATCTATTTCCTCCTCCATCATCTTACCCATCTCTTTAGATAGGACTTTCTGGACGACAGTATAAATAGCAGCCTCTGTAGGGGCCTGCTCAAGTGACTGCGCCGCGAGGGGAGATAAGGAGGCTCCTGCGTCACTCACGGCACCTTCCTGATATCCAACAAGACTCCTCGCGAGGACTTCTAATCGAGCATCCGGATTAACAGGATGTGCTGTAACCGAGACATTTAAAATACGAGCGCGTGTGACAATAGTGGGGTCTTTTGAATCCCGCTCTAACACTTGACCCTCGACCGAGAACCCAATAGAGCGACCTCCGCCAGCTTTTTGAATAGCCTTAGCGGACTCATATACTTCTTTGCCTCGAGGTCTATTAAGGAATAGGTCACCCTCTATTCGAGTGGCATTCTTTCCGTCTTCGAGAACAACGCGCTCTACTTTTTTAGGTGCGCCGACTATCCACTCAGGGCCTTGTTTGTGCTCATAATTGAGCCAGCCCTTTGTTAGAAAGTACTCCCACTCCATTCCCTCCTGTAAAAGAATATCACCTTGAAGGTCAGCACTCTCGCTTGAGATAATCCCCGCGATCTTACCGTTAATATCTTCTGTGAGGTCTGGTATGTCGCTTGAAGCCTTCTCCAAGGTGACAGGTACCCAGGTTGAAAACAGTGCAACAGGTGTTTGCTCATGCGCCATAAGGGGACTCCTTCTCTTTAGACTCCAGCCATTGTATCAAATCTTCAACGTGTGCGGGGAGATATGTCCCTCTTTCTTTATCAAAACCTAATAACACGAATAATTCATCGTGCGTGCGTTCGACCGGATGATATATGGATAAGAGGTGTATCGCGAGATCTATTGCTCTTATGACAGTGATCTCTACACGACTGACGTAATAGTCAGGATTCGCGAGGTCCTCTAACTCCCAATCACTTCCAGGGTAACATTCCATACCTCTGCGCCTAAGAGCTCGCCCATATCTATCTCTCACAATGTCTATATAATTGCTCGCACCGCATACATAAGAGGCGAGAGCACGCCTGTGGATAATGTCCAAATTATAATTATATAGGGATGTGAACCCGTCCAAACAGAGGTTACTGATCTGTGTTGTTATCCACGCTCTAATATCCTCTCCACCAACAGGATTGTTCTTATATACGAGATACATGAGTAGGTCTAAACCAAACCTATCGTGTCTCACCTCTCTATTATCGATGATCTTACCATCGCTCTTTAAGAACTCTGCATCGTACTGATGTAGACGGGCGACATCGAATTTCTTATGAGTCGCGGTCTTCTTCACCGACTGCTTACTGAGTCTGAGCACACTAGCAATATCACTAGGTGTGAACCACATACGAGAAGACTGCCCTATACGAAGGAATGGGATATCGAAGAAAGAGCGGATCATTATCAGCCTCTGCGTTGCTTTATGTCAGTATCTTTTATACTATATCATTTAGTCTGGAAATCAAGAGGTGACCTATGAACTTTTCTAGTGTTCTCACGGAAATAGCGCCGATCATGATCACCGCCGGAGGCCTATTGTGGTCCTTCTCAAAACAGATCACCCGTATTGAAGCTGACCTGCAAGCTCTCCAGCACCAAGTCGATGACTGTAAAGGGCATATTGAAGGGAATAGGCAAGGCAGGATCGAAGTTTTTGGGGTCATTAATCAAAATTTAAAGGTAAAAGACACCGAATTGAGTGAGCGCCTGGCTCGCGCCGAGACTATAATATCTCATGGCGTCGATAAAGAGACATTAACGAGACTCGCTCACATAGAAGCCGAGATTAAAACACTGCTGAAATAATGGAACAGTCCTTCGCTATTCTCGTTATTATCGATATTGTGGACAGCACAAAGTTCATCGAGAAGGCAGGGGATATACGCGCTGCTAAAGTCATGAGGCTTTACGATCGTATCTTCAGAGGTCTACTCATAAAATATGCAGGTCTCGAAATCGATAAAACGGATGGAGCTCTGCTACTCTTTGAATCTATGCGGGACGCTCTTCGATATGTGACGGAATACCACACGCTCGTTGAGAAGCATTTAGGGCTGAAGTCAAGGGTAGGGATTCACTGTGGCGACGTGATTATGCACTCAAACGCTGAGACCTTTATCTCGAGAGGTGCAAAGCCTATAGAAGTAGAAGGCATCACGAAAAACATAACAGCGCGTATTATGACTCTCGCTCAAGGAGGTCAAACGCTAATGAGTAAACGCGCAGGAGAGTACGCGCAAAGTGTCAAAGGCTCTCTGCTGATTAAGGACATCGGCAGATGGAGAATGAAAGGCGTGACACACTCTCTTCTGCTGTATGCCGTATCGCACGACAAGTATCGACTATCGCCACCTAAAGAAACTGATAAGGTGAAAAGAGTACAAGCACCCGCACGCACTCCTGAAGAACAACGAATACGATTCTTTAAGGTCTGGATACTCCCCTATTTCTACCTTATCCTTCTTCGCGAATACCTAATGCTGTTTGCCTGGTATGAACACCTTCAAGGCGGGACATATCTATATCTCGATGTGATATCAAGATACGTTTCCAGTGCTGTTCGCATTGTCCACTCTCTTTTTTATTACTGAAGCTAGCGTTAGGGCTAACTCTTCTCCTTGGTCCACAAATGTAGAGACCACAGCGAGGTCTATCTCGTCCCATTGCTCTCTCGTGGCTAATAAGCATTGACGGAGAAGAGTCGCAGGGCAGGCCTTCGATTTTCTTTTCTCTTTGAACATCTTCTTTAACGCTTTAAGATCAACATCGTCCCAGGTGTCGTCTTCATGGAAATCAGGATCATCTAGTGCTCCCTTGACCCCATCTAGCGCCTCTTGGATTCCCTTGAGGACGCTCTCAGGGTAAAAAGCATCTTTCCGTTTCTTAGATACGGCCTTCGCGAGGGCATTTAAGGTCAATACGACATCCAAGTGCTCACTGCAATACTGTTGAGGTGTATCCTCAAAATCAGCGTCGTTTAAGCGATACAGTGATGCCGAAAATGAGCCTTTACTGACACCCTCTTGCTTTAGAATGACGCTCTTTACCCAATTAAACACGACATCTCCGCCGTGTGCTTCATACATGTCACACGCATCCTCTAGGTGATGAGAGTGCATTACTAAAGAAGCGTGTGCCTTCTTCACCTGATCATACGACACTTCTGCTCTTATGAGCGGAGTGGGAACATCCCCACGGAAGTGTGCAAGTGCGTGCGCTCGGACACGATAAGGGACTTTAATCATTATCATTCCTCTCGGATGTGCGCTCCGCTACAAACGATTGAATGTACGCATTGTCCATAATGAAAGACCCCTTACCGTCCGGCAGAGGCTCTAAATCATACATAGCACGAACCTCGTCAATGGTCATGAAGGACTTCGCCTTTTGGATGTCCATTTTGAGCTGGTCCTCAATCGCGACCATGTCCAAGCCTGTGAAGACGAGCTCAAAACGTGGATCTAAACCATTGATCACATACTGATTTAACCAACGTTCTATAGCTCTCAATAAAGGCCGCAGTCCCTTTTCTTTTGAGCTCACGATCTTATATGAAGGCGTGGTTTGATTCATTGAGTGCGTTACGCCCTCTTGTCCGAAATCGAAACCCACCTCCGCAGGGTCGATTTGGTAGATGCTGCACAGCTGTTTAATGTTGTAATGTATCCACTGCTGAAACTCCATCTCCCGATTAGATGTGCTCAAATTCAGACTCTGAATGTCCTCATTCGCATCCGGGTCTAATTGAATCAGGGGTGTCTTCTTCGCGTTGTGCGACCCCGACAGCATGGAGTAAAACTCTCTGCGAAACGCTCTAAATAGTTGTGGGTGCATCTTGGTCTTTACAGCGACGATCCCAGAGACAGAGATCCCATTTGTAAAATTGCTCGCGTTGTAGACCTCCGCATTCAAAAGATGCGTAAGGATCCCGACAATCTCTTCGAGCTCAGGATATCCATATCCCCGATACTTTAACTCGCTCCTGGGTCTTCTAATCCCAAAACAGAGGTCCCTCGCATTAAACTCAGCCTTCACCTTATTGTTCAACACCTGCACAAAGTGAATACCTTCAGGGTCGCGGTATCCAACCTCGCGCTCGCCCTCTGTTAGTTTTGCTCTGCGAATCGTAGAGGAGTCCACATTCATAAACCCTGCAATACCTCCAACACGACTCCTGATAATCTCGAAACACGCTTGGTCATAAGTCAAAGAATCCCGGACCAGCATCCTCAAAAAGACCTCGAAATTGTTCTCAAAAGATATACGAGGGTCTCCACAAGAGAGCATAAACTGATAAATTTCCTGAATCGTTGCAATATCTTCAGGTGTAGGTATCGCTGTCCTGTCTTTTAAACGAACCTGAAACCCAATGTCGCCTCCTGCCATCGCAGGTCTCGCAAACTCCGCTACCTGGTTTACTCTCGTCTGGAGTATCGCTGCGATGAGCGGCACACGAGTCATGGCTTTTAATTGCTCGTAGTTCAGCCCTCTATGAGGCTCCGCGTTGTTCGCCCCGTCTTCCGCCATGAAAGCATTCGAGAGGTCCTGATTAGAGTATTGATACGACGCAGGTTCAGCAGGTGCCTTGTCCGGGGCAGGGAGCGCCTTATTGAGGCTGAACCAGCCTCTCACCTTTTGTAATGCTGTTGTCATGAGGGGTCCCTTTGGAATGGCGAGTTAGATACGTCCCTCGTAACTTGAAAAAGAGGGAGAGGAGGCGTTATTAGGTCTTTGTAGTCAAATGATTCAAGGTCACCGTCTATGATCTTAACATTCACACTATGTTTCCTCAACGTGTTAAGGCCGTTATCCGTATCATACACGCCACCGACACATATCACACACTCTGCACCTACTTGTACAATCGCTTTAGCACATATTCTGCAAGGTTCCCCATTAATGATGAACCAGGAACCCATAAGTGAAGTCCCTAAGCGCACAGCATTATATATTGCGTTCTGTTCTGCGTGTACACACCCCACCTCAAGTTTCTCACCGCTCGTAATGCCTAGTAGTTCGCGACTACATAAGGCTTTATCTCCACACACAGATGTCCCTCCGCGAAGCCCTCCATTATACCCTTCACTTAAAATCACATTAGATTTAGGATCTATAACGACACACCCGAACTGTCTCCTGAGGCAAGGAGACAGCGCCGCTAAGGAGAGACAATTCTGGATTCGTTGCTGTATGTGTTTAGCCTTCAACAAGAATCCCTAGACCGTAAACTATCTCTAAGGTCTCAGGAAAGATATCTTCCATGTGAAGACGCATCGCCTTCGCGACCTCTTGTACTTCAGGTTGCGCGTGCGCGTCTAACCTCAGTTTCAGAAACTTGATATAGTTATGTAAACTCCCTGTCATCCAAAATGTACTGTACAAGTTCTGTGGGAGTATAGCTCGCGCTTGTTCACGGCAAACCCCACTATCTAACAATAACTTATAGGCTTGATAGGCTTTGTTCGTTTGTTCTGTGTACCACGCGACTAACGAGGCGTTATGGTCTACCTCCGCGCCGGTGCTGCACTGTAGATTTCTCTTAGACTGCGCTCTGAATCGCTGTGGGATATGAAATTCGATACAATTACTCGTGTATCTTCGTGACACCTCATTATATGAGAATGTGCGATGTCTCATTATCTGAGATCTGATATATAGTGGACATTTGATACGGAACGTGATCGTAGAGTGCTCAAAAGGACTCGTGTGCTTTTCTTTTATCATGAAAATGAGTAACTTTTTATCTCTAACACTTAACTTTTCGACGGACGCGAGGCCATCAAGATCCTCTAAGAAAGAAGCTCGTGCGGCGAGTGCTGCTCTCCGGTCATCTCCCATCCAATCAATCAATGAGACCTCGCCGATGTCATCATTGTATATACCTATGGCGTTTATCATTTAATGATATTCTCCGAGATGGCCTGAATACGCTCTTCTAAACGCGCAACAGCAGTCATAATCTTATGAACGTCGCGCTCAATACGCTGTAGCGTTTTGTCCTGTTGTTGAACAGTGTGCTCTAGTTGCTTCACCCTCGTGCGGAGCTCCGTAACCTCTCCATGGGCTGCCGCCTTCTCTTTAGCGAACTGCCAAAACGTATATACAAGGCCCACTATCGTCGCGAGTTGTGTAATGGTCATCTGGTCCATGATGTGTTCCTACTCTCTAAATAAGAATAGTATACACCGTGTTAAGTATTTAACGTACCACAAAATATGTAGGGACAGTAAGTGCGACAACGCCTAAACCCACTGCCACATACTTCGTTATACGACTAACTCTTTGTTCACGTTTAAGTTTCTTTTTCAGATCTTCTGCCTGTGCTTGTAACAATTCAATATACGTTTGGATATCAAATTGAGTCTCATCACAGTCGAGATATGCCCGTCGGAGAGCTTGTTCATTGTCTTCTGCTGCCTGCTCTAAGACATAACTACACACACCCTCTGCGCCCTCTACCAAATTCTTCACCGTAATGTAGTCCTTCGCCAACAACAAAACACCATTATTAGAAGCGACAACGCCTATACGCATCGGTGTACCTTTGACAACACCACCAGGGATCTTAATCTCAGTAATAGAATGAACCGAGAGGAGCAGAGGAACAAGTAAGGAGACTAAGGACATAAGATCTCTTTTTCTAGGGCTATGTAGTCCTCTACAGCTTTTTGAGCACTCCCTACGCACATCGGCTGACACGTCTCAAAAGTACAGTCCGATATGCCTTTTAACTTTAGGCGCTGACGCTCAACGTCACACGCTATAAACTTCTCGCGCTGCTGTACGAGCCCTGAGATCTCATCCGCGCACATCTCGTGCTTAGGAGTGAAACCTACATAATGCCCAATACGGTAGCCGACCATTGTGACAGCCAAAAGTATAAACCCTATAATAGTGTATTTAATAGGATTTCCGCTTATTATACTGGGCATCTGGAGCATGTATGATCCTTATTTAGATGATGAAGTATTTTACACCGTTACTTACGATGGTTATCGAATTGTACTGTGTCGCGATATCGAAGGTGGCTGCCGCGTCAATGTCGGTTCCTCCTCCATTTATAGTGACGGTACCGGTTCCGATATTCTTAATATCGTATTGGAACCCATTAGGGAGTGCTGTCGCAGCAGGAAGCGTGACTGTAATAGTGCCCGTAGCGGTATAGATCTCTCTAGTCGCGTTTACAGGAGGCGTCGAGAGAGGTGCTGTCGCGCTCAGTCCAGTAACCTCTACAGGAGCGTCAGGCAGGTCAGAGACGATAAAATCAGCGCCGTCGTACGTTACACGGATATACGCTTTGCCGGGGTGAACTGTGACGGCGTTCGTGTATGTCGTACCGTCACCGATAACTTTGAAGTTCTCATTACCCGACGTTGCATTGTCTTCGAGGATAAACCTGCCCTGTTTAAGCCTTCCAAGTGTAAACGTCCAACCAGCATATAGACCGGCGGCGGGGGGCATCTTGACAGTAATATCGTTATTAGTATTCCCTGTAAATGTAATCCTCTGATTCCACGCAACGGCTGAAAGAGCGACTGAAACGGTAGTCGTATTCGTTACATATTCTTTCTCTAGGCTACCTTGATTCTCGACAACCCATGTGGCTTGGCTAGTCACATAGGTACATCTAATAGTGTCCCCTACAGGGTCGAAGGTTACGCTGGTTGTAGAACCCGTGTCGTTAGAGGAGGCTCTACGCACCTTCTGTGAAGTGTTCCCTGTCAACGTAATAGGGCCTTCAGCGAGGCGTGTCAGAAACACAAGGTCCCCATCGCTAGGGGACGCCGGCATAGTCACGGTTTGGGAGGTCGCGAGATGATCAAAGATATGATGATACCCGACCTGTGCGGTAATTGTGTTGTTGCTCGTTGTGTAAGCGATTGTCGGGTTGCTTGGCGAAGAAGGGAGATTCAGAAGTTGCGAGCCATCTATTTGAGGAAGTCCAACGGTGTTACCGATAGTCTCAAGGAGTGGGATATCACCAGCTGCCGTTCCGACATTTAGATTCGCGGCAGTGCCTGTGGCTTGGCCGAAGATATACCAGTTTGTACCGTTCCAACGAACAGTCATCTGTTGGTTATTGTTAGTCAGTATATGACTACTCGCCGCAGTGCTCCCATAATTTACGAGTGTCCCTCCGTCTCCGGCATTCTGGCGGATGTCGAGTAAACCAGCGTTCTCCCTGCTTACAATCACGGTATCACCATCGCTCAAAAGGGACGATGCTGGGAGAACAATAATAACCGTTGTCCCCGATCCATAAGTGAACCAGTACGCTTCGTTTTTTTGTGAGGCTATGGATGTTGTAGTCACCACGTTTACATCGAATCCCGACATGGGGATACCGGTCAATTGTGAACCATCAACAGCAGGTAGTTTAGTTTGCGCTGTTAATTGGACTACTTGATTTGCAGCGGTTCCAACGTCTAAATTCGCAGCGGTTCCAGTGGCTTGATCGAAGATGTACCACGCCGAGCCATTCCATCGGATTGTTAGTTGCTGATAGTTGTTTTGAAGCGTCACACTGGCGGCTTGCGTTGCCCCAGAGTTGACAAGCGTTCCCCCATCCCCAGAGTTCTGCGTGATGACGAGCTCTCCTGCATTGGCCCTCACGATCACCAACGTATCCCCCACTGCAAGGGTAGAGCCTAGAGGTAACGTCACTGCAATAGAAGATCCCGACGCAGCAGTATACCAATATGCTCTGTTTATCGTAGGTGAATGTGTTGTCGACATCGAGGTAAAGACGCTAAGGCCGGAGAACCCTCCCGACTGATCAACCCAAGAGAGGACCCCATTGGCGTCGGTCTCGAGGACTTGATTTACTGCCCCCACCGCAGCAGGTAGGGTAAGTGCGTAATCAGTAGCCACAATATTAGGAGATTTAATCGCGATATAATTAGTGTCATCGATATCATTGATACGAAGCTCACCAGAGTTCGTGTCACCCTTTACAACAACGGCTCCAGTTCCGTTTGGTTGGAATGAGATGCTCGCATCGGTCTCCTGCGCGACAAGACTCTCTAGTGAATTGGGGCGCTCAACAACCCATTTGTACATTGGAGTTTGTGTGGTTTTAAAACAATAGGCTACAATTTTTATGAAAGTTCCGGCGGTCACTTCAAGAGATGTCGTTGATTGAGAGAGGTGTGATCCACTTGCGTCTTCAATAGTGTCGTTCGCATCACACGCTAGCGTTAAGGTACCTGAACGCGCACGACCGAACCACATCTCGATCATTGATCCGTCGCCCGTTCCGCCTCCCATGTTGTCTGGTAGTAACGTAGTAGTTAAGCGTGGGAGTGTCAGCGAGAATGTGTTCGTATTGTCCGCCCACTGGTATACGGTGAGCCCGTTCAGAGTAGGCTCACCAACACCCCCGGCTGTGTAACTGTTAGAATTATATATATGCTTCATCCGTCGAGAGGCTGCCGCCCCGTCAGCGCCGTCATTACCTGCGGGTCCTTGTGCTCCTGCGGGTCCTTGTGCTCCATCGTCCCCATCATTACCTACGGGTCCTTGTGCTCCTACGGGTCCTTGCGCTCCATCGTCCCCATCATTACCTACGGGTCCTTGTGCTCCTACAGGTCCTTGTGCTCCTACGGGTCCTTGCGCTCCTTCAGCGCCATCATTACCTGCGGGTCCTTGTGCTCCTGCGGGTCCTTGTGCTCCTGCGGGTCCTTGTGCTCCTGTTGCTCCTCCAACAACCGATTTCTGACTAAGGTTATTAGCCGCAGATCCTGCATTAACAGTCTCTGCGGCAGCATCACTAATGTTTAATGTACTTGTATATTCATTCTCCCCATTAGTTGTGGGGTATGTCATAATAGTTGCTGCATTATTTACATCATAGTCTGGATTTAAAACAACATTATGAACGACACTCAACCTACCTTGGTTACACTGCATCGCTGTATTATGTGAAGAGTGCAATAAATAGTTACCTGACCCTATGTTTGTTGATCCCATGCACACAATTTGTCCCCACGCATCTCCACTGCTCCCTATTCCTGTCCATACTTTATGATTCCCGTTAGTCATGGTGTTCGACTCTACCGTAACCTCCAGACCATGCCAGATTTGAATAGAGGAGCTCCATGAAGAGATCACAGCATTGTTTACGACAGTATTCCCTTTCCCTCCTATAATAAGTATCCCGTTATTAGCTGCTTCTTCGACAACATTAGAGTGAATTTGTACTCCTGTGCATCCAAACGCGGAGTCCCCTGAATAAGGGGACGCGCCTGTCGCGAGATAGATCCCACTTTCCAATGTCCTGTACGTCTTGTTCCCATATATTTGTCCGTTGGTACAGTCTTGGACCCTTACCCCACGAAGACAGTATTCTACAAAGCAATTAGATACTTGGACATCTGAACACGCTTCTATACGGGTCGCTCCACCATTAGATGTATTGTTACCCGCCCAAACGAGAGCTTGATCCGTTTGATTTTTTGATCCGTCGTGATCTACAACATTACCACTAGACCCACAACGCACAAACCGCACATCTGAGAGGATGACGTTTGTACAGTCTTTAGCATATACTCCATATTTCGCAGTATCTATAGTTAGGGCGCGGAACTGAAGCCCTGCTGCCTTATTCGTCATATAGAAACAGTCACTAGTGATTGCTCCCGCTGTAACAACGACCTCAGAACGGGACACACCCACAAAGGACAGTGAGCCTGTCCAAGCAGTCGTATCTTGTGTATTGAACGTATGTGTACCGGCTTGAAGAAAAATTGTAGTGTCTGTGGTAGCGTTCGCCGCAGAGAGCGCGTCACTTATCGTTGTAAAAGGGAGATTCATACTCCCGTCCCCAACAGATCCCCCAGGATAGTTCTGCTCTACATCAACATATATCACTTGATGGGCGAGAGATGGTGAAATCGTCGGTAATCCTGTGAGATCCGTGTATAATCCTGAAGTCGCGACTGTAGCGAGTGCTGTAGAAGTCCAATTCGTACCGTCTCCTATAATAGCGTTACCAGCAGTAGGAGTGAGTGCCGCGATATCTGAACTCTCCGAGTTATCCACAACATCAATCTTAGACCCTGCGAGTGTGCCTCCCATATCAGCATTGATGATTAGGTGATCGCCTACGCTCATCGCGAGCGTGGCGTATGTCCCTGCAACAGAAACATAATATACCTCGCCCTTACCTGCGTTAGTTAAACCTGCGCCTGTTGCAGACACTAAACCTGTACTAGCGTCGAACTGCCCCTTATATGACATACCGCCTATGACACCTGCGGCAATGCGCTCGGCAACGGTCAACGGTGTCATTACGAGACTATCACTGGTTCCTGTCGCGGCTTCAGCACTTGTGGCGATTCGGATCTTACCTGCAGCGGTCTCCGTCGCGTCAGAGACTGTGGAAGCATCTCCAAGTGGGATAAAATTGATGCTCATATGGAAGTCCTATCGATTAAAGCCGGCAAAGAGTAACACAGCGTCGGTATTTGTCGCTTTTTTGTATGAGATGCTCGTGATTGTTGCATTCAAAGTCTCTAGGTCATCTGACCATAAAGTACCTACAGGGATCTCGTTTGTAGTCGCGTCACCAGGGTTACTCGTTCTATATTTGAGATACAGCGCCTGCGATCCAGGGTTCTGAACTCCTAAAAAAGCGAAGTCGAGTCCCGCCGCGCAATTAGATCCTGTGACAGGGTCAAAGAAATCTACGCTCGTGACTGTATGCCACAGTGTATCATTCACACTCTCAACAGAGAGTATTCCGCGAACAGTCCCCGCAGATATGCTCGTCTGCGCGTTATTTGTCGTTGTCCCGTCAAAAAGTGCCATTTTATAGTCCTTCTCGCCAGAAAGTAACTGCGATTTCAGGTTCTGCGCCTGCACCGAGATTCGTAAACACTACACGAATTTCCTCATAGAGGGGTTTATCTCCCGCCATCAACACCATATTAGCCTCTGTCACATTCTCTTCAAAGACTATAATGTGCGATGTCCCGACAGGTACATACTCAACAGCGTAACTGCCACCGAGCATACCCGATACACTCACTTGAACATTGCTCATAGTGTCAGCAGGTGAAAAACCTAAATTAGATCGGTTAAACCGCGAAGGTGATCCCGTCGTATTCTTAGTGATTACTGTTCTACGCGCTGTCATTGTGTTTACCCTTCATACCAATCAAAATTCGACCATAAACTAGACATATGTTCTTTCTCAGCTTGGGCAGAATACTGGTTTTGGCCATCGGTGAGATTACCGTACATATCATACTCTACATCGTCGCCAAATGATACCGCATATTGAAAACTTGCGTCTCTAATGGCGCATTCTGCGATCCATACGGACATCACTTGGTCATCGTGCTTTTCACGCCCTAGACCATAAAACTCTCTACAAAGCTCGTCAATGGCTCGCTGATCCTCTGATTCGCGATAGGGAAAGATCACTTTACCGTTCTCGAACAGTGATGAGAGTGCCGGAACCCCTGTCCAGGGACTGTTTTTAGCTCCCGCAGTAGTTAGGTGCTGTTTCAGCGGGAGGTCCGTTGTGCTCTGTAAATTGAGAAGGTGTAACTGCCCGAAGGCGTTCTTCTCGATCATTACACAAGTCACAAAGGCTTTAAAGCGTTCATATTCACATACAATTAATGCCTTTAACTCGTTTGGCGTTAGCCCTCTCGCACGCACGAGTGACAATAGGTATCTATTACCGTCTTGATCCTTCCCCCAAGTGGTTCCTACCGTGTAGTCGCCATCTTGATCTTCTGCACGCTTGGCGTCAGTGATCAGAGATAAGTCCCAACCTTGAACCACTTGAAGTTTATCAACGACCGGTAGTTCTCCAAGACTGAGATGGGCTCCTCTCGCCTTAGCGATATCAAGCCATTCCCACTTAAACGCCGCAGCCTCATCTGATTGCACCTGGTTCATAAACTCACGCGCAAAGAGCAAGGACCCTATAGCCTGCTTCTCTCTTAACAGGTACTCAATAGGTCTATGCTCTGCCCAGAGCACCTTGCTCTCTCCGCTCACCTTGATATCCTGAATCACATCACGACCTTCAGCATCGATACTCATTGCATAAGAGTAATCCTCGGGCCATTGCGTAATCGCAGGGTCACATTGTACATGGAACGTAGGGTCCTTCATCATATGCCCATATATATCATCATGGTGCTTTCTCGTACCCACGACGAGCATAAAGCCTCC
>Ga0098052_1000907_pt1 | contig 18613 bp, 33 predicted proteins | sample 15_taG_FD_81591 | JGI IMG/M metagenome (GOLD analysis project Ga0098052, IMG submission 81591) | Marine viral communities from the Subarctic Pacific Ocean - 15_ETSP_OMZ_AT15312 metaG | ecosystem: Environmental > Aquatic > Marine > Oceanic | place: Pacific Ocean | collected 2015-01-18
CGCAAACTCACCGGCGCCCAATGTCATGTACTCATCCCCACCATCTGCTTTCTCTATAGTGTATATATGACTTGCATCTGTAGCTAAGTTCTTTAGAAATACGTATGATTTAGTATAGTTAGCTGCTGCAGCAAACACAGTTCCAGTAGCGCTTGTTACAACTTGAAAGCTTATGCTTTGACCGCCTACGGCTAAAGTGTCAGTCTCTGATAAAGAGAAAGTCTCAGCGTCTGATAGCGTGTCGCTCGCTAATGTTAGTGTGGGGGTTAGTGTTGCCATTGTTTAGTTATTTTACGCCTACTTTATTTGCTTTATTAAACAGCGCTAGCTCCGCTCTAATACCAGGGTCACCAGTGTTGTTTGTTAAGCGTGTCTTGTATTGCAACTTCTCTTTAGCTGTCATAGCGTTGAGTTTGCGGGCCATTGCCAGCGTTTCCTTGCTAAGTGTTTCTACATTTGCCCCGCCTATAATGTTCGTGCCCTCTGCTCCTTTTGGAACTGGATCTCCTGTAGTTTTCGGGAAACCCTTGTACCTCATTTTAAATGCCATGTCTCAATTTTTTAGTGTAATATTACTTCAGTATAGTTACATGATAAAATTACTATTTAAATAACTGTGACACTTGCCTGCTACTCCCTTATCCTTATACCTTAGAGGAGGTAAGATATTAGGAACTAATATCCTTAGGTACCTGTATATATAAGGGCGCGGGTAAAAAAAGTTATTGTAAATATATAGGGTTTGTATAGCCCCCCTCCCCCCCTGGCCCCCCCTCCTAGGTGAAACTCAAACTTCAACGCCACCCCCGCCCCCCTCCACTTTATTTCATTTCACAAACTCTCTACGACTCGTCTCAGATAATATATATACAACAAACAAACAAAATGCTAAACTCTTATCAAATACTTCTTCTCCAAAACTTTCTAATAGAAAATCCAAACGAAGAACAAATTGCATTGTATTACATTCAAAACGTATTGCCGTATGACAAGCGATCGATCAATGAAATACTCGAGACAAATCATCGCAATACATGTGGCGTAATTCAACTCACAAACTAAACACGAGGTCGAATAGATAATAATACTGTAACAAATACATGATGAAAGATTTACTAATTCGCGCATGCGTGCGTAAGACAAACAAGAAGCATTTCGTGCTCTTCCAAAAAGCTCTCTTAACTCAGCTTCAAGAGTTATCAACAGTTCAACTCATGCACTTCTACATAGTGCTGTAATACAAACTAAACACGAAGTTGAATAGATAATAATAATGTAATTCAAAAGATATGAATAATTTAACAACAAAACGATTTGTGATTCGCAAGTCATTGATAGGCCAAGATGCCATCATAACGTTCGCCAACAAGAAAGGCGAAGTAGTGTCGTACTCACACGACGAAGTGTATAACGCTTTTAAAGCTCGGTTCGAAGCAATGCCATGTTTCGCCAAGTATAAGTCTTACACGAACAGCAATGCAATGCCTGCATTCTGCCGCTCGATGCAAATCGTTGAAGCATGAGAAATATACTCAACGAAATAGCGTATTCAATCACGCTAGTAGTTGCCGCATTGGCAATACTCGCTGTGGCATGCTTATTGCATGATGGTATTCACGTAATTTATTTAGCGTAAAACTGTGACAATAGCCTATTACTCTAGTTATATAACTACCTAATGTCACACTTTGTGATATGACATAATGTCATGACAAATTGTCATACAGTGACAGAAGTGGCGGAATATACCTCAACTCAAAATAATGACTAAACAAAGTCACTACTTTTACAATGTAAATACGAAGACAAATAGATAATAATAATGTAACAAATAAAGACAATGAATAAAGATAACGAAAATCCTGCAAGCAAATTCGATGAAGAATACGGTGACTTCGGTTGGCAGCGTATGCTTGACGACCGAGAGAAAGCAACTAAGTTGTCAATTCAAACGGTAATTGCTAACCTTAACGAGTTAAAAAAGCAATGCGCAAATGGCACTTATGTAAAGCCTGAGCCACCTAAAACTGAGTCACACAGGTTTCTCGATCCAATATCAATTTTAACTTGGAAGTCAAACAAGGAATAATGAATTCACAAACTAAATACGAATGCGTGTGGATAATAATAATGTAACAAATAAATCAATTAAAGATGGGTAAAAATCAAGCTCTCCAATCAAAGCGGTTTGTCGTGCGTCAGTCACTGATCGGGCAAAACCAAGTCATCGAGGTGACATTTAAGAACGGAAATACCGTTACTTACAATCACGATAAAGCTTACGAGCTAATGCGTGCGAACTTAGAAAATCTCCCTTGCTGGGCGAAGTTCAAAAGCTACACTGCGAGTGGAAACATTCCAAAAGTGTTGCGTGATCAAGATATTCTTTAAGAGTATCAATATAGTCGAGTTAGTTGTGTGTTCCCTCGTATATCAAATATGAACACTCATGTATAACCAGTAAGTCGAGGTGCGCTTATTAAAGTAGCGATAACACGGCGCAGTAAGAGTTAATATATACGCATCCTTGAGGGGAAGGCACATATACAGGAACACCCTGTTTAGTGAGATTTAAGAAAAGATCGCTCAGTGTGACGAAGGTTCGAATCCTTCGGTGCGTACTAAAATTAAAGAAATGGATAATGAATAGAAGTAAATTTATAAAAACTGTCGCGAGTGTGTGGATGTTCGCTCCAGCAGTATTACTCTGTCAAGTAGACAGACAGCAGTGCGAAGCGCTGACGCAGAAAGGTAACCAGTGCAAAAACATGGCAAGAATTAGTGGAATCCATTGTCATGTACACGATACTACTTACGTGAAAGCGGCTAAAGTTGAGTCAACTGTGTGTAATGGAACAAAGAAAGACGGAAATCCTTGCTCACTGAGAACAAAGCATGAGAGTGGGTTGTGTCATCACCATAGAAATCAATAAAAACAAGTTAAATGAATAACTTTTATCAAAAAAATGCACTTAAAGTGTTTTTAAGCGCGCACGTAGCGACTATATGTCTTTTACTAATGTATAATTCTATGCACTAATGGCGATCGATTACAAACTGCTGTTCGAGCAAGCGATGGCATTAAACTCCGAAATGGAGTGGGAATTAGAGCAATCCGAGTTACTTCGCGAACAAATGGCTCAGAAATTAGAGAATCTCATGAATAACCAAGGAAGTGACGGTGAGTTTGAGCTTCCTATGACTTGGGGAGTTGACAGGAATGGAGAAATAGTAAACTTATTAACACAATAATATGGCAGAAGAAGAAAATGACTTGATATTTATAACGGTATTAGATTACCAAGAAAACCGAGTTTATTGCTACAAAACACTTAGATCGAGTTTATCGATTGAGATGTTTATAGAAGACGAGCTGTATGAAATGCATGGTGAAGATATATCTTTCATGGTGCATGAACAGCAACCCCAATTCAAGGTGGATTGGTTAATTGATGAAAAATACTTAAAATGTGAGTGAAAAAGAAATAAAAGAATGGGAGGAAGAATTCGATGAGTTTTTCCTGAAATTAGATGTTGAAATTAACGCGATGTGGAGCTCCGGAGAAGCAATTTCGAATTAAACCACAATCGCTAGGACACGGGCGCAGTAAAGCGTCAGGCGTTAGTATATACTTTAACGAGGTTCGACTCCTCCGTGTCCGCTAAATAATTAAAAAAATGCAAGTAAAATTTGAAGATTTTAAAAGCCCTGAAAGCGTAATTCACGCTATGAGGCAAATGGGTATCAAAGAAGTCACCACTAATAGACAGCGCTATAACGGAACTAAGTCGTTTCAGCTGTCATTTATAGAGAACACTCTTGGAGGTAGACGATCACAAGAGTCGTGTCGTCTAGTTTTCGCGAGTTATAAAAGCGGTTATATTAGGAAAACAAGTGGATGTTATACGTGTTACCAATTAAACAAGACATACATGGCAAAGGAACTGTGGTGGAGTCCTTGGAGTAAAGAATATACGTGGTTGTATCGCAAGCAAAGAGTGCTAGTGAAAGCCGAAACTGATCGTTTAGTGTTGCTTTTTAACTATATTCTAAGGAATTACATTTGTAATATAGACGGGAAAGATTGGCTCGGACGGCCAAGGTTTGAAATACCAAACCCCCAAGCGTAATGAAAAATCTAATAAAACTAACCTCTAAATTAAAGAAGAAAGGAGTCGGTCTTGCAGAAGATCTTTACGAGCAGCTACTTGAAGAGTGTTTAGAACAACTTAGAACCGACAAGGATATAATAAATGCTAGTACTAAAGCCAACGGTGAAACGCATGGGTTTGGTAATAGAACAGTAGACGAAGAGTCAGCTAAAAAGTTCTTGCTATTTATAATCACTGAGCTGCGCCAGCTAATCATTGAAAATACAAAATAAATACGAACGGCCTTGGATAATAATAATATGAAACAACAAAAAACAACAACATAATGGAAATCAGTAGAGAAGATTTCAACGCATACGTACGTGTGCAAAGGATGGGTGTCACTAACATGTTTGACACGCACACGGTGAGCGTTTACTCTGGACTAGATAGAGGCCAGATTATACAAATAATGAGTAACTATGGAGAATTAAAAGAAAAATATGATGAATAAACAAGAATTAGAGCAACTAGCAATCGAGTTGCAGCACGGCATAGATCAAGGTCAAGTCGAGGTAGTCGACTTAAAAAACAAGCTACAGGATACCAAGGCAAAAATAGAAGCTATTGGAAAGATAGCTGTGCCACGAGATGTTTTAACGAGGATTATACATAGCTGTGAATGCCAAATAGAACAAAATCTTGGCGAGATAAGTACAGGTGACGTAGAGGTGGAATTAAGTATGAGCTACGATAACACCGTCGAAGTCGATGCAATAGATCTCTGCAATGTTGACTTATGTGTTGAAGATATTTTAATGGCGGAATTTGAAGATGTTTTCAACGTAACAGATGAGGCAACTTCTACGCAAGAGTCTTCGCTGCTTCCTTTGAATAGTCACACTGAAAGTAAATATTAAAAATGGAGTGTGGGTGCGAGTATGGCACTGTTATGTCACCTTATAATACGGCGGTTAGCTACCGTATCGAAGGCACACACTTACGCGCGGGGGAGGACGCTTCCCCGTGCTTTATATGGGGGTGAAATGGGTTAGATAAGTGGAACGGCCGTCATAGCGAAAGCTGGAAATGATTAGACGCTTATAACGGAGGTTCGATTCCTCCCACCTCCACAAATGGTCTTGTAGCTCAACTGGATAGAGCACCGCCCTTCTAAGGCGGGGGTTAGGAGTTCGAGTCTCTTCAGGACTACAAATAGTGTTAAAAAGCTTTACAAACTAAATACGAATAGTAATGGATAATAATAATATAAAAACACAAACAAATATAAGACACATGGCATTAACTTATGATGTATCGAGCGTTGAAGGCGCTTGGCGTGAAGTCCACTCGGATTTCGTAGAAGAGAACGCGAGTTTAGTATTCCCAGTGCCTACGTGCACGGAAGATGACGGCAAGCTAATGGCGATGGATAATATTGTACATAGTATGATATTTACAACTATGTCGATAGGTATAAACACTGTCAAGAAAAGTAATTGCGAGCAGATCCTTAATAGAATTCACTTTCTAGAGAAGATAAACGGCTCGATAGGTGTGGGTAGAGATCAGCGGCACCCTTTTAAGATGGAATGGGTTGAGCAGTGTATTGGTTTAAAAACCAACGCTGACTCGCTAACTAAAGCTCAGTTCATTAGAAACCAAACTAAACGTCTAAAGTTATGAAAGACGCTTATCTAACCCTATACGACAGATTGCTACCTAAAAGATCGGATACTTTGGCTGAAAACCTTGAATCGTACCCGTTTTCGGCGTCTAAAGCAATAAAAGCATTACAAAAGAAAGTGTCTTGGGACACTTTAACCGTGCACGAGATAGATGTTATTATAGAGTTTTCACATAACTCATGTACCATCCCAAACTTGGTGAATTTAGCTATGTTTAGGCGCGGCGTAGGTATACTTAAAACAACAAAACTTTTAGAAAATAAATAACTATTATGAAAGAAAAACAACAACTACCAGCCTGGTTTGACGGCGAGGTATATGAAGTAGGGGACATGGTTAGAAACCCGTTTTCCGGAGAAAGCACGTATTTAACAGCTGAAGAGCTTAGTATGTACGACGTGATTAAGGGTGCTGAGATCGTGCTGCAAACGATGCCAGGTGCTGTTAATACAAATGAGGTAACACGCACTATTAGAAGGGGTTTAAATTGGTTTTTAAGCAACAACCCACACGCTTATATGGTTCTATTAGATTAATGGTATATATAGCGTATGTAGCTCTAATTGTGTATATAATTATAGAGCAAATAATGGAATCAAATAGAAAATTTAAAGAATGAGTACTAGAGCAACAGTAAGATTTGCAACGCGCAAAGCGGGTGTGTCTTTTAACCAGCACCCAAAAGAATGGCACGCGCAATTTTATGTGCACTTTGATGGGTACCCTGAGGGATTAGGTGTAGATATAGCTTATTCAGTTACTAAAAACACCAAATTAGCTGGATGGGAGTTAGAGCATGTGGACGTGGTGCACGGCGATTTAGAGTACGTGTATTACGTTTGGCAAGACAAAGGAAAAGACATGTGGATCAGTATATTCAGTGTCAGTGGCTGGCCAGAGGACGGTAAATGCGTTTTCGTTGGTAAACCCCAGGATTTATTAGATAAATATCTTTTTTTCAAAGAAGCTAAAGAACGAACCCAAAAGTTTTACGGAACCAGTGCTTGCGCTAGAGCCGTGTCCACTGGGTGTTTTAGCGGGGAAACCTGCGATGGGCGAGGGTGTGATAAATGTCTTTGCGGAACCACAAACTAAATACGAATAGAAATAGATAATATATACATGAGATATAAACCAATGTTGGCATATAAAGCCGACAAGAAACCAATAACACAAGAAGAATGGGAGGATGGTATTTACATGCAGCCAAAGCTCGATGGAGTAAGATGCCTGATACAATACTCAATTTGGAGTGAGAGCCCAGACAAACCGAAAGTGATGGCTTACTCTAGAACGGGTAAAGAATGGAAAAACATAGATCACATACTACAAGAGTTAGAGCCATTTTTTAAAAAATTTCCCCACGTTGTACTTGACGGTGAGTTGTATAACCACGATTTACGCAGAGATTTTGAGAAGATCATTTCTTTAGTTAGAAAAACAAAACCAACTGAATCGGATCGGCAAGAATCTAAAGAAAAGGTGCAATTCCACTGCTACGACTTTGTAAACGCGCAACAACTTATTTCCCTTAATTTTGATAGAAGAAATGATTTTTTACAGCGCTGGTTTACTAGCGGTTACAATAGCGTTAAAATACTAGATTTTGAGGTTGTAAACAGCGAAAGAATGGCAGGGTTTTACCACACTAGAAACCTAGAATGTGGTTACGAAGGCTCTATACTTAGAAAAAACGCTCTTTATGAGTGCAAGAGATCTTATAACTTACAAAAGTACAAGGACTTTCATGACGCTGAAGCCACGATCGTCGGTTATGTCCCTGGTAAAGGCAAGAGAACCGGGACAATAGGTAAATTCTTAATGCGTGATGACAAAGGAATTGAATTCGGTTGCCCTCCAGGTAAGGGTTATGATTACAAAGACATGACCGATATGCTAGAGAATATAGAAGATTATGTAGGTCAAACAGCGACGTTCACTTATTTTGAGCGGACAAGAGCTAATTCGTACCGCCACCCACACTTTAAATGCTTAAGAAATTATGAATAAATTAATATGGAAATTGTATGCAGAAGGAAAAATTAGCATGGAAACAGCGGGTTTACTGCTGGATCAAGCCAATAAAAGATATAATTAAGTCTAAATTAAAGTATAAAAACGCTGACGACTTGACTAAAGAGGTGAATGACGTTATCGCGGACTTACAAGAAAAAATTATAAAGCTAGAAGCCGATAAGAATGAATTAGCCGTTTGCTTGGATAAGTGCCGGCATCATTGCTGGGATTATCGTAAAGAAAACCAAATACTAAGAGCATCAGGCCGTAGCCTGTCAATAGAGGATTAATATGAACGAGAAATTAGTACAAAGAATTAAAGATTTTAATAAAATACCTAATCAAGATAATTCTAAAAGAATTATTGTAGGAACATTGAACCTAGACGCCAGTGTGACAAAAGCCCCTAATATACCTAGAGTAGCAGGCTAATGTCACAGTATGAAAGAAAACTTGAGTTACTTAATAAAAAGCGCGTTGTATATCGTAGAGAGCCTGTGACTGACACGCCGACCTTCGAGAATAACGAGTACATGTACTTTGAGGATGGCACACACGAATGCTACGAGCTGTTTAGAAGTACGGCTAAAATAAGCACGTACAAGTCTTTAAAGTGGCACTTGATTGTTCTTAAGTATTTAAATGATGACCTGGAAGATCATGACTTCCTCGACTTAGCTCGGGAAATAGCATGTAAGGAAAACGGGTTTGTAAGCTTTTCCATGAACGACGGTTTACTGTTGAAAATGGTAACAGAGATTAATAAAGGCATAGATATAGCCCCCAACAATAGGTTGCGCAAGGTTATATTTAAGATGTATTGCGGATTAAGCAAAAAAGAAAAATTAAGTATAGTAGGTGAGTTAATAGGGCGATCGCGTAAGATCAGCCCAGATGACGTCTATTCTGGAATGGTATATCTACATGATATAAAACAAAAGATAACGATACGGGGCCTCTCTGTGCTCCTAAACGTGTCTTCTAGGACCGTACATCGGTATATGTGCGAGGAATTAAAACAAGAAAAAGAAATATTAAATAAGAGTGTATGAAAGTAAAATTAATTAACTGTTCACCAGATGCTGAAAACCACATAGTGGAGATAGCTAGGGTATCATCTAAAAGAACAGACAAGAAGGCGGATCCAGATGGTTTACTGAACTATTTGATAACGCATAACCATTGGTCACCTTTTGAGCACGCATACTTTACCGTGGAAATCCAGACTAGTAAAGCCATCGCTATACAATTGCTTAGACATAGATCGTTCACCTTCCAAGAGTTTTCACAGAGGTACTCCGATGTGTCTATACTTGAAAGCGACAACGTCAACCTACACGATTGGCCTGAGAAGTTTGAACCTGTAGAACTTAGACGGCAAGCGAAAAGTAATAGGCAGTCGTCTACAGACGTTATAAGGAAAGATTGGTCAAACAGCAAGTTAGTTGGCCCATACGCCCAAGTAGAAAAGTTTCTACTAGACGCAGATTGGTTGTATCACTCGCTGATGCAGCAAGGGGTGGCTAGAGAGTGCGCGAGAATGATACTCCCACTTGCTACAAAAACAAAATTACACATGACCGGCTCTGTGAGATCTTGGATTCACTTCCTAAACATAAGAGATGATTCACACGCCCAAAAAGAAATCCAACTAATAGCTAAAGAGGTAAAAAGCGTATTAACCCCTAAGCTACCTGTAATATCGAAAAAACTAAACTGGTAAAATGAAAAACTATAACGTACAAAACTACATACGGTACAAAAACGACGTAGATCAAGCCTCTAGTAGACTTGAAGGATTATTCTGGGATGAATTCAAAAGAGACGACTTGATCCTTAGGTTTCTACCACTAGTAGAAAATTTAGCCCGTAAGTTCTCAACAGCGCAGCAAGCCTCTGGGGTTATGGATATAACTGACCTCATCCAAGAAGGTAGCAAAGGTTTAGTGCAAGCAGTCGATAAGATAAACTGGGACGTTTTAATGGCTTCAAACGACATAGAAAAGACTCTAAAGTCTTTCCTGTCTAAGAGAGTTAAAGGGTCTATACGGAGAGGCATAGATATCAATAGAGGCACTATGCGTATCCCAGAGCACAAGATCAATGAAATGCGTAAAGAAGAAGGAAGTAATAAACTCGCGGTAGAAGCGTTTTTCAACTCTGTATTTACCAGCTTAGACGCTTTAGTAGACAACCAGAAAACTGCGTATGACGTACCAGACAACTCTGAACAGTACAACAAAGATCTATTGACAACTTATCTAATAAGTTTGCTCACCACGCACTTGACTAAAAAAGAAGCTAATATAATTATTTTAAGCTATGGTTTACATTGTGACAGATTGTCAGCTAAAGAAATAGCCAGCAAACTTAACATGAACGGAGACAGCGCTTACGTGCGTGTTTCTCAATTAAAAAGACAGGCTATAAACAAACTTATAGAAAATGTAGATCACTCGCAAGTGATTGACTTTCTTTAAGTTATAGTGAAATTTTATTTAAATCTTGAAAAATACGTGTGATTATATATATAACAAACCCTATACCATATGAAGGAATTAAACCTAAAACTAGCTACAGTTCAAACTAAACTAAAAGCTAAAAAGTCAAGCTACAACTCGTTTGGCAAATACTACTTCCGTAAATCGGAAGATATACTAGAGGCGGTAAAACCGTTTCTCCTCGAGCTACAGGTCTCTGTAATATTAAGAGAACGCATGATAGCATACGAACCTGTACCAGTACTCGAGTCCACAGCAATTTTCTCGGACGGCGAAAACGATATCTCAGCAACAGCTATCGTAGGCGTAGACCTGTCTCAAAAAGGTATGCAAACGTCTCAACAATTTGGCGCCGCAAGTACTTACGGAAAAAAGTATGCGTTAGGTAACTTATTCCTCATTGACGACACCGCAGACTCAGATGCTACAAATACGCACGGTAAAAGCACGGATACTAAAAAAGAAAAAACTAAATCAGCTGATCCTAAACCATCACTTACTGGTGAGGCATTAGAAAGCGCTATTAAATACATAAAAAATGGTGGGAATATAGATGCTATTAAACAAAAATATTCTTTAACTAAAAAGGTTGAAGATACCCTAAACAATTTATGAAAAAAGAAATATATGAGAAATTAAAAAATGACGAAGATTATTACGGAGATTTCGGTAAGCAATTTCTAAGCAACTCGGATGTAAGTACATTACTTAAAAATCCCTTGCAGTTGCATCAGCCTTTACCGCGATCCCCAGCATTCTTATTAGGAGGCTATTTTCACACGTCTATACTTGAACCAGAAAAATTAAAAAACTTTAAAATAGTAGAAGCAAAAAACAGAAATACTAAAAAATATAAAGAAGACTCTAAAGGCGAAATGTGCCTACTGTCGCACGAGGCAGAAAAAATATCAGCTATGGTAGAAAAACTTATGTCTAACGACATATGCAGAGATCTTATAAAACCAGCCTTTGGCAACGTACAGTTCGAAGAGCCTATGGTGACTAAGTTATTCGGTAATATATGGAAAGGCAAGGCGGATATAGTTAACCACGATGAGAAGTTAGTTATAGACCTTAAAACAACTGGCGATATAGATCGGTTTGAATGGTCAGCCTCTAAGTTTAACTACGACAGTCAAGCGTATATATACAGCCAACTCTTTGGTTACGATATGCTCTTCATAGCGATGGACAAGAACTCAAACCAAATAGGTGTATTCGATTGCTCTAAGTCATTCTACAACAATGGTAAGGACAAGGTTGAACAAGCTAGTAAAACCTATGATTTGTTCTATAAAAATAAGGACTTCGACACCGATCAACATCTAATAACAAAAACCCTTTAAAAATGAAAAGAAAAAAGACCTGCTCAATCTCGGGTAAAAGATTTAAAGCTAATAGCGATAACTTTTACTTTAACCCTTCTTACCCAGATAAACTACACCCGTATCACAAGAGCTTTGATAACTTCCGTAGAACAACCGGGGCAACAGTAGCGCAGTGTAGACAATTAGTAAACTTAATAAACTCGTAACATGGCAAGTATAATTAAAGCTAGCATAAACTTAAGCAACGTACCTAAAGACAAGATAATTGTCGGTAAGAAAGGTAAATACTTACCCGTAACGATCACAGTCAACGACGACTTGGATCAATTCGGCAACCAAGGCCCTATCTGCGTCGATCAGACGAAAGAAGAACGCGAAGCCAAGTCTCCTAAGACTTATTTAGGTAACGTGAAAGTTGTGTGGACAAACGGCGACAACGTAGCCGCCGCACCGCGCGAAGGAGCTGGAGCCCCAGCCCCACAGAAAGAAGCCAAAGAAGAAGCCCTACCCTTCTAGATGAGAACCGAAGAGATCAATGGATTTTTGGTTGATAGATTCAACCAACATGGCCTAAAGGAAGGCGCAGCACAGGGGATTTGTCCCCTGTGTTCGTCTGATAGGCAACCTAAAAACCAGAAAGCACAATGTGCTTCTTACGATTGGGAACGTGGTCTTGGTACTTGTCACAATTGCGACACTAGTTTTCAGCTTCACACCTACCAAAGAAAAGGTGCTAGCGAAAAGGTTTATGTAAAACCTACCGTTGAACCTGTTATAGAGGTTGGTACAAAAGTTGAGGAATGGTTCGCAACTCGTGGCATATCAAAGAAAACCCTAGCAGACCTACGCGTCAGCGAGGGTATGGAGTGGATGCCTCAGACAAGCCAAAACGAAAACACTATACAGTTTAATTACTATGTAGGTGATCAACTAACGAACATAAAATATAGAGATGGCCGTAAGAACTTTAAGCTATTCAAAGGAGCAGAAAAAGTATTCTACAATATAGATGCCATCGTTGGTTATAACTCGTGTGTGATCGTTGAGGGTGAGATGGATGTTTTAGCGCTACACGAGGCGGGTGTAAAGAACGTTATATCCGTACCTAACGGCGCTACACTAAACTCTAACAACCTAGACTATCTAGACAACTGTATAGACTACTTCGAAGACAAAACCAGGGTTATTCTAGCTGTTGATGCGGATGAACCGGGGCAAGCGTTAAAGCAAGAGTTTATAAGACGTCTTGGGGCTGAAGTTTGCTATCTAGTAGACTTCGATGGATGTAAGGACGCGAATGAGTATCTCATAAAGCACGACAAAGAAAGCCTTAGATCTATTATAGATAAATCATGGCAAGTGCCTTTAGAAGGCGTTTCAACATTATACGATATAGAAGATGAACTTAAAGACTTCGTTAAAAACGGGTTTAAACCAGGGTTTCAAGTTGGTTTGCCTAATTTTGATAAAATATTTAGTACTTATACCGGCCAATTTATTACTGTTACTGGTATACCATCTTCTGGAAAATCGGATTTTGTGGACCAAATGGTGGTTGGGTATAACGGAAACTATGGGTGGAAAACTGCATTTGCATCACCAGAAAATCACCCAACGTATCTTCACGCACATAAACTAATGCGTAAGACTTGGCAGGATATGCCTTCCCCTAGCGATATAGACACACCTCAATGGGACAAAGTAGCAGACCATGTAAATGATAACTATTTCTTCATCGACATGGATAGGTATACTTTGGAGGCTGTTCTACGCAAAGGCGCGGAGCTTGTAAAAAGGAAAGGTATTAAGTGTTTAGTGATAGACCCCTTTAACAAGATCAGAGATATAGACTGTAAAACCGAGGACGTCAACAGGTACACAATGGAATACCTAACTAAGATAGAGATATTCGCTAAAAAGTATGACGTCTTAGTGTTTATTGTAGCTCACCCAACTAAAATGTATAAAGGACAAGATGGTAAAATTGAAGAACCTAATATGTACAACATTAAAGGAGGAGGCGAATGGTATGACGCGAGCTATCACGGCTTACTCGTACACCGCGATTACGACAATAAGACGGTTAAAGCTAAAGTTCTCAAAGTTAAGTTCCAAAACCTAGGTGAGAACGGCGCTGAAGCGCATTTCAATTGGGAGCCTAGATCCGGCAGCTTCCTACCTATAATAACAGAACAAAACACAGAGTCATTACCATGGGACTAGAAAAAACAAAGTTCAAAACAGCATCAAAAGCGTTTAATTATTACTTAAAAAGAATAAGGAAAGGAGGTACAAACTTCGGTGACACAAAAGCTTTATTTAACGTAGGCTTTACAATAGAAAAACCAACACACAATCGCATAGTAAACGTAGAGAGGCAGTGGAAATATCAGTACGCCGAAGCTGAATGGCAATGGTATTTATCTGGTGATAGAAACATATCTAAGCTAGGTGAGATATACGGTAGTACACCCCCTATATGGGAGCGTATGGCCGACGCTGATGGCAACGTGAATTCCAACTACGGATACCAGTGGAAACGGAACAAGCAGCTACAGAAGGTTATAGACTTGCTTATAGCAGAGCCTTCAACAAGACAAGCTACAGTATCCATATACGACGGCAAAGAGATGAACCTATACCAAACCGACACGCCCTGTACCTACGCGGTACAATTCACGATCTTAGACAACAAGCTCAACATGTGCGTGACAATGAGATCTAACGATCTCTGGTACGGCTTCTGCAACGATCAATACTGCTTTTCAGAGCTACAAAGACTAGTGGCTGAGTCTACAGGGCACAAAGTAGGTGAGTACTTCCACTTCGCCCACAACTTACACTTATACAACAATAAACTATGAAACACTTAAAAGATCATGGACTAAGTTATTTCCAACACATGGGCGTCGCTTTTCGCTACGCAGCGCATTTAGCGGTAATGTTAGTAGCGGCTCTAATACATGGGATCGCGCCGTTTGTGTTTAAAACATATGTAACTGATACTATGAAAAAATTACTAAACCAAGAAAAATGAAAAACACCATATTAACAGGTTTTATGCTGGCGTGCTCAACGCTAGCCGCCCAAGACACCACGTGTGTCATGATAACCTCAGACGAAACCATAAACTTCGATTACCAAACTAGTGAAGTAATAGATCGAGAAAAAAACAAAGGCACCACAGCTATAAGAGTGGAGGCTAACGAAGTTCTTTGTTTACATCTTTGGGATGAGAAGGAAAGGTTTAGAGACGTGGCTATAGCTTATGATGACAACACTTCAAGCCACGAGACCTTCAACTCTAAAGATAATGTTTTATTCAGCGCGCACGGCTACGGTGCCATGACAGTGCACGTTAGCAAAGCTAGAAGAAAAGAATGACTTATTGTATATATCATATACCTGGTAAAAAAATAGGTGTAACAAACGACATAAAAAATAGAGTTGAGAAGGTACAAGGCTACGGCTTAGGCGAATATGAAATACTAGATATGTCAGACGACATAGATTATATATCTAAAAGAGAGCTCGAGCTACAAGACTTCTACGGTTACAGAGTAGATCGGCAGTCATATAAAGATCTTATGTGCTCTAGACTAGCAAATACAAATACAAGAAATATGAGATTAAACGTAACAGAACAAACAACAACATTCCCTTGCCCTTTGAACAAGCTTAAAGGTAATCTATACGATAACTTAGGTTTAGCCTGGGACACAACGCACGGCAACTTTCTTCTAGACACTAAGACGTGCAACTGGATTATAAGCAACGCCAAGCCATCTATGTATAACGATAATAGATGCTATGTCTACAACAAAGCTTTATCTGCCTTCCATACAGTACCCACGCCTAAAGCGGAGCTCTTAGATAGATTTGATCTAATTAGAACATGGGCAGACGACCGTGGCTTGTACGACAGAGGTGATACTAAAACTCAATACCTAAAGCTTATGGAAGAAGCTGGCGAGCTTGGTAGAGCTATATTAAAGCAAGATGACGTAGAGTTTATCGATGCTATAGGCGACATGGTTGTGGTACTTACAAACCTAGCTAGATTAGGCGGTACGTCAATTGAGTACTGTATTGACGAGGCATACCGCGTTATCAGTAAGCGCACGGGTAAAATGGTTAACGGAACATTTGTGAAAGATGAGTGATAGAGAAATAATGAATTCAAAGGGTATGTCTAAAACTAGATCCATTAGATTTAGAGACCCAGTTGTAGAACGCGTAGTCGATAAATTTGTGTCTAGATCTGACCTAGGTTTTGAAAAATACGGCAGAACTCTAGACTCAGAAAGAACTGGTGGCCACAAAGACTTACTAGGTTATCTTAACGATATACAGGAAGAACTTATGGACGCTATATTATATATACAAACAGCCCGCGAAGAACTAAATGAAAAATATAAGACGGAAAACAACCCAGAAAAATAAAAGTAGAAAAAGAGGCCCAGTGAGATCTAAGAAGGTTACCCAAGACGGGATAACCTTCGCCTCCGGGCTTGAAAGATACATGTATTCTGCTTTGAAAGGAGCTAATATAAAATCTAACTACGAAGGCGAGACGTTCATATTGCAAAAAGGTTTTATGTTTGAAACAAAATGCTATGAACGGCAGAGCAACGGCAAAGGCGATATGGTTAATCGTGGAGAAAAGAAAATACTACCTATAAAATATACTCCAGACTTCATAGGTAGCGATTTTATTATAGAGACAAAAGGAAGGGCTAACGAAAGCTTTCCCATGCGGTGGAAAATGTTTAAGAAATTAATTAACTCTGAGAAACCGCATGTGACTTTATATAAACCCCAAAACCAGAAGGAATGCGACAAGGTTGTAGAATTAATATTAAATAAAAGAAAAGAATGGAAGGATGGGAAATAAGCGTTGGTTTTTATCCAGGTATTTTACTTGGGTTTAGATCATACGTACAGGAGGATAGAAACAACCACGTGTTGTACCTACCCTTTTTAGATGTGTGTTTAACAATTTTAAATAAAAACAATGAGCAAAATAAGTAGGGATATTCTATCGGAAATTACGGTATACATGAAGTATGCTAAGTATATTCCAGAGCTAAACAGGCGGGAGACTTGGGCGGAGTTGATAACTAGAAACAAGGAGATGCACAAGAAAAAGTATCCCGAGTTGAAAGATCAAATTGAAGAAGCTTATGAATATGTCTATGACAAAAAGGTTTTACCTTCTATGCGAAGTTTACAGTTCGCAGGTAAACCCATTGAGATATCACCTAATAGGTTATACAACTGTAGCTATTTACCTATAGACCATATAGACGCCTTTAGCGAAACTATGTTCCTTTTGCTGTCTGGTTGCGGCGTGGGTTATTCGGTGCAAAACCACCACGTGAATAAACTACCGGTTATAAGCAAACCGTTCAGCGTTAGAGAACGTAGGTTCGTTATCGGTGATAGTATCGAAGGCTGGGCAGACGCTGTAAAAGTGTTGATAGAGTCATACCTAGGTGGTAGACGCTGCTCGAGCGTAAAGTTCGATTTCTCGGATATAAGACCAAAAGGCGCTAGATTAGTAACCTCTGGAGGCAAAGCCCCAGGACCACAACCATTAAAAGAATGTTTATTAAAAATACAAGGTATACTGGACGCGAAAGAAGACACGTCGAGGCTGTCGTCTCTAGAAGTTCACGATATCGTATGCCATATTGCCGACGCAGTTTTAGCCGGAGGCATAAGGAGAGCAGCCCTGATATCCCTGTTTAGTGCTTACGACGAGGATATGATCTCGTGTAAGTCTGGGAGCTGGTGGGAGTTAAACGCCCAACGCGGTAGAGCTAACAACTCCGCCGTGTTGATGCGGCATAAGATAACTAGAGAGTTTTTCATGGACTTGTGGAAACGCGTAGAGCTATCTGGGGCAGGCGAACCAGGTATATACTTTAATAACGATAAAGATTGGGGTACTAACCCCTGTTGCGAGATTGCTCTTAGACCGTACCAGTTCTGTAACCTATGTGAAGTTAACGTATCTGATATAGTAGATCAAGAGGATCTAAATGCTAGAGTAAAAGTTGCCTCATTTATCGGGACTTTGCAAGCTGGATATACTGACTTCCACTATTTAAGGGAGGTTTGGAAAGACACAACGGAGCGCGACGCTCTCATCGGCGTGTCTATGACAGGTATAGGCTCTAAGAAAGTAATGGACCTAGACATGGGTGCCGCAGCGGACGTTGTTAAGAAGGAGAATGCTAGAGTAGCTAAGCTCATAGGTATTAACAAGGCCGCAAGAACAACATGCGTCAAACCCGCAGGGACGACATCTCTGGTGCTAGGAACATCCTCGGGTATTCATGCTTGGCACAACGATTATTACATCAGGAGACTGCGCGTAGGAAAGAACGAGGCTATGTATAAGTACCTGCTTGAGAACAACCCTGACCTTGTTGAAGACGAGTACTTCAGACCGCACGACACGGCTGTTATCGAGATACCTCAAGCATCGCCTGAAGGTAGTATATTAAGAACCGAATCCCCGTTCGATCTATTAGAGCGGATTAAAAAGGTCTCGTGTGAATGGGTTAGTGCAGGGCATAGGTCCGGTTCTAACACACACAATGTCTCAGCCACTATTAGCCTTAAAGAAGACGAGTGGGACAAAGCTGGAGAATGGATGTGGGAGAACAGAAAGCACTACAACGGCTTGTCTGTACTGCCTTATGACGGCGGGAGTTACACCCAAGCACCATTCGAGGACATTACTAAAAAGACGTTTAACTCAATGAACAAATTACTTTCAAACGTAGATTTATCTACAATAGTAGAATCAGACGACGACACGGATTTGTCTGGTGAAATCGCCTGCGCTGGAGGTGCCTGTGAAATAACAACTCTGTAGATTGATTTATATAGTAACCAAAAACCAAGTTAATAAATATGGCGATACCTTTGAGTATGTGTCATGGGGAGCAGCTCTGTCTGCTCTCCGTGGCAGTACTTA
>Ga0098052_1000908_pt1 | contig 18609 bp, 23 predicted proteins | sample 15_taG_FD_81591 | JGI IMG/M metagenome (GOLD analysis project Ga0098052, IMG submission 81591) | Marine viral communities from the Subarctic Pacific Ocean - 15_ETSP_OMZ_AT15312 metaG | ecosystem: Environmental > Aquatic > Marine > Oceanic | place: Pacific Ocean | collected 2015-01-18
AAGATAGAGAATCTCTTGATAATATTGAATCGGACATAAGAGATGACAAAGTTAATGGATTTGATTATGTATCTGAGGATTTATATTCTATAGTAACAACTAATATTCAGAGGTTTCTTGAGACCTCTTTACTAAGAAGAATGACTACTGATGACTTAGTTAATGTGCAAAATGCTGCATACGAAGCTGAAGACTTTAGTGATTTTATGGACTTCTTTTTAAATAATGATGCTACTGAACACGAAGGAGCGTACACTCTTACTGAGGAACAGTTTGAAGAGGGTTACGAGAATCTTCTTATAAAGTATTACAATTCTATGAAAAGTAGGATTCCAAGAGATGAAAGAATGTATTTTGTATTAAGCAATGTTGACTCTGAAGGGAACATTGGAACAGGACAGAATCCGAAGTTACATTTAAGATTAAAAACTCAGGACTGGAAGAATAGAAAGAAATTATCAGGATTTATTGCTAAAAACTTTTTAGATGAATCTGATATTGGAAAAAGAACTGCATTATTATACGCCTCTGATGTGCTTAGAGTATATAAAACTAAGAAGGGGAAGCAAGGGGATGTCTTCGATGAAGAAACTGGTCTTGCTGATATGGAAAAACTATGGGCTAAGAATGAGCCAGGACAAATAGATAAACTTACCATTAATAATCTTGAAATAGATTTAGGTAATCAATGGCAAAGTTTCGGGGCAGACAATATTATGTTCATAGTTGGGATGAAGGCTGGGAACTCCAGAGCAATGATAATAGGTATGATTGAAGACTGGATGGCTGAGACTGGACTTAATGTTGAAAAAAGAGATGCTTATTTTAAGAAGGAAATTGCTGATAATAGATTAACAGAATCTCAATATAATAATATGAAAAGCCATGCAGATAGGGTTCAAATAATAAATCCAAGTGTATGGTCACAGGTTATAGGAAGGCATGAATACTGGAAAACAGCATTTCATAATTATTATTTAAGAAAGAATGTTCCTGATGCTGATTTAGTTAATAATAAAAACTTTATTAAGTGGATGTTTAATAGGATGAGGATTGTCCTTAGTGAAGGTATGTCCACATATGATGCAGGACCGTCAACACATATTACCATAGACCCATCAAGAACTAAGATGTTTTACGAGGGACAAGAGCTTGTAAGTTGGGGAGATTTTTTATCTGAGGGGATTAATAGGTATGGATTTGATGGTGTTATCTTTGATTCAAATGATTGGCTAAAGAAATTAGAACACTCCTCTGGAATGATTGGAGCTGAAATGGGATGGGCTAAGACATATATTAGTGAATCTAGTGGAGATGGAGCAGACTTTATAGGAATTAAAGGACTTGAGACTAGGGCTATTGATGGTCTTGAATGGAGAGATAGTGATGGGAATATAGTTGCGAAGGCTATTGAAACAGAATCAAGGTTTGGTGGCAAGGGTGTAAATCTAGTAGATAAGAATGGTGATTACATTGATAAGCTAATATCAACAGAAGAAAGTAAAATAGGTACAGCTGGAGTAGGGAAATATAACAAACTTAATGAGCCAATAAAACTAGGAGCTGGTGCTACTAAGATATTACAAGTCCCTGGCTCTCATTCTAAAGACTCAGCAGCTGCCCCATTCCAATGGTTAGATAATATGTTAGACCCTGAGTTAATGAAAGACCCAGTAGCAAAAGAAGCGTATTCTATATTAACAAAGCATTTTATGAAGAGGTCAACATCTCATCTTGATGAGTTAGTTAATCTACGGAAACATCCTAAGAGAGTTTACCATTGGTTAAAGAGAGTAAGTAGGAAAAAGACTTTTAATAAACCTGAAATGCAAAAATGGCTAGATACATTGAATGAAGATTCTTCTCCTCTATTGGCTCATGACCATTTTGTAACAATGTATGAACCTATGGCAAAGAATAGACTTGTTGTAGATGGAGCATTTAAAGGTCGTAATGTAGGATTTGGTTCATATTTACATATAAGACCTAATATGAGAGGGGATGTTAGTGAATGGGAAGGAGTAATAAGTGTAAAGGATAAGTCTTCTTGGAATAAATTTAAGAAATTATATGTAGATAGCCTTAGAAGTAGTAGAGAGAAAGCAAGATTCAGAAGGAAGCCTCTTAATGATAAAGTAGAAATAGTTAATGAATGGTTAGAGAATGACCCAACTGATGAGCATGAGAGATGGTTCTTAAATTATAGAATCCCTATCAATGGTATTACTGCTGTTAATCTAGATAGGCTAAAAAGATTTTCTTCTAAAGAGACTGGAGATACTGCTCAGTTTCATATAAAGAATGTATTTGGTATAAAGCTCGGGGATTGGGATGGAGATACTGTTCAAATATATTGGCTTCCAGAAGAAGAAACTAAAGCTTTAATGAAGTTTGGCAGAAAATATTTAGGAGAAGGGAAGTGGGGACTTTCAGATTTATATGAAAAATTACATTCTGTTCCTAAGTTAGATTTATATGCTGATTCTCCAGTATCTCAATTAGATTTATCAAACTATGACGCAATAGTAGATGGGATAGTAGAAAACTATCAGAATTCTATGGCTGTTGGTCTCGTTTCCAATGTAGTATCTCTTAGAGGGACTCTTTCAATAAAGGAATTTGGAGTTACAGTTAGAAAGAAAGGTAAGGAAGATGCTGAAATAACATATAGCATTATCCACCCTAGCGATATGGTTGATACAGATTTTATTTTAAAAGAAAGTGTAACTGAAGACCTTTTAAATTCTAATGAAGAAATTTATGTAAAGAAAAGAACTGGTCGCCTTAAAGGTGAGACTACTACAAAAGAATATCGTATGCATAGGATGCCAAGTAGGAATCATCTTCAGGTTATTCTTCAGGCAGCTCTTGATGATGTTAAGTATTCACTACTTAATCTTTGGGGATTTGATGGACCTAATTTTATGATGAAACAAATATTTAAAAGAAGTGATGGCAAGAAATTATCTGATGATGAGGCTGGATGGTTATGGGCAATGGTTCAGCCGTACTTTAATTATAGTAGGGTTCGTCAAGGGTTCACTCCAAGTAGGAGGAAAGCATCAATGCACCAAGTTATGGCTAGGTATGATAAATCTGGTAAGATACTCGTAGGTTCTAGAGGTATGAGTGGTGGGATAATGAAATTAAAGAATATGAAAAGCGAAGAACTTGCTGAGTTTATGAAGAATAAGGAAAATCTATCCAAGAAAAAGCCTGGAGCATTTAGACAGTTCGTTACAAAAGTACATATAAAAAATGTTACTACACATATGGAACACTTATTATCTCATCCTATGGAACATTTTGATAGTCACTTTGATAGGAATAAGGTACATCCTACATACCTCAGAAGAGCAGCGAATGCTCAGACTAATGCTCACATAAAAACTATGGAGATTCTGTCTGAAAAACTTGATGAGTATAGAGCTCCTGGAACAGTATTTGATGGTGGTATATCTCAAGAAGATGAAGCATCTGGAAATGAATTCTTTAGGAAAATGGTACTTGATTTTTATAAGATATTTGATAAAATGAAAACAGTTTCAATGGCTGTAAATAGAGACACTACATTTTCAATGGCAGCTTTTGAATATGATGAAGAATTTACTAGCATGCAGGATAAGTGGGTAGCAGAGTTTGAGGAATTAACTCCTCAGGCTCAATTTGTATCAACATTTAATTTCCTACAAGGGCTTTCATCTCCAGACCAGAAGGCATGGTCTCCAGAATCAAAGAGAAAAATAGCAGAGATGGCTGCTCATTCTAATACATTAGATGATAGGAGAATGCACCTTTTACAAAGTTTAAAAACATTAAGAAAGAGATATAAAGATACTGAATCAGCAATAGAGCAGGGGATTTTAAAACCAACAGTCCAGCAGCCTAATAAAGAAGGTAGAATGTTTATGACATTTACTGGGTATCAAAGAAAAGGGCTTAAGGCAAATAACACATTTGATGCAGTGCTATCTGGAGAGAAGACATCAACTACAAGATTTAACCAGAAGTATATTGATTACTGGAGTGATTTGAAAGTAGGAGATATAATAAAATTTAAAGGTCCTGCTAAAGATAAAATAGTTTATGTACAAGTCACTCATTCTCCAGAGCCTGTCAACTTTTCTGATATGTCTGATACTCAGTTAGAAGAATGGTCTAAGACTGAAGGATGGAGTATTGAGAGAGCTCTTCAGCATAAGAAAGATGGGAAGAAAGGAATACAATTTCACTTTAAAGTCTTTAAGAGGAGTGAGACTCCTGGGGCATTAAATACATTAGGAGTTGTAAAGATTATATCTGGAGGGCAGAATGGGGCAGACTTAGCAGGAGTTAAGGCTGGATTAGATTTAGGGTTGCAGACTGGTGGTAATATGCCTAAAGGATATAGGACAACTGACCTATCATTAGATGATGCTAGGTCTGGAGTCATTGATAAACTAGGAGAAGCAACAGCTAAGAAGTATGGTTTAACTGCTATGGAATCAGCTGGGTATCCAACTAGAACTATGAAAAATGTTAAGGATGCTCATAGAGTAGGTGGAGGAACTATAGCATTTAGATTCCAAAAGTCACCTGGAACTGATAAGACAATAGGGTTTATTAGGAATGGTAAATGGGAGGAAGGAGCTCCTCAGAGTAGTGATACAAATGTAAATGGACCTCTTTTAGTTATAACAGACCCAGAGAACTCACTTGAAAATAGAGAAAAGATTAGGAATTTTATTTTAAGAAATGGGATTAGAACTGTTAATATAGCAGGTCATGGAGAGAAAAGTTTTCCTGGGATGGAAGGATTGGTTTATGATATGTTAACTGATGTTTTCCATGATGAAGCTACAGTTGGTCTCCCATCTATAAATAAGTTAGATACAATACAGAGAGAAGCTGAGACTATTAAGATGAAATTAGCAGAACTTGATAAAAATAAAGCATTGGTACAACAGAGGATGGCAACATTCAAAGATATAAAAACTGAGAAGGTAAGTATTACAAAGAGGAATATATTCAGATTGCTTCCTCACGACTTGTTTAGCAAAGACCTTGCTAATATATTTGGTGAGGAATTTGGAAATCATATTAAAGATGAAGTGTTAGATTATAGTGAACCATTAGATGCGTTCTTAATAACTTATGGTAAGAATTTTGACACAAGATTAACAGTGGACTTAGATGAAAAGGGAAAATGTTAAATGAATGGTGATTGTGGAAAATTAAACGAACAACAAATTGCTAAATTAAATCATATGCAGATGTCTGCTAGGTCAGCAGTATCTGATAAGATTGGTGCTCCTGTACCTCAGATAAATAGATTAAAACAAGAGGCTATTGATTTACAGAAAAGAATAGTATCTCTTGAAGGGGAAACTGATTCAGAAGCTAAGAAGATAGTAAAGCAGTTAAAGAAAGAGTTAAAATTCCTAGCAAAGAAAACAATACCTCAAGAACCAAAAAGATATGAACAACATAAGAAGTTTTATGATGAGATTGTTGAATGGGTATTAAAATTATCAGCACAGACATCATTCGCAGTTCCTCCTACTGATTATTTAACTATATTAGATTCAATGGTTAGAAGGCAATTTGGGACTCCGTTTGCTAACTTAAATAATACTGGTCATACTAATTCTATTGTAAGTATGAGAAAAAAACTAAAATTTTGGAAATCAAAAATAGGAAAGATAACTCCAGGCAAAAACAATCAAAACATATTTAATAAGAGTTTCCAAGATATTTGGAGAATGGTTGCAACTAAAGATGCAAGTGGTTTAGGATTTAAAGTTACTGAGTATGCTGCAAGGCTTCCAGATGCTACATGGAATACATCTTATATTTATTTAGATAGATTTGAAGAAGCTATTAGTAAGTCTAGAAACAATATAGATAATTTTACAGACCCAGGAGCATTGGAGAATGCATTGTTTTCCGATGAAGATGTCTATAGAGTAACAAGAGAAGGTCCAACTAAGTTCAAAGCATTTTCTGAACTACCAAAAGAAAGGCAGAAAGAAATTGTTTATGATAAATATGAAGAACTGATAAGAGACCTTATGGATGGAAAGGTTAGATATGTTGTTCCAATGCAGATTCCATATGGAAAGAAGGATGACGGATATGCTGATTGGGCTACTACTAAAGATGGTCAAGCGGTTCTAAGATATGTTCATAAATGGTCAGAGCCACATAGATTCCACCATGTAATGGGAAGAGATGGAGTTAGGTACACATATGTTATGGTTCAGCAAGAGGAAGGAGATGTTGGAGGAGAGAAATTTCATGCTTATTTAGTATCAGCTGCTAGAAGACAGTTTGATGAGTCTGGGGCTCCATTGAAAGGAAGAAATGAATGGTCTGAATTTAGATACTATGTTCCTATCGCAAAGCATTTTAAAAAGAACCCTAAAAAGATTGCTGGTTACAATGATGTTGAATTGTCAAGAGCAAATCTTGAAGAGGGGTTTTATAACTCAAATGCACATCAACCATTTAATTATCCAATGAGGAACCAAAATGGTAAACCTATAAAGGGTACAAATCTTACATCTTATCATGGATTTAAGAGGATGGAGAAGCAGCCAAATGATAGTATTATGAATGAAGGCTCAAATGATAAAACTGCAATTTCTTTATGGGAGAGGATTGCTATAGAGAGAAGTATCTTATCTGATGTTTATGATATGGCTGAGACTAATGTTATGCAACATGGAGATAAGTTAAACGATTGGGCAAGAAAAGTTAAGGAGCATGCTAGGACTATATGGGGAATGAGCGACGAGAGTGCTCAAAATATAGTAGACGAGATAATGACATCTGGACAGTATATTAATAATCTTTGGAAGGGCAAAGGTGGGAAGTTATATACTGGGAATATGTTTATGAGTAAGGTTAAAAGGCTTTATGACCCTCGAAAGTTTTTAAAGACTACAGCTTGGGATTTTATGGATAAGGCTGTTATAGATTTAAGAAAAGAGATTGCTGATATTGGTGTTGATATAAATACAGCAAGGCAAATAGTCGAAGAAAGAGTTAAGGAATATCAGGATGGTCTTCCATTTACACATACAGATGATGAATTTTTAGAAGCAACTAAGAGAGAAAAATCATTACATGAGGCTAGAGTAAAGGCTGCTGGTGAACTTAAAAATATTGAGATGCTGAGAGGAATGGACAGACCTAATACTCCAGAAGAAATAAAGCAGTTTACTATTGCTACTCAGGCATATCATTTGAAAACAAGAAGGTCGTTTACCAATGCATTGAAGAGAGAGAAGGATAATGGAGTTGTAACTGAGTATGTTAACAGTACATCGAGAGCTCTCCATTTTACTATGTTAAAAATGCAATTATTAGAAGCATTGACTCATATAGAATCTCCTGAAATGGCACAATTTTTAATCAATAGAGTAAAAATATCTACTGGTATGTTAGATTACGATACAAACTTTATGGGAATGGATGTATCAAATAGGAGAGTTGCAGCGTCTCTTAACAGAGTTGCAAAGGCAATGGGGAAAAAGGGAGAATTTAAACCATCAGATATACATTGGTATGGAGTAGCAACAAATAGTTTTATATCATCTAACTTGCTTGGAATGTGGGGTGCTTTAAATAATAATACTCAAAGATTAAGTTTCTTTGAAGAGTATGGATATAGGCTATGGAGGAAAGCTGCACAGGATATGAATGAACCTCAGTTTGCTGATAGTAATTTAATGAAAGCAGTAAGAAGAACTGGGACATTAGACCCATTAACTGCATTTGGAGATTTACTTACGGGTTCGGAGAATAATACTCCATCTTGGTGGACACATAGAATTAAACCTAATCTAGCTATAACTGAATTAAAGATGGCAAAGAGAAACTTTCTTGGGTTAAAGTACAGTATATTTGATAAAATGCTGACTCAGACTATGTTTTCAAAACAGCAGATAAAGAAAATACAAGCATTAAAAAAATATAATAAAAAAATTGATGATAGAAAAGTATTGATTAAGGCAAGAGGGAAATTTTATGATGCTCTTGCTACTATGGATGAAAAGATATTTAAGAATAGGATTAAAGAATTAAATCGTGACTTAACAAGAGATGAGATTAATAAATTAGTTAGCTGGAAATTAAGAGGGATGTTCCCGATATTTGGTTTAAAAACAGACAATCCGTTGTTTACATTCCAGGGCGGGGAAAAAGATATGAGGATACAGGCAACTATTGTTGGATTTCATATTGCTGATGAGATGGATTTGCTTGATGCAGAGGATGAAGGTGGGATTCCAAAGTTTGAACAACAAGCTGCGGTTGATGCAGGTCGAATGGTAGTCTACAATCTTATGTTTGGTATGAGTTTACAACACCTACCTGATGGTTTTGGAGGTATATTTAAGACTCTGTTACAATATAAACCTTATCAATTTCATGAATTTGAAAGAGAATATAAACTTATGGAGAATTTCTTTAGAGGTAATGAGAGGAAATTCCATAGTATAAGAAGACTTACAAGCGCATTCTTTAAACAATTTAATGTTAAAGGAATGAAAGGTGATTTGTATGGTGATAAGAATGTTGATGAAATGGCAGGCAAGGCTGTTCGATTTTTAGAAACAAGAGCGATGGCTACTATATTAACTGTTGGTTCATTCTGGTCTCCATTAGTAATGGGAGGGGCAAGCGTTTTACATCATGTAGTTGGGGATAAGAATGTTCCAGGTATTGGGCAAAGAATAACAAGGGCATATGAAAGTCCTATGATTTCTATTGCTATGAAAATGTTAATGACTCTAGGATGGGCTGCAGGGTTCTTTAGTCCTACTAGAAGAAAGAAAATGGATGAATGGTGGGAACAACTTGCATATACTGTGCTCCCACCATTACTCTCCTGGCTTATTATGTTGCCTGATTTCAGGCGGGCTTTTAAGCCAGTTATACCACTCTATGATGAGGTAGTAGACCCAGCTATTGAGGCAATGGAATACGATTATTCATCATTCTAACGATACCCTTCGGGTTTCTTTATAGCAGATATTAACTGCTGAATGATTATTTGAATCTTCGTCATTGTCTTGTTTAACTGAGAGATTGCTTTCAATATTGCTTCTTCTTTTTTATCCTTCATTGTAAACTCCTATTCCAAATTTAAATTTGAAGTCCAATAGTGAAAGTTCGATATTTAAACTTGTGTTTCTTATGTCTATTCTTAGTCTCCAAAATACTATACACAAGTCTAATACTCTTTGTGTAGTAACTGCTGTTTCAATTATTACAAATCTTATTCCTAATGCTCTATCTCCTAATGCAATTACTTCATTTAATTCTACATCATTCATTCCCTGCCCCATAGACAGCTATTAGAACAGCATCTGCTGTTGATAGAGTTATCTTATGGTTGGGGAACATTTCACTCGCTAGTCTCTTTAGTTCCAATTTACGCTCCTTCTTTATTTTAGGTAATGGCTGTATCCCTTTCATCCATGTTATGGGAGCAACCTTTACTGGTTCTATTCTATGAGCAGCTAGTACTCCTAGCCACATACCGAAGTTAGCACCAAACTTAAAGGCACTACTTCTTCCATCTGTTGGAAATGCATGGACATTCTCTATATATACTTTTATCTCGGTACCATCTATATATGCATTGTTTGTAATTGATGCTATTATTCCTGACATTTTTATTGGACTGTCTGGACATTTGAAAGCATTTAAATATCCTGCCTTTTCAGTATCTAGTGATGCTATCCCACCACTCTTCCCTGGGTCAATTCCTATAATTATCATTCCCAATCTTTCCTTTTATTATATTTCTTTTTGTTTGATATTCTTTTTCTCTTATACTCTTTTTTATATCGGGATTTGTCTTCCAATATCTCTCCATCAAATACCTCTATAATCATTTTAATAGTATAAGCTTCTTTGATACTTGCCCAATTCTTACATCCAATGTCGACTATATTAGATGGTATTTCCTTAGGCTCTAATTTCTTTAATTCAAAATATGAGCATACTCCGAACAAAGAAATTTGTTTGTTTATTTTATAGCCGCAGTTCCAGCAGTTATTAGAGCTGGGTTTGACCCCAGGATTTTGTATCATCTTCCTCCGTTACTGGTGTTTCTGCCATTGCCTCTTCTTGTGAATCATAGAACCTACATTTATCTCCATTAAACCCTAATACATAACTTCCTATTCTTCCGTATCTAGTTTTAGCAGATATTATTTCAGACTGATATGGACTGTATTGAGAATCATCAAAATTATATCCATACCATACAAACAATGCAGTTTCAGCAGTTTGCTCTATAACTCCACTTTCAGCATAATCTGACATTCTTGGTTTAGGGTCTTCTCTATATTCTATTGCTCTATTTAACTGACTTATTAAGATTGCAGAACAATCTTCCTTCTTACATACCCATTTATAATCTTGCATTATTCTTTCTAATTGCAATCTTCTTTCCATTTGTGGCATGCTAATCAGTTGTATATAATCATCAATGATTACATCTGGCTTATATTTTGATACTTCGTTGATTGATTCCTCTAGAGTCCTTATATCATCATACATTGTTAGTTTGCTATATTTTGATTTTATATTTTCAGATGTTTGATTAAATAACTCTATATCCTTTTCGTTTACATCTCCTCTTCTAATATCCTGATAAGATAATCCCTTACTCTCCATAACTATTATTTTCTTCATCATCTCTGTGTTACTCATCTCACGATTAAATAACATTACTTGCTTACCGCTTTCAATAAGACCCTTAACTATGTTAATCATTAATGTTGTTTTTCCATGTCCAGGTCTCCCCCCTAATACAGTAACTTCTTTTCTTGTCATTCCTCCAGCAGGGGCATCTAAATGTACATTATTAAATGGGATTAGATTGTTCCCAGTTTTAACAAAGACTACTGTTTCATCAACTATCTGAGCTATGTTTTTATCTTTATCAGGTTGAGCATTCTTTAGTTCTTCTAATGTCCTTATGTGACTATCTATAAGAACTTTCACTTCATCATATTTACGAAAACTTGTATCATATAGTTTCCTTGCTGATTTAGCTGCTTCTCTTTGCATATACCTTTCCCAAACTATCCTAGCATATTCTCCTACCTTATATATTGATACTACTTCATCTGGTAGTCCGCTTACTAGGTATGCAAGGGAATGTCCCATGTCTTTACATTTTTCAATTACAGTTATCATTTCTATATCTTTTCTATCTTGGTATAAACTGGTCATTGCTTTCCATACTAGTTTATTATCTTTATAGTATATTGAGTTATCTTCTTTTATCCATGCTCTTGCTCTTTCGTATGTATCGTTACCTCCTGATATTATACATCCAAGCATAGCTTCTTCAGCCTCCTTGCTAGAAGGTTGCATTTTTAGGTCTGACATTGTGGTTCTCCTTATCTAAGTGTAGAACGGATACCATGTACCCGTTGTTTTGGCGACTCCAGTATCATTAACATATATGTCAACTATCCAGAATCCTGTGTGCGATGAAAGTCTCTTTCCTCTCATCCATGATGTTTGTCTTTGAAAGGCACCAGCGCTATAACAGTGTATATGGCGGTCAAACAAATACATACTCTTGTGTACATGCCCAAGCAGCATAACATTAGGCTTTTGACCTCCAGTAAGGCTTTCTACTATTTTTTGTATTCTATATGATACAGCGTAACTACTTCCATCTTCACCGTGCCATAATCTTATTGTTGCTGTGTCTCCAAGTGCTAAGTTCCCTTCATCGTGTCCCAAAAAAGTAGCGTGTTCAATAGCATCACATATATCTGGTACTATTAAGGCACCATTGGATTTTATAAACCATCTATCGTGATTACCATCTATCATATAAAGAGGTTTTGGACATCTCTTCATATATTTAATAGCTACTTTCTTTTGTTCGTGATACCCTAAGTGGCTTAACTCATATATTTGTCCTGGTCTATTGGACATTCCTTCGGTTAAGTCTCCTACTTGACAAACTATATCACAATTTTGCTTTTCAAATTCTTTAAACGCTTTATTCACTAATGGGTAAAGACAATATTTACTTCCAAAGTGAATATCTCCCATTACTCCTATACGGGTTCTTTCTCCATTAAACTCTACAACTGGTGTAGGTGCCTGTCCAGGTAGAATCCTGGCTCCCTTCGATATTGCTAAAAGTTCTGTTTTTGAATAGTTAGCTTCTATCTCACTGAGTACCTTTCCTCTTTCAACATCTAATCCTAATCCCTTTGCTCTTCTTAGATACCTTCTGAGTGTTTGTGTTTTGATACCGAGAATATCAGCAGCTCTTTCTCCATGTATTAAATATTGGGCAACTACTTCATATAGCCTATCTTTAGTTCCATGACTAGTATCCCCATCTATATCTGCTTTGTCCATTAGAATAACTCCTCTTGTCCTTTAATTTTATAATTTGTTATTACTAGTTCTGTTCTAATGTCTCCTCTCTTTTCTGGTGATGAACCAAGATACTTTGTTTCTATTGTATTAACATAATATCTATCATTATATAGATTTCTAATGTCTTCAACATCATCATAGGAAACCATAAATTTCCCATCATTATCATCTATTAAATCACACATTCCCTTTAGGTCATCATGCATATCTTTATTAAAATTATTTCTGTAGTATTTTTTAGTATCTGCTATTACATATGGTGGGTCCATATAAAAGAAGTCTCCTTCTCTTGGTTTATATCTTGGAATGAACTCTCTGAAATCGAGGTTTTCTATTGTAGTTCCATCCAATTTTTCTCTTGATAATTTCAATTCATCTACTATTTTTGTTTCCCAATAGCAATCTTTTGAAAATGGGTTAGCAAGATTATTATTGAAGGAATTCCTTACCACAAAGAAATATTGGGCAGCTCTCTCTGGGTCTGGTATATCGATATTAACATCTTCAATATTAGCTTTAAAATCTATGAAAAGTTTTCTACTTCTCGGGAGCCAATAGATATGCTCCTTTAATATATCGAACTTTTTCAGTACGCAAATATACAAATTAATTATGTCATTATCAATATCATTAACCACATTCCATTGAACCTTTTGCTTTCTGAAGAACATAGACAGTCCTCCAGCAAACACTTCGAAGTAACGCTTATGGAAGGGAAGCATCTGAATAAGTTTTTTACTCATCATAAACTTCCCTCCATAATATGGCATTACTACGGGACAAAAGGTGTCCACTAAGCCTCTGCTATGCTGCTAACAAGGTTCTTTATTGTTGGATATATCTTATTTTCCAATTTATGAGTTGATTCATTATTCCTTTTCATCTTATGAGTTGCAATAAATGTAGCAGCGTTTAATAAATCCCAATAGTTCTTAGGATTGGACATTAATAGCTGATTTACTACATCTTTCATAACCGTTTCTGGAAATAATTTGACAATAGCACCTATATGAGGTTTGTGTAATTTAGTTTCTACAAGTTTAGGGAAATCTTCATCAAATATCCCAGTAACTTGATTTATGATACTATCTATTATACGCTCAACATCATCATCGGAATTAGAACCTATATGCCGTATTCCTTTATCGTGACCAATAGCATATCCAATTACTAATCCATTAGAACATACCAATCTAAATGCTCCTCCATATGCACTTACTTCTGATGTTCCATCATAACTATTCTTTATGATTATTTCAGGATTAACATAATCTCCTTCAGCAATTTTCACTTTTACTTTAGGGATTCTGAATTTCCATTGAGTACGAGCTCCATCTCCGAACATCTTACATTCAATCAATTCAGCCTTCTTCTTTTCTAAAGTAGGAAGAGCCTTATTCATTACTTGTTCGTTAGTAATTAAACTATATTCGTTAGTCATACAACTTAGGATTTTATTAGTATCCTCTCTTACTATCAGTTTGTATCCAGTATGAATATCACCAGTTGGGGTATCATATATTACCTCAGCCTCTTTTACTGGAAAGAATGATTCTCTCATTTTGTCTCCTTTTTGTTTCTTACTTTTGGTGGTTTACCTATTGATTTGTATTCATTTTTTAGAAGTTTCTTACCATTTAGATTTTGATTGGTAATCATCTTCCTTAAATATGCAAATCCTTTTCCTGTTAGGTATGGTTTCTTAAATAGATATACAAGGCACATCTTATTTACAACCCTATCTTTCATTTTGCTTATGGATTGTAAAAATAAGAAATACTTATAGATGCTATTTTCACTAGGAATATTATGAAATATCTTAGCTGATACTTTCTTCAGCAAGTCCTTCGATATTATTCCTCTATCTCTTATTAATCCTAATATCTGCCTACTAGGATTGTATTTTCTGGATGTATCGTATCCACATGCTGGGCATTTCATTTATTAAACTCATCTGCAGTCGTGGGCTCATGTAGACCTTCCTTTTCTACTCTATATTCATCGTAATTGACTAGTTCCTTCAGTTCATTCATATCTTTTCTCATTGAATCCTTGAATGCTCCTCTTGGTAAACTGTCATATTTCTCAATCAATCTTAGAGTCTTTTCCATCTCACTCATTTTTTACCCCACTTTCAGCTAGTTCGCTAAATGTGTATGTTTTATTTTCTTGGTTTATACCTTTGGTAATAACCTCCTGTCTGTCACAGTCAACTACTATTTCCTTCTCTGTATCACAGGCATTATCAGTCATTATTCCATATCCTGTAGAGCCAGTTTCTTCACCTTTCGTCATCTTATTGAATATCATTCTACTGAGATATGCTGGGTCTGTCCATCTTTCTTCTCTTTTTAACACACTTATTAAGTCAAATATCATATCATTTGCACCCCAATGAGTGTATAGCACCACAGGTCTTTCTTCTGATTTAGGAGCTGCTGCATTATTCCATATTTCTACTGTTCCTCTGCAACCCATTATTCTAGTCCTAATCTTGAGAATACTCTTTCAAGTCTTTTCTCTAGCAAATCAATTCTATCATTAGTTAGCCTGATGTTCTTTCTTACTTGTTCTAATGTATCAAGAATCGTTTGATTAACTTGTAACTGAGTATCTGATACTGTTAATGGTGTTTCTTTTTTCTTTGTCATTTTGATAGTCTCCTTACTTCTGTATTTGCTGCCCAATTTTGTTTACCAAGATAATATCTTTTATCTTCTTCGGTATTAGCGTGTGGACAGTCTATCACTATTACTTGAGAGCGTGAATGATTCGACTTTATATGTATACCTTTTATCCCATATTCAGTTAAGAATATAGTCCCAGGCTTAGTCGTCGCAAGGTATACATACCCTTTGATTGGTTTCCATTTGGGTTTGTTCTTCAACGCTCTCTTCACTAATTCTTTTGTCGATAATTCTTTTGTTTTTTTCATCAATAATCCATTTCCTTATTCTTCTCATGTCTGCTTTTAAAGTGTAAAACTCCTTACCGACCTCTGGAACATTTAGAGATGCTCTTTCTTCTTCTCTGTATCGTACATATCCAGATACTGATTGATATATAGTTTCAACTTCTTCTTCACTAAATTTAATAGTTACTATTCCTACTTTATCCATTTTCTCTTTCCTCCCTGTATCTTCTTTGTCTTTGCATTGGTGTTTCTGTATTTCCATTCCACCATCCATCTCCCCACCACCATCCATTCCCATTTTTAGCAAATGTTTCAGCTTTATCTTTTATGTACTGAGGGTTTGTGAATACATGACCTTTATAGGGATATGGTACATTGTTTTTCCAATCTTGACTCATTATATTTCTCCAATAAAAATTTTTAGGGCAGTATCTTTAGTTCGCCAACCAAAAACAATTACTTGCTTACTTTCTGTCCATTCGTCTACCAACATAAAACACATTAGTATCCTGTTCGCTTATGTATTAGGCTTACAGGCTTAAATTAACAAAATGTAATACTGCCCCAAATTTTACATTATGGGGAATAACTAAATTTTATAAGACTTACGAGGACTGTCGCCAGCTTTTTGCATTTGATATTTTCAGCTGTCCTTCGGCTAATTAATTATCCCCCACAATAAGGTAACCTACTATTTTATGTTATTAAAATGGCAAGTCGTCTTCATCTAACTCAGCTTTACTTAGCCTTATACCATCATTCCATGACCATGCGCTAAACACTTTCATGGATTTCTTGGTCTCTCCGTCTACTTCATATGTGTCTTCAGCCAACTTTACCAAAGCTGGTCGACCCATAATATCATCTTCTTCAACTTGAGCAAGCTTCGTTCTTCCGTCTGTCCCTTCTGGGAATTTGATTCCTAATGCAGAAAAGAACTCTGTATATGTTCTATTTCTCCATCCTTCCCCTTTAGCAGGTTTAGGTGTAAGCCAGACTCCTTGAGAACGATATGTTTTACCTACTGCATTAGTAGCCTTAACCTTTACCGTTTTCCCTTCGGAATCTGTAACAGGAGCGTATGCACCGTTGCCATTCATGGCTAATTTATCTACTTCTAATTTAGCAGCATCTTCTGCTATTTTAAAAGTTAAATTAAATACAGTACTTCCGCTATCAAAATCCCTAGTATTGAACTCAACTACATGAGCTGGATATACTCCTGGTGTAACTGGAGTAAACCCATCAGTTGTTGGGTCAAAATAGGTTTCATCAATCTGTTTCATTTAGATTCTCCTTTTTCATTTGAGGTTGTTGTGTATGGTTCGATTAGTTTAGAAAATCCATCTTTAAGGGCAATCATGTCCTTGGTATATTTAACTCCTTTACCAAGTCCTGAAAAATATAGAGTTGGATATACATTTCCACCTCCATTACCATTTGGATGTTTCCCTTTTAGGAAGCGTCTGCTTCCTCTTCTTTTTGTACCAACTAAGCCCTGAGTCTTCATCTCTTCTAAAGCATCTTCATCTATTACTTCAGATTTGAGAAGATTCTCGGCTTCGGCTATAGTTAAACGACCCATTTATCGTCTCCTTTTTTTTATTGTTGATTGTCCCAAGATTCCTTAGATTGTGTATCAAGGACATGATTCATATTAGCCATTGGTTGCTCAATGGTATATGTATGATAACTTGGGTTTATTGTGATTTGTCTTTTGTCTTTTGTTGAGAATACCATTATTGGTTTTCCATATCGTTGTTTTGTCCCAACGAATACTACATCTTTAAAAGATGTACCACCTTGTATACCAACATCATATTCACAACCTTCCGCCAATAGTTCCATATTAAATTCCATTACAGTCTCCTTATAGGTCTGTCTGCGTTAGTCTTGTTAATTTAGCACAAGCACCTTCATAATTAGTCTTACTAATTTCATGAGTTTCTATCTTATTTTTTATCTCATTTAATTTTCCAGCATTCTGTGCTAATTTTAGTATTTCACTTAGTTCCTCACTACTGAGTTTATTCTTTTCTATCTCAGCAACGATTTCCTCTTCAGATTTTACTTGAGCCTTATATATATCATCAGCAATACTCATATAATGATTCATTGCTTTCTTAATACAATCAGTATTTGCTGACTTTATATCATTCCCTAAATCTACATATTGAGTTGTACCTCTTTTCTTTTGAATCCTATGAGCAGCTGTCATATCTCCTTCTCTCCATACTCCATTGTCAAACCATTTTAATCTACCATGTACAACAAATGCTTCTGTTCCAGCAAACTCTGTATTAATAATAGTCCAACTCCATCCTGGGAAATGTTTATTTGCAACATCTCTCATATATGGATATTTAACATAGTCAAGCTTCTTTCCCATCCCAGTATCCTTCTTATAGATATATGCTTTTGGTGTTTTAAGATTTGAAACTTTCTTATGGTGTTTAGTAATCGCACTTAATGCTTTGTTAATCATATTTAACGAATCATCATTTGCAAGTATTAATTCATTTTTATTCATTGTGACTCCCTTGCTATTTGTAAAGCATTTTCATTTGTTATCCCTAGTGATAGAGTTAATCTAGCAGGTATAACTTCTTCTGTATTACATATCCCACAGCATCTACCTTCTTTTTCTATGGGATAAGGGTTATGCCCACCTTCCCATCCATTTAAATCTGGTGTTATTTTGTTTTTACATATACAGCATTTCATTTTTGTCTCCTTATGAATGTGGATTGCTCATTTTAAATTCACTAACTGGAATAATCCCTACCATCTTTCCAGACTTTTTGCTTGTATAATAGGATTTTTTTTCTTTTATGTATCTCAAAAGATAATCAGCATTTTGACTATATATTGATTCATTCTTTCCTATTTTCAATGCAAATGGGTTATCCCCTTTACTTTCAAGAGCATTTATTGCTATTCCTATACACAAATCCTGCCCTTCACTGAACTGTCCCTTTCTTGAATAAAAGGGATTTCTTACTTTATACATATTATTCTCCTATGCATATTTTACTGAATTGACAATAGTTACATTCCCAACTCGCAAATGGAACTCCTATTGCAGTCGAAGGTTCTATTTCTAGTATGTTTTCACCTTCCTCCTCTACGAAATCATTTAAATCCTGCCAATAATCTCTTGCATTTTCTATACATTCTGTATTAACAATTTCAGATGTCATTCTACTATCGTTTTTATTATACCATTTCAACTGTATAGAATCTTCTTCGAAATTGAAATCTTTATATTGTTCCTGCAATCCTATAGC
>Ga0098052_1000914_pt1 | contig 18550 bp, 27 predicted proteins | sample 15_taG_FD_81591 | JGI IMG/M metagenome (GOLD analysis project Ga0098052, IMG submission 81591) | Marine viral communities from the Subarctic Pacific Ocean - 15_ETSP_OMZ_AT15312 metaG | ecosystem: Environmental > Aquatic > Marine > Oceanic | place: Pacific Ocean | collected 2015-01-18
AAAGAAGAATTAAATGAATTAGTAGGTGAAACTGTAACATTAGCAATAAGTAGTGCTGGTATAGTAAGAAGGCATTTTGTTTCTCAAATTAGTTTGAGAGGAACATTAGAAGTAAATGATAGTGTACAATATAGAGTAGTGCGAGATAATGATACATTTGCATATTTTGATATAAATGATGTTGTTTTAATAAATCCTTTAGTATCAACAGGAGTAGTAATATTTTTAGATTTTACTATGGAGGAATAAAAATGGAAATAGAATTTAGAATAATAGATGATAATGAATTACCCCCTCTTATTATTAAGAAGGGAGAGAATGACAAGCCGAAGATATTGATTAATAACTATCATAGAGTTTGGCTTAGTTTGAACAGGGCCATACTTGCAGGAATTAGTCAAGCATTGCCCGAAAAGATTAATGATGTATTGAATGGATATTTAACAGAACAATATTCTTTTGAACAAATGGATAGGAGTGAATTAAATGAGTGAAATATTAATGCCAAAGAGAAAGTTAGGCGAAGGCCGATACGATAGAAAATTAATTGATGAAATGACTAAACTTTCAGTTGCAGATAATTATGATGATGCAGTAAAAGAATGGGTTGCCACAGGTAAAGTATATACTGATGATGTGCCGGATTGGTGGTATGCTCCTTCGTATTGTCTTTGTGGACATTATATAGTATATCATTTTGAAGTAAGGAATACTCTAAACAACAGAATGATTTTGGTTGGTAGCGACCACATTAACACCTATCAAATTATCCAAGAGATTAAGTTGTCGGGTATTGCTGAGGAACTAATTACTGATGAAATGATTAATAAATGGATTACAGAAAGAGTAGAAACTATGAAGTGTAATGCATGGTGGGAGAAAAACGGCGATTTATTCACAAGTATGTTTAACCATGTTAAGGAATGGGATTTGCGTTTGAATGTTAGGCAGATAGGGAGCACATATAGCCCGAAGTATGGAATGAATATACCCACTACTAAAATTCGTAAAGTTGGTAGTGGTAAAATGCATGAAGGTAATTATCAAATGGCTAGTATTGTATGGCGTTGGAATCATCCCGATAATAAACGGAGGCAGATGGATGGGAGAGGTTATCCTAATGCTAAGTTATGGGCTGACTTAATTATGTTTAATGCTACAATAGATGCTCAAATTGCAAAGTGTGAAGAAGAAGATAGTCGTTTAGAGGAATTGGCTGATAAAGTAGCACAAGCCGATATTAGGCGTAGGCAACAAGTTAAGATTCTTAATGAGAAAAGAAAGATTGAATTAGATAATAATTTGAAAACTCAATGCGAGTATTATGCAATTCCTGTCTTTGATAGTAGTGATGGGCATAGTGATTGGGATAAGAATTTTCTATCCGACATAAAGGAAAAACTATTGAAGAAGCAATGGTTGAGCGAAGCACAAGTTAATAAACTCCGAACCATTTTAATTGGAGAACCTGCTACTCCGAAGCAAATTGCTTTGTTGAAGAAGTTAGGTTGGGAAGGAGAAATAAATAAAAGAGAGGCAAGTATAAAAATAAGTGAGTTGATGAAATGAAACAGGTTAATAAGGGAACAAGTATTGAAAGGAATGAAGGGAGCGATAACAATGATTAAGTTAATGATTTTGAATGAACGAGGGCATACTGAATTAACTCTTGCAGTTAAAGAAGTAATAGAACAGATTGAAACCCACCCTACACATTGGGTATTCGTAGATGGCGAAATGGTTTCAAGAGAAAACATTGAAGCAATAGATTGGGATAGTGTAGAAGAAGTTATGCTAAACCCTGCTATCATCGGTGGATAATTCTTATTTGAGGATTAGTGGGCAAGGGGGGGTTGCGACCCCTTCTTGTCTATGTAATTGGTGATAACTATGAAATATAAAGTGTGGAGAGAAAACGCAATCAAATATCTAAAAATACATAAGGAAGCAACAACAGAAGAATTGGTTACTAAAGTTAAAAACAAAAGTGGTAAGTTAATGGGTTCTCGCAGAATGCCGACAAGTAAAAGAGGAGCCGCAAATTGTTTGGCTACCGACAAGCGATTTGTTAAACTGCGGAATATTAAAATAGAAAAGATACCGAGGGCAGTTTGGGGCTTGAAGTGCGATACTTCTCCAATGTGGAACAATGTTGTGAAGTGATGGAGAGTTATTTAGATGAGTTTTCATCCGATGGGTCTAAGATGCTTAGAAAGGCATTAGAGATTGATTGTTTAACAGATGAAGCGAAGGTGTCTTATATTCTAAGCCGTTTTAGAACTATGTTATATGATAAACCCGAAGCCCTAAGAATGGGGTTTAGTGCGTGGATGGATATTAATTTTGCAGAAAGAATAGAAGCGATAAAATATTTTGGTGAGAACTGTGAAGGAAAAAGACCCCGAATATACAAGTAGTAATAGAGCATACAAAAAAAGAGTCGCCACCCGTTGTAGGATTTGCGGGGGGCAATTACTTCTTAGTGAAGAAATACGCAAAGAAGTGCATGAGGCTTGTGATAAAAATATTAAATCCAATACATATATGATGTGATAAAATGAAAATATACAATGCAGATAATTCAGGAAAATTTAATGAGGTAGAAGTTATAATTGAAATAGGTGGTTCAACTCATACAACTAGAAGCGTAGAAATACACACATATCTTAATCAAGGGATATACAAAAGTATTATTAGTACACTAACTTCATATGTTAGAGGAGAAGATTGTTTTACTTGTGTAATAGAAGATTGTACTATTATTGTTAATTCGGGCACTATTAATGGTGTTAGAAAGACTAAGGGAGAAATACTAAATCTATTAGCGAGAGTTATTTTCAAGGGTTGTTTTGATAAAGACCCTTTGAGTTTAACTAAGTTTTTGTTCTCTCAAATACTTATTCCGAGCCAAGTAGCATATGCTTTAGAGAATCGTGTCCCGTATAAATTTTATAGAGAGGGTAGTTATTCGGCTATTCAAGTGAGGCTAAATGTCAAACAGATAAGTAGTAAAGAATGTGCTATTGAAATTAGCGATGGTCTTTGGGGAAATATTACAATGAATGATTTGTGTGTTTTTGTTAATACTTATCGTGATGGTGCTAAAAGAGGAAAATGGGTAAGGTTAAGCCCTTTTCGTTTATATGAAAAATTGCTTGGCGAGCCCCCAACAGATGCACAACATAATTTGATGGTTGGGTTTCTAATGCAGAATAGACAAGGAGATATGGTGGAAAGGAAAGCCAATGAATTAGTTGCTAACATGGTTGCTAAATATCCGACTCGCCTTCTTCATAAAACTATTATTAATGATAGAGAGAAGGAAGTACAATGCTTGTATGTCAAGGGACAATTATATGATTGGAAATTAGAAGAAAATGCAAACCAAAGTAAAGTTTCTAATCAAAGAGTTAAAACCTATGTATGGAATATAACTTATGCCGATGAAACAGAAGGTAAGTGGGTTGGGCCAATTTGTATTGATAATATCACTAATAAATCTTCTCTTGGCGACCAATTCATTTCAAGAGTGATGCCTATGCTTAATGATAGTATTATTAGAAAATTAATTAATACTGTTGGGAGTTATTTGAAAAGAGAAATGCCCCGAATGTCTTTTGAAGAAATGGAGGCAACAGAATGACTTGTTTTGAATGTGGTGAAGAAACATTTAGTTTTGATGAGAGGTTAGGAGAAAGAGTGTGTGATAGTTGTGGTTTAGTAGAAATTACTGAATTATTTGAGAGCACAACTTGTAATATCAGTAATGGTGTTATTATTAGGAGTATAGATAAACCATATCATCTTGGAACAGGTAAGCGTGATAAGAATATAACTGCTGGTTTGATTCAATGTAATATGATATTGGGGGGCGGAGGTTGGCTAACCCAATCAATTAAGAATAGAGTTGAAGAATGTTATTATGCTTTGTTTAAGGCGAGAGTAATTAATTCAACTTATTCCTATGAAGAAAGGGCGGCGGCATTAGTATTCTATGTGTTGCGTGATAATAATATTCCTGTTTCTCTAAAAGAAGTATGTAGTGAATATACATTAGTAAGGCGTAAGGTAAATAGATTGAGTAGATTAATTGCTAGGTTCTTTGGTAATTCAAGTGTATATGCAAGAGATAATTCTATTGCTATCTTAAATAAGATAGTAGATGGATATGATAATAGTGAAGGGGATAGTGATAATTTTAGAGAGAGTTGTTTTATTGTTCATGCATATTTTATGCCTATATTAGAGGCGGCTAATTTTACCAAGAGTAGGGCTTATTATGGTGCTATTTGTCATATGGCTGATGATTTATATAATTGTAGGGTTGGTAAAGCAACCATAGCAAAACTTGTTGGGCTTCAAGCCGCAAGTATAAGAACACAGAAGAAAAAGATTTTAGGTTTAGTAGGAAGAAATAATATAAATGGAGTTAAAGGAGTGAATGAAATATGAAAATAATGATAATAGGAGTAGGAGGAATAGGGAGTTTTCTAGTGCCTCTTTTGAGTAAGGCTGGACATAAATTGCACATTTATGATTTTGATAGAATAGAGGAAAAAAATATACCCTACCAAAACTTTTCTTTAGAAGATGTAGGGAAGTTGAAGGTTGATGTTTTTGCTCCTTTAGTGGAAAAGACAATTCCTTTTCCTGTTTTAACTAAGAAGCAAATGGAAGGTTTTGATTTGGTTGTTTGTTGTGTGGATAATCTAAGTGCGAGAAAGACATTATACAATAGTGGTGTTAAGTGGTTAGATTTGAGAGCACAAGGAAGAAACGCCGCACTAATAAGTTATGAGGCAGACCCAAAACAATATGATACTTTATTAGCGGGGCCGGAAGGAAGTTTTAGTTGTCAAGGAGATTCTTGGGATGGGAAAGTTAAGAGTGTTCATTTTATGCAAGTAGTAATTGCAGGTTATGGTGCTCAATGGATTCAAAGATGGAGTAATAATGAAAAGGTTGGGCTTTTTAAGGTGGTGAATTTTTGACTACAATAGGGGAGAGCGTTTTGACTTGGGATGAAGCAATAAAAAATGCTTGGTTTGAGGAAATAAATGATGCTTTTTTAGAAAGCATATGGGAAGTTTCAATTGAAGAATTGGGTGGTTTAGAAGTGCAAGTTGTTATTGATGGAAATAATAAGTTGCATATTAGTAAAGGCACACCTTCTTTTGTTGATTTTAAGATTAATCCTATTGGGATGAAATTGCCTATTAAGTGTTGGATTCATACTCATCCTTTTGGTTTGGCTTATTGGTCGGGTATTGATTGGAGAACTATTAATACATGGGCTCCTATAATGGAAAGGGCAATTGTTCTTGGTAATGATGAAAGAGGACATTGGTTTCAAGGAGAAGGATTGAATTGGGTTTGGGAAAGAGTTTCAACAGGGAAGAAAGTAAATTATTGGAATTATAGGAGTGAAGAAGAATGAAAAGTTTAGGTAATTGGGTGTTTATTGAACCAAGTAAGAATGAAACTAAAAGCGGTATATTAACTGCTTCAATGGATAGAGGAACAGTTATTGCATATAGTGATGAGTCTTTAATTGATAAAGAGGTGCTCTTTGATATTAATAGAGTGGCCTATAAGACAAGCACTTTTTGGATAGTAGATTATCAATATGTTTTTGGAGTGGTTAGATGAGATGTTCTATGTGTAATGAAAGTGTTAGGTTTAGTAAAATGACGGCAGTTGGTGAAAGAGGTTTTTGTAGTGAGAAGTGTTATTGTATCTATGTGGGATTACCAATAAAAGAAGAAGGATATTATGGGTTGTGTGAAGATGATAATTAATGGCGAAGAAGTAAAAGAGAAACTCCTTCAAGGGATTAATCTTGTGGCTGATACAGTTAAACCTACTTTGGGCCCACAAGCAAGAACAGTAATTCTTCAAGGGAATCCTCCTGTAATTATTAATGATGGGGTTACTATTACAAAATATATTTCTCATGCTGACCCTTATGTTCAAATGGGAATACAGTTAGTGCAAAACTTAGCGAGCAAGGCTCAAGATAATACAGGGGATGGAACTACTACTGCTTGTATTCTTGCTCAAGCACTTTGTCAAGGATTAGCAGAAAATAATATTAGTGATGTTCATTTGATGAAGAAGGAATTAGAAAGTGGTAGGAATGCAGTATTGAATTATATTGGTGAAATGACTCAAGAAGTTAATAATAATGATATTTTAGATATTGCTACTATTGCGGCTAATAATGATAGGATGTTGGGTGAATTGATTACCGAAGTATTACAGGAAGTGGGAAAGCATGGTGTTATTACAGTTGAAGAAGGAAATAGTCTTGAAACTACATATGAGATAACAGAAGGATTAGAAATTGATGAAGGTTATTTTAGTCATTTGATGGCCGGTGATACAGGAATTGCAGAATTAAAGAATCCTTTAGTTTTGGCTACTAATCATACCTTGACAAACTTTCAAGATATGATGCCTGTTTTAGAATTGGCTTCGGCTAAAGGGAGGCCATTGCTTATTCTTTGTAAGAATATACAGGGAACTGCTTTGAGTAATACTCTAATGAATATTATACAGGGTAGGATAAATTGTTGTATAGTTAAGTCGCCTAATTTTGGTGATGCTCAATTAGATGAATTGGGCGACCTTACATCTTTACTTGGAGGTAGGGTAATTACTGATGAGAATGAAGATGAAATTAGTATGGTTAAGTTTGATGAATTGGGCCAATGTGAAAAGGTGATTGTTAGTAAAAACTCTACTACTTTTATTGGTGGTAAAGGAGATGTTGAGAATAAGGTTTCTAAATTAAAAAAGATGTTTGAAGAAACAGATGTTAATTTTGAAAAGGCTCGCCTAAAGAAAAGAATTAGTAGGTTAAATGGAGGAGTAGCAGTAATTCATGTTGGTGCAGGTTCTTCCATTGAAATGAGAGAAACTAAAGAAAGGCTTGATGATGCTCTTAATGCTACAAAGGCCGCACTTCAAGAAGGTGTTGTTTTGGGTGGAGGTAAAACTCTTTATCAAGCAAAGGAAGAATTAGATGATAGTGTGTTGGGAGAGTCTATTATTAAGAGGGCTCTTGATGCACCCCTTAATACATTACTTAGTATTAATAATCATACTCTTACATTTGAAATGATTAATTTAATTAAAGAGAGGAATAATGGTTATAATGCCGTAACGGGTGAAGTGTGTGATTTAAGATTAGAGGGGATAATTGACCCTGCTAAAGTAACAAGGAGTAGTTTTTCAGTAGCCATGTCTATTGCAATGTTATTTTTAACAACTGATGTTGCGGTTATGTTGCCGGAGGTTTAGATATGAAACGGGCCATTACCATTACTTTACCTGCTCCTCATCCTACTGAAATTAAATGTCCTATATGTGAAGGGAACAAATGTAAGGTTTGTAAGAATACAGGGTCATTAAAAATACAAGTTGCTCCAAAGATACCAATACAAAGAGCACACATTATCAAATACATTGTTGATAATATGCATGAGGTTGCTGGTGAGATTAGTAGAATGTATGGTCTTGCTCCCGAAATACAAACAAAGGAAGTTATAGAGCGTAGTGGCTCTCAATATGAAATTGTCCAAGTTAGTAGTATTGGGGGTGCTTGTTGGATAGTAAATAGATTAGATGAATTAATGGCTCCCCAATATTTTACTTCAAGAAAGGATTTGGAGAATTACAAGGGGGAAATGATATGAGTTTAGAACTAAGAGGCGAAGTAGTTAGAAATGCTACTGATGAAATAAGAGTAATGGCCGGTGAATTTTGGAAGGTTGAAGTTGTTGATATTAGATGGTATAATAGCGACAAGCCTTCTAAGAAAGGAATACGCTTAAACATAGCAGAAGCAAGACAGGTTCATGCTATTTTAGGAATGATATTGGAGGAGATGTAATGTATAAGTGGGTAAAGAAATGGGCGACAGATGATGATTTTGTTAAGTGGGCAAAGTATTTTAAGAATAGAATAAAGGGAGAAGTCAAAGAACAGTTTGAAGAAGCGTGGCCTAAAGTTAGAAACCACGATGTTAATGTAAGAGGTTCTTTTGTTTTATATTGGGAAATGAGAACTAAAGAAGGGCCGATTCATAAAATGAATCAACCTATGACAATTGCTTATTTGGCTTATCTTGCTGATGGAGCACAGTCGGTTGGTAAAGGGGAATTGCTTCATGTAATAAATAATATGATAATGAATATCCCCCGCATCAATGGTGAGATTATTCAAGCAATTGTAGATGGTGCTTCGCATGAAGAAGAATGAATGGATTAGTGTTGCTAAATTCCTTTGGGAATATAGTGAGAGTGTAGATGAAAATTCAGCATTAATTAAGGAAATAGTATTTACACTAAACAAAAATAACGAGTTGATAATAGATGAAGAAATTTGCACGACTAATGGAAGCGATAGAAAAATTAACCCCAACACAACAAGCATCTTTCATTACAACGGAAATTGAAAAGTTTGACGATGTTCCTTTGATGTTATCAATAATGGCTATGGAATACCCTAGTAATAATATGGGTTTAGCAAGGGCTAAAAAATGGGTGGCTAAATCTTTTAATGTTTTTGAAGATGATGTTGAAAGTGTTTATCGTGCTATGACAGATTTAGGAAGTGCGGTAAAATATTTTGATGGAGTAAAGCAACAGGATGAAAATTATACTCTTGCTAATTTATTAAATCTTATAACGATGGATTGTAATAATGCAGATGCGTTTGCTACTTTTGATGAGGCATTAAGTAATATGAGTGCAGTAGAAAGAAAGTGGTTCATTCGCTATTGGTTAAAAATTCCCCGTAATGGAATTAATGAAGGTGTGGTAAAAAAGTTTATTGCTAAAATTTATGATAAAAAATTAGGCGAAGTTAAAAAACATTGTAATTTTAATTCTATTAGAGATACTTCGGAATCTTATGCAATGGGCGAAACTCCCGATATTAAAATGACGCATGGAAAGCCTGTTCGCCCAATGTTAGCCAAAGCAATTCCTAAAAATAAGTGGCCTAAAGATAAGATTGTTGATTACAAGTATGATGGTAATAGATACCAATTACACATAAATGATGGTAATGCTATTCTTTTCAATAGAAAATGTAAGGTTGTCAATTCACAATATGCCGATGTCTTAAAAACTGTAATTAATTACCCTAATGGGATTTATGATGGTGAGATTTATCCAATATACGCAGATGGTTCACCTGCCCCCCATCAAAAACTTGCAACTCGCACACATTCAAAAAATATAGAGGAGGCAAAAATAAAGTGTCCTGTAAAATGGGTTATGTTTGATGTGATGATGATAGATGGTCTAACTGTTATGGATAGGCCATACCGTGAAAGGGTTTCTTTGATTAAAGACCTACCTTTTCAAGCAAAGAGAAGTGAAGGTGATATTATTGGTTTCTATAATCAAGCCATAGCCGATGGTTTTGAAGGAATTATTGTAAAGGATGCTAATGCACCATATGAAAGTGGTAAGCGTTCAAAGTATTGGGCTAAATATAAACCGGCAAGAATTGAATTAGATGTTGTTATTGTTGGTGGGCGTTTTGGTGATGGAGCAAGAGCAAATGTTTATGCTTCTTTTGAAATTGGTGTAAAGAGCCCAAGTGGTTATACTTCTATTGGTTCTGTTGGAACGGGTCTTAGCGAAGATGATTTACTTTCACTTACAAACCAATTAAGACCTTTGGTGCATAATTACAAAGATGGGAAGTATGAATTCTTACCAAGAATTGTTTTAGAAGTTAATGCTGATTTAATTACTAAGAGCAAAGGTAATGTTAGTTTAAGGTTTCCGAGAGTGTCAAGAATCCGTGAAGATAAATATGCGGCTGATGTTAATACTCTCCGTGAGGTTTTGGAGATGGTGTGATGGATGAGCACATTGTTAGTTGGGCACAAGAATATGGTAAAGTTACCATTTTCTCTTTTATGGTATATGGCCCTTTTACTGAACAACATAATTTATTGATTATGAGTGGCTTAGGATATTTATTAGTTGGGTTGGATGAAAAAATGGAATTGATGAGTAATTGTGAAGAAGTTGGAGAAGAACGAGCGAGAATGATGAATGCTTTTCAAGGAACTAATTTACATATAATTGCTCCTACTTCAAGGAAAGATTTAGAGAATCATATTAAGGGAGTTGTATTAGACGGTTTGCGCTTTTGTAGGCTTAAGGCAGAATACTTAAATTGCGTGGTGGTGAATGACCTTGTTTAGTAAAGATGTGCTAAGAGGAATAATGCTTGGTAAGGCTAAGTGTGAAATTAGAATTGAAAGAAGTGCGGCAAGTGATTTAGGCTACCGAGTAATATTGAGGGTTAAGATTAGGGCAGAAATGTTATTCTTAGAAGCGATAGAAAGGAGTTTGGCCCAACATGAAATTAGTTGTATATTGAAAAGGGTGGAACATAAAGCAAGAAAGAAGCCAATACTTGTAATTGGTGGTAAGGGTAATTTAGAGAAGTTATGTTCTCTTGTTCCTAATTTGCCGGATGCTAAAGGAGAATGGGAAGATTTTAGAACCGTAGTGGAAATGATAGTAAAAGGTGAGCATCTAACATTAGATGGCTTAGATAAAATATTAAAAATAAAGGGTTTGATATGTTAACTAAAATGAATAAAGATAGAGCAATAATAATTACAGGAAAACATGGGACAGGTAAAAGCACTAAGGCAAAGGAGATGCTTGGTGAACCTATCGTATTATTTGCTAATGAGATGAATATAAAAAGCGTTGGTTCTATTCCTAAAGAGATAGGAATTGTTATTGAGGATATTCACTATAAGCCTAAAGTAGATGATATTATATATTTGCTTAGAACATATAGGGGAGAAGTAGTTTTAACTTCTATTAATCAAAAAAGTGTTCCTGTTAAAATTAAGAATATGTGTAAGTTTAAGCGAGCCGGAACAACTCAGTATGCTCAAGAAGCAATTGAGGAAATTGCGCCGAGAAGTGAAAAACCCTTTACACTTGAGAAGGATATGTTTTCTTTGGTTTTAGAATATATGAAAAGTAGTGATAGGGATTTAATTAGTGAAATGTTACAGTTTAATAAACCTCCCGATACTCAAATAATGTCTTGGCTTGTTGAAAATATTCATCCTAATAGATTAGTATTCATTGATAGTGTTGTGAAGCGTAGGTGGAATAGCAGATATTTTTATGAATTGCTGGCCTATTCTTTTGCTGGTAAGAATTATACAAGACCGAGAATGCCTTCAAGGGGAAAGTATTCACAAATGCCGAACCTTTGTAGGAGGGTCGGTTTAAGAGGCGGAGATGAAAGGTTGTTTAAGCAATTGTTAAATGATGAGAACTTTGTTAAAATGGTTAAGAAAAAACTAAACAATGCCGAGTGTAGATTAGTGGGCATTGGTGAGAAGAAGATTAGAAAAGAAAAAAAGAAGGTTAAAAAAATGACATTGGATAAGTGGTTATAATGGAAGAAATGTTTTTTCAGAAGTGGAGAATATATCAAGCGTGGTTAATGTTTTCTATGCTTACATTATTTAACATTATGCTGATGGATGAAATTGCTTTAGAAGATGATATTATTTTTGATGTAGTAGGTAATGTAATAAGAATGTCTAGGATTGAACAAACTTTTTACTTATCTTATATTGCATTAAATGTTGTTTTGATTGTTGGCAATATATTATATTGTAGGTCTATAACAACCTATGTTAAGACCACAATAAGAAGGAGTAGATAATTATGTTATGGACAGAAAAATACAGACCGAGTAAATTAAGTGAAATAATGGGGCAGGAGCATTTTGTTCTTGATGCAGAAAATTGGGGTGATAATATGCCCAATGTATTATTTTATGGTAGTAATGGAACAGGTAAAACTTCAGCAGGTTTAGCATTGGCTAAACACATATTGAGTGAAGATGCTTTAGATAACTTTTTTGAAATTAATGCTAGTGATGATAGGCGACTTGAAACTGTAAGAACGAAAATAAAAGACATTGCACAAAGCGGCACTATCGGAGATGTGCCTTTTCGCATCATACTACTTGATGAGATGGATGGAATGACTACTGATGCTCAAAATGCCCTTAAGAGAATTATGGAGCGTTATGCTTCTAATGTGAGATTCATTATTACTTGTAATGATAAGTCAAAAATTATTTTTGCGCTTCAAAGCAGGTGTGCTAATTATCATTTCAAAACCCCCACCCCTCAAATAATGATGGGCGTGGTGGAAAAAATTCTAAGGGCAGAAGGGCTTGAAAATACATATGAAAAAGAGAAATTGTATGGATTTATAAGTGCCTACGCAGGGGATATAAGGAGGGCGATAACTGAATTACAAGCGGCAGTTGCTACGGGTAATCAGTTAAAGGTGCAGGTTCAACTTGGCCTCAAAGACTATGAAAATATACTAAACAAAATAATGAATAAAAATACTAATGTCATAACAACCCTACACCAATTTTTATATGACGGGAGAACCGTCAAAGAAATATGTGTTGGCCTACATGATGTTATTATAGAAGCAAAATTAGATAATCAAACTAAATATAAATTACTAAGAGTAATAGGAGAAAGTGAATGGCGTTCCTCTACCATGACCCCGAAAGTTTTACTTTCATGGATGGTAGGGCAAATAATATAGGAGGAAAAAAATATGTCAAATAAAAACAATGAACAGAATGATGAAAGCAACCCACCTACGGAGGTGAGTATCTTGGAAGAACAAACAAAAATAGAAATAGAAAATGGAGGAAACTTCATGGGAATAAGCGCAACAGAAGCCCTTGATAAATTCAAGGAAATATGTGAAGAAAATGGAATGGAAGTAAGTAACCCAATGGCTCTTGGTCTTTGGAGAAACTATGCGGCTCAATTCCGCCGAAAGAAAAACGCACCTGCAAATAGTGGTGGATTCAGTAAATCAGCCTTTGGATTCTTTATTAGTTTAGAAGAACCAAGAGATACAATGGCTTGGAATAGAAAGAAAGTCATTGATGCATACAGGGCAGATAAAGAAGATGCTTTTGATAAAGGCTTGTTTGCTCGGGTATTTGAAAATACAAGTGGGCAATTTGAAATTACGAGAAACCATAAGGGTGATGAACAGAAGGCTATTGTTAGTGCGTTGCCTAAAGGCACAGAAGAAATAGATGGTGATATGTTTGTCCCTCTTGATTCACAGGAATTCTTTATGAATGGTGGAACTAACAAGGGATTTGGAAAAGCACTACCTGTTAAGTTAATGCGCCGAACAGGAATATTTGTTGGGCAAGTTGGTGATAGCACAGAAATGAAACCTTACTTCTTTTCATATAAGAAAGTAGGTTGTATTGATTTTGCACCGAATACATTTGAGTTTATTCATATGAAGGTTATTCTAAATGATAACGGAACAGACATTTATGGTTTCACAGGAACAACAAGAGATAGTTTGGTTATGAATGTTGACCTTGACCCCGAAAATTCGGATTATAGAGATATGAGTGGTTATGACTTTAGCCAAGCAATGATTGATTTGTTGCCCGACAAAGTAATTACTTTAGTTGATTTAGAACAACAACATATGTCTAATCAAATGTTACCAAGTAAAGACCGTTATGTAATTACTGATGGAACAGTTTGCAATATGAACATGACTCCCTTTGGTAATGGAAACCGTGTAATTAACTTGACTGATTTATCAACAGAATTTGATTATGAAACAGATGGAGGTATGACAACTTGTTGGATGCCGTCAAACATTAACATTGACTTTGGTATTGGTAGTACAGTTGTTGTTATTGGCCGCACTTCACAAAGAATAACTGATGAAGGCCCACAACCAACTACAATAAATGTTAGTGGTGTATTAGTATTGAATCGCATTGGCTTACCGGCAGTAGTTGAAGGCGAAGAAGATAGTGATTTTGATTGGCTTTGAGGGGGGCAAATTAAAAGAACTCGTAATGGGTGTAGGAGTGAACATATTGACTTCCGAGTGGGTGCAAAGCCCACAAACCGAGAGGTGAAAAAATGTATAATATAGTAGAAAATAGATATGTATTGAAAGGTGGTAGTTATCTTGCTGATTTGAAATCAGTAGATTTTATTACTTGGCGACAGGATGCTGAAACAGGGCATTACAGAATGAAAATGCACATCGGGCCTAAAGAAGTTAGGTTTGTGTGTGATACAGAAGAAGAATTAGAGGTTGTGTTGAGTGATTGGACAACAATGCAAGGAAAACAAGTAAAAATAGAAAATGTGAGTGATAATAATGAGTATAAACAATGAAAAGATTAATTTTGGTAAGAAGCAAGAAAGTTTTAATTCGGTCTTTGCTGAGTTAATGAAAAAGAAAAGAGAAGAACGACAATCCCGATTAGTTTTGGGTATATGGGGAGAACCCAAGACAGGAAAGACAGGTTTAGCATTAGACTTTCCCGATAGAAATATTTGTGTTTTAGATTGGGATAGAGGAGTGGAGTCAACTTGGTTTGAATGCCATGATGCTGATGAAAGGATTGAAGTGTATTGTCCTATTGAAATGAATAAGGATAACATTACAGATATTAATAAGAGCGAAGATAATTCTTTGTTGTTCATTAACCATGTGAGAGAAAAGATTGAAGCGGGTGATAAACCTATCTTTGTTTTTGATGGAGTAGATAGTTGGTTTGAATCTTGTATGTTAAAAATTAATCCAAACCCAAGAGTCGTTACCAAAATGATGCCCTATATGTACGGGAATAGAAACAAAGCATTTTACTTTTTATTAAATGCGGTGTATCAACTTAAGTGTGATATAATTTTTATTACACATGAAACTGAAAAATACTTAGATAATTCGCCCGTAGGTGTAATTCCTAATTGGCGAGATTGGGGCGGAAAACTTGAACAGGAAATACATTGCACTAAGAAAAGAAAGAATGGTGAAATGGTTTTTAGTGCTGAATTAATAGGCAGTAGGACAAATGGTAATCTTGTGGGAACAACATGGGCAGTTAGAAATGGTCGTGCTCCTAACATTAAATGGAATGGAATAAAAGAATTAAGGGAGGGAAACATTTGAAATTTGAAATAGATGCAAAGGAATTACTTGTAGCAATACAGGATATTCAAGGCAGGGGTATGTATTTGAGTGGGTCGGGAGTTTCTAATTCTAGTCTTAGTGAGGAGTTTTATATGGTTCTTAAAGACAATGTTTTAGACTTGTGGAATGCTGATAATACTTATGCTCTTAATATTACTCTTGAAGTTATAGGAGAAGTTGATGGAGAATATGCGGGTGATGCTAAAAAACTTGCTAAGTATTTAAGAAAGTTTAGTGGAAGTATTCAATTTAATATAGAAGATGTATTATCTTTTACTGATGGTAATAGGAGAGTAAGTATGCCTTCTCTCGCTAATCATTCGGAATTAACTGCGATTAATAGAATTGAAGGTATGCTAAAACATATTACATATAATGAAGAATTAACCTTGCCTTTGTTTGGGCAGGGTAAGTTTGAAGGGGCGTTTATATTAGATAGTAGTTTATTTAACAATGCTATTACAATGTGTGAAATGGTAGGACATGGAATATATAAATTAAATTATACAGGAAATAACATAACCTTTTCAAGTCAAACAACAATAGCAAATCGCTATGAAGAAACTATTGAGTTAGAAACATGTATTGGAGAAGCGGCCACAGTAGAATGGAGTGGGCCACTTCATAGGTTTTTTAAGGGGGATATAACTTTCTATGTGAAAGATGATTTCCCGTTGGTGTTGGTTAATCAAAATAGAAGATTAATCAAAGCCCCATACATAGGAGAGTAATTGAGGGAGGGGTAAATGAGCCCCTCCCTATTAGGGTGATAATAATGATAATAAGTAGGATGAATGATAATAAAAGTATATATCTATCGTGGCGAGAAAACGGCGTAAAGAAAATTAAAATTGAACCAACACGCCCATATTTCTTTGTGGAAGCAAGCCATGTAGTGCCCGTAGGAAGTAGAGATGTTGGCCGAGAATATGGAGATTGGGTTACGCTTGATGGAATTAAATTGAGAAAAGAATACGCAATAGATTCTAAAGAAATGGGAAAGAGGAGAAGGTGGTTTAGTAAAACATGGGAGGCTGATGTGCCTCATCATCATAGGTATGTTGTTGATAATGTAAAAACAATACCCGAATATAAAATGCGTAAATGGTATTGGGATATGGAGTGGCAACAAGGCGGAGAACACCATGATAAAATTACTTGTATTGTTGTTTATGATAATTATGATGAAGATTATAAAGTATTTGCTTGGTTTCCCGATGAATATACGCATCAAACAATAGAAGAAGAATTTGATATTAGAAGAAATAGCATTAACGAGTTAAATATTTTTGATAACGAAAAAGAAATGATTGAATCTTTTATTAACACAATGATATTTCAAGACCCCGATATGTTAATTGCATGGTTTGGTCTAAAGTTTGACTTGCCTAAATTATTAGAAAGGTGTTGTGCATTAGACATTGACCCTTTTAGAATGTCGCCAATAAGTAGGATTGAGGGAGTAAAGAAAACTCTAAAGGGATTTAGTTTCAGTATTAAGGATGGTTATTCTCCTACCCAACAACCGTTAGGTGGCCGTATAACTCTTAACTTGGATTTAGCATTTGAACGACAATGGAATGATGCACAAAGAGGAACATTACCAAGTTTAAGTTTAGAGTATGTTTCTCAAACTCTTTTTGGTGAAGGTAAATTAGAAGGCTCAAAGTTTGATAGTGATGAGTTTTATTCAAGAGGTTGGTTAGAAGATACACAAATATATTTAGAATATGCTCTAAAAGATGTTGAATTAATTGTTCGCATAGATGAAACTAATTATACAAGTGAGGCTATGCTCGCACTTCAAAGAGTGTTGGTTGCACCATTTGATGCTTGCTTTTATGCAAGTAATATGGGTAGCATTTACTTTATGAGAAATGCATGGTGGAAAGCCCCGACAGGAAATAAACCTAAGAATAAGATTTGTGAAAAGTGTGGAACTAAGAATAATTTAGATATTAAGGTTTGTACTTCTTGTAAAGAAAGTCTTAGTTATGCTGGTGCAATGATATATGACCCTCTTAGTGAAAATACTAACGGCCTACATCAAGGAGTAGCGGCGTTTGATTTTGCCGCACTTTATCCAAGTATGATGATTGCAAGGAATATTTCTTGGGAAACTAAGAGTAGTGAACCTACTGAGTTTGCTTGTAATATCAAAATGCCTCAAGACTTTAGTAGTTGTGAAGAAGAAGAATGGTTGTATTATAAAACAGATGAGTTAGGTTTGTTGCCCCGTTCTGTTTTGGAATTAAGTGAGTTAAGAAATAAATATAAGGCTAACATGAAAGAGGCTCGTAAGAATGGTGATAAGATGGGTATAATTAAATGGAACAATAATCAAATGGCGGTCAAAAGAATTTCTGCGAGTTTTTACGGGATTCTTGCATATAGGGGTTTTGGATGGGCTGATGTTGATATGGCTCAAAGTATAACCGCAAGTGCAAGAGAAGCAATTAGAGAAGCGGCATTTATGGCTAAGGGGATGGAATGATGCCGACTAAAGAATGCGTGATATGTAATGCGGAGTTTGAAGGACATGGTAATAAGAAGTATTGTGATGCGGAAGAATGTCAAGCGATAAAGAAGGAAAAGAAAAGGCTTCAAGGAATAGAATACTCAATGCGACCCGAAGTAAAAGCAAAGAAGAAAGAGTATGATAGGCGTGAAGATGTTAAGGCTAAGAGAAAAGAATACCTCAAACGCCCCGATGTGAAAGCGGCACGAACTGCCTACAATGTCAAAAGAAATCGTGAGTCGGTTAATCCAATTGAATATGAATACACCTGTAAGTTATGCAATAATCCCTTTACATCGTGGAGAAGTAACTCTATATTCTGTAATCCAAAGTGTGCGGATATTTGGTGGAAAGGTGAAGAAGGGAATAAATACCGAGCCGATGTTAAGCGTCAAGGGCCATTTGAATTAACTTGTGAAACCTGTGAAAAGACATTTATTCATGCTAAACACACAAAGAAAACTTGTAGCGAGGAATGTCATAGAGTAAGGATGAGGCAATCTCAAAACGAGCGTGGTTTTTCAATAGAACAACATATAAGAAGAAGGTTTTATAGTGCTATGCGCCATCATCTAAATGAGTTTAGTGGTAATCCTTTTGACTTTTTGGACTATACCGTTGAAGAAGCGATTGCTCATTTAGAATCACGATTTACAGAAAAGAACGGTTGCACATGGGACAACATGGATGAATGGGAAATAGACCACGCTCGGCCCGTTTCATCATTCAACTTTGATTCAACAGACCACCCCGACTTCAAGAAGTGTTGGGCGTTAAATAACTTACAACCGATGAAAGCAATAGAAAACAAAAGGAAAGGCAACAAGTGGGATGGGGTAGTGAACGCATAATGACGAGAGGAAAAATAACCCCTCTAAATAGGGACATGGTTTTAGAAAGTGCCGAAGAAGTCATAAGTGAATTAGATACTTCTCTAGTTTATGATAGGATGAAAATAATGACAAGA
>Ga0098052_1000918_pt1 | contig 18520 bp, 15 predicted proteins | sample 15_taG_FD_81591 | JGI IMG/M metagenome (GOLD analysis project Ga0098052, IMG submission 81591) | Marine viral communities from the Subarctic Pacific Ocean - 15_ETSP_OMZ_AT15312 metaG | ecosystem: Environmental > Aquatic > Marine > Oceanic | place: Pacific Ocean | collected 2015-01-18
TGCGGTGCCACCAGCGCTGGCAGAGAACATCCCTGAGCAGATGCAGCGGGTCATTATGAACAGTGTGGACAACCGCGGCATTCTGTTTCCCATGCAGCCTGATGAAGGCGAGCAAGCGGCCAACGGCGCGCCCATCGGGAATAACGTCACGGCTGATCTCGCTATTCGCCAAGCGGTGAATCTAGCCTTAGACCGAGAAACGTTGGTGGACGTAGCACTCAACGGCTTTGGACGCCCGGCCTTTGGGCCAGCGGACGGCCTTCCGTGGAGCCAAGAAGGCGAGAAAGTGGCAGCGCCGAATTTAGCCCGTGCGAATACGCTTCTAAAGGAGGCAGGCTGGGAGCGCCAAGAGGAGGACGGACTGCGCTATAAAGGCGACCAGCCCGCACGCTTTCGTCTCACGTACCCCTCCAGCGACGCCACGCGCCAACAGCTAGCCCAAGTGAGTGCCGAGATGGTGCGGCCGCTCGGCATTGAGATGCAGCCCACTGGCCGCCACTGGGACGAGATTCAGCGGGAAGCCCTCCATCAAGATGCCATTGTGTTTGGTTTTGGTAGCCATAGCCCGCAGGAAGTGTTCTACCTCTTTCATAGCGAGCATGCTGGGTTCGGTTTTTACAACAGTGGTTACTACGCCAACGAGGCGGTCGACCAACACCTGGATGCCGCCCAAGCGGCGGCTAACACCGAAGAAGCCAATCAGCATTGGCAAGCCGCCCAATGGGACGGCGATACCGGCTATGGGGTACAGGGAGACACCAGCTGGGCCTGGATGGTCAACCTTGCCCACGTGTATGCCACCAACCGCTGCCTCGACCTGGGCGAACTGGGCGTTGCCCCTCACGGCCACGGCTGGCCGGTCACCGCCAACTTGCTTGAGTGGCGCTGGACGTGCGATTAACGGCTTGGCTAGCGAGCCGCCTACTTCGGCTGTTGCTGGTACTGCTGAGTGTCGCAGCGGTCTCTTTTGGGCTAATGATGCTATCTCCCATCGACCCGGTGGATGCCTATCTTGGCCCGCAAATGGCCCAGGTCAGCCCTGAGCAGCGCACGCTGATTGCCGAACGCTGGGGGTTTAACGCCCCGGCCAGTGTGCAGTTTCACCACTGGCTGCAACAGTTGCTTAGCGGAGAGCTTGGCTGGAGCCATATCTACAACCAGCCGGTGAGCGACGTCATTAACCAGCGCTTCCAGCGCTCGTTTTTTCTGCTGTTGAGCGCTTGGCTGCTCTCGCTGATACTTGGCGTAGTACTCGGCATCGCCGCAGGAAGCAAAGAGGGCTCCCTGCTGGACCGCTTGATCAGCGGCTATGCTTATATCACTGCTTCGACGCCCACGTTTTGGCTCGCCATGCTGGCGTTGCTACTTTTCTCCGTCACCTTGGGCTGGACCCCCACCTGCTGCGCAGGGCCCACGGGCGTGCTGAGCCAAGAAGTAACGCTGCTCACGCAGCTGCACCATCTTCTTTTACCTACTCTCACCCTCGCCCTGTTAGGCGTTGCCACCATCACGCTACATACCCGGGCCAAGATGGCGGCGTTTATGCGCTCGGATACCGCGTTGCACGCCTTTGCCCAAGGCGCCAGCCGTTTCGATATCGCCTGGCGCCACGGTCTGCGCCACGCCAGCCTGCCAGCGGTCACTTTGGCGTTTGCCTCTCTCGGCGAGCTATTTGGCGGCTCCCTTCTGGTTGAGCAAGTCTTTGCTTACCCAGGACTTGGGCAGGCGACCGTCGCCGCTGGCTTGCGAAGCGATGTGCCGCTACTGCTCGCCATAGCGCTATTTACCGCGCTATTTGTGAGTGTTGGCAACCTCATCGCCGATGGCCTTTACCAGTGGGCCGACCCACGTATCGCACGGGACCGCACTAATGAATAGCCAGCCGCGCCTGGTCGCAGCAGGCTATGCAGGTGTGTTTGGCCTGCTGGTATTACTGTTGCTCAGCAGTTCTCTATGGCTGGGAGATAGCCCACTGCACATGCAGTTCGAGGCCCGCCTCATGCCTCCCAGCGCCGAGCACTGGCTGGGCACCGATGCCCTAGGGCGTGAGCTTTGGGCCCGCACGCTGGCGGGGCTTGCCTTGAGTTTTGGGGTAGGGCTGAGCGCGGCACTGTTGGGCACGCTGATTGCTTTAAGCTTGGCGAGTCTCGCCATGCTCTCGCCCATACTGGATGCGCTGGTGAGCTTACTGATTGATACGCTGCTGAGCGTGCCACACCTGATTTTACTATTGCTGATCGCCTTTGCCCTGGGCGGCGGCACCCAGGCTGTCATTATCGCTGTTGCGCTGACCCACTGGCCAAGCCTTGCCCGCTTGCTCAGAGCCGAACTACTCAGCTTGCGAAACTCCCCTTATGTGGCGATTTCGAAAGGGTTTGGCAAACGCCAAGGATTTATTGTTTGGTACCACTTGCTGCCCCATGTGCTGCCTCACTGCTTGGTCGGCGCACTGCTGCTGTTTCCCCACGCCATTTTGCATGAAGCGGCCCTGACCTTTTTAGGCGTTGGCTTAGACCCTACCCAGCCCGCCATCGGCGTATTACTGGCCGACGCCATGCGCTACCTTACCGGCGGCTACTGGTGGCTAGGGGTGTTTCCTGGGCTGGGTTTACTGCTGATGGTACTGGCGATTGAACGCTTCGCCTCGATGCTGCGCAAAGCGCTGTAAAGATCGCGATGTTTAACAAGGAGCTTGCCATGCTGACCATTGACCGGCTAACCCTGCAACTCCCCTACTACCCCCGCTGGTGGCGACGGGAGTGGACCACCTGTATCGAGTCGCTCTCGCTGCACCTTCAGCCGGGCGAAGTGCATGCTGTGGTGGGTGCGTCAGGCGCAGGTAAAAGCCTGCTGGCCTACGCCATTATGGGGCTACTGCCCCAAGCGGCGCGGGTCGCAGGAGAGCTGCGCTTCCAGGGGGAGGACTTAACACCAGCGCGCCAGCGGCAGCTGAGGGGGCATCAGTTGGCGCTCATTCCTCAATCGTTGAATGCTCTTGACCCGCTCGCCCGCAGCCAGCATCAGGTACGCTGGGCGGCCCAACGGGCAGGATTTGGTCGCTCAGCCGCCCATCAGCGCGCCGATGAGCTATTGAGCCGCTATCAGCTTAGCCACGCGTCTACCCACTACCCTCACGAGCTGTCAGGCGGCATGGCGCGGCGGGTGCTCATCGCTATGGCCCAGGTGAGCAACGCACGTCTGGTGATTGCCGATGAGCCCAGCGTAGGCCTTGACCCCAACCAGCGCGACCGTGTGCTGGCAGCACTAAAAGCTATCGCCCTAGAGGGCAAAGCGGTGATGCTGATTACCCACGATCTGCGCCATGCTCTTACCATTGCCGACAGGGTTTCCGTGATTCGCCAGGGCCAAGCGCTGGAAACCGCACCTGCCCAGGCTTTCCAAGGCCAGGGCGAGCAGCTTATGAGTTGCTATGCGCGAGACTTGTGGCAGGCGCTACCGGATAACGCGTTCAGCACACACCCCTTCCATCCGACGCATCAGGAGCCAGCGCTTGCTTGAAACCCACCAGCTATCGTTCCACTTTGCGGCAGGCACGCCGCTGTTGGCGGATATCTCCCTACGCCTTGCGCCCGGTGAGTGGTTAGGAATCAGCGGTGACTCTGGATCGGGGAAATCAACGCTTGGCAAGCTATTGTCAGGCCAGCTAACGCCTTCCCAAGGCAGTGTTCAGGTAGATGGTTCGCCGCTGCCCACACGCGGGCTGCGGCCAGTGCAGTGGCTGCCCCAGTCGCCTGAATTGGCGGTGAATCCGCGCTGGCGGGTAGGAAAGATATTAAGGGAAGCGTGGACACCGCCAGATACGCTGATGGCGGCGTTTGGCATTGAAGATGAATGGCTAAAGCGCTTTCCCAGCGCACTCTCCGGCGGCGAGCTACAACGGGTGTGCGTGCTGCGCGCCCTCGCCCCCGGCGTCCGCTATGTGGTGGCCGATGAGATCTCCACCATGCTGGACCCCATCACTCAGCTGTCGCTGTGGCAGGCGCTTAAAGCGCACGCTGAACACCATCAGCTTGGCGTCATCGTGATTAGTCACGACACAGCACTACTCAACCGGCTGTGCCATCAACAGTGGCATCTGGCAGGTGGCAGCTTACGTATTAGCAGCACGGCGCTCAAAGCGCCATAAGCCAACACCAATGGCCAACGTCACGCACAGCAGCAGCCACGAGCCTATCGCCACACCCTGCCACTGCGTCCAGCGCCAGAAAGGCTCCAGCCAAAAACCGCCAATGCTGGCACCGAGGTAGTAAAATACTAGGTAGAGCGCCGAGGCACTGCCCCGTGCCCCTTGGGCGTAGCGCCCCACCCAGCTAGACGCCAATGAGTGCGCCATAAAGAAGCCGAAGGCGTTAATGGTTAAGCCGAGGATGATGAGCGCCAGCGAGTCCGCCAGGGTGATGGCGGTGCCTAACATGAGAATCACAATGCCCGCACTTATGCAGCGGGCGGGGGAAAAGCGCCCCGCCAACTTGCCCGACACTGTCGAGCCAAAGGTGCCACCTAGGTAGGTGAGAAAGATCAGCCCTAGGCCACTGGCCGCCAGTTGATATGGCGCATCCGCCAAACGGAAAGTAATATAGCTGTACTGATTAATAAAAATCAGAAAGTTAATACCGCCAAGGAAGTAGGCAGCGAGCAGCACCGGCGAGCGTAAATGGCCGAGCAGGTCCCCCACCGCTTGGCGTAATTGAAAGCGCTGAGGCGTAAAGGCTTGGCTATTGGGCAGTAGCCGCCAAAAAATGATACAGCCCACCACGGTCATGGCACCCACCGCGAGAAACGCAGCGCTAGGCCCACCAATGGCCGCCGCCCCGCCCCCAACAATACGCCCGCTAATACCGCCTAACGAATTGGCCCCAATATAAAGCCCCACGGCACTCAGCAAGGCGGTTTTATCGAACTCGTCCCCCATCCAGGCAATCGCTACGGCGGGCAAGCCGCCGAGCACGAAGCCTTGCAGCAAGCGCAGAAACAATAAACTCTCGAAGGTAGGAGCAAAAGCTAAAGCGAGCGACAAACCACCCGCCAGGAGCAGCGTGATACGCATAATCCCTTCGCGGCCAATGGCATCGGAGAGCGGCCCAAACACCAAAAGCGCCAAGGCCAAAGAGAGCGTAGATACCGACATCAGCAGGCTGACGCCTAAGGTGGAAACCCCGTAAGCCTCTTTCAGGCCCGGCAATAACGGTTGCGGCACATACAGGTTAATAAACACCAAAAACGACCCTAAACATAGGGCCGCCGTCGCGCGCCACCAGGCGCGCGTTTTTGCTTCAATCATTGATGGCCTTTCCAATGTTGACCGACGCGCACGGCCGACACTTACGGCGTATAACGACTGCTGAGCTGGGCCAGATTGGTCGGCTCTAGGGCACGACGCGACTGCCAGTAGTAGCGCTGCCAGTAGCTATTATCCAGGCTGGAAATAATCACGCCTTTCGACGTGGACGCATGGAGAAAATAGCCATTGCCTACGTAAATGCCCACGTGGTTGTAGCGTCCGGGTGGGCGGAAGAAAACCAGATCGCCCGCCTGCAGCTCTTGGCGGTCGATCGGGCGTCCCTCATGCACTTGATCTTGGGTAGAACGGGGTAACTCAACGTCAAAGGTATCGCGGAAAACGTTTCTTACCAGGGCAGAGCAGTCGATCCCTCGATCCGTCGTCCCCCCAATCCGATAAGGCGTTCCTGCCCACCGCTGATGCTGCTCTAACAGCGCTTGGCGAACGACCGTTGGCGGGGGCGTCTGCAGGTTACGCAGGTGAGCACTGATAGGATCAACGGGCGACATTTGGGGAGTGACTCCCTCCATGCCAGGAAGCGACATCGAGAAATAATTCTCGGGGGCTTCCATGTCCTGGCGTGAGGCAGAGCCTGCACAGCCAGCTAACAAAGCAACGACGACACAAACACTTACAACACGGACAGCGGTCACAGCGGGGTGTGGCGACGCAACCATGCGATTAACCTCGTAACAAAATGGAAATTGAAAAAAACCAAGCATGAGAAAACTCATTTTTTACAACCCCTGGACTATAAGCTAGTTATCCTATGCTTGGCGAGTCTAATGTAAGATTCGTTGATCACCCGGCAACGTGTCGATATGCAACGGCGCAAAATGCCGCGGCTTGTTACCCGGAAAATCCAGACTTGCCCAGGGGCCGGCCAGCACTGGCGCGCCGCATAACCAAGCCACCAGCGCTTGACGAAAACCGGCCAAGAAGCTCTCTCGTTCCGGGGTGTCGCCCATAAAAAACGAAAACCCTGCGTACATGCCCGCCGCATACTCCTGCCAACCCGAGTAATGATCCGCCGCCAACTGATAGGCGCGGTCGAGCACGTTCGCGAATGCTGACTTGTCGAGCCAACCTAGCTGACGTGCCGCAATGGCAAGATCCACGAGCTGGGCAATGTCCCAAGCGGCCATGTCCACGTCATTACAATCATCTTCATTGGTACTCACACGGCGCAGGCGCAACAAGTGGTGACGCTCCTCTTCACCGCAGTCGCCGGACTCCAATATAGCGATCTCAGCCGCCAACCGCTCCGGGTTCAGCGTGTAGGGCGCGTAGTTGATCTGGTACTCCTGCCGATCTCCCGCCTCCAACATGAAGGTCAAAAACTCCTGCATGTCGTCGGCGCTAGAGAGGTGATAGTGGCTCTCTACCCATTCGCGAATGTCGGCGCACTCACGAGGACTTTCCAACTGTGGCTCGCTCCACACCGCACTGTTCAGCGGCCCCACCAGCGACATCGCCGTGAAGTGGGTCAATGTAGGTCTCTCACCCGGTTCGCACCACGCACCTGGCCGCCAATCTAGCCAGTGGAACAGGCTGCCGTGGTCTTCCAGGTGCCAAGCAATTTCATTAATGAGCGAGTCGTGCTCTGGCTCCGGCAGGCAGCTCTCCCAGGCAAACCAGGCTTCTAGCAGGCGCTTGGGAGTCGCATAAAAACGGCATAGGCAGCTCCGTAGGGCGCTGGCGTGCTGCATGAGCGGTTCGCGCTCGAACAGGCCGCTATCGAGGGCCATGTGCAGGTAGAAGGCAAACTTCTCGGCCATGTGAATTGTCGCGGCGTGGCGGCTCACGCCTTTTACCGCGTTGCGCTGTTTGAGCTCATCGAGGGTCGGCTGACCAAAGCGCGTCTGCGACGGTGGCAATACGCCATGGGCGGCATCCGCAGCCAGCTGGTTGAGATGGTGCGCCTGGGCGGGTAGCCAATAGCGCGCCAGCACTTGATGGCCTTCATCCGCATGCAGGCCAAGTGAATCCTGTAGGTAGACGGCGGCATCAGCGCGGCGCTGCTCGGCAATCGGGGCCGAGGGATTGAGCTGACGCAGCATGACATCCGGCTCGCGTACGCCAGCCAAGGCGAGCAGCCAATGGTGCGGCGTGTTGCGCCACGCTTTGATACGCGTACGCGAGGCTTGGCGAGTCGGCTCGTCCAGTAACGCACCCAGCGAGTGCTTCCAGGGGCTATGGGCAGCGTGCATTAACAGCTTGTGGCGGGCGCTGGGTGTCATCCCCCGGCGATCAACGCCCTCGAACAGGCTTTGCCCGCGCATGTAGGCTTTCAGTACTGCGTGCCAGTCGTGGTAACGACGACCCATGAGGTCAGCCGCATGGGCCGCTAGGTCGTCCGCTTCCGCCTGGCTTAGCCAGCCGCAGCAAGCACCAGCCCAGGCGAGCTCTACTAACCGCAGCCAATCCCAGGCGGCCCACTCCAACGGCTCGCCCTGATTGACGAACGCAGTGAGCACGGGCGCGTAGGGAGCATCCTTCACCGCACCCCGCTGCCACTCTTGGCGCTGGGCGCGATCCATGGTCAGCAGCTCGCGGGCTTCAATATCCCAGCGCTGGCGCTCACCCTGGGCGCTTAGCCATAGCATCACTTCTAATAGTTGCTCGCGGTCATACACTTGCCAGATGTGCCCTAACCACTCGCTGGCATCGGGCCAGTCGGCGGCGCTAGCCGGGTAGCTCACCACTGGGCGAAACAGCGCGCCCAACCGCCAAGGCTGAGCTTCTGGGGCTTGCGGCCATAACGAAGCCGGTGCAGGGCGTTGCGCTAGCTCAGTATCCAGGGTTTGCCATGTGATACCTTCACCTTCACTCTCTAGATCTGCCAGTGCTTGGCAGGCGTCGATAAAACGGTCATCTGCGCCAGTTTCCCAACCTTTGCCCCCCAGCGCACGACGTAGATCCGACAGCCACGCTCGCTGATCGCTGTAGTCAGAAGTGATGCGCCGTGTTAAGTGGTGTGCCCAGTTCGTCGCCTGAGCCTGGCTTAGCCAACCCGCCGCCCCGGCGAGTGCTGCCCACTCCAGCGCGCCCAACAGCTGATCGGCGCTGCCTGACGGTGCGCCGAGTGCAAAAAACAGCTGGTCTGCCAACGCGCCACGATCTGTAATACCCAGTTCTAGCAGGCGTTGCTCCGCCGCGACCGCATCCACCGCCAGTGGGTGCGGTGTAAAAGCCCAATCACACAGCACCAGCTGTTGAGCCCACCAGGCATTTAGTGCGTCGAACAAAAGACACCTCGAAGAAACAGAAAGCGATCAATAAAAGCCATAACCAACCAGAGCAGACCAACGAGGCCGCCAAAAGCGGCATAGTGTAACGGAATCTGCTGCCAAGACCGATAGCAGCCGCACAAAACAGCGCTGCCCGGCACAAAGGCCGGGCAGCGATTACCGCAAAGAGCAGCGTGCGCTAAGCGCTTTTGACTTTACTAATGACCCATAGCAAGACCACCGCCCCCACGGTTGCCGTGACCAGCGAGCCGATAAAGCCACCCGCCTGTAAACCCAGCAAACTAAATAAGAAGCCCCCGACGAGCGCGCCAACCACACCCACGCCGATGTTGCCTAAAATACCAAAACCACCGCCACGCATGATGTTGCCAGCAATCCAGCCAGCTAAACCACCAATGATTAACCACGCAATAAAGCCCATACTACCTCCTTGGTTTCACTCAGCTTGGGGTTTTACCTTCCATCTATGCTTGTCCTACCATAGCACACGGCGCTACTGTTCTGCCCATTTGTTGCCTTTTCCCACAAGGATCCTCTTATGATTCCCGACTCCCTTAAACAGCTACTTAGCCATGTTGATGGTCATCAACGCGCCACCTGGGAGGGCCGTGACGTCGCACTCTTCAACATGGCCTGGGGGGAAATGGTCATTAGCCTGCAAGGCGCACAGGTGCTGCACTTTCAGCCAACAAACGACACTGGCTGGCTATGGGTAACGCCAACGCCGCAGGCGCTGCCGGGCGCGATTCGTGGCGGCATTCCGCTTTGCTGGCCCTGGTTTGCCGACGAGCGCTACGCTGACGAAAGCCCCGAGCGTAACGGCCCCTTCCATGGGCTTGCCCGCCACGCCATGTGGCGTCTGGACGCCGTTGACGACCACGCCGAAGGCATCGAGGTCCATCTCTCGCCGGAAGAGTGTCTGCATAGCCAGCTCACCGCCCGCGTGGTCATTCAAGCCAACGCCCAGCGGCTAAACGTTGAGATCATCAGCGAAAACATTGGCGATGCTCCGATCAAAACCAGCGGCGCACTGCATACCTACCTGGCCGTTAATGAGGTGCATCAATGCCGCTTAGAAGGCCTAGCAGGCGCGCGCTATTTGGATAAGCTGCGTGACTTTGCGGAATCTGAGCAACAGGGCACGCTGGCGATTCGTGGCCCGGTCGACCGTATTTATCACACCAATGAAGCGGTGCTGCTCAACGACGGCCAGCGCACGCTGCGCATCGGTAAGCAGTCCAGCGACTCCACGGTGGTCTGGCACCCGGATAGCGACCTGCCCAGCGACACACCCGCCGACGCCGCCAAACACTTTTTATGCGTTGAAGCCGCCAATACTCGCCTTGACCCCGTTTGGTTAGTACCAGGGGCACAGCACCTGCTAGGGACGACAATAAGCCGCGGTTAATGATCGGTTCATCAAGGCTTTGCTATGATCAAGCCATTGATACACCCCCAAGGAGCGACGATGGATCCACAACAATGGCTGGAAGCAGCCACGCTTGCCTTTAACCTGATCGGTATGGTGGTGTGCTTGGTTGGCTTAACGCTTGCACAAAAAATGCAGCGCCGCTGGCCCGGCTATAGCCTCGCGGTCGTCGGTTTTATCATTGCGACCCTGCCCATGCTCTCTCAACTTGTCTTTATGTGGCAGCGCTAACGTTCCACCACCTCGCCAAGATGCCCCACCCGATGAAGGAAGCGACAGGATGCGCCAGCCGTTAAGCCGCGAATTGAGCAATTTGTTAGAGCGAAGCCGAGACCGGCAGCTGCGGCTGGCGGTGACAGGCCTTTCGCAAGCGGGTAAAACGGCGTTTTTAACCTCGCTGGTGAACCAACTACGCCATGCAGGCGTAGAAGCACAGTTAGACCTGCTACCGGTTGCCCGTGAAGGTCGACTGCTAGGCGCGCAGCGTTTAAATCAGCCGGACTTAGGCGTGCCACGCTTCCCTTATGACCCCGGCATGGCATCGCTGAGAGATACACCGCCGCGCTGGCCCGAGCCCACTCGTGGCATTAGCGAGCTTCGCTTGCAGCTGCGCTACCGCCCTGCCCAACAGGGTTGGTTTACGCCGGATATCGCTCACCTGACGCTGGATCTGTTCGACTACCCCGGCGAATGGCTGCTGGATTTGCCGCTGCTGCAGCACGACTTCTACAGCTGGAGCCAGAGCCAAGCCCAGCACGAAGGCCCTCATCGCCGGGCACTGTTTAGCGAATGGCTGGCCGAGTCAGAGCAGCTAGACCCTACGGCAGAAGCCGATGAAGCACAGCTCGCCACGCTGGCCGATGCCTATGCACTCGGCCTGCGTCGTGCCAAGCAGGCGGGCTTCTCTGACCTGCAGCCAGGGCGTTTTTTGCTGCCCGGCGAGCTGGATGGCGCACCGGTGCTGCAGTTCTTCCCGCTGCCCGGATTAGATACTCCCAAAGAAACCCTCGACGCGCTGCCCGAGTCGAGCCTCTACGCCACCCTGGCGGCGCGTTTTCGCTACTACCAGCAGCAGGTGGTGCGCCCCTTCTACCGCGACCACTTTCGCCGCTTTGACCGCCAGATTGTATTGGTGGACGTGCTGGGCGCGCTTAACGCCGGGCCGGAGCGTTTCGAGGATCTTTCCCGCGCGCTGCAACAGCTGATGAAGAGCTTTGATTACGGCAAGCGCAGCCTGCTGACCCGCCTGTTCGCTCCTAAAATTGACCGCCTCGCCATTGCCGCCACCAAGGCGGACCACGTGACACCCGACCAACACACCCACGTGGTGCAACTGTTAGAAGCGCTGCTGGCGGAGCCATTGAAAGACTTACGCTTTGCCGATATCCCGGTGAAAGCGCTGTCGCTGGCGGCCATTCGCGCCACCGAGGCCCGCGAAGTGCTTCATGATGGCAAGCGAACGCCAGCGCTGAAAGGCACCACGTTAGAAGGTGAAGACGTGCTGGTGTACCCCGGCGATGTGCCCAGCCGCCTGCCCAAAGCCGATTTTTGGCAGCAGCAAGGATTTGATTTCCCCAGCTTCCGCCCGCTGCCCGCCGATAGCGAGGCACTGCCCCACATCCGTATGGACGCCGCGATTGACTGGCTGATTGGAGACAAACTGACATGAGCAACCCTCAGCCCCGCCGCGACTTCCAAACCGAAGCGCCGCCCGAACCTACCCAGGAAACCCTGCGCCAGCACGAACGCTTTGCAGCGACTGAGTCGCACCAGCCGCTGGCGACCCAAGCCGAACTCAAAGCGCTGCCGGAAGAGACCCTTGGCGCGCCTCGCAAGCGCCGCTGGGGGCTGATGTTCGCCTTGGCAGGCGGTGCCACACTCGGCACGGTAGAGCTTGCAACCGGCATTCCTGACGCGCTGTTCCAGTCCCAGTGGATGGCGATGGCGTGGCAGCTATTTGGGATTAGCCTGATTGGCTTGGGCGGCGTATCGCTCCTCAAGGAGCTGGGCCGTTTGCGGCGCTTAAAGCGGCACGACCAGCTACGGGCCAACCTAGCCGAGCTTCCCCAGCGCTCCAGCCAGCAGGCCCAGGCGATGGCCGTTCAATTGAAACAGCAGCTCGCGCTGAGCAACGACGACCCGCACTGGCTGGCCTTTCAGCGAGCGTGCCAGCCGCATCATAGCGGGGAAGAGATTCAAACCCTGCTGCGCTACCACCTTCTCGCCCCCCGTGACCGGGAAGCCCAGCGGTTGATTACCCGGATGTCGGGGGAAACCGCCATCATGGTGGCGGTTTCCCCGCTAACTCTGGTGGATATGGCGCTGGTGGCGTGGCGCAGCCTGGCCATGGTGGATCGGCTGAGCCGTCTGTACGGGCTGGAGCTTGGCTACGCCAGCCGCCTGCGGCTATTTCGCCATGTGTTGCACAACATGGCGTTTGCAGGCGCCAGCGAACTAGCCACCGATGCCAGCATGGACATGCTCTCGCTGGACTTGGCAGGCCGCCTTTCGGCGCGAGCAGGCCAGGGCTTGGCGACCGGGTTGCTGAGCGCCCGCCTGGGGCTGCGTGCCCAGCGGCTGTGCCGCCCCGTAGCGTTCACGCCAGAGGAGCAGCCCAAATTAGCCGACCTTCGCCAAGACCTCTGGCGGCAGATCAAGCGGCTCGACAAAGAGCCCGCCCCCGCCGCACGCAACAGCGATTAATACCGCTCAGCCGCACATCCTCTTCGCTGAAGTGCTCGGGCCGTAGACCCAGAACCACCGGCTGTAACAGGTCGTTCCAGCCTTCGGCATCCGCCACTTCATTTAAGTCACCTAGCAGGCCAAGCTCGCCCCACTCCTGAAGGTTATTATCGTTTTAGGGGCTAGATGATGGTGGAGCGCTCCGCCTACCGCAAGCGGCTATCGACTAAGGTGGCAGAGCAATAATGACAGCAACAAATGCTAAAGCCCAAAGCGCTGCTTCAGGAATAACGCCACCGCTGCTTCGCCGTGGTGGCCGATCCGCCGGGCTTCTGGCACGCGATCGAACAGCGCCGGATGAGCGTTGGCCATCACCTGGGCCTCGCCTGCCAAGGTGAGCATTTCGGTGTCGTTGAGGTTATCACCAAAGGCCAGGCAGTCGGCGGCGGTGAGCCCAAGCGACTCCAGCAACGCCGCGAGCGCCACGCCTTTATTCACTCCGCCCGCCATGATCTCTAGCGAGTCCACCGTGGAGTAGGTAATGTGCAGCCCATCGCCATGCGCCGCTTGGGCCTGAGCTTCCAGCTCTGCCAGCGCATCCGGGTCGCCCAAATAGAGCACTTTACCTACTCCGTTGGCGTCCATCTGCTCCGGTGGCACAACCTCATAGCGAAAGCCCGTCGAGGCGTGCAGTGAAAGCAGGTGTGGCGCTTCGGCGTCCACATGCCAGCCCGCTTCGCGGTAAAGGTTGAGGCGCACCTGTGGCGGCCGGGGTAAATGAATCAGCGCGTGGGCGTGATCCGGGTTGAGGTGCGACGCGCTAACCAAGCCATCGTCTGGGTCGTGGGTGTAAGCCCCGTTGGTGCTAATCAGGTGAGCAGGCACGCCCAGCTCATCGCGGAAGACGCGCATATCGTGGTAGTGGCGACCCGAAGCCAGCGCCAGGTGGTGCCCCTGCCGAACCAACTCTTGGAGCACCTCAATGGTGCTGTCATGTAACCGGTGGTCGCTGCCTAACAGGGTACCGTCAAGGTCGGAAACGATCAGGCGAGGGGTCATCAAAGCGCTCCTTGTGCGTTAGCAGAGTAACGTTGCAGTTCGCTCAGCTTAACCGATTCAGCCAACCGTAAGTAAGTCATTGACTTGCCGTCGCCGTCACCACTTCCCCAGGGGCAACGATTGGCGCAGCCAGTGGGAATCCGTATAGTGGCAACCTACTCTCGCCAACTGATTGAACACATGCTTCAAAACAACTCCCTGCTTGCCCAGCTCAAGCAACAGATCCGTGAAACCACCCCGCGCGCTGAAGGGGTGATCAAAGCCACAGAAAAAGGCTTTGGTTTTCTTGAAACTGATAGCGGCGAATCCTATTTCGTGCCGCCCCCCGCCATGAAACAGGTGCTGCACGGCGACCGTGTGGAAGCCGTGATTCACGAGAACGGCGATAAAAAGTCGGTTGAGCCTGAAAAGCTTATTGAAGCCGGTTTAGACCGCTTCGTTGCTCGCGTGCAAAAGCGCGAAGGCCGTCTCGCGGTGGTGCCGGATCACCCCTCGATTCGCAACGTTCTAAAAGCACGCATCAAAAACAGCCTGGATGAAGACTCGATTGCCGACGGCGATTGGGTCGTGGCGCGTTTGGTGCGTCACCCGCTAAAAGAGAACGACCGCGGCTTCTTCACTCAGATTGATGAGCTAGTGGCCAAAGCCGATAACCCGGCCGTGCCGTGGCGCGTGACGCTTGCTCGCCACGCACTGGAGCAAGAGTGCCCGGATGCCGGCAGCGACTGGCCGCTGCACGATGAAGGCCTCACCCGTGAAGACCTCACCGAGCAGCCGTACTTCACGATCGACGGTGAAAAAACCCGCGATATGGATGACGCGCTGCACGTAGTGGCACGCCCGGAAGGCGGCTGGCAGCTGAGCGTGGCGATTGCCGACCCCACCGCTTATGTGGATGAGGGCCACGCTGCTGACCTGGAAGCCCGCGTCCGTGCATTTACCGTGTACCTGCCGGGCCAGAACGTGACCATGCTGCCCGAGCAGTTGGCGGATGATCTTTGCTCGCTGCGGGAAGGCCAAGAGCGCCCTGCCCTGGCCTGCACGCTGAACATTAACGCCGACGGCAGCCTGGGCGACTACCGCTTCTTCGCGGCCAACGTGAAGTCCCACGCTAAGCTAGTGTACGAGCGCGTCTCTGATTGGATTGAAGGCCAAGGCGACTGGGCACCGGCAGATAATATTGCCGAGCAGCTACACGCCCTGCGTGAGCTAACCGAAGCGCGTACCGCGTGGCGCAACGAGCACGCGCTGGTATTTAAAGATCGTCCTGATTACGTGTTTGATCTGGATGAAGCGGGCAACGTGCTGGGGATTCACACCGAAGACCGCCGCATTGCCAACCGTATGATCGAAGAGTCGATGATTGCTGCCAACGCCTGCTGCGCGGATTTCCTGGCTAGCCATATCGGCCACGGCATCTTCAACGTACACCGCGCTTTCGAGCCGGAAAAAGCCGAAGCGGCACAAGAGTTCCTGGCGACTCAGGACATCGAAGTGGCTCAGGAAGCGCTCACCGAGCTTGCCCACTATAAAGAGCTGAAGCGTGCGCTTGAAAGCCGCGACGACGCTTGGCTGGATGCGCGCCTGCGCCGTTTCCAGGGCTTCACCAGCATGTCGGCCCAGCCTGGCCCGCACTTCGGCCTGGGGCTGCCCGCCTACGCCACCTGGACCTCGCCGATTCGTAAGTATGGCGATATGGTCAACCACCGCTTGATCAAGCGCGTGCTGAAGGGTGAGCAGGCTCCGGCAGAAGCCAGCCAGCAGCTCACCGAGCAGCTCACCGAGCGCCGCCGCTTGAACCGTATGGCCGAGCGCGACGTGAAAGATTGGCTTTACGTGCGCTACCTGACCCCGGCGGCGCAGAATCAGGACACCTTCGACGCCGAAATCATGGCAATCAACCGTGGCGGCATGCGGGTTCGCCTGATAGAAAACGGCGCGACGGCGTTCGTGCCTGCCCCCTTGATGCACAGTGACCGCGATAAAGTGGTCATCGATGACAAAGAGGGCCGCATTCAGATCGAAGGCGAAGAGCGCTTCAAGCTGGGCGATAGCCTGCGCGTATCACTCACAGAAGCCCGTGAAGAGACACGATCGCTGGTCGCCAAGCCTGCCGCTTAGCACTCTCTTCTAAGCTTCACCACACAACAACGGCGCCTTAAGGCGCCGTTGTTGTTTCAAAACAATATCATGATTTAAAACGCAGCTTGTTTTGCCGCCGAAGGTAAAGCCATTGTAGGTTGACGTCCTAGCGCATTAGTCGCGATCGCGTCGTCAATTTTAAACGCTGACACTAGCTCGCGGAGCCTTCCTGCCTGCTCTTCTAACGAAAAAGCGGCATTCGTCGATTGCTGAACCAGCGTGCTGTTCTGCTGCGTCATCGAGTCCATTTCGGTAATCGCCGTATTAATCTGCTCGATGCCACTACTTTGCTCACGCGTGGCAGAGGACACTTCGGCCATCAGTATGGCAAGACGTTGGATGACAGCTTCTGTATCACCAATAGTGGCGGCTCCTCGCTCAGCTTGCTCAGAGCATTGATTTATTTTACTACGCGTATCGTCCAACATGCTGCGGATCTCACCGGCTGAGGCAGCACTGCGGCTTGCTAGCGCTCGAACCTCGGTGGCCACCACGGCAAACCCGCGCCCTTTATCACCTGCCCGCGCTGCTTCTACGGAGGCATTGAGGGCGAGGATATTGGTTTGAAAGGCAATGGCGTCAATGGCCTCAACAATCTTATTCATACTAAGCGATGCGGCCGCGACTTCGCGCATAAATTCCACACTACGAGCTACTTCTTCACCGCCACGCTGCATCTGCTGTGAAGCATTATTGGCCAGCGTGTCAGCCTCTTTGGTTGAATCGCTGTTCTGGCGAACTGTTGCCGTCATCTCTTCCATGCTTGAAGCTGTTTCCTGCAATGCCGCTGCTTGCTGCTCGGTACGCGCTGCCAGTTCATGACCACCTTGGGCGATCTCATTGGCACCGTTGAGGACATTCTCGCTGGAATCGCGCAGCGAGGCGACCAAAGTAGTGAGCTGTTGGCTCATATCGTCCATGGAGGTCAATAATTGCGCTGTTTCATCACGCCCATGGGCGACGATAACATGGCTAAGATCTCCTTGTGCCACGCGCTTGACAATCTCAACAGCACGCTGCAAAGGGAGTACAATACTGCGCGTAATAGCAATAGCCAGTGCCACTGCCATCAACAGCGCCACTCCCGCGAAGATACACAGTCGCCAAAGTGCTAGCCGGTACTCAGCGTTTATCGTTTCATTAGCGATTTGAACGCCCGAATTCGCCACCCAGCTGATTTCATCAGCCAACTCCTCCAGCCGATAGATACTTTCTTTATGTTCACCAAACGCTTGGTTGGCTTGCGAGGTATCGGAAATACTGCCTCCCTCGATCTGACGATACACCTGCACAAAGCCCTCTTCATACCCCTGAAGAGCGCTTTGTGCCTGTTGATAGAGAGAATCTAAACTATCTTGAGCAGAAATTGCTTCTCCCGCCTGAAAGGCAGTCCGAATTGCTTCAATGGCCGCCACCCAACGTTGCTGATAGTCCTCTATCTGTTCGGGACTGTCGATATTGATAAATATATCCTTTTCATAACGCCGAGCAAGCAATGCCAACCGCTGAATCTCAGCAGCATTACTGGCTAGAGCAACATCCGTGCCCAAGGTTTTTTGGGCCGTATCCTTAGTAACGGTGATACCTACCACCCCCGCCACTAAAGTGCCCAAAAGAAATAGCGAAACTAAGCCAAAGGCTAACGCTAAGCGAGTGCCAATCTTAAACCGGGAAAGCATAACCACATCCTAATACGTAAGAGAGCCAAGATTTTAGGCAACAAGAATAAAAACTGCCACTCAACCTTTGCAAACTATTGTCAACTTTTATACATAATCAAAGAGTATCTACTATAACTAGCGCGCCTCACCTGCGCTAACTTACTGACATACTGAACATAACCTGAGCGGTTATCGGCCAGCTGACATACTGAACATAACCTGAGCGGTTATCGGCCAGTTCTATGACACTATCTGCCGATGCTGCAAAAAGAAACGCAGCATTTCCTGAGTGGCATCGGGGCCTTTGGGGTCGGTATAGCTGCCCTTGGCGCTGCCCCCTGACCAAGCGTGGCCCGCGCCGTGAATGCGCCACTGCTCCATGTGGGGTTTGCCCTTCGCGTTGTGGTGTGTGGTACGCGTATAGGAGTGGCCATTCGCCACTTTTCCCTGCTCCACCGCTGCCCCTGCTTGGCGCGATTGACGGTACTGAACGGCCACGCGTTCCGCATTGCTGGGGTGCACGGTGGTGTCACGATCTCCATGAAAGATAATGACGGGCACATCCGATGCCCAATGGGTGCCTTTTGTTTTCCCACCGCCCAGAGGCCCGGAGCCTCCTTGCATAACGCTTAACGCATCGGGAAGGCTTTGGGCGACGCCGTGGGGTAGCCCTGAGTGCACCCCTACCGCCGCAAACAGGTCTGGGTAGGTCATCGCCAAGGTAGTTGCCATGGCCGCGCCTCCAGAAAGCCCTGCCACATAGACGCGTGTTTCATCTAGCCCGTGGGTATCGATGATCTGACGGGCCATGGCGGCAATGATGGTAGGCTCTCCCCCTTCACGCTGCTGGTCTTCGGCCTTGAACCAGTTCCAGCATTTCGAGCTGTTCGCGGTCATCGGCTGAGCGGGATAGAGCACACAGCACAGCTGCTCTTCGGCTAACCGGTTCATCTCGGTTCCGGCAGCGAAATCATCAGGGTTCTGCGTGCAGCCA
>Ga0098052_1000922_pt1 | contig 18461 bp, 4 predicted proteins | sample 15_taG_FD_81591 | JGI IMG/M metagenome (GOLD analysis project Ga0098052, IMG submission 81591) | Marine viral communities from the Subarctic Pacific Ocean - 15_ETSP_OMZ_AT15312 metaG | ecosystem: Environmental > Aquatic > Marine > Oceanic | place: Pacific Ocean | collected 2015-01-18
TCTAAATTATTAACCGTTTTGTTTTTTTCTTCATACTCTAAAGTTGCTGAGGGGTTTAACGTGGTGGGCGCTAGCACACCCTTGCTTAAACTCACGTCCTTCTTTTTAAAATCGACATTAATGTCGATTTTTTTACCTGTTTTTTTAGAGGTAAGTCGAATTTTATATTTTTTTAGCTCCTGACCGTTGGTTTTCTTATATACTATACTTGGCGCAAAAAGCGGCAAATTTTTATCTGCATTTATAAGTTTTCTAGTGGCGTCAGGAAGTCTTATTTTAAGATACTTCTTAAATGAACGTTCATAGGTTACAGGAGGCGCCTCAAATTGGTAAATTTTAGTAATCAAATAAGAAGGAAATCCCCCTTCTTTTACAATACGAACATAAAATATAGTAGTTGGATTTGATATATTACCATGCACATCCTCATAACGAGCAAAGTAATAATAATCAGTATTTGGAAAAATATAATCGTCATAACCGGTTGTTATGGTTGAATCTAAAATTGTAGTTTGGGCGTCATAAAAGTCTTTCCACTTATGTGGTTTTTTTGTTGTTTTATACACAAAGAACGTTCCAGCGGCACCATCAGTCTTATAATGCAAAGTGCCTGGTGGGTACCCCGCGCTAGTACTTTCTCCCTTTTGCGCTAGCTTTTGTTTTTCTATCTTTTCCGCATCTTCACCAAATACAGACACCGGAAACATGTGCTTTTCGCCATGATTAACGTTAAGAAAAATTAATATTTTATTGCTAATATCTTTATAAGGGTGAAAAACTATCTCCGGTGGGAGAGGTGGTTTGTCCAATATGGTTGTTGTCTCTTTAACTTGATTTTCATTGTCTGCAAGGATGGAATCAGTATTATAATAGGGCGCGCGAACTATAACTGCTTTAGGGTTAAACGTATATCCTTTAAAATCAGGCAAGAGCATTTTTTTAGCAAAATTATTAATACTTACCCATGGGTGATCACTCCAATCTCTATCTAAATAATATTGAGCGCCAATAACCAAAGAGTGCGTAAAGATTTCATAAATATATTCTTCTCCATAAATCACTTGAGTATCTAAATAAGAAAGCTCTTTGCCGGCTGGCACAAAGATGCTTTGCAAGTGCACTTTTTTTCCCTCTGAATCAAACTTATATTTAGCAATCTCAAAAGCTAAAACCTCATTGTGGCATTTTTTACCATTCCACCTGTAAGACATCACGCTGCTTCCGAGTTTTTGTGTAAAATATTCTTTTGCTTGCGAAGTTAACGCATTAAAAGTTCCTTGTACGGTGCCGGCTAGCCACTTGTCTAACGGGCTTCCACCAAATTTAACGTTCCGGTTTGTATCATCAAAACACCATCCCCACCTATTTAACCAAGTGCTATTGATGTTAAAGAAGTCAGACAAATCTAAAATTTGCAAAGTAGTGTTTGAAATTTTACTGGCTCCGTTGTGTAACGCAAATGTATGCTTTGCTGTATTTTTCTCCCAACCAGAAAAATAGTTTGCCAACAGAGACATGAACATGTTCTGCTGTCCATAATATCCCTCTGACATTAAATCCATAAAATTAGATTCTTTTAGAGGAAGTGTAATTTCGTTATGCATTGGAAAAGCATCCGCAATTGAATTTGCATCTTCTAATGCATTATGATCCGAAAAAACAATTGCTTTATATCTACGCCGGACGATGAGTTCGAAGCCGATGTCTGCCCCGGGGCCCACTGCGTTTTCCGCAATATTATAATACTTTTGCACGGTGAAATCCTTAACAAGACCCACAGTTTGAGAGTTGTCTCCTAGCTTAGCCATTGTTTTATAATAATCACTTTTAGCTTCATTGTTGGCGGTTTTTAAAAAATAATAAGTATAAATATTTGGCAACCGAACAGAGCCGACATTAATATCTTCTGTATATGCAGTGTAATAATTATAAGTGGATTTTATTGTAACAACATCTGTATTAGGCACATAATCTAATAAATTAATAGGCGGTGTTGTTGGATCATTATCATGATCAAGAAATGGGCTTGTTCCTTTTGGAAGATCCGTTACTAAATAAATGTGATTTAAGAGCTTGCTGCCGTCGAAGGCACTCCAAAGACGTAAAAACAAAAATCTTTTTAATATATCATAATAAGGGCTATAAGTTCCAAGATCCAATAATTCCAATAGTTCATCAGCTTCTGGCTGCACAGCGGGGCTGTTTAAAAAAGTTCTATACTTAACTGCAACAACTGGTGGGTTTTGCGTGCTAATAAAATCAAAATAATTCTTGCCTGAAATTCCCAAAAGATCTTGTGTTTCATCCGATATTTGAGATACATTTTTATAAGCTTCTATAGCTTCTAAAGTTTTTTCCAAATCCACCGGAGGGGCATGCCCATCAGGATACATTGGCGGCCACACTTTTAAGCCAAAAACCTTGATATCATAATAATCTTCAAATTGCAAATCATTGTGATATATTGCAGAATTTTTATTAAAAGCTTCTTGTGGATTAGTAATATCAAAAAACCAAGCAGTGCTTCCTCCAAGAACAGCTGATTCTATAAAAGAACTAAAACCTTGTGGCTGCTGTGTATATCTTATATCAGCTGAAGGGTATTCAATTTTTAAAGAATTTTTATCTAAATAAAACTTATGCCTTGTTAAAGCCCGAAGAATATCTGGCATATATTTATAATCAGAAGAATATGAAATTGGCTTGTTGGGATACAACATGTCGGTATATTTTACACCTAGTTGCTGCATTGTTTCATCATAACTTCCTAGAGTCACATCGCCAACGGGTCCACCGCCAGTAAAGCCGGAAATCAAAGCAGCCGCGACGGAGGCTTCTGGTAGCCATCCAAATTCAAATTTATCAAAATTATCAATTATGGTATATTTATTATTCAAGATAAGTGTTACTTCCCGCATCCATATCGGTTTGTCCCACTTTCTGAGTGGGGTCTAAAACAACGCCCGGTGTGCCGCCGGTTCCAGATGATGGCGATGGTGGCACTTCCAATATACTAAATGCTGCTGCAGCGGTACCGGGTATTATTCCAAGCGGCAAATCTAAATCAAAATATTTAACAGCGCCACCAATAAAATTATTTTTAATTAATAACGTATAGGAGCTAGAATAATAACAGGTTTCGTAATTCATAATGTTCTTCCTCAATAATTAGTTATTTTAGTTAATTATATTTACCTTTTGCGATGTGGCGGCGAACGTTCATGTAAAACTTGAGAATCAACAGTCTGTATGACAGCTCCATAATCGGCAGTACTAGTGTATGTTTGGGCTGCTAAATGTTCAGCTCTTTCAACTTCTTCGACATTAGGTGCATTTCTGGCAGCTGCGCGGGCTCTATTTCTATCTTCAGGAGTTGGTCCCCGGTCTTTAGCCGCCCTATCGCTAATTATTTCACGTCTTTCTTTTTCCATTCTATTCATATCCACATCAATAATATTTTTTCTTATACGTTCCGGAGGAATTCTATCTGACAAGGCAGGCAGTCCTGCGCGGATAATAAAATGTTCATTATACTTATAATATTTTTTAAACAAATCAACAAAATTTCCATCTAGCCATGTAAAATCTTCATAAAGTTGTACTTTGCACAATAATTCTCGTCCCGCTGGGAGATTATCTAGGACCTGTTTTGAAATGGGTACCCAATTCCATGAATTAACTAAATTTCTATCTGCATAAGAAGTCGGAGTTAATTTTTCATTCTTAGAGCCTTGATTGAAGCTTTGCAAATAATACACTCTGCCAAACAACCCCAAAAGCATCAAATATATTGAATAATGAAAATACTTAAGAGCACCATCTGGGTAAAATATCCAGTCTCTCAAAGCTGGATCTAGCCAACTAAGTTTATCTTTTGCGGCATCAGCTGACATGCCTCCTTCTGCAACAGATTGGATTAATTCAGCTTGAGCTTCTTTGGTCATTTGAGATACATTGCTGGTGGCTAAAAGGTTAATTATAAAAGGTATATTTTTATTGGAAAAATCAGCCTCTGGAACCGGCTGCAATGCTGATTCTTGATTATATACATCATGCAAATATCCTAAATCAATATTTTTTTCTTGGAGATCTGTATTTAATATATTAATCAAAGATCTAGCTAAAATATGAGGATAATTTTTTGAGGAGCCTCCTTGCCACGCAGTATCTGGATCATTTCCCGCAGATCCGCCGCCAGTAAAAATGAACTCAAACACATCTTCAACGTAATCTTCTCCCCACTGATCTTTCCAGCCTGCGCCAAGTGAGCCTTCTTCTAGCGCAAGATCGTCAAAAACAAAATCTATATTATTATCACTTTTAAATCTAATACCAAAAAACGAAAGTATCTCTGGGATTAAAATCGGCTCTTTGTTGGATGTTATTCTATCAAACAATCTCTTTCTTATGGTTTGAAAGTATTCTTGGTCCCATTCAGTTAAAGTATTATTATTGTGGCTAGCCATGTCATTAAACAAACTTAGTTCGGAACCTCTTAAAGGTAAAAACGAATAACTATAATAAGCGTCAGTGACATCTTTCTTTCCCGTTGAAGACAAAACTATTTTTTGATTTTGCACTAAATTAATATAATCTTCATTGGATATGACCTTTAAACTCCGATTTGGAAGTATATTAGATGCAGAGCTTATCCAGTTAAAATAATTTTTTGTTTGAGACATATTAATGTCCTCATCAAACACATAACTAAAATCTATTACATAATCGCCAGAATTGATGACATTGCCAGCCGATTTTAAATAATCGGTATAAGTAAAACCAGTAAATTGCTTAGTAATGTTTTCATTAGTATATAATTTTAATGCATTGGTTAGTCTCGTTTCTATCATAAAAATCAAATCTCTAACTTGTCCAATAAGTTTAGGATTTGTAGATGATAATTTTAAAGAATTTCTCAGAGTTTGAATCAAATCAAGTATTTTAAGCATTCCAACAAAGCCCATTGAGTAATTTTCAACTGGCTCTAAATCTTCATAATCATTTAAAAATACTAATAAATAATTTAAATTTTCAATAGTATTGAACGTGCCAGATAAATCTTCATTTAAAGGAAATGCCTCATTGAATGTAATAGGAATTTCATCCACAAAGCCAAATGTCAAAGGTAGCTGAGGTTTTTCATCATTTGTTAATAACTGATTAACAAATACGGGATGCAACTGTTGCTGATAAGGGTCAAAAACATCCACAAACTTTTTCTTAGAATTGTCATAAATTTTCAATCCTATATTAAATAAAAGCTCATCCAAGTCCTTTAACACTTGACGCGTCTGATTTAATCTTTGAGTTAAATAATCAACCAAAGGATCCTTAAATTTCAATTTAATTTTATAAGTATAAGCATATGAATCATAACCAGAGCCATCTATTCCCCCATCTGTAAATTCATATAAATCCACACTTCTTTTATTAGATATTTGAAGATCCGATTTTTTTCGAAACATGTATTTGCCGTCATCGACACTATATAAATTATCATTATTGGCTACCAACAGCGTACTGTTTTCACCGGTATTTTTATTTAAGCGTATTATTTCAAAATGAAATATATTTATTTGACCGACAAAGAGTTCCCCAAATGAAGAATCTATCTGAGCTAGCTTGTCTAGCAATCCTGGTAATTTAGTCGTTTCTTTTAATAACCGCATTTTGTCTATAGCAAAAATACAATGCACATTATCTTCCACAATGGGCACTGAAAGTGGTATTCGCTGCCATTTTCTAGTCGCAGGATTCCAAATTTTGTCAGGGGATACAGGCTTTATCGACGGTCTCACAGAATAATGAGCCTCAGAAACAACAGCTTTGTTCTTTACCAAATCATCAATGGTGTTTTTCTTTTTGCCATTCGTAAATAAAACATCAGATTTGGTAGCCAAGAAATCAATAAATTTATCAGTATTATAAACAAACATGTTTTCTATTTTAGATAATATCCGATTATCTATAATCTTATCATTGGGTTTAAAATTATATTCTAAATATGGATGTGGAGATTCTGAATTATGTATTGCTCCTCCCATCGCACGATATTTACCAAAATTAGGATTAGGGTAAGTGGTTATTTTATGCATATGCATAGGACCAACCCAAACTTCCCCTGGCGCGCCGAAGTTTTTATTTACTTGATTAACCAAATCTGTAAGAGTTGCAACGTTGTCTTCCCAAGGAAACCCAACATAGGGGTCTTTTTCTGATGAATCGGAAACATTAGTTTCATACAAAGTGCGTTCTTCTCCTTGATATCTAAAGGTATCTCCAATTGTGAAAAAACCGCTATAGCTAGGTATTTTTCCGCCATCAAAAATAACCTCTGTAATAAGAGAATGAGGTAAAACAACAGACTCATCCGAGACATCAGATTTCATATAAAAAACATATGCCAAGAACGATGGACTGGTGAGTGAATTATTATAAGAGCATGTAGAAGTAAATTGTAGGGGTATATTTATATAAGCAATACTAGGCGCTTGAGAATCATAATAAGTGTAATTATTTAAATCTTCCTTTATAAAAGAAGGTAAAAACGCAGTTTGGGTGGGGTTGATCGATGGTAATTTTAAATATTTTTCATCTTCTGACATTTTTAAAAAATTTAAAAATTCATCACGATTTGTAAACCTTTTAGTTGTTAACGAATGTTCTGAGATGACTTGTTTAATAGCTTCTTGAAATCCCACGAATTGTGCGCTTTTTTCTCCCAAAGTTATCCAGCCTTCAACTGGATATTTAACTTTTATATCAATATCAAAAGTCAGTTGTAAAGTGTTCAACACATTAGGAGATTCTTTATCCACATTTCCATTATTAACATAAAGATCTATAAACCCACCATGATCATATGAAGGCTGATTGGTGCTTTCAATTAAAACTTTTTTTAAAAAAGGTTTTGGCGAAGTTGATAAGCCTTTAATCATTAACATACATCTCCCACATCTACATCTGGAAGGTTATCATAAGGATTAACGCTTACTCCTTCTTTTTGAGGAGACGCAACACAATCAAATACATCAGTGTTGTAAATATTTTTATCCTTGATTGCTTTATTACCAGTTATTAAAGCACACGCTAGTTGGCTATCTATTTCATCATCTAACTGTATGTCAAACACATTATTGATTTTAAGATATGCTGGACCTACGCCATCAAAATACATCTGTTGTAGTTCTTCTTCTTCATCTAATGTGTTTTCTGTAGTGGTTACTTCATATATCTCAATCGTAAAGTTATCTTTTGTGTATTCTACATTTGCTTCTTCAACGGATAAAAATAAAAAGTCTTTTATAAGAAGCAGGGAGCCTTCATCTTCAGCCAATGTAAACTCTTGAAAATAATTTATATTTGGAGTTTCACCTAGAGATATATCAGAGGGACGTCCTCCTATATCTTCTAAATCGTAAAAAGTTGTTTCTTCTTCGTCAGTTGAAAATTGAGGCTTTGAGAACGCCTTATCTAGCTTAAGCAATATCTCGCTTACTTGCGGTATGTTATCAATATCTGTATCATAAGGTATTTTATATACCTTATCTTTTAATACACAATTCAGCTGGGGGGTTAGTGTGGTTATATTATTTTTTTTATAATAACCGGTTGAACCAGAAATAGTCCCATTGTAAAATAATACATTCCAAGCAGGATTGTATGAATTAAAATAAGACTTAATGCCTAATGTGTTTTCTAACAACTTTTCAGATTCTGCAAATCCCACATTTAAATTTAGTTTAGTAAGATATTGGTTAAGCTCTTCTATGCTAGAAAATTCCATTTCTACCAACTCTTGAATAGTTTGGGAATATCCGGGTGTGAGTAAGCCACCTAATGTATTATATACTCCTCTTTCAACGCCTACTTTTCTATATTGTGTTTTTAATTTTGGTGTTCGTTCTTGAATTCTTGGTTCAGCTTCTGATTGGTGCTCTTCTAAAAGACTGCCACTCATCCATCTTGGGTCATACATGACTCCATCATCCGAAAAGGAATAATAAACCGGTTTAAAAAGACCACGGGATAAAAGTTGCTTTCCATATGAAGTAAGCTTGAGGTCTAGCACATCCTGTTTTTTATCAAAAAATTCCATTGTCTACCCAGGCTCCCCTTTGGTTACAAAGGGGAATATCGTTTTCTGTAAATGTGTATTCGCCATGATATAATTAGGGTTAAAAGTAGTTATTGAATCTATTTTAGCTAGCTCTATAAGCGAAAAGAAATCATATGGCCAATTATAAGAATAAAGAAATTCATTTGTTCTACTAGTGGGTCCAGCATCAGTTGTTCCAAAATCTTTTCGTGTCCATGGCATGCCGCCGCCCGCATTCTGTAAATTCTTGCCCACTATAGAGTTGTAGTTCATGGAGGCTCGTTTCTTGACTTTAAAAACAGCCCATCTAGTCGTTTCAGGATTAAAAGCATCAATAGCAAAATACGGATGAAAATGTAATCTTCCCTTAGTCTGTTCATTATCATAAGAAGTAAGAGACGTCTGAATGTTGGTTGGCATTAAATGCATGTTCGTAGAAGTTTTTACCTTAAGCGCTTTTTTAGCGAATGTAGGTTCTATGTTTTGCCAAATATTTTGCAAATCTTTGTTGCTAACATCGACAGAAAATTCCATCATAAACATGACAAAAGGATCAAGAGCATCGCTATGCATAAAGTCTAAATGAGGAGGTATTACATACTTGCGCATCATTACTAACAAATCATATAAATCTTTAGAATTTGCATAGTCATTAACACTCGTATCCACCTGAGCGCCAATTGATTTTTTTCTTACTTCATCGAACGTTCTTATGCGTGACGATGGATCCTTAAGAGATGCTTCATTGTAAACAGAAAGGTGTTCCTTTATTAGATTAATTTGATTTTTATCTACAGTATAAGGAGCAGTCTTAGATAATTTATTATCATACTTGAATGGAATTGCTATTATGGCTTCACTAAATTGTCTTGACTTATCGGCTCCTCGAATTGTGCCAATTTTTTTTCTTTGCTTGGTGTTGATTTCCAAAACGTTTGCAAGTGAAAGACTAGTGTTTGATTGAGCTTCTAAAATGCAACCTTCGCTGGGCAACGGTACAGCGCCATACTGATGCCACATTCCTTTAGCTCTGTCTCCACTAGCAACCAAAGTGGATATTTTAGTATCCCCCACATTCACCCGACTGAAATCTAAATTAGGACATTCCCATCGCGTTTTAAAAGCAACCATCTGTTGTTTTGTAACCTCTTGAGAAATGCCTGGGATCTTTTCTACTTCTCTTTCGTATATAACTTCATTTGGGTTTTCATCACCCAAAAATAATGAGGCGCTAAGTTGCATAGCGTTTTGATAGTGAGATTGGCTAAGTGCATATAAAGCGCTCTGCTCAACATTAGTACTCCCGTTCCATACGGGATATAATAACGTAGTTAATCTATCATACGAATAAGTCGCCTTAGCCATTATTTCATCTAAAGTATAATATGCACTTTTAATTAATGGAACTGATATTCTTACTTTTGCATAACCGTTATAATGCGGTGGCGTGAAAGGATCGAACGAGGATCCGTCGAAAGCCGAAGCTTCAACGCTACGGGGGGCTGCGGGATTAGAAGCAGAAGCAAATTGACCAGCATGAACCGGAGGACCATATGAAGAGCCATAAAGAAATGGATCAATATTATAACCAGTAATTGCTCTATCATACATAGTAATAGAAGAGCTATTAACTTGCAAGCTACTGGTCAAGTAAGGATAAGAAGAATAATTAGCTTCGCTCTGATACCCACGCACAGAAGCAGTTGCCTCTAGAAAATCAGCATCACTAAAAACATTACTAGAGTTACGTAATACAATGTCCATTGTATAATCACCCGTTTCACTAACTGAAAAGCTTTTATCTGCATCATGTGAGTTTGAAAATACTTGTGATACGTTATCTTTACGAATAAACATATTAACAGTTTCAGCTAAAAAGTTGCTTATTCCAAAAGTATATCGATTGTCTATGTGTTCTATACTGGCGCTTGAATTCAGCGCTAAATCCGGATCTACTTCTGCATCAACAATGGTTATGTCCGTTCTGGGTTCTATAAGATCCGTTAAATTTAATCTTTGATCGAACGTTCCACTAATACAATTACCCCAAATCACAGAAGAAGTTATATTCATGGAATCCGTTTCGAAGATAGGATAATCCACAGCAATACCAGACTTAATTGAATTAAACAAAATGCCAGGAGCAAAATATGGCTGCATTAATGTACGTAAGTTTCCATCATCACCAGATAAATCGTAGTTAGTACGATATTGACTATATAACGATTGAGAAAACAGCTGAGCTAATTGAACTGTACGCTCTGCTGGGTAAAAACCGTCATAAGGTAAGAACTTTAATATTGCCTCGCAAGATAATTTATGTTGTGTTGTTCTAAGAGGTTCCATCGGTGTTCCTACTTGTTCAAAAAGTCTATCATCTTGATAGTCATCACGAACAAGACTAAAATATTTATAAAAATCAGAAAACGCATACCTCTCCAAGAAAAGCGCGGTTTCATCAGCAGCATCGATACTAGAACCGGTTAATGACAAAAGCCCATTTTCTATTTTAAGATTATCTTTTTCTTCTTTGTTAAAGAACTCAGTGTGGTCATAATTGTTATAATTTAAAAGCACTCCTCCGTTAACGTAATCATCCATTCTTTCGCTTATTCTAAATTCTGGTAGAACGGTGCCTCCTTTGAGATTTCTAAACCCCTCTTCAGCATAATCATCATAGCTATCGTAAAACGGTTTCTCGCCGGCACTAGACGAAGCTTCCCAAAGAGTGTCGCCAACAGAAGCAGAGAACCTCACTGGTACTGAAGAATCTGTTAATCCAGAAAAAGAAGGCACTGCAGCTGCAGCTATAGCAGTCCTATCATTGTAAAAAGGACTAGATGTATCCTCTAGGGTTGAGACCTCATTAACAAGTAATTTGATTCTTCTATTATAATTTGCGGCGGGAACAATATCACTAGCGGTTTGATAGTGGAATAAAGAATAGCAATTTTGTAGTTCTCCTACTCCATCTTTTTGTGTCATTCCTCCGCTATAGGGAATACTACTACTGTTTTCAAGATAATCAGTGTGCGCGTCTAGTTTCCAGATACTAGCAGTTAATATGCTTTCACCCATTGAATTGGCTAAATCCAAACTAGACCTATTATCTCTACTATCACGCCAAAAGTCATTAGTAAAATTAATTCTTTTACGACTACCTGATAAATAAGTGTATAAACCCTTGGGATATACAGTTTCCGAGTAAACTACTTCTACCTTGGTCATGTCTTTGTTTTCTTGCAAGTATTTCAACATTGACACGTAAGGAGAATACGTTATGTTTTGAATATTTTGTTTGGATTTGCCAGTAGGCAAGCGAACATCTAAGGAAACATCTGAAAATTGTGCACTTGATTTCAATTCTTTAGTGTGGTCGGTAAAGTGACTTCGTATGTTTCCATGTGATGCTAAAGTATTAGCCACGCCACCTTTAACTGTGCTTGGGCTACTATACATTAATGGTTTATACTTGGACGTTATAGGAGGTTCAGTAAAGTTTTTAATTGAATATTCAGGAATAAATTTAAGAAAGGGTATCGAGAACTGCCCCGGCTTCTCCACAATGACTTTCAAACCCTCTATCGCTCCTAGAATATTATGATTCTTTTGATATCTAACAATTGGATGGTTGTCTTTTCTATATAACTTCCAGTTTGCGCCGCCCCATGGACCTTGACGATTTAGCAGTAATGAATTTAAATATACCGTATAACCTGGATTAATAGGTATATTATAAACACTCGCTACAAATGTTTGATTATACGCATCTCCTGTGCCGATAGAATAATCAGCATCAACACTTCCTAATTGATTAGTGGAGGAAGTAATATGATCATAAATAAATGTATTTAAATTAACGAAATCAACTGCAATAAAGTTGCTTAAAGGGGCACTATCTGCTTGTGCTTTGGTAGTACCTGGAAATCTATATAGAGGTAGCGCTGTGGAGAAGCCGCCAAAATCACTAGCGCTTACAAATTGTAAATCACTTGAAGCATAATCACCTAAGCTTAAGTCTTTTTCTTCATAGCCATAGATTGTATTTTCGGTGTTACCTGTAATCCAAGCATATTGCATATCCGATTGTGGGATTAGATGAGTAATAAATGCATTATCATGCATTGAAGCAGTTATGATTGTTCCTTTCTCGCCAGTAAATTCATTTCCATATTTAATTTGTTTTCTTGTGTTTCTGTTAACCTTCTGAAAAGAAGCAGATGGTGGATTGCCATCATAGTTAAATTCGCTTACAGAGCCACTAGTCCCTGGATAAGTTTTACCAGCCAACACATAACTAGCGGAATTAAATGCATCACTAAAATATCCAAACTGCTTACAATGGTCTCGCAATAACTCATTCAAAGGCAATCTTACATCTAAGTTTCGCCATGGCAATGCATTATATACACTATACTCACCAGAAGTTACATCCAGCATGCCTTCTGCCATAGTCGAGGGATCACCAGGAGCAGCAAATCTATTGACAATAACATAACTGTTGCTTCCAGTTAAATCTCTTCGTGGAAGTGTATAATCAACTACACCAGATACATATACAGAATCAGCACTAGCTGTTAATAAAACTCCTTCTGCCTCCGCAAGATATCTATTGTTTATTGAACGGCCGTTGGTCATTACTATTTCATAAGCTTTTGAATAATTGCCTATAATTGTTGCATAAACAGGGTGAATATAGCTATCCTCTGTATCCGCCGCGCTTGTCAATTGTTGAATATTGGCTATATTTACTGGACGCTTAGCTAAACCATCGCGGAAATAAACTGATTTGGGAGAGCTAGGATTTTTAAGATTAAGCGCGTCAGCTGAGGCACTTAACATCCATCCCTCAAGTCTTTCGCCTTGAACGGTTGGATTTTCATTATCGTTTGGAACAAAATTAGTAAATACATGTCTATAAGGGCGACCTCCAACATACTTTTCAGTAAATGGACCTTGCATTGGAACATCATTAAATGGACCATATGTATCACTATGGAGATTGGTTATGTCTAAATTAGTTTGAAAATTTTCTACATCGCCCATTGAAGGACTAGTGATTGATGAACTATATAGACTAAATGGAAATATCATATCCCCTTTGTGTGCCACGTTAGAAGATGGCGGTGCGCCATCAATGCTGCTTTGAGCAGAAAAAGAATATTTTCTCTTACCTTTAAGATTGGCTAATTCCAAATTATCATCACAATCTTTAAAACTTTCTAGCTCGGAACCAGGAGATTCTATAGTGATGAGCGCTCCTTCATCACTACCAGCAGCTGTAGGGATTTTTCTAATAGAATCAAAAAACCCTACTTTTTTATTTTGATAAAAATTACTCCCACCGTGGATATCTGGTTGATTTACACCTCTAGCTTTATAAGGCTTAGCTAGTCTTCTCGTGACATATGTGGAACCTTCGTAGGTTTCCAGACCGGAAGAGCTACTCTTCACCAATGTAGGTGCTGATGCGCTAGTCTCATTAATAAAAGTATCAAGTATTTGTTGCCTATCGGTATTAATACCTGCACCAGCTGAAGATATAACAGGATTGTTTCTCTCGGCGCGCTCATTCCACCAAATACAGTTATCGCTTTGGTCATCCGAAAGAGGCGCGTGACCGTCTTCCCAATTATATAGCAGTTCATTAATGCCTAATGCTTCACCAACAATTTCTTTTGGTCTTACGTCTTTAATAATTGGATATTTGTTTTGGAATTTGTTTCTATCACCTAAAACAAAATTCTCTATAATTGTAGATATACCGTCTTCAAAAGTAAGCATTGAAGCTGGTATTAATTTCACTATGTATCTTGATACAGCGTAATCAATGAACTTAAAATATTCCACATATTTATCAAAATCATAATCATTGTCGACTTTCTCAAAAAACATATCAGCTGCTTTTTTGAGTTCTTTATATTCCCCACGATATACATTAACAGGATCGCCAATCATGTTGTTAAACCACACTACAGAACCAAACATATTTAACATTTCTTCAGATATATCTTGGAATAGATTCTTTTCTATAGACATGTGATAAGTGACTGGGCGAGTATTCCTATTGAAAAACTCATCGTCTTCAGTAAGAATTCTTGTCAAATTAGAATCCAATAATACTTCTGGCACTTGTGCTTGATAAGTCCCTCTCTCTAATGATTGAACTACGCTCGTAGAGGATGTATCAAAAAAGCTTCCACTTGCAGTATGTCGTCTAGACACTAAATCACTAAACCAACCAAATCTATTATCTGTGGCGCTTCCAGAAGTTTCGTCTTCTACGGAAAATTGACCAGCGGTGTTGGACCCTGTAACGGTTGTAAAGTCCCACAATAATGCAAGAGTTTGACTCTCTGGCACGTTTAAACTGTTAATACTATCTTGGTATAAGAATGCATTCTGTGTTGGACTTTGAGAGCCATAATTTCCTATTTTTAAATTGTGTTTATCGATAGTACCCGTTGGAATACTAGTCATCCATGCTTTGCAAGAGTTAATTTTAGAATCTGCAAATGTTAACACGCTGCCAGTAAAATTAGTTCTGTGCGCGCCGGCATACACTCTTTTGCGACTAGTGATGAACTTTTGTCCTTGTTCATTAGTCATAGTGCCGGTAACTAAAAATTCCTGAGCTTTGTAATCAGCAATATAATTAACACCATAAAATTGCACTGTATATGTGGAATCAGAATCAGCAGTGCCATCTACCTGATTTACTAGTGGATATTTAGTAGGTTCAATAGTAACAGCTATAGACCATAATTGATCATCATAGACATCTTCAAACAACGAAGAAGTTAATTCTGGAACAAATCCTCCAGTAGTTCCCGTTAGTTTAAAATAAGCATTGCTGGAATATTTATCATCTTTGACCGTAGTGACTTGGAAATTAGCGTAGTCGTCGCTAGCCCATGTTAAGTCATTTTCTGTTTCTTCAGCGCTATGCATGCCAAACAAAGAAGACTCTGTTATCAAAGGATAGAGATTTTGCACTTGATCATCATAAGATTCTTTGACTGTTGCATATTCTGCTATGGTTACCCTATTAGGAAGAACCACATTTGTTTCCAATGTAAATGCCAATCCAGCTGCTTCATGTGTTCCATCGGTAACTCCGCTACCAGAAATAAAAGAAGTGGCTTGGCTGTCGATTTGGTATTGATATACGGATGCATCACTGTTGCCTATCTCATTAAAATTAATATAATTTTTAACCTTAGATGTGAATTTTAAATTATCTTCTAATTTGTATGTGCTATTATTACCATACAAGTTGAATTTAAGTGTATCATCTCCAAACCCAAAACAATGAAATAGATTTCGAAACGACTTTTCCGTTCCTTTAGATTTGTTAATAAAATCTAAATTGTTGTAAATGTTTTGATATATGGTGTTTTTAACTTCTAAAAGGGTTTTTTCAAACTTTAAATGATCGTCCCGGTCCTCAAATTTTTCTAAGAGGTCGGCGTTGATAAATATATCCGGTACAATAAACCCACATGATTCTAAAGATTTCTTATTAAAAGGAGGAGGGTTTGCTATGCCAGAATAGTATTTTTTATGTGCTAGCTGTGGTAATTTATCTAGCAATATTGCAGCTTCATCAAAATAGCTAGATATAATTTGCAATAAATTCCAAAGATAGTTTTTATCTTTTATATCGTTTTCTGTTTCATTATCTTGCAACATCCATTGAGGAATATAAGATATTAAGGAATTGGCATTAGTATCATCATAAATACTGCCACTGTTTTTCATAGTTGATAAATAATCAGCCACATCAGGATGAAAGGAATAAATGATTGGGTCTCTAAATTCTGATCCTGAAAATGAAGTCATTAATATATCAGCATCATTTATAGCAGAGCCGACATTACGCGAATACGTCGAACTGTATCCAGTCCATGAACCATTGCTGATGCGACCAGAATAATCTAAAACCGTAGAATCAACAGTAGAATTACCAGTTATACCTTCATTAAATTTATAATAAACTCCTAGATTGGTGTTGCTAGTGTCGGTATTTGTTCCGCCACCTACTTGGTCAAACCAATATCGTTGAATTTTTTTAGAACTTCTAAAAGTCTTCCAGTGTCTAAACTCATCAACAGAGCCAGATAGTTTTGCCCATCCTCTGCCGGCGGCAGGATTTCCATCCGAAGCGGATGGAGCGTGTGCTAATGCACCAATGGTGCTTATAAGAGCGCCGCTTACGTAATCAACTGTGGTTCCAGTCTGAATTCGATGATTGTGTTGTCCGTCGACAAATAAATCAGTTACAGTATTACTTCCAGTGTTTTTAAATCGGAATGAGTAATGATGCCAATTATCATCTGCAATTGATGAAGTGGTTATTGAAGTGCCGATGTTTTCATTAGCAAAGCCACCAGTACCGGACATATATGTGACATAAAAAGGAGACGTCTCGCCTGTAGCAGCGCCATGACCAGAAATTTCAATTCTTAAGCGACCATAATCGGCACTAGAGGAGATTGAAGAGGTTGTATATACATCGAAGATTACTTCTTTTTCAGTTGAAGCAGTATCAAAAGCAGCTTTCTTAAGCCAAAACTCTACCGTGTTCCCTTTATTGCCATCAATTAAAAGATTACTTTCGCGATTTTCCGCAAGGTCGTATATATTGGCATCTTTGCGATAATCAACTTTATCAGTTATTTGATTATAATAAAGATCATCGCCAGTTCCAGCGTGAGGACCACCTTTGGTTAAAATATATTCATAGGATGCAGTTCCAGCTGCGCCATAACCACCTGACATGTCCGTTGCAGTTAAACTACTAGTAGAAAATATTGCATAACCAGTGGTACGCGGATATCCATTTTCAAAAACATAAAGATCTATTAAAGAAGATGAAACTTCCCAGAGTACCTTTTCCTTTAAAGAACCATCATAAGGATAGGTGTTGTATATTTTTTTAATAGAATCGTTGTAGTATTTTTCTGCGGAACCAAAACGAGCAAAAGACGACGGGCTATCAAACTTTTCTATTGCAATAAACCGAGCATCTCGTTTTTGAATTGCTGTGGCGTAATCAAACGATTCTATTTCATCTTTAAAATCTTCTTTTGAAAGAGGTTCAAACGATTTTAAATTCTTATCTTCATTAAATAATTTTTTTAAAGACATAGGCTAATCAACTCTAAATCTAAATTTTTGTGATTGCTCGACGTAATTACCATTTATTAAATAAGTAAAGTTCATTTCATAAACAGTATCTGTATCAAATAAATCCATTTTTAAATCAAAATAACTTCCACTAGCATCATATGAAAGTCTGGTGTAGTTTAAAGAACCAGTACCAAAAGGAACAACTTTAAAGCTATCCTGCACTCTCGTTATTTGGTAATAAACGTCTTCTACTATTGAAGTTTCAATTGTGTTTGACGATACAGAATAAATAGTTGGCGACCAGTCTTTTTTGCGAATATATAATCTAAACCGTGCGGTTTCACTTGTAGAATATGAAGAATGCAAATTTGTTATATTTGAAACATAATTTTGATCGATATTGTAATCCTGACTATCGTAGGTCTTCAATGCTATAGCAGAGCCAGTGTGATATTCGATTCCTCCACTATGCCAAACATCAAAAATGGTAGTGATTGCTGAAGAGGTATAAGCAAAAGAACAAGAGTATACACCTGTTTCCACCCATGATGCCGTAGTATTAATATCATCCGCTGCAACAGTTCCTCCTCCAATAGAAAGACCAATTTTAGATCCTGACGGAGACGTATTATTTGCGGATCCGCTGTATATACTTACATTAATAACATCGGTTCCCACTGCTGGTATATCTGTTAAGTTTCCCTTAACAACATTATAAAGATACAATTTCATTAAGTTGTCATTTGCAGGAACCAAAGAAGAACTTAAATAAAAGTTACCACGATTATCTTTTTTGCTGTTATCCCATCGTGCTTCTAACACTGGACGTTTAAAGAAAAATTGAGAACCTCTAGCAAAAAACATCTTAGTGTAGTAGGAATTCTCTGCATTTTCTAAACTACTAGCGAGATGTACGCCAAAACCATAATTGTTCTCTACTGGGGCTTCTTCATTTATCCAATCTTCTACTAGATGACTAACATCAATTTCTAAATTTTCAAAACCCGTATCAAAATCTTGTGTGAAAGTATATTCAAACGGATGGGCATCTGATCCGGTAATATAATCTCCACCTTCTGTTGTCCAAGAAGTATATTTTGAGCCGCCAGTAAACGCTGCATCATAATCAATAACATCGGCGTTTTCATAGTCATTGACTATCGTTGTGTTGCCGTCATCACCAGCGGTATCTTGTGTCAGTGTAATAGGATAATCGCCGTCGACTGCAACA
>Ga0098052_1000926_pt1 | contig 18443 bp, 21 predicted proteins | sample 15_taG_FD_81591 | JGI IMG/M metagenome (GOLD analysis project Ga0098052, IMG submission 81591) | Marine viral communities from the Subarctic Pacific Ocean - 15_ETSP_OMZ_AT15312 metaG | ecosystem: Environmental > Aquatic > Marine > Oceanic | place: Pacific Ocean | collected 2015-01-18
ACGGAATCGGTTGACCCATCGTGACCGCTCAGCGTACAAAACTCTCTCCAGCGTGAAGGCCGTGTGCAAATCGGTCACGATCACCGTAATGACCGGTCACGTTCGCCGGAATACGCAGCAGAGAACAATCGACTGTTTATTAAGCCTCTTAAGCTCAATAGCGGCGGTTCTCAACAGCATATTATGCGCGGCTTTACTAGCACGATAGCTATACCAGCACCAGCCACCATACCCATTGTCAGTGATAGATCCGACACGAGCAGAAAGGCTGGCAATAATGGTAGCGTGCTTGCCTTGTAGAGAAGGCTTTAGAGCAGCGAGTAGCAGGGCTGGGGGTGCCGCATTAATATGCATCACCTGGGCAAATGATACTTCATCCAACTGCTTTGCGGAGATGAAAGCAGGCTTTGCAGTATGGCGCTTCCTATACCGCCATTTGCACCTGCCACAACGGCGGTGAAACCTTCTGGAAGATGAGGCAGCATAACAAACTCCGATGGTGAACGATGTTGTTCCCATTGAAGCGCTTTGTATAGTATTTGTCTATGATTGCTTGTTAAGCAGAGGCATTAATGCGGCCCGGCTGAGCACTATTGCGCCCGTTGGGCTTGTAGAGCGTTTTTTCTGCAATTTGGCGAATGTAGTCCAGCATTTCCTGGTTATGCTTCATACGCAATGAGAGCATTTGCCCGGTTAATGCATTCATTCGTGAAACTCGCTCACTTTTTTCTAGCAAGCTTTCCCAGGTTGCTAGGCAGTCAGCATCTGTGGCCGCCAACTTCGCGCCAGGAGCGCCTTCTGGATAGCCAAGCTTTGCCTGTACACCGCGACGTAATACCTCCATGCGTTCTAGTTCTTCTAGAAGCGCCTGTTTCTTACCCGCGATATCAGTCAATATATCGCCATCAATACTGCCTTTAGTCAACTGCTCTTGTTCGCTGGAGAGTAAAGCAATCAAATCCTCGAGGCGTTGCAACTGACTGGAGAGTAGGCGTGAAAGGCTCATAGGTAGATTTACTGATCTTTCAAGTTGGCAATTAGACCATCCGCAATACGGTCGGCACGCACTTCGAGCCGTCCCTCACGAATAGCATCACGAATTTCCTGTACCTTAGCCATGTCGATATCCTGACTGCTATCGATGCTAGATTGGCTGAGCTGAGTCGCTTCACGGGTAGTATTACCCGTTTCAGGCTGCTTTGCTTCACTTACCTTCTGTGCGTCATCACGCTGCTGCGCTGGAGTGTTGCGAAGCAGCGGATTAAGGTTATCAATTTTCACGTTGTTGGCCTCATCGTCAACGTTGGGGTGCCGCGCGCTGTATGACTATCTATCGGCCTAGGTGCTAAACACTTTAGGTCTTAGGCTAAAAATCCACCATTAATGTGCCTTGGCCGATCACCCGCGCCGTCATTGTTTCACGAGAACCAAAACGCACACGAATGGTTTCTCCTTGTGCCCCATCAGCAAGTGCCTCCCCCTCTCGAGAGACACGAAAGCCTGCTCCTTCTGCTATGACTGTTACGCGCTGCCCGCGTTCCACGAGGCTAGGTGCTTGCAGGAAATGCGCCTGAAACGTGCTGCCACTACGGATAGGCCGCTGAGCTACTTTGCCGACAATATCGGCCTGGTCGGTCAGCGTTTGGCTAGATAAATCGCTAAGGTTGCCTTCTCGCTGGTCGAGCATAGCGGCGGTAATCAACGTGCCTCTATCAATATCTTGGCTTGCCACAACGTAGCTGCCAATGACATCTACTTCTGCCTGCAGGTAGCGTACTTGACGCCCATCAGCTCCACACCTAACGCCTACAGAAACACGCCCAATAGGAGCTTGGTTAGGGTTAGTCAGAAAGGGCGTTGGCTGTATGCAGGTGGGTAAATGGGGGGATGGCGGTGCGATATTGATGACTGCCTCTTGTCCCAGGGCCTGTGCTTTTTGATAGAGAAATTGCTGAACGCTTTCAACAAGTGACTGATCGCTTGTTTCTGCCCAGGAGGGTTGGGATAGGCCAATACATAGCAGTAATAACAATGACTTAACTGCTGAGTGGCGTGCAACAACGTGCAGCAAATAGCGCATGGGTAAAGTCGCCCAGTATAGAAAATCAGATGGTAAACATCAGCATGGGAGTGTAATGCAAAAGTATCCTACGCATCATGGGAAATGCTGGTGTAAACGGTAGCTGTTCCATGCTTTAAGGTGAAAGAGAGGAGCATATTATTCATCATCAACAATTTCCGGTTTATTTCTGCCTCTCAGCGAGCGAGGGTCGGCATGATTGATCAGCTTGAATCTGCCTTTAACTTCCACCAGCAGGCGCTGGGCCTGCGCCAAGCACGTCACCAAGTGCTAGCCGCTAACATTGCCAATGCGGATACGCCCAACTATAAGGCGCGCGACATTGACTTTGCTAGTGAACTGAAAAAAGCCGTTGAAGGCGGACAGTCTCAACAGCAGCCAAATGGCGGCTTAGCGTTAGCGCGCACCTCCGAACAGCACTTGGCAGGAGAAGGCCCCGCATGGCGTGGTGCTGGAAACACCGAGCTGCTCTATCGTGTTCCTGATCAGCCGAGCCTGGATGGTAACACCGTTGACATGGACCGTGAGCGAACCCAGTTCGCGGATAACGCTGTGCGCTACCAGGCGGCGCTCACCATGATGAACCGTCGTATTCAGGGCCTGAAAAATGCGATGCAACCTGAATAACCTAGTAATAGGAGAGAAATAAGCGATGTCGATGTTTTCAGCGTTTGATATTGCCGGTTCTGCGATGAGCGCCCAAGCGCAGCGTATGAATGTAACGGCAAGCAACATGGCCAATGCCGATAGCGTGGCAGGGCCCGATGGTGAAACCTACCGCGCAAAGCAGGTGATGTTTGAAACCCAGGCACAGTCTAACCGCTACGGTGTCGGCGGCGTCCGGGTTACTGAGGTTGTGGAAAACGATTCACCGCTGCGCATGGAGTATATGCCGAACCACCCAGCGGCTGATGAAGATGGCTACGTTGCTAAGCCGAATGTTGAGCCGGTCCATGAGATGGTCAATATGATTTCGGCATCGCGCTCCTATCAGGCCAACGTCGAGGTTTTCAACACAACCAAACAGATGATGGTTCAAACGCTATCGCTCGGTGAGGGCTAACGATGAACACAATTAACCCAGCAACGTTATCCAATATTAATGGTGGTGGCGTTCAACTACAGCAGAGCCAGTCAGAAGAGCTACGTAATAGTTTTATGACGCTGCTTATCACCCAGCTTCAGAATCAAGACCCTCTGAAGCCGATGGAAAACGCGGAGATGACGTCGCAGATTGCTCAAATCAACACCGTCAGTGGCATTGAGCAGCTCAACTCTACGTTGGAAAGTATTACCAGCCAAATGAATGCCAACCAGGCGCTGCAGGCGAGTGGGCTAATTGGCCAAGGCGTCATGGTGCCTGGTCGTCAGATCATGTTGGAGCAGGATGGTGAAGGCCAGCCTTACTCTACGCCCTTTGGCATTGAGCTAGCGCAACCAGCAGCAAATGTGCAGGCAACGATTTTGGGTCAAGGCGGCCAGGTAATCCGTCGCTACGACTTGGGGTCTGTTGAAGAGGGCGTGCAGTCTTTCCAGTGGGATGGAAAAAATGATCAGGGTGACGTTGTCGCCAGTAATCGCTATACAGTTCAGCTAGAAGCAACGGATGCCGAAGGCGAAGTGATTGAGTCTACTGCCCTTAACTACGCCATTGTTAATAGCGTGACACCCAACGATGGCAATGGCGGTGTTCGGTTGGACCTTGGGGCCATTTATGGGCAAATCAGTCTGAATGACGTAAAACAAATTCTTTGATGTATAGAATTTCCCATCTCTAGGAGAAAAAAATGAGCTTTTCTCAAGCATTAAGTGGCCTGAACGCCCAATCAGAAAACCTGAAGATTCTCGGCAACAATATTGCGAACTCGCAAACCGTCGGCTTCAAGAGCTCGGGCGCTATCTTTGCAGACGTGTTTGCAGGTGCTAATAGCCAAGTGGGCTTAGGTGTCAAGATTGCAAACGTGCGTCAAGACTTTACGGCTGGCGATTTAGAGGCAACTGGACGTACGCTGGACCTTGCTGTAGCGGGTGAAGGTTTTTACCGTGTTCAGCTTAATAGTGGTGAAGCTGCGTATACGCGCAATGGCCAGTTTAGCCAAGATAATCAAGGCTTTTTAGTAAATGCGGCCGGGCAACGACTGACGGGCTATGGGCTGTCAGAACCAAACGATCCTTTTTCGCCTGTTATTGCTGGGGGGGCACCGACACCCATCAATATTTCTTCTGCTGATATTCCAGCTAAAGCAACGGCTAACGCAGCGGCTACCTATAATCTAGATGCCAGTATCGTACCTGGGCAGAATCTACAGCAGTCTTCACTTCAGGCCGTTGACTCGACTGGAAATCTGCTCACCGTAGATGGCGATGGAGCTTACGATCCTGCAGGCGATCCTCTTGAAATAGATGTATCTTACCATTACTCCAACAGTTTCACGGCTTATGACTCTCTAGGTAATGAGCGCAATATAACGGTTTATTATGAGAAGGTAGCCGACAATACTTGGAAAGCGTTTCAGGCCGTGGACGGTAAGCTATCGTTCACAGGCGGCTCTGGTGCAGCATCGACCAATATGGATAACGCCTTTTGGTTAAAATTCAATGGTAATGGTCAATTGGCCACCTATGGTGATTTAGACACAGCGGCGAGTGGTGCCCGGGACGAAGATACCGTCGTTGGTGTTGCTGATGCAGGGTATGTTCTGACCTTTGGGTCACCGGGAATACCTCCAGCGATTAACGAAGATAGTGCTTCTACAAACGGAAGTGATCGTGCTGATGCTTTCGATGCGACAGCGATAGATAATCCCGGGGCTACCAAGGCCTTTGCTGAACTGGAATTTCTAGTTGGGGATGGCGCGGAAGCGTTGAGCTATGACTTCACGCTTACGGGGACAACACAGTTTAACAATAATTCCGTTCAAAATACGCTGACACAAGATGGCTATACGTCTGGCAGTTTGGCCGGTCTAGAGGTGACGCGTGAGGGGCGTGTGATTCGTATCTATACCAACGAGGAGCGCCGCGACGCCGGGCAAATCGTGTTGGCGAATTTTGCTAACAAAGAAGGTTTGCAGGCCATTGGTGATAACGCCTGGCGTGAAACTAATGCTTCAGGTATTGGCATTATCGGTACGGCGGGCACCGGTGTCTTTGGCACCATTGAGTCAGGCGTGTTGGAAAACTCCAACGTTGATCTCGCCAAGCAGCTAGTCGATACCATCGTAGCGCAGCGTGCCTACCAAGCGAACTCGACGTCGATCAGCACTCAGGACGAGCTCCTGCAGACCATTATTAATCTTTAATGATTGATTAAGGAGTTGATGCTGTGGATCGCATGCTATACACCGCCATGAGTGGCGCTAAACACACGATGGAACAGCAGTCGGTAGTGAGTAATAACCTATCGAATGTGTCCACCGCTGGTTTTCGTGCTCAGTTGCAGGCTGCGCGCTCGGTACCCATTGAAGGCGCGGGCACCCTGCCAACAAGGGTGGCGGCGGTGACAACCACGCCGGGTACTGATTTCTCACAAGGCCCCATCGAGCGCACTGGACGTATGTTAGATGTGGCCATGCAAGGAAACGCCTGGATGGCGGTGTTAGCAGAAGATGGTACAGAGACCTATACCCGTCGCGGTGATCTGCAGCTTGATAGTGACGGTGTTCTGTTGAGTGTAGGCCGCCCTGTAATGGGAGACGCTGGGCCGATTGCTGTTCCACAGGGCGCGCAAATCTCATTTGGGGCAGATGGGACGATTAGTGCCATTCCTCAAGGAGAGGGCCCTGAGGCAATGGTGGACGTTGGCCGCATCAAGCTCGTTACACCGGATGAACAGGCCCTGGAGCGTGGTGAGGATGGTTTGTTTAGGGCGCCTCCTGGCGATGATGGTGCGCCAGGCGTACTTCAGGCTGATGAAGAGGCGCGTCTGGTAAGCGGCGCTCTAGAGGGCAGTAACGTCAGCGCCGTGGATGCCATGGTCTCCATGATTGACGTGGCGCGCCGCTACGATATGCAGATGAAGATGCTAAGTACGGCGGATGAAAATGCTCAGCGAGCTAACAGTATTTTATCTATTCAGGGCTAATCGCAGCCACTCAGCCAAAGGAATATATGTATGATTAAGTCTTTGTGGACTGCCAAGACCGGGCTGGAGTCTCAGCAAACCAAACTAGATGTTATTTCGAACAACTTGGCGAACGTCGGCACCAATGGCTTTAAACGTTCGCGCCCGGTATTCGAAGACCTGCTCTACCAAAATATGCGCCAGCCTGGGGCCCAGAACAATATTCAGGACCGGCTACCGTCTGGGATGCAAGTAGGTACGGGTGTGCGTGCGGTTGCTACTGAGCGTTTACATACCCAGGGAAGCCTAGAAGAAACACAAAATTCTCGTGACTTGGCCATTGAAGGGAACGGTTTCTTTGAGGTGTTACTGCCTGACGGTACGGCGGGTTATACACGAGATGGTAGCTTTCAACTCAATGAAAATGGTCAGATGGTGACAGCAAACGGTTACCCAATTGAGCCAGCCATTTTCCTTCCTGTGAATGCACTTTCTGTCACTATTGGTGAAGACGGAATCGTCAGCGTTCGCCAGCCAGGGATTGCAACGGATACAGAAGTTGGGCAAATCTCACTCAGCACCTTTATTAATCCCGCTGGCCTCGAAAGTATTGGTGGCAACCTCTACCTTGAAACAGGCGCATCAGGCGCACCTAATCAAGACATCCCAGGCAACAACGGTGCCGGACGACTGTTCCAGGGATATGTGGAGACATCGAACGTGAACGTCGTCGAAGAGATGGTCAATATGATCCAAACGCAGCGTGCCTATGAGATCAATAGTCGTGCTATCTCTACCAGCGATGAAATGCTAGCGCGTCTAAGCCAGCTCTAATGTCAAAGTTCGTCAGGGCTTCTTAACAGGTCGCGCTATGCTGAAATCAAACTTTAAGTTACGCCGCATCGTGATGGCGAGCTTAGCACTGCTGGTGTTATTGACCGCAGGGTGCGCGCAAATCCCGCGTGCCTCTGTCGTCGGCGAACAAGAGCAAATCACTATCATCGACCGTCCGCCACCTGTTCCTAATGGCTCTATTTATCAGGCGCGTCGCGGCTATCAGCCGCTTTTTGAAGATCGTCGGCCGCGCACGATAGGAGACATTCTGACCATTGTGCTGGATGAAGAAGTCAGTGCTAGCAAGAACTCTCAGTCCAATGCCAACCGCTCGGGCAGTGCAAGTCTTAACCTGGCCCAGCTACCCGACGTGTTGGATACGCTGGCGGAGTACGGTTTCGATATCGAAGGTGCCAGTGACTTTGCAGGCGGTGGCGGCTCACAAGCCAACAATACGTTTACCGGTACGATTACCGTGTCCGTGTTAGAAGTCATGAATAACGGGAACCTGCGCGTGCGCGGTGAAAAGCAGATTGCGATCAATCAGGGCACCGAGTTCATTCGTTTCTCCGGTGTCGTGAATCCCCGCACGATTACCGCGCAAAACACCGTGCCGTCGACTCAAGTCGCCGATGCGCGTATCGAGTACGTGGGCGATGGCTATATCAACGAAGCGCAGCACATGGGTTGGCTGCAGCGCTTCTTCCTCAATGTGTCGCCGTTCTAGGCGTGTTAATAAGTTCGACAACAGAGACCTGGTGAAATGGCTATGCAGTGGAAGGTGTATCAACGGATTCAAGCAACCGCGCGCTTTGCGACTCTGTTGGCTCTCTGTTTTGTGATGCTGCCAGCACACGCCGAGCGGGTGCGCGAGCTAGCGAGCTTTGCTGGTGTTCGTGATAACCAGCTTGTTGGTTATGGCTTGGTGGTGGGGTTAGATGGCAGCGGTGACCAAACCACCCAAGCGCCGTTCACCAGCCAAAGTTTAACCAACATGCTGTCGCAGTTAGGCGTGACCGTTCCGCCTGGAACCTACCTTCAGCTGCGCAACGTCGCTGCTGTGATGGTGACTGCAGATCTGCCACCATTCTCCCGTCCAGGGCAGCGTCTTGACATCGTTGTTTCTTCGATTGCCAATGCTCGTAGCCTGCGTGGTGGCACACTATTGATGACGCCACTGAAAGGTGCCGATGGCGATACCTATGCGATTGCCCAGGGCAATATGTTAGTGGGCGGCGCCGGTGCGCAGGCGGGCGGTAGTAGCGTACAGATTAACCAGCAGGCCTCTGGCCGCATTCCGAACGGGGCTCTTGTCGAGCGTGAAGTGCCGCTCAATCTTGGTGGCAACGGTGGGATGCTAGAGTTGCAGCTGAACGACGCTGATTTTGGCACCGTTCAGCGCATGGTAACGGCAATTAACAATGAGTTCGGCCAGTCTGTTGCCTATGCACGCAATGGCCGAGTCATTGCCCTCGATGGCCCAATGGATGCCAACGCTCGGGTTAATTTTATGGCTCGGGTTGAGAATGTTCAGCTAACACCAGCTGAGGCGCCCGCCAAAGTGGTGCTCAATGCACGTACAGGCTCTGTGGTTATGAACAGCGCGGTTACCCTGCGTAGAGCTGCAGTAGCCCACGGTAATCTGTCGATTATGATTGATACCCAATTTGGTGTTAGCCAGCCTAACCCACTCGGGGAGGGTGAAACCGTTGTAGTGCCTGATGCGGATATCAATATTGAGCAGCAGGAAGCCTACCTGCAAATTGTTGAAGGAGCCGACTTGGCAGACGTGGTGAATGCACTGAATGCATTAGGTGCGACACCTCAGGATTTAATGTCGATTCTGGAAGCGTTAAGAGCATCAGGCTCTTTGCGTGCTGAGCTGGAGATCATCTGATGAGCATGGGCGATATGACCAGTCAGTTCGCGCTGGATATGAACGGCTTCCAGCGGCTGCAGCACAATGCGCGCGTTGATCCTGAAGCGGGCGTGCAGGGCGCGGCGCAGCAGTTCGAAGCGCTCTTCATTCAGATGATGGTCAAAAGCATGCGGGATGCCACGCCGACCTCGGGGCTGCTGGAGAGTCGCGATACGACCTTCTATCAGTCCATGCTCGATCAGCAGTGGTCTCAGGTTATGGCTTCCCGGGGTATCGGCTTGGCCGATGCGTTGGTGGAACAACTGCATCGTCAGGGCGTGGTGGGGCAGCCAGCCTCCAATTCTGACCAGGAGCTTCAGGCGCTGATTGCTGGCATTCCCCGCGGCACACCGCGCGTTCTGGACAACCCCCTGCAGCCCGATAGTGGCCAGGCGCCCGCGTCGGGCAGTGGCCGTTTTTACGATGAGCTGGATGCCATTCGGCAACAGCCAGCGAGCAGCAGCGCTTCCGCTTCGCTTGTAGAAGCCCCGCGTACAGCAGCCTCTGGGCATGACCATGTCACGCGTTTCATGCAAACGCTGGCCATGCCTGCCCAAGCGGCGAGCGCAGCCACGGGCGTGCCTGCTGAACTCATTTTGGCGCAGGCCGCGCTCGAAACCGGCTGGGGACGCCATGAAATCGCGACCCAGCAGGGGCATAACAGCTATAACGTGTTTGGCATCAAGGCAGGTAGCCAGTGGCAGGGTAAGACCACCGACATCGTGACCCACGAATACGTGAACGGTCGCCGTACGAAGGTCGTCGACACCTTCCGTGTCTACGACTCGTTCGAGCATGCCTTTACCGATTATGCCAACCTAATTGGCAACAATCCGCGTTACGCCGGTGTTTTGCAGGCGTCTAACGCAGAGCAAGCAGCGCGTGAGTTACAGCGTGGCGGCTATGCCACCGACCCGCGCTATGCCGATAAGCTGGTATCGGTAATGAATACGATGGGGCCGCTGAGTTCTGCGGGCAGCCTGTTGGCGGATTCTCGCTAGGTAACTACTCAAGTTTTTCTGCGCACTGCCGATAAGTAGAGAATCGGCCTAAGGAATTGAACCATGAGCATGTTTTCGATCGGCTTAAGCGGCCTCAATGCGGCGCAGAATGCCCTCAATACAACGAGCAACAACATTAGTAACGTCTATACTCCTGGCTACAATCGAGAGATTACGGTACTCAATGAAAGCCGGAACAATGCCGGTGTCCGCGTTGCAGATATTGAGCGTCAGTTCAATACGTTCGTTGCCGCGCAATTGAACAATGCCAAGTCGCAATCAACAGCCCTAGAGACCTACAATACGCAAATCTCTCAAATCGATAACTTGCTTGCAGATCGTGAAGCAGGTCTCTCTCCTTTGATGCAGAATTTCTTTTCCGCTCTTGAGGATTTAGCAAGTGCTCCTTCGGATCCTGCCGCCCGGCAGGGCGTGCTTGGCACTGCGGATACGCTAACGGCTCAATTCCGTTCGTTTGATGGATATCTGCAGGATTTACAATCAGGCGTTAACGGCCAAATTAAAGACGAAATTACCCAAATAAATAACACCACAAGCCAGATTGCTAATATTAACCGTGAAATAGCACTTTCGCGTGCACAGCTTGGTGAGGCACCAAATAGCTTGCTGAATCAGCGCGACCAGCTGATCTCCGAGTTGAATGAAAAGATGAACTTGCGTCTTAATATTCAAGATGGCAAGACTTACAATCTTTCTCTTCCTAATGGGCAGCCGCTCGTCACGGGGGATACTGCCTATAAACTCGAAGCTGTTACATCACCGAATGATCCACAACGGATCGTCGTTGGCTACCGTGAAGGGGCTCGTGGTAATGGCAACCTTGTCAGCCTAGATGAAGGTTTAATTACAGGTGGCTCATTAGGTGGCTTAATGAGCTTTCGATCTGAGACATTAGATAAAACTCAGAACCAGATAGGGCAGTTGGCGGCTTCTATTGCACTCGAATTTAATGCGCAACACCAAAAAGGTGTTGACCTGAACGGTGAGCAGGGCCAAGAGTTTTTTAGTATTGGTCAATCTAACGCTTACTATAATACAGATAATAAGGGATCCGCAGAGGTCAGTGCTACGATCGACTCTGCGAATACTAGCGCATTACGAGCAACCGACTATACGGTGCGTGTTATTAATGCATCGACTGAAGAGTTTGAAGTGATTAGAAAAGATACCGGTGAGGCGCTAGAGGCGGATGAATGGTCATTTAGCGACAATGTTCTAAGTTTTGCCGGTGTTGATGTCAATTTCAACGATATTAATCTTGCCCAAAATGGCGATAGCTTTGAAATTCAACCACTACGACGTGCCGCTGGTGGAATGGAAGCCATTGTTTCAGACTTAGATAAAATTGCTGCAGGTAGCTTAGTTGAGCAGAGTGGAGACCTAGAGGTGAGCAATGTTCGCTATGAGAATGCGCTTGCCAATACGTCGGAATCACTACAAATTGAACTTAATGAAAATAAAAATTTGTCTGTCAGTGGGTATACTGGTCCGATCCTTGTTAACGGTGTAACGCTAAGCTTAGATGCTAATGGAGTCGTTCAAGATTCGGCAGGTACAGTCGCTGTATTGGCTGAGGACGATGAAATCACTATTGATGGTGTCTCATTTGTATTAGCTGATGTATCTACAGAAGGGACTCTAACATTTCAGCAAGGGAGCGCTGCTGCAGGCGACAATCGTAATGCCTTAGCGCTCCAAGATCTCCAGAGTAAGGATATTGTAGGTGGTTCTGCCTCATTGAGTGGCGCTTATGGGGCGCTGGTCAGCGATGTGGGAAATCGCACCAACATTATTCAGGTCAATCTTGATGCACGCCAAGGCTTAACTGATCAGCTGCGTGCAGTGCAGCAGTCGGAGTCTGGTGTTAACCTGGATGAAGAAGCGGCAAATCTGATTCGCTTTCAGCAGTTTTATCAAGCCAATGCCCGCGTCATCGATACGGCCTCTACTATTTTTGACACTATTTTAGGCTTACGTAGCTAACGGTTAGGAGTCTGCCTCATGCGTATTAGCAGCGTTACCATGTATGAACAAAGTACGGCTTCAATTAACCGTCAGCAGAATGACTTTCTAAAAATTAGTCAACAGATTGCTAGCGGGCGCCGTGTGGTTAACCCTTCGGACGACCCACAGTCAGCAGCGCGCGCCGTGCGTGTTGATCAATCTAAGGCGATTACCCAACAGTTTGAAGACTCTCGCGTATCTGCACGTAACTCTCTAGCACAGACAGAAAGTATACTTAATAGCATCAGTGACTCTGTTATTAGTGCAAAGACAAGACTAGTTCAAGCATCAAGCGATACCTTAAGCGATGTTGACCGAGAATCGATCGCCAGCGAGTTAAAAGGTATTTACGAAACCATGATCGGCCAAGCAAACGCGACTGATGGTAACGGACGTTACTTATTTGGTGGCTATGCTGATAATGCGCCTCCCTTTGTTAAAAATAGTAAAGGCAATATTGAGTATAAAGGAGATGATAACGCTCGCCAGCAGCGTATCGATGCCTCCCGTTTAATGCCGGTCACGGAAAACGGCATCTCGATATTCCAAAGCGTGCCGAGCGGTGCAGGCTATGTCGCCGAGGCTGTGAAGAGCGGTTTAGATGGGCAGCCAATTCCGGGTGAGAGAAATACTGGTAGCGTGACGTTTAGTGGCCCACAGGTGAGTAATGTCAATGACCCTGGGTATGGCGACAGCTACCGTATCGTGTTTGGTGGTACGGAAGAGTCGCCGACTTATAGCGTCCAGCGTTTCGATGCCGATGTTCCCGAATGGACGGCGTATGATCCAGAGGGTGACGGCAGCTTTACCGATAGCAGTTATGATGCCAGCGGTGAACAGCTAAGCTTTGGTGGCCTCAGCGTGACGCTTAAAGGGGAGCCGGTGGCTGGGGATGAAATGCTGGTGGCCCAGTCGGGTAGTGACCAGCGGCCTGCCGATCTCTTTCGTACGATGGAAGCGGCCATCCGTGTATTAGAAACGCCAGCTCAAACGCCTGCCGAGAAAGCAGAATTGCGCAATACGCTAAACACATCTATGCGAGATCTAGATAATGCCCTTGATAATGTTCTAACAGTGCGCGCTTCGGCTGGGGCAAAACTAAACGAGCTAGACGTGGTGGATGCTGTAGGTAGTAACCGGATGCTCAATTATGAGCAGACGCTTTCTGACTTGGTGGATCTGGACTACGCTGATGCTATTTCAGAATATAGCTTGCGTCAGGTTGGTCTGCAGGCTTCTCAAAAAGCGTTTGTGGATATTAAGGGGATGTCGCTATTTGACTTTATGTAATGTCTTAGCGAGCAGTCACTCTTTTGTTATGCCCTGGCCATGTGCCGGGGCATTAATTTAAGGGCGCCATGGTCTCAATCAGGCTTTGCGTAAAGCTAATTCCCTGGCTAAACAGCTGCTGAAGAAAGCTGCCGATATCGCTCATTAGCACCATGAGCAACACTATGCCAACGGTGAGCGAGGTAGGAAAGCCAATATTAAACACGGTTAGCTGCGGTGCTGAACGGTTTAGGATGCCTAGCGACAGATTAATAATGAGCAACGAGGCTACCAGAGGCAAAGCGAGCAGCATACCGGAAGCAAAGATAGTACCTGCGTAGCGTGCCAGTAGTTCAAACGCATTAGGATTAAGGCTGCCAATTCCAATTGGAAGTGTTTCAAAGCTCATCACTAGTGTTTCTAACACCATCAGGTGGCCATTAAAGGCGAGAAACATGAGCAGGGTGACCATATAGAGAATGCGTGATAGCACCATAATGTTGGTGCCACTAGACATGTCAAAGAAGCTCGCAAAGGCGAGCCCCATCTGAAGGCCGATAAACTCACCGGCCGCTTGGACAACGGCAAACATAATGTGCATCACCAGCCCAATCGCAATACCGATCAGCATTTGCTCAATGATGATGCCCAGACCTGCCCAAGACATGAGCGGTACACTGGGCATCGGTGGGAGAACGGGAGCAATGACGACGGCGATCACTGCGGCAAGCGCTACTTTAGCTTGATTGGGAACGCTGGAGTGGCCCCATAAAGGCGTCGCTGTCATAAAGGCCGTAATACGCACAAAGGGCCAAAAAAAGGCCACCAGCCACCCCTGAAGCTGGGCAAATGTTACTTCAACCACAGGCTACATCACCATTGCGGGTATGTTGGTAAATAGCCGCGTCGTGAAGTCGGTAATTAAGCCGATGAGCCAGGGGCCCGCTAGTACCAGAACGGCAAACACCGCTAAGATTTTCGGGATAAATGTCAGCGTCATCTCGTTTATTTGGGTAGCGGCCTGGAACAGGCTAATAATCAGACCTGTAAATAGTGCTGCTAACAGCATAGGACCAGCTAGAAAAAGTGTCACGCGCATACCCTGATAAGCGACGCTCATCACCATCTCGGGTGTCATGATTACGCTCCTCGTCGCCCCGCGACGTTAAATCATATAAAAGCTCTCTGCCAACGAACCAATAATGAGCTGCCAGCCGTCAACCAATACAAAAAGCATGAGCTTAAATGGCAGCGAAATAGTGATCGGTGGAACCATCATCATCCCCAACGCCATTAGCGTACTGGCCACTACAAGGTCAATGATCAAAAAAGGGATAAAGATGGTAAAGCCAATTTGAAAGGCCGTCTTGAGCTCGCTGGTGACAAAGGCAGGTAGCAAGACGCGCATTGGTAGTTCTTCTGGCCCTTGCAAGGGGCCCACATCGGCTAAACGAACAAATAGGGCCAGGTCTGGCTCCCGTGTTTGAGCCAGCATAAACTCTCGGAAAGGTAGCTGCGCGCGAAGCAGGAACTCTTCAAAATTGATCACCTCATCCGTCAACGGCACCCAGGCGGTGTCATATACTTGGTTAAGTACTGGCGACATAATAAAAAACGTTAAAAAGAGCGCGATCCCCAGCAGTACCTGGTTAGGCGGCGTAGCCTGAGTACCCATCGCTGTCCTTAGCAGGCTGAGTACAATGATGATGCGGGTAAAGCTGGTCATCATCAGCAGCATTGCTGGCAAGAACGCCAACGAGCTTAAGAGCAGCAGTGTTTGTAGAGAGAGAGACCACTGCTGACCACCACCTTCCGTTGGTTGCGAGACTAACCCCGGTAGTTGCTGGGCGTGGCTAGGAAAAGCCACGAGGCAGCCGATGATGAGAATACTCATCAGCCACCAGTGACGCGAATAGAGCCAGGCAAAATGCTGAGCGTATTTCATGAGGTATGCTGAGAGTCTGAGGAAGTACTGTCGCCCTTGCCGCGACTATTAGCTATAGCGTTAGCTAAACGCTGTGAGAAGCGGGTCGGCGGACGGGGGGGAGTGGATGATGTACGATCAGTAGGCGCTGGACGTTCGTGTAGTTTACTTATGCGGCCACCACTAACGCCCAGAACGAGCCATGTGTCTTCAATTTCGACAACCACAATTCGCTCGCGATTGCCTACTGCGGTGGTACCTACGATGCGTAAACGTGCACCATGGTCATAGCGATGATGCTGCCAGCGTTTGAGCAGCGATGTACACAGCAAAATAATGGCAATCACCAACGCTAGTGCGGCGGCTGTTTTGCCTAATGCCGCCATGCCGATTAATGCATCACCGCCACTTAATGCCTCAAGGGGGGCTTGCGCACTAGAGGTCGCAACACTCATCGGTTTAGTTTATGAATGCGCTCGGATGGTGTAATAATCTCAGTAATACGGATACCGTATTTATCTTCGATAACTACTACTTCCCCCTGAGCAATTAGGTAGCCATTGATCAGGATATCCATTGGCTCACCCGCTAACCCCTCCAGCTCAATGACAGATCCTTGAGCGAGCTCTAATAGCTGCTTAATCGTCAGTTTGGTGCGCCCTAACTCAACGGTAAGCTTAACCGGAATATCCATGATCATCTCAAGATCACGGGAGGGAGTCGCACTTTTTTCTGCGCTCAGCGGGCGAAATACATCGTCGCTGGCTGGCTTGGCTTGAGGTGCCTCTGATTCAGGCTCATCTTCCGTATCGGCCTGCTCTGCAGCCTCCTGCTCTGCCATGGCAGCTGCCCAGGGGTCATCATCATCGCTTGCGGCATCAGCACTAGACGACGGCTCTTCTTGCTCAGACATGGCTTCCGCCCAATCGTCATCAGAGACTTTTTGATCGGGTTTATTAGGGTCAGTCATGCTTTGGGTTCCTTGGCTTTCTGTCGCGTTGAACCTTTAATAAAGTCCTTGGACGATACGTTATTCATAGCAGCATGGTCGATCATACGCACAACACGCAGGGCGCGCTGCTGGCGTTGACTGCCGTATTCACACTCCATCACAGGGACGCCGTCAACGCTGGCGGTGATCGTACTGGGAATGTCCATCGGCAGAACATCCCCCTTTTTTAGCCCCATGACGTGAGCAATTCGACTCGGAATCTGCGCAAAGTCAGCGACCAACTCAACTTCAGATTGGCGCAGCTCGCTGGCCATGCGACGTGACCAAGAGCCATCACTGTCATGATTGCTATCGTTAATCGGGTTAACCAATAGATCGCGCAGCGGCTCAATCATTGCGTAGGGCATGCAAATCTGAAAGCTACTGGATAGGTTGCCTACCTCAATATTGAACTTGGTATTGACCACAATCTCATTAGGTGAATTAGTAATATTGGCGAATTTAGACTGGACTTCGGAGCGTAGGAAGTGGACATCTATCGGGTATACTACCTTCCAAGCTTCTTGATAGGCATCAATCGCAAGATTGAGCAGGCGCTGGATAATACGTTGTTCGGTATTGGTAAATTCGCGCCCATCTGATTTCGTAACGAATCGCCCGTCTCCACCGAACAGGTTGTCTACTACCATAAACACGAGATTTGGTGGAAATACCACCAATGCAGAGCCCCGCATCGGCTTCATCGACACGATGTTGAGGTTGGTCGGCACCGGAACGTTACGTGAGAAGTCGCTAAAGCTTTGATAGCGCACAGACTCGACAGTGATGTCTGAGCTGCGACGAATTAGGTTAAATAGCCCGTTGCGGAAATAACGAGCAAAACGCTCATTAATAAAATCAAGCGCATGCAGACGTTCGCGTATGACCCGATGTTGAGTCGACGGGTCATACGGTCGAATTTTTGTTTCGTCCTGAGACTTGGACGACGCCGGAGAGGGCTCTTCGTCTCCACTGACACCCTTTAGTAAGGCGTCAATTTCTTCCTGGGACAGTAGATCGTCCTGTGACATGAACGGCTCCAGTTCCCGAGGTTATTGCACAATAAATTCGGTAAACAGCACTTCCCTTAGATCTAGGGGGGGCTGATTTTCGGTGAGGGGTACGTTCAAACGACTAATAATTGCCTGAGCCAGCTCCTCTTTCCCCTCTGTCGAGGTGAGTTCGTTGGCTTGTTTGCCCGATAACAGAATTAGTAAGCGGCTGCGCACTTGCGGCATATGCTCTTCGATAATTGTTTTACTCTGTTCGTTACCCACTCGCAGCGTAATACCCGTATAGAGCAGGCGTGAACCATAGCGGTCATCAGCTAAATTAACAGTGAATGGCTCAATGCGTGTAAACACAGGGGGGGTAAGCTCGACCGTTTGCTGTTGAGCCTCGCCACTGTCGCGCTGATCCAGCACTAGATAAATGGCCGCTGCTGCCCCTGCAGAGGAAAGCAGTACGAGAATGATCATTACCCAGAGCAGTTTTTTAGATCCGCCGCTTGATTCTGCCATCGTTGTTCCCATGATGTTCGCACATGACGCTAGCCAAGCATTATGCCTAACGCGGGTGATAATGAAGAAACGAACAGGCTCTCTTGGAGAGCCTATCTTTTGGTTTAGCTAGTTAACACGGTGCTCACAATTAAACCATACTTATAGCGTGGCTATGCTTTAAGCATAAAGGTCCACACGTCCATCGAGTGCGATGGAGGAACCCACAGGTACAGGCGTCCCGGTTTCACCCTCAACGCTAGTGACCCCGCTTTCACCACCAGCGCTTGAGCCTGTGCTTTGCTGAGCAAACGCTTCCTGTTGATTAGAAAAGCCTTGCTCACCCACTGATGTGTCACTTAGTGAAATTCCTTGTTCCGCCAGTGCTTCACGCAGTTGAGGAATCGCTTGTTCAATCACTTGCCGAACCTGAGCGTGAGCGGATAAAAATTGAGCTTGTGCGCCGTGTTCTGTCATTTTTAACGAGATAGAAAGTGGCCCAAGCTCAGCAGGATGTAGTTTCATTTGAACATGCTGCTCCCCCCCTCGCTGGACAAGCTGAATGAGCTGTTGGCCTAGCTGTGACGGCCAGGCGGGGTGAGAGACAGGGGTGGCGATAGAGGAGGGCAGTGAGGCTCCCGTTGCTGCAGCAATAGGCTGTGGTGCGGGCAGGTTAAATGCTAGCTCGTTACCACCGCTAATGCGCGCTGCTGTTTCTCCAGAGGCACCGCTAACCGCCAGAGCGCTAGCCATGGCTTCACTGCTGACGTGCACACTGGTGGCCATTGTTTGCATGGTTGGTGCGGCAAGCGTATTTGAGGTTGTCTGCTGAGTGCTCG
>Ga0098052_1000931_pt1 | contig 18427 bp, 23 predicted proteins | sample 15_taG_FD_81591 | JGI IMG/M metagenome (GOLD analysis project Ga0098052, IMG submission 81591) | Marine viral communities from the Subarctic Pacific Ocean - 15_ETSP_OMZ_AT15312 metaG | ecosystem: Environmental > Aquatic > Marine > Oceanic | place: Pacific Ocean | collected 2015-01-18
GAAGCGCGGGCAAAACCGTCGTTATCCCAGATACCCTGCTTTCCAGAATCCCGGAAGCATTCCGATCGGAAATGGCCGAAGTAATCCTGGACGGCTTCGACGCGGAAACGGAACGGGACTAACTGCGGCGGTTCTCGTTCTCGGCGGCTGTCTGCCGATGGATTGCGCACGATGCACCGAGCGCGACGACGGGGGCCGCCTACTGCCAACCTGCGAGGCCAACCGTAAGCGTTGGGCCTGTGATGCGCCGTTTCCCAAGGATGGCCCGCCGCTTGTCTCAGCCGAGGACATGGGGACGCAGCTAGACCTTTGGCGCTGTCCGCACGCCGAAGCTGTGCCGAATGTGCAGTCTGCGCTCCCCTACTTGGCGTTGGCGCACAATAACGGCCTGTTGCCTGTGGATGGTGGCACGCTCGACCAGTCAGCGGAATTCAACGCTGCATTGCTAGTCTATGGTCGTGTGGTGGCAAAGGTTGAGGCCGAGAAGATAGCCGAGGCCAAGCAGCAGAACGCCATGAAGCATTAACCGATGGCCAGCCAAAACGACCTACTTGTAGTTGCGCGGTTTAAGGATTTAGTCACCAAGCAGGTGACGCGCCTTGCCCGCACCTTTGCGACGTTCTCCAGGACAGCAACGAAAGCCGTTGCAGGCGTGGCGCGTGGCCTTGGTCGTTTAACCGTCGTTCTCAATCAGGGTATGGCGCTGGTGCAGAAGATGGGCGCGGGGCTGAAAAAGCTAGGCTCCCTTGTGCGGATTCCCGTACAGCTTGCCGCCGAGCAAGAGCGCGTAGAAGCGAAGCTGGAAGCGGTGCTGCGTGCAACGGGTGGCGCGGCAGGGTTCGCGGCTGATGAGCTTTTCAATATGGCGGACAGCTTGCAGAAGGTAACGGGCTTTGGCGATGAGGCAACGATTAACGCACAGGCCATCCTTGCCACGTTCAAGAGCATTAAGAAAGAGGGCGGCGTCTTCGATCGTTCCCTAGAAGTGTCGCTGGACTTGGCCGAGTTGCTAGAGGGCGACTTGCAGCAGTCCGTAATTATGATTGGCAAGGCGCTAGAAGAGCCTGCGGTGGGGCTTACTGCATTGCGCCGCGTAGGTGTTACGTTCTCGACCGATCAAATCAAGCTGATTAAAACGCTTACGGACACCAACCAGATGCTTGATGCCCAGACCGTCATTCTGGAGGGGCTAGAGGGTCAAGTAGGCGGGCTGGCTAGGTCGATGCGCGGCACGTTTTCCGGCGCTCTGCGTGCGCTCAACAGCGAGTGGGGCGACTTCCTGGAAACCATCGGCAAGCAGCTAACCCAGAATCCTAAGCTGCTGGCTGGCATGGAGGCGGTAATCGTCAAGCTGCGCGAGTGGAAGGAATCATTCTTTGAGGCGGGCAACCTTGGCGAAAGCGTGCAGGGCTTCATTGATATGTTGGTCGAGTCCATCCCAGACCTGATTCGGGGATTCGGCGGGCTTATCTCTTTCGGTGCGCGATTCGTGGTGATCCTCAACGCGATTTTTGAGGCAATCGGCAAAGTGGTTAACGCAATTGGGGAAATGTACCTGAGCATTTCCGTTCTTGCTCGACGCTTTGAGCTGATGGACTTGTCCGACGTTGCCGACAACTTGCAGATAATCGGCCAGACAATGCAGGGCGTACGCAGTTTGAGCGGCGGATCGTTTGAAGTAAGCACCGACGACAGCGCATTTATGCGCATGGTGAAGGAAATAGGCAACCTTGCGCCGCAGATGGCAGACGAGTTTGCGCAAGCCTTCCAGGAAGCCCTTGACGACTTTGTGCCGAGTGCGCCGGAAACGGGTATTGGCGCAATGGGTCAGGCCGAGAAGGAAGAACTTGGGGCGCTGCTGAAAGCGTGGCAGGACTTCGGCGCGGGCTGGTCTGAGGCTGTGCAGACGCGCCTAACCGAGTTGCGCGGCATTCAGGAAGAGGTAAACAAGTTGACGCTGGCATTTCTTGACGGCACGCAGAATGCGCTTGTGGACTTCCTGAAAGCAATGCGCGACGAAACCGCCAGCTTGGGCGAGGCGTTTGGCAACTTGGTAAATACTCTGCGCTCCAAGCTGTCCGACATGCTGATAGAGTTTGCGGCAAATCGAGCGTTGCAGGGAATCCTTGAAGGGCTTTCTTCACTGTCCGGCATGAAGTTCGGCGGGCCAAGCGAGGAAGCAATCGCCACGGCAACGAATACGCTGGCGCTCAACGCCCTTACGGTTGCCATAAACGCGCAGCTTGGCGGCATGGGAATCAGCGCGAGTATCCCAACGCTCAGCGACGACACGCTCGGCGGGCTTGAGGACACCATCGACTCTGCCAACACCGAGCAGACGTCAATCTGGATGGGTATCTGGGATGGCATTAAGGGGATTGGCACGGTGTTTATGAACGTGGGAAGCTGGCTTTTCAATGGGCTTATGGCAATCCTAAGCGCCATCGGTTCGCTGATTGCTTCCGGCGTGAGCAGCGCAGCAACGGGCATAGCTGGCCTGTTCTCCAGCGGTGGCCCGGTCAACTACCTAGCTGGCGGTGGCCTTCCGAAGTTCCTGCCGAGGGGTACGGATACTGTGCCTGCGATGTTGACCCCCGGCGAAGGCGTGCTAAACGTCCGCGCAATGAGGGCGCTAGGCGTCCCTTGGCTCAACGCTGCAAACCGTGGCGACCTTCCAGGCTTTAGCGGCGGCGGCACTGTTGGCGCTGGCGGCGACGCTGGCGGCGCGTCTGGCGTGACCGTCAACCTGAGCATTAACACCATTGACGCACGCGGGACAAAGGAATTCCTGACTAGCCGCGAGGGTCAAGAGAGCATTGTTAGCGTCGTGCGCCGTGGCTTGTCTACGCAGCCCAACTTCCAGCGGCAGGTTAAGCAGATCAAGGGATGAGCCAAACCTTTCCCACCAAGGCCACGTTTGCCAACGGCGAGGGCCAGCAGCAATCCGCAAGCATGTATCTACACGGCTCCCCGGATGGCGGGGAGGACGTTTACAGCGTTGGCGGCGCGGCGGCCTATTGGGAAGACGACGACGGCGGAGTAGGCCAGAAGAGCGGCGATACTGAAATCTCATTTGCAGGAACCGAGGCAGACGACGCGGGGACAGGTGGCCCGTACTCTTCCAGGCTTGGCGGCTTATTGCTGCGCCCGCAGATGGTCGAATCTCCAGACTATGAAGTAGAAATCGACTTCCAATTCGCAGGCACGGCCAAGGGTGAGCGCGTGGCGGTCTTTGCGCGTTGCGTCCCGGCCAACTTGACTAAATGGTTTAACAAAGGCACGGCTGGCACTGGATCCCCGCACTACTTCCGATCAATGATTCAGGGCGTAGGCTTGGAGATTGACGACAGCGGCGCGGCGGTGCTGTTCAAGTACGACAGCGCAGGCGCACGCACCACCATAGCGACGCAAACGACCGCAGTAGGCACGACGGCGCACACCCTGACGCTCAAGGTTATGGGCGACCCTGGAACGATTACGGCGCAGCTAGACGCCGCCGACGCCTTTGCAGCTTCAAGCTATGACTTGACGAGCGGCGACGCGCCAAGCCGGGGCCATGCCGCCCTAGCGTTGAGCCGCACCCAAGCGGCGGACTACCCCAAGATTTCAGCCTTCAACGTGGAGGACTACACGGCCAGCGGTGCGCCAGTTACCAAGCTGCGCGACGAATGGACGCGCACGCCAGCGATTGAAGGAAGCATTACGGCGACAGGATCAACGGGCGTTATTGCCGGGGCGATTCATAAAGCGTGGGAGTGGGGCGGCTTCAAGAATGCCAGCCTGAGCAGCGAAAAGGTTGGCCCGTTCCTGCTCAATGGTCACAGGCGATACGGCCCCAAGCTAACGGCGTCGGCAATCACAGGGAATAACACTGTGGAATGGCTAGACCTTTGGCTGCGTGGTGCGGATTCTGCAACACAAGTTGCCAACGTGCGATGGACTTGGGAAACGACAGACGCAACGGTTACGATTGCGACGGCCAACATTGCCATAGGCTGCGCGGTGCGTGCGACCAAGAGCGCCGAGGACGGTAGCTCTACGCCAACGCTAGCAGCGGCTACGGGCTACCTAATGCGGCTGGTCTTCGCTTCGCCCGCGCCATACTTTGAGCTTGTGCGGATTGTGGCTGGAGTTGAAACGGTGTTAGAGACTTCGCGGCCAGTCAGCGCCGCGCTTTTCTACCCCGGCGAATATCACGTTTTGAGGCTGCACGTTCAAGACAGCGGCGGCGACCCCGTGCTAAATGGAATCTGGCAAGATCAGACAGGAGAGAACCGGGTCATTTTCCAGGACGTAATCGACGACGACGCAAGCAAGATCACGGCCACCAACTCGGCGGGGATTTACTGCAAGTTGCACGGCATGGGCGGCAAGAATCCTGCATTCCATGTTCAACGCTTCACGCTAGACGATACCAGCATACCCCCGCCGACATGGGATTCAGAAGCCGAGATTGAAGGAGAAATCCCATTCAATCCAGAGTTTCCAGAAGACGCGCAGGACATCTACCGCACGTTGCAGGATGTAACGGAGCGCCTTTATGTGCGCAGCCGCCGCGAGTTCATAGCCCCCCGAACAGTCTTCCCTGCGACTTGGGTACTTAATGCAACCGATGGGGCGACGCTGTACGCTTACCTTGTGGCAAGGCAAGACGACAGAAAGGGGTTTTCAATCGACATTGACGGCACAAGTGCCGATTTCGTGATTGCGTCGGAAGATATCGCACTTGACCGGGAGGCCGGGGGAACGTGGGTTATCGGCCCAGTTGAGTTAATGGAGGTTCTCTAATGGTCAAGTCTCTAGGCGCAGCAATCACCGAGGCGAAGAACGCGCCAGAAGGAACCGATGTGTTTATTCATATCCTAACGGTGACTCTAGACGATCCGATAGCGGGGGAAACGGTAATCCGCATGGCGCGAGCAACCGAAACCGTAACAATAGGCGCGTATGACTGGCTACCGTTTCCCTTTGTCGTTGGCGAAACGACGGAAGACCTTAGCGGCGAGTTGCGCGAAGTCACTGTCGGCATGTTGGACTTAACGGGCGAGGTTGCGGCCTTCCTTAAAAACAACGACGTAGACGGCGCACAGGTTGACCTTGGCCTAGCCTTCTACGATGGAGTCTCCCACGTTCTTGCTGTGACCGACACGTTTACCGTGATTGGATACAGCACCGCAGCCGAGCGAATCACTTTACAGCTAGGCGGGCGCAACTACATGGAAACGCCATTCCCAAGCCGCCCGCTTGATCGTTACCGCTGCGGCTTTGAGTACAAGGGCGCATTGTGCAAGTACGCTTCCAACAGCGACGGCACAACCCGGCAAAGCTGCGATTTTTCATTGAACGGCCCCAACGGTTGCGAGCAGCACGAAAACAGCCTTAACTTTGGCGGCTTCCCTTCACTTCCAATCAGGCAAGAGAATAGCTAATGAGCGTGGACGCAAAAGCGGCGGCAAACCTTGGGCGCAAATGGCTCCCCGGTGGGCGTGGCCCCGCTGGTGGCCTTGACTGCTTGGGGCTTGCTATCCAGGTATGCGACCCGCCGCCGCCAGATGTGCGGTCTATGGAGTTTGACGGCTCCACAATGGCCGACTGTTACGAAGTCATAGACGGGGAGCGATGCCCCGGCGACCTGCTTATCTATCACTCGATCAGAAAAGGTAAGCGCGTGGCGCACCTTTCGATTGTTGCAGACAATCCCGGCTGGTGCTGGACGACGACCGAGAAAACAGGCGTAGTCAAGCTGCGTACTTGCCAACTGCCACAAGCCAAAGCCTACCGCCGAAAATGCTAACGCTCCACCTTGTCGAAGATTACCTGAACCCCAACGCCAGCCGCGAAAATCGCCATGTGGAGTTGTTGCCGGGGCAGACCTGCGCGGACTTTGTTCCGAATGAGTGGGAGGTTGAAAGTTGCTGTGCCGTGGTGAACGGTGCGCGGGTGGAAATGGATTATCGTCTGATGGAAGACGACGACATCCTGATATACCTTGCGCCAGAGTGGGAGTACCTAGTTCAGATTGCAATCAGCTTTGTTGTTGCGTGGCTGCTTGCTCCAGACATTCCAAACAATAAACCAGACGGGCCGGGGCGCAGGACTTACGGCTTTACTGGCGTAGGCAACCGATGGGGCCAAAGCACAACGGTTCCCGTGCTGTTCGGATCAATGCAGGTTGGCGGACACGTTATCGGTTACTACAACGAAGCAACCGGGGCGTCTACTGGCCAGCATATTAACCTTATGTTGGCGCTGTCAGAAGGCCCGGTTCACGAAATCGCGGGGGAGACAATCAGCAATGGCCAGCCGCAAGACCCCAACGTCGGCGGGCTGTTCTTGGACTCCAACGACGCGCAGAAATACAGCGGCGTTACGTTTACTAACAGCATGGGCAGCGACAACGGCGACGCTTTCGCCGGGTTCCTTTCTTCGCATATTCAACGCAGCGTTGGCCAAGAAATCGGAATCCGCGATGCACGCCTAGCGGTTGCGTACACGGGCGGCGACGCTTCGGTAGTTGTTGACGATAACTCTATCTTTTTCGCAGGGGATACGGTCTTCATTGGCCACAACGGGCCAACGGCGGAAGGAAATAGCGAGGTTGTGGATACGGGCGGCGTTGACGCTGACGGGATAACCCTTCACCTTGTAACGCCAACCAGCGGCAGCAGCGCAAGCGTTGGTGCGCGAGTGGTTGCCTATTCGCCTGTCACAATCACGGGCGACGGCACGACGGGCAAAGCTCTAAAGTTCAACCTGCACTTTCCGCAGGGCTTGTACCGCATGAACAGCAACGGCCAAGCTGTGAACTATCACGCTATCGCGCATGTGCGCGTACGGACTCATTCAGGGCCGGGTGCTTGGACGGTTCTAGGCGATATCAACTTTACCAATAACCGCATTGGCGGCTACTGGGAAACCGTTGTGATGTCTCTTGTTGGTACGGTGTTTGAGGATACCGATATTGATATTGAGATTGAAAAAGTAACGGGTGGCGTTACAGGCTCAAGCCCGACGTATGCAGATCAGATGGACTTGCACAGCGTCGTTTTCCAGGATGAGGGACTATACAAGCACCCCGGCACGGCAACGGTTGCAATCCATGGCGTGCCAACGGCGCAGCTAAACGGAAGGTTTCCAACCCTTACCGCACAGGTTGAGGGCAAAACCTTTGATATCCCAGACGACGACTTGGGAAGCTCTTGGACGGCTGCAAGCGCGTTGGCCGGATCGGTCGAGTACCGAAACCCTGCTTGGATTGCCTTAGACATCTTGCGCAATACGCGCTATGGCTTGGGCGGATTCGTTGCAGATGAGGATATTGATATCGCCAGCTTCCGCGAGTGGGGGGAGTTCTGCGAGGAAGACACGCTTTCAGGCTTCGCGCAAACGCACCTAGTAGACGACTCCGGGATAGGCGCTTCTTCAATCCGCGTACCGATTGGTGCAGGCTCGGCCTTTGCGGTTGGTGACAAGATTGTGATTGGATACAACTTGGACACCGTGGAAACGGTGACACTAGATATTATTACGCCAGGAACGCCGGGGAACGGCGTCGGCGTTACGCCATTTGAAGAAGACTTCGACCTGCTGCAATTCACAGGCACTTCCTTAATCAATGGCCACGCTTACGGGGAGATTGCGGGCGCAACAGAAAAGCGTTGCTTGTGTGACTTCTACTTTGACGAAGACTCGACAGTCTCCGAAGCTCTGAGCGTTGTTGCAGGAGCAGGCCGCGCAATCATCGTAAAGACGGGCAACAAGTACCGCGCCGTGATTGATCGAGAGCGCGACCCGGTGCAACTCATCGACGAAGCCAACATTATTAAGGACAGCTTTAGCCGCACCGTTGTTGGAAAGGTTGACTTGCCAAATACGTTGGACGTTGTTTTCTTTAACCGGGAAACCAGCTATAACCGTGCGTCTGCCCGCGTGGTGGACGGCGAGGCGCTGGCCGCTGGTGAAGTGCAGAAGATCGAGCGCATTGAGGCCAAGGGCGTAACCCGCATTGGCCAAGCGTACCGGGATGCTGCATACATGCTGCGCAAGCGCCGCCGCGAAAACGAGCGTATACAGTTTGACGTTGGCCTAGACGGACTTGCAGCGGAAGCGGGCGACCGCGTAGACGTAGCGCATTATTCGATGAGCAACGGCAAAGGCTCCAAGGTCATTGACGCGCAGGTCTTCAACGGCAAGACCCAAATCAAACTTGACGATGATGTGGATTATTCGTTATTCCCTAACGATCAATGGCAAGTCAAAATCGCAATTGACACCGACGACACAATAGAAGCGGAATACATGCACGGCGGCGGGCCGCGTGGCGTATGGATTACGCTAGGCGACGACATTGGCTCTACGGTCTTAATCGGGATGCACTGCGCTTACGGCCCTGCTGGTCGCGTGGTCGAGCCTTACGTTATCCAGGAAATCGGGCGCACCGAGCAGCTAGAACGCCGCGTGCTTGCTGTTCGCTATGACGCGACAATCTACGAAGACATTGCGCCGGAACCATTGCCGGAAGATAACGGATGGGAAACAGAAACGCGCCCCGGTGGATCAGAAATCGGGGAGCAAGGTTGGGATGATTGGGCAGCTAACACGGGCGGCGCTGGCGGATACGGTGAGCCAGACAGCAACCTAGCCGCGCTTGTGCATACTGGCGACGCGCCAGACGGCACGAAATGGCAAAAGATTCTTCTTTCATGGAACGCCCCAACAGTAGACCCACCACTAGGAAGCGACGCTTTCTCAGAAACTTTCCGCACGGCTGGAACGTGGGATGCAGGAACGCGCACGCTTGCCGACGACAGCGCCCTAAGCGACAAAGCTACCGAGGGTGGCGGGCGTCGGTGGGGCGGCGACCTTATCCGGGGCTATGAAATCTTTGTGCGCGATCCGTTGGGCGATGGGTTGGCTACCGCTTGGCGTTGGGTTGCGACGACAGAAGAAACCGGGGTATTGATTGGTGAGCAGTTTGAGGAAGGCAGCACTTACGAATTCGCCGTAGTTCCTGTGACCGCTAAGGGCTTCAAGTTGCCCATTGCAGAATGTCCTCAGATAGACGTTTTGATTCCAACCGACACGGGCGGGCCGGGGTATATCCATATCGACGCAGAGCCAACAACCCTGGAAATGCAGGAAGGCACAAGCACCGACGTTACGGGGATGTCCCCCGCGCTTTCGCGTGCTGGTTGGCTTATCAAAGAAGCCGGAGCGCCGACGACTGCGCCGCCATCTAGCGGCATGGTTCATTACGACAGCACAACGGGAGACTTACGCGTAGCAGATGGCACGGCCAGCGTTGACGACTGGCGGCTCATGTTCATTGCCGATAAGGGAACCCGCGATTTTCGACTAGACGACGACGAGAAGCTAGTCTGGGGCGACGGGCCAACCAGCCGAATCGAAGTTAGTTACAGCAGCAGCACGGGGGCGGCTTTTACAACGCCGTCTGACTTCAAGATATCTTGCGCAGACTTCACGATAGAAGATCAGGCGTTGGCGTCTAAGCATTTAGTTTGCGACGAAACCAGCCGCGAGGTCTGGCTTTACGGCTCCGGCGTTAAAGTGGCAACCGCGCACGTTGGCGGCTTAACGATTGCGGGAGACATTGGAGTAACGGGAACCGTTGACGGGCGCGACGTTGCTACCGATGGAGCCAAGCTAGACACGATTGATACTGACGCGGAAGCCAACGACGTAGACTCAGTTAACGGGCAAACGGGCGCGGTAAGCCTAGACGCCGACGACATTGCAAACGGTTCTGGCAGCTTCTTTATGACGCTGGCACACAAGACGATGGCGGACAATATCGACAGCATTAGCAACGACCGCTTTGTCGGCAATGTGTCGGGCGTCGGCGGCGCACCTTCCGCAATGACGCAGGCCGAGGCGTTGACCCTGCTTGGACTCAACAACGCCATTCAGAATCGAGTCTTTGGCGTGCTGCAAACCAACGGCACAGGTAGCCCAACACTTGAGGCCAACAGCTACAACCTTGCGTCTGTATCCAGGACTTCTATCGGTAAATACACGTTCACCTTTAGCGGCGGCCTTGGCTTGACGGCCAACGCTTACACCGCCAGCGTCGGCCCGTGCATTTCAACAAGTGCGCAATTCTTTGTTGCAAAGATCCTAACGCGCACCGCTTCCGTTGTAACTTTTGAAGTTCGCAACGCTTCAACCTTAGCTCTAGCAGATGGCGGCGATTGGCCGCTGACGATCAAAGCCAACATCTAGACCAATGACCGAAAAATCTAACCTGTTCCAAGAAACTATCTTCAAGGTTGCGCCTTCCGTATGCTTCCTTTTGGCTGGTTATATCTGGACTTCGCAAGCCTTCCAAAACGCTAAAGAGCATGACGCCATCTTGGAGCGAATCGAAAACTTAGACAAGCGAGTACACCAGCACGATATTGAGTTAGCCGTGCTAGCCTCTAAGGATGTTGCAAAGGGCAAAACCCAATGAACTTATAAAGGTTGCAACCCTCATTGCTTCCCTTTTTTGTGTCGGCGCGGCAATCAACTTGGCGTCAACACAACAACCCCCGATACTCAACGCAAAGACCGTAATCATGCAAGCGCCCGATTTTACTAGCAACTGGAAAAGCGGCGGACTAGATCACCGCGTTTCAACTTACATTGCAGACGGCGAAACGAAAGCCGCCGCCGCGCAACGACACAAGGAAAAGGTTGACGCATTGTTGTCCGTCTACCCGAAAGACCCGGAGCCTGTCGAGTGAAACGCGCCGCGCTTCTGCTTGTGCTGTGTGGAAGCTGTGCATTCTTTGAAAGCGCAATGAAGCCAACCAGCGTCGGCCTTGGCGCTGGTCTTGGGGCCGTAGTTGGTGGCCCTGCTGGTGCTGGTGTTGGTGGCGCGGCAATCTCGGCGGCTTGGGATGTGGTGGACGCCGAAGAGCGCGAGGAAGAAACGCAAGAGAAACTAGACGTAATAACGAATGCGGCGCTGCGTGGCGAGTTGGCCCCCCTAGATACCGCCATTGAAGCGCAGAGCGCCAAGATTGAGCGTATTATCTTCTGGCTATTCGTCTCGCTAGTGCTGTATATTTTCAAGCAGCCCATTTGGGCCGCACTTACTCGACGGAGAATCAAGAAGCATGTTCAACCTAGCCATGATGAAAAGCCTACGGAAACACCGCAATAAGATTATCGGTCTAGCGGTTCTGGTCGTTATCGCCATTCTCAAGGCTTGCAGCTAGAGCAAGACCCGCGCCTAGAGAAGCAGCCGCGCAAGTGGAAGTGCGGCGCGTGCGGGGCCGTGCTGTCTGGTGAGCCGGATCAACACTTTCTAGACGGCGTGGCCTGCCCCAAGTGTGGCCACCGAGGGCTTTCCCCCATTATCCCCGGAGCAGATGCGCCTAACCTTCACGCTAGAGGGTGAACCAGTCCCAGACCAGCGGCCAAGGGGCCGCGTCATGGGGAAAATTTGCAAGCTCTACACGGCCCCAAGGCATCGTAAGCGTATGGCGGATATAGCCGCGCAGGTGGAAGATTGGCTAACACGCACAGAAACCGCTCTTCCCTGCGCGAAGCTGCCCTTTGCGCTTGTCGTTACGACGCACCCCGGCACACGCAAGGACGGCAAGCCCAGGACGCTTAGGGGCGACGAGGACAACTATGCCAAGTTGGTTGCAGATGCTTGCGAGGGAATCCTGTACGAAAATGATAAGCAAAGCAAGTTGACGACCGGGATTGAGGGAGAACCCGTCGCCGGAGTGGGGAAGCAGGTTGTTGATATCTTGTATTTTGACGAGGGAGAGGATTATCTGCCCGCACTCGCAGACGCAAAACTAGCCCTTCTGACAGCGTTGGAGCATCGGGATAGATGAACACGCGCCCAGAACGCCCGAAGCGCAACACACCGCGCCGCTGCAAGCCTCAGCCCAGATTGAGGGGAAGGCAACGGATGGAAGACAGGCTGGCCGTGGCATGGGAACCGCTGTCAGAGCTTGAACTGCGCAGCCTTAACAGCGTGCGGGATGGAGCCGGGAAGTACCAGATAGATCGGCAGGTGTTGGCAAAGCTCATGGGGGAGCGGGAAAGGCTTTCCTTTGTGGCAGAATCGGCGCGGCTGCTGGTGGAGTCCTGCGAAGGTGCAGGATTGGAGAGAACGCCAAGGGATAAGGTTACGCCTACAGATATTGAATTGGCCTTGGGCGCGACTCGACAGGCGATAACCAGTTACGACGGCGACAAGGTAGCGGCCCGCCGTCCATCAACTGAAAGCTAATCGAATTCGGAGGGTAGAACGGCAAGCACTTCGCTCTTCGGCTCTTGCTATTTCGCGGGCGCTCTTACTCTCTTCTTTTCTCTTCTCTTCTAGGGGCAAATTGCGTCCGTAAGTCTTTACTGCATAAAGGTCGGCTTGTGCATCTGCAAACAAACTCCAAGTGAAATACAAATTTTAAGCCTTAAAAATTGCAAATCACGCGGGAAATGCAGAAGTTAGGCGCTAAAAATTGCAAATCCCGTGGGGTTTACGTCACTTGCGCCGCGTGTTTTTCTGCAATCGCTTGTGCCGGGATAGGCATATTGTCCCGTCGTCCTTGCGGCTGAGTAGATCGAGCTTTACCAGACGATCCACCGCAGATTCAAGGCGCGGCGTGGAGCGTTTGTCGATTCCCAACTCTTCCGCCAGAATCTTGATATCCCAGACAAGGCCGTCTGTCCGTAGCTCCCCGTCGTCATTGATGCGTAGCTGTACCTGATGCCAAACCCATTGCTGGTACTGCGTGGCCCTGCGATAACGAGGGGATGAAAGGAGCAGATCGGGCCAAAGTTTAATCCAAAGCTGTTTCGCCATGTGGGGATTGTATGCAGACGCACGCGGTAGCGCAAGCAGGCGTAGACATTTGCGCACAGGTGGCAACTTGTGTTACGCTGTCCGCATGAAGCTACGAATTGACACCCTTGATTGGCAACGATCCTTTGCCGTGCGTCGCCTGACTTACCAGCAGCAGGGGCTTTGGTTAGTGCTGTGCGTAAGAATGAAGCATGAGCCGAAGTTGCCCTGGACGTTTGACGATATCCGCACGGAGGTACGCGCCGCGAAGACACGCTGCACGCAGCTAACCCGTGACCTGGAAGCACTGGTGCAACATGGAATGCTGCTGTTGGATGAGGCGGGCGTCTACTCGCTGCCGGAAGATGGGCCTTGGAGCTAGACGGTGCTGAAAAAGGAAACACCCTACGACGATCCGCCAACCTGTTTCTCACAATACGGACTGTGCGAATAGAAATGAAAAGATCAGTAGAGCTATTTAGCGGGACGGGTAGTTTCTCGCAGGTTGCGCTTGAGCGTGGTTATCAAGTGGCGACCTACGACAACTGCCCCAACGCGCTACCGCTTGGACAGCACCGCAGGCTAGACCTTCTGCATGAGGGCGTGCGCTTCCCGCAAGAACCAGGAGTTTTGTGGGCCAGCCCCCCTTGCCAATCCTTTAGCGTGGCCGCGATTGGGGGCAACTACCGCGCAGAGGGCGACGCCAGAATACCCAAGTCCGAATCAGCTTTCCTCGGCCTGCGGCTGTTGTTGCGTACCGTGGCGATTATCGCGCAGACGCAGCCGCGCCTATGGTTTATCGAGAACCCCAGAGGCATGATGCGGCGAAAGATGGATGCCGCTCTGAGCTTGTACGGCCTGCACGATTATGTGCGGCACACCATCGGCTATTGCAGCTACGGCGACACTCGACAAAAGCCGACCGACATCTGGACAAACTGCCACGCTTGGGCCTCAAGGCCGCTTTGTGCGCCAGGAAGTGACTGCCACGAAGCCGCGCCGAGGGGCAGTAAAACAGGAACCCAAGGAGTTAAGGGGGCCAGGGATCGATCCAGAATACCCGCCGAGCTTTTCCGTGAAATCTTCGACGCGATAGAAAAATAATCCAAAAAGACTACACACAAGACTACACAAAGACGATATGATGGGGACATGAACAACACCTTGAACATCTACGCACCCGTCTCCAACTACTCCCTCGGCGCAGTCAAGATCTGCAAGTGGGCATCCGAAGAGACGACATGCTTCACCGCTAACATCATGCTCGACGGCAAGAAGGTCGGCGACGTTTCCAACGACGGCCACGGCGGTTGCGACCTGCCACGATTCAACACCCCCGCCGAGCGCGAAGCATACAAAGCCGCCGCCGATGCACTCCCTGATTATGAGTTCATGGGCAAGACGCTTTCGCACGGCGTAGATGGCCTGACCGCTATCCTGATGGCCGAAGCCGAAGCGGCTAAACACGCTAAAAAGTGGTTCACCTACATCGAGGAAGGTGCGGACATCACGGACGGCTTCCGCTATCTAACGATGGGTCGCAAGAAGTGTCCTAAGACCGACCCTGGAATCGTAGGATGGCTCGTCAATAACCCGGGCGCGGTAGTTATCGACCCTCCTGCATGGCTTGAGCAAGCCATCGCCGACGCTAAGGAGGTGAGCAAATGAACAACAACAACAACCGCCTACCTTTCCCCGTCGTGATTGCTGCCGCGAGATTTCGCAAAGGCCAGATTACTTGGGAAACCTACAAGGCTATCTGCAACAAGCACGGCGTAAATGTCGTGCGATGCGTGATCGGGGGCAGCAAATGAAATACCAAGTAACCCCGATTCGCGCCGCTGGCCTGCTTGCACGCTGGACTAAAGCCGCCAGCGGAGCGCCCTACATCGAAGCCCGCACGCACGACGCGGGCCTGTGGAAACCGATAGACGTAGACGTATGGACACGCGCTAAGGAGATCGGCTTGTTGGAAGCGTACAAGGAGACATACCCCCGCCACGCTGCCGACTTCCACGCATTGGCCGATATCTTCCCAATGAGGACTAACAAATGAACAAGAACCAATACACCAACGCGGAAAGCTGCATACACGGCCACCGCTTTACGCCGGAGAACACCTACCAAGGGTTGAACGGCAACCGCCCGCGCCGCGAGTGCAAAGCGTGTAAGCGCGAAGCCAACGCACGGGCATACCAGCTTCGCAAGAAGTACGCGACCAGGAGGTCAGCATGAACCGCCCCAACTTTGACGACCTGCCGACCGACTGCTCCGGCGAAGCTCTGCTTGCAAAAGCAGGGGAACTAGACGCCGCCGACAAGCACCCCAAGGGCTGCGCGTGCCAAGCGTGCTTGTGGCCAGAGCTAGAGCCAAGCGTCGGCCCGATGATGATGCCGGACGCAGATCAAAGCGAGTTGGACAAGCTACGCGCCGAGAACGAGCGGCTACGCCGCCCCCGATTCTTTGCCCGTGCGGTAGAGCTTCGCTGTAGAAACTGCGACCAAACGCACCGCCACCACATTAAAGACCAGGATGGCGCTTGGCCACTCTGCCAGGAGGCCGACAAATGCTAGACGCAATCCTCTATTTCCTATGGGCTGTCCTGTTCGCAGGCGTCATAACTTCCGCATTCACCGATACCAAGAACCCGAAATGAAACGCGAACAACTAACCCTAGACCTTGCCGAAGGTGAGCGCCGACGCGACGCCGGAATAGAAGCCACCGCCAAAGCTAACTCTTGCTGGCAGGATCGAGCAAGAACCGCGCTTCTTAGCCTAGAGCATGGCGCGATGTTCAGCAGCGACGACTTACACGCCATGATGGGCGACGACGCGCCGCGCCACCACAATAGTTACGGCGCAGCAATCAGGCTATTCGCAAAGGACGGACACGCGGAAGCAATCACTTTTGAGAAGTCCAAGCGGCCAGAAGCGCGGGCGCGGGTTGTCCGCGTCTACATGAGGAACGCCGGATAATGTGGGAAACACTCCACACGATAACGCTACGCCTGTTAGAGTTGGCGGCATTCCTTGGCGCACTTGGCCTAGCCGTCTGCGCCTTCTACTTTGCCATAGTCGTTACGGCTGCGGCGGTAATCTCATTCAGAACAAAGAACAAATGAACCCCACACAACAACAAGAACCAACCGCCGACGTAACCGTAGGCCGACAGCACTACATTGGAGCCTCAGAAGCCCACAACGTCATTGCCCTGGAGCCTTACGGCTGCCCGCTTTCCCTGATGCTCGACAAGTGCGGCATTGGCAACGATCCAGGAACGCCGGATATTAATCCGAAGATGGCAGAGCGCGGACACTTGCTAGAGCCTGTGGCCGATGCACTGTTTACGCAAGACACGGGCGCGGCGACGTACATTCTAGACGAGTACCAGAGCGACTTACGGGAAACGCACCCTTGGCTAGTTGCTCACGCTGATTACGGGCTGTGCAAGCCTACGGATAACGTGCGTTGGGCCAAGCTGTGCCAGAAGCTAGAGGACGGCCCCAACGCTCCTAGCTCCGCACCTACGGAAGATGGCCTAGTGCAGATCAAGACTATGGGGGAGTGGGCATACAATCGTATGCTCAAGGATGGCATTCCGCCTTATCAGCTTATGCAAGTGCAGCATGAGTACCTAGCCCTGCGCAAGACTTGGGGCGTGCTGTGGATCGTCGCGCCGGAATCCTTCCGCCGTAAGGGTTTCCTGATTGGCATAGACCCGCAGCTAGTGGAGCAGTATCTACGCGCCGGGGATTCTCTTTGGGCGAAGATTGAGAGGGCGCAGGCGTCGCTAACGCCCGCAGACTCCCCCGACCGCTGGACAGAATTCGGAATCAACCGATTGCCCGCCAAGTCCAAGCAATGCCAGAAGTGCAAGCGCCGGAAGGCGTGCCAAGGGGAAGCCCTAATGCAAGTGCTGGACTTACCCGACGCTGGCCGAGTGGTGCGCATGGACGAGGACGCACGCTGGCAGCGACACGCGCCGGAATATATGCGCCTGCGTGAGTTGGCCAAGGACGTAGCCGACGCAATGCGCGTAGAGCGCACGGAGCTAGAAGCCCTACTAGGCGATGCGACTTGCGCCGAGGGTGCAGGCGTGAGGATCAACTTCAAGCCGCAGGCTGGCCGCATGAGCGTAGACGGTAAAGGAATCGTTGCCGCTATTAACGAGCTTGCCGACGCCGTAGAAACTGGCGACACGGCAACCTACACGGACGGCAAACTAGCCGAAGTGCTGCGCGTGATCGCAGCCAAAAAGAAGCAGGCGAAAGCAACCCGCCCTTTCCGTCCATTCTCTTGCTAGAAACTACACAAGAAGATACACTAAGAAACATGAACGACAAGAAACAAGAACAACAGCCCGTCCTTCCTGCGGAAACGCAGACGGAGGCAACCCCCGAAGTAGTGCCAGCCGAGGCAGCACAAGCCGCGCTAGAAGGTGGCGACTTCCGACAGACACTAGCGACGCTGGAAGACCGAAACGCTAACCCGCTGCTGGTCTTTCTCGATCCGAGCATTAAGAACCCGCTTTGGCAAGTGGCGCTTATGCTTTCGGATTCGCAGCTAGTCCCGCAACACTTCCAGCGCAAGCCCGCAGACTGCTTCCTGATTCTGCAAGCTGCGGGGCGGCTTCATGTAGACCCGCTGCTGATGTTGCAGAAGACCTTTATGGTTAAGGGGAAACCGGGCTTTGAAAGTACCTTCCTAATCTCGCTGGTAAATCAGCGCGGCGGCTTTGCTCATCCTTTGCGCTTCCGCTTTGAGGGGGAGCCGGGGACAGATGAGCGTGCCTGCGTTGCTTGGGCAACGTGGCCCGATGGAAGCATTGCCGAGGCCCGCGTGAGTATGGAAATGGCGCGGATTGAGGATTGGACAAAGAACCCGAAATATCGGTCTATGCCCGATCAAATGCTTGCCTATCGCGCAGGCGCATTCTTTAGCCGATTGCATTGCCCAGACGTAACGATGGGCTTTCATTCTGTGGACGAGCTACGCGATGTAGAAGCCGCAGAAACGCCCGCCAACCAGAGCGCCAGCGACAAGCTGCGCGGCGCACTCGACAAAACCGAAAAAGGAGAAACCCAAGAATGAAAAAGAAAAAGCTACCAATGGCGCAGCTAGTAATCCTGCACGCGATTAACGACATTGCGGTAGAAGACCTAGAAGCCCCGACCATTCCAGAGCTTGCAGTCTTCTGCAACTTCGGCACGACCTGGACGCACCTTGCCCTAAACTCGCTAGAGCAAGCCGGGTATATCACGCGGTCGAAGCAATGGCGTTCCCTGCGCGTTACGCGGAAAGGCAAGCTGTATCTGCGCAAACACCCATCGACAAAGACACCATAAGACACTACACCAGGAAACATGAACAAAAACACACTAATGATTCCCCCGCGCAACCCTTTGGACTTCCGCCCGATCATTGGCCGGAAGTACCAAGCGGCAGCGGCGCAGATGTCGCCCGACGAGCTACGCACGTTTGACGATTGGCAGCTAGAGCAGGGCAAGCGCAGGGACTTGGCCGCGATCCGCGCAAAGGAAATAGAGCTAATGCTAGAAGCGTTAAGCGCAGCGGAGCCGCACAGCAAGGCGCTAGTGGCATTGCACGGGCTTTACGGCTGGAACC
>Ga0098052_1000933_pt1 | contig 18396 bp, 24 predicted proteins | sample 15_taG_FD_81591 | JGI IMG/M metagenome (GOLD analysis project Ga0098052, IMG submission 81591) | Marine viral communities from the Subarctic Pacific Ocean - 15_ETSP_OMZ_AT15312 metaG | ecosystem: Environmental > Aquatic > Marine > Oceanic | place: Pacific Ocean | collected 2015-01-18
AAGCCTTAAACGATAAGGAGCTTTTCAAGGCCCTTATTGAAAAAGGAATGAGCGCCAAAGACAAGTACAGGATTTCTCGCAATTATATAGCCGCGTTGGGTGCAGCCGGGATCACGGCGGCAGATCCTGACCCTGACGTGTACCGAGTCGAGGACCAAGAAGCACGAAAAGAACTGTACCGAAGCTTTAGCCCTGGCAGATCCTCGCGTCCGCGTGATCCGTATCTCTCTACCTTCACGCACCCAGGAACGATAGGTCCAGCCGAAGGGGACAAGCCGTTCCCAGGATTACTGGCTCCGGCACCACAACCGAACGTGGCCCCCGCCCCTGTGACCCTGCCGCCCGTTTCTGCTTCCGTTTCCGCTCCCGCTGCCGCGCCCGTTGCAAACGCAGAGCAACGGCAACGCTTTAGGGCTCAATATCCATGGGATATTACTTCTAGATTTCCACCGCCCCCGCAGCCAGCGGCCCAACAACCAGTGGCACCCCCAAGGTTCCAGGGGGGCTTCGCCGCTGGCGGTCCAGTAAAGAGAAAACGTCCCGGCATCTTGGGTCTTGCGTAGAAACACGTATGGGACTATATTGGCTGCTTCCCACAGGAGGTATCCCATGGAAGTCATACTAATCAACCTTGCCATTATGACCCTTGTGCCCATAGTGTTTATTGGCATCGTGGCCTTGATAGCATTGCTATGACGTACAACTTATCCCCCCACTTCACCCTGGCGGAACTGACAAAAAGTTCTACCGCCCTTCGGCTGGGCATTCCCAATGAGCCCGAGCCGCGCCACATCCCAGCGTTGGAGTGGCTTTGCGAAACGATATTGGAGCCCGTCCGGGAGAACTTCGGCGTGGCCTTTTCCCCTAGCTCCGGCTTCAGGAGCCCGCAATTGTGTGAGGCTATCGGTTCAAACGGCAAAACAAGTCAGCACACCAAAGGTGAGGCGGCTGACTTTGAGCTTCCAGGAGTAGACAATCACCTCGTCGCGTCCTGGATCAGGGACAACCTGGATTTTGACCAGCTTATTCTTGAGGGCTACACCGACGACGACAAGAACAGCGGCTGGATACATTGCTCAACGACGGGCGAGGGCAACCGCAAAGAGGTCCTGCGCTACCACCGCGACACGGGCTATCTTCATGGGTTGGGCTAACTGAACCACTTCCGGGCTTTTTCGCCAAGAACGTCGCTGGCAATGTTGCTTTTAGCTTGCAGGGCGTCCAAAATCTTTTCGTCTATGGTCCCTTCCGCCACGATGTCGATGTACGTCACCGATTTTTCCTGACCAATTCGGTGTGCCCTGTCCTCTGATTGCAGGCGTATCTCTAGGTCGTAGCTGTTGGCGTAGTAGATGACGGTGTTTGCAGCGGTCAGGGTCAGGCCGTAGCCGCCCGTCCGAGGCGTCCCCACAAAAAACCGAAGAGGCGACGTTTGATCTTGGAAAAGATCAACTATATTCTGTCGCTCATCTTGTGGAGTTTCGCCGTAAAAGGATGCCGCCGCTTCGGGCCCGAAGCGACGGCGCAAAGCATCAGTGATCTCTTGGACGTTGTGGACCCACGCAGCCCAGATGATCACCTTGCCTTGAACTTCTTCAACCGTGTCCAGAAGTTCTGGGAGACGGTTGCTTGGGAGGGCCTTGATTCCGTCTTCATCCGAAGGCAAAAACCCACACACAATTTGTTGTAGCCTCATTATCTGAGTCAGAATTGATGTCGTTGTAGCCAGTTCCCCGGCATCTATTTGAGCCAGCGCGAACTTCTTCATTTCCTTATAGACGCGCTTTTGCTCGTCAGTTAGCGGGACGCTGCGAGTGACATAAACTTTGTCAGGAAGGTCCAAGCACTCTTCCTTCAGGATCCGGTGCGAAAAGCCGCCCAGCTTCTCCCCCAGTTCGTCCAAGCGCCGGTAGCCCGTGATTTCCTGAAAGGAGTGCCGTCCCAAAGTGCGCCTCTGGATCACGGCGTATCGGGCCTGGAACCCGTAATAACTTTTGTGCCCCAACGCCTCACGGTCCAGGAATTCGCATTGGCTGAACAGGTCCATTGGGGACTTTGTGATGGGAGAGCCGGTCAGGATGCGCCGGTACTTCGCAAGCCTGCCGCACTTTACGATGTTCGAAGTCCGAGCCGCTTTCCGGTTCTTGATGGTCGTGCTCTCGTCCACGATCACCAGATTGTCCGGATGGTTTTCCAGATACAGGAACGCTGCCGTGGCCCCCTTCTTCGTGGACAGGGCCTCAACGTTCATAACCAGAATACGCAGGCGCGGGTCCGTGCGCCGCACCAATTCCATCATCTGCTCTCGAAAGCCCTTGGTGAAGTTGGCCTGCCACCGCACCAGCAAGGTGTCGATACGGTCCGGTAGGTGCATTGGAATTTCCCGAAAGACCCAGTTGTCATAGACGCCCTTGGGTGCAATTATGAGGACGGCGTTTATTTTGCCGTCTTCGAACAAAGCCGCCGCGTTGTCCAGAGCGACCTTGGTCTTACCGGTCCCCATTTCCAGGAACCACGCATGATAGGGTTGTTGCCAGGATTCTTCGAACACCAAACGCTGATGGTCGTAGGGCGCAGTGTGAAATTCATACATGAAAGAAAATTCCTCTTGACAATGCGATTGTATACGATAATATCGCACGATTGTAAAGGGCCAAAATCCCTTGGACCACGGATCACGGAGGAACAACATGAATCCGGACGAATTGAACTTCGACATGCTAACTGAAATGGAATCCGACGCTACGTCCGATCCCAGTAAGTTGGACACCCTGAACTCCCAGAACTTGAGGTCAATGGCAGAGGTGGCACGAGAAATTCGTGACAAGGAAGCCGAGATCGACAATCTGGAAAAGACCCTCAAAGCCAGAAAGGAAGCCCTTCGGAAACAGTCCGAGGAGGAACTCCCTTCTATGATGGCCGAGATTGGCGTCAACTCATTTGAACTGGACGACGGCTCACGGGTCACGGTCAAGGACCTTTACGGCGGGCACATTTCTCTCGCCAACCGTGATGCAGCCTACTTGTGGCTGCGCGACAACGGGTTCGATGACATCATCAAGAACACCCTGTCCATTGTTTTTGGTCGCGGGGAAGACGAAAAGGCCGACCACTTTATGAAGATCCTAGAGGGGCACGGCCTGTTGCCGGAACAGAAGACGGGCGTTCATCCCAGCACCTTGAAAGGATGGATTAAAGAGCGGATGGAAGCCGGGGACGAATTCCCCATGGATCTGTTCGGCGCATACATTGGCCAGCGGGCCATCATCAAAAGGAGCAGCTAGTCATGGCCGCGACAAAGAAGTCTGTGAAGAAGAACGGTAACGGTAACGCCGTCGCTGTTTTAGACGAGTCAATGTTTGAGGCCGACGCGGGCCTTGGGCTGGAAAACGTGACCTCCGAGGATCTGGCGCTGCCGTTCCTCAAGGTATTGAGCCGACAGGACCCCGTTTTGGACGATCTGGATGCCAAAGCTGGTGACCTCTACAACACTGTCACCAGTCAAGTTTATTCCGGAAAAGAGGGTGTGCTCGTAATTCCCTGCGCGTTCCAAAAGCGGTTCATCCAGTGGGCCCCTCGCGGCGGCGGCTCCGGTGCTCCACTGGGCATTTTTGGTCCCAGTGAAACGCGCCCGTCCACGGAACGTTCAGATGAAGACAACAAGGACTACGTGGTAGGCGGTACGGGCGATTACATCGAACAAACCGCGCAGCACTACGTGCTTCTTCTGTCGAAGGAAGGTACCGAGCGGGCTCTTGTGGCAATGAAATCCACGCAGCTAAAGAAAAGCCGCAAGTGGATGTCGATGATCCTGTCCCGCCAAATGCAGGGTAAAAACGGAACGCCCTTCACGCCGCCAATGTTCTCGCACGTCTACCGCTTGACCACAGTTTCCCAGGAAAACTCCAAGGGTAGCTGGCACGGCTGGGAAGTGGCGCTGGAAGGAAAGGTGCAAGACATAAATATTTACCACGCTGCCAAAGTGTTTGGTGAAAGTGTCGATAGCGGACAGGTGCAAGTGAAGCATCAGCAGGACGCACCAACAAATGCTGGGTTGGATGATAGCATCCCGTTTTAATTGGAGTGGCGGGGCTCGTCCCCGCCACCCCTTCTGGGGGGGATGCCTATGTCCAACAGTAAAAAACTTGCGGCCATCTTCGATGGTCTGGAAGACGCCTACGGCACCTACGTCATCGAGAAAAAACAAGCCAACGGCAAGAACGTTGGTGCCGCCAAGGTTTACCACGAACCACGGACCACGGGCCACTGGGACCGGCACATAGCCGGTCAGGGGGAAGCGTTAGGGATCATACCCATTAACCGGGACAATTCCTGCAAGTGGGGTGCAATTGACATTGACGTCTACCCCACCGACCACAAAATAATCATTGAGAAGATCAAGCGACGTAAACTTCCTTTGGTTTGCTGCCGCTCAAAATCTGGTGGCGCACATCTTTATTTATTTTCATCCGAGTGGATGGCCGCTCAAGACATGCGGGAGACGTTGGGCCAAATAGCCTCTGTGCTTGGCTACGGTGGAACCGAAATTTTCCCGAAGCAGATCCGGCTCCGCGCTGGCGATACGGGAAACTATTTGTCCGTCCCCTACTTCGACGCTGAAGAGGGCCTCCGGTACGCTTTCCATGAAGACGGTACAGCCGCGACCATTGAGGAGTTTTTCAAACTACACAAGACGCATGTACAAACGCCTGAACAGATCCTCGCTCTGTCCCTGGAAGAAGAAACTTCCGACCTGACAGAAGGGCCACCGTGTCTTCAGTTTTTATGCAATCAAGGGTTCCCTGAAGGCACTCGCAACAACGGGCTGTTTAACCTTGGCGTTTACCTCCGGAAGGCTTTCCCCGACGACTGGGAAGCAAAGATCCTGGCGTACAACATGCAGTACATGGACCCGCCGTTGCCCCTCAACGAGGTGAACATTGTTGCCAAGCAACTGGCCAGAAAAGATTACACCTACAAATGCAAAGACGTTCCAATTATGGCCCATTGCAACATGGACCTGTGCCGCACAAGAAAATTCGGCGTCGGGGGCGGGAGCGGGCCGTCCGCCAGTGTAGCAAATTTAAGGAAGTATAATTCCGATCCGCCCGTCTGGTTTTTGGATGTCAACGGATTGCCGGTGGAACTGAACACGGACTCCTTGACGAACCAAATGGCGTTTCAAAAAGCCTGCGTGGAGCAGATAAACTTTTTCCCGCCCACCGCTTCACGGCCCATCTGGGAAGGGCGAACGAACGCTCTCCTGACTGAAATGCTGACGATGGAGGGGAGCATCATAGAGGTGTCCAAGGACTCTTCCGTCAAGGGGCAGTTCTACGATTTTCTTGAGGAGTTCTGCACGTCTATACAGACAGCAAACGACATGGAGGAAATCCTTCTTCGCCGCCCCTGGACAAATGAAGCGGAAAAGCGGACCCTCTTCCGGCTGAAGGATTTCTCCGGCCATCTAAGAAAGAACCGATTTTTTGAGTACAAGGCGAATGTCATCAGCCAGCGACTACGAGATATCGGCGGCGAGCCGCTGCAAATCAGGATAAAAAACAAGCCCACCAGAGTGTGGTCAATCCCCGCGTTCGACGTGGTCGAAGTTGAGGTCAACACCCCAAACTTTGGCGACCAAAATTCCCCGCCGTTCTAGTGTTAAGGGCTGACGGGTTCGATAACGCCCTTTTGGGGGTCACCGCACTACCCGATGGCACCGAGGTGTTGGTCTACGACAAGAGGCGCTGCATACAGATCTTGATGTTCACTCTTGGGTTCGACTACAACGCCGCCCTTGGGTTTTTTGAGTTCAACATTAGAGCGGTGGATCTGGGCAACGAAGCTCCACTGTACGTGGAGCCCTATTTTGAGGACGAATTCAGTGAGGTTACGGAGGACGACTGATGCTTAGAGTTTTCGGCCCGCCAGGAACGGGCAAAACCACCACTCTTTTGAACATGGTGGACGAGGAACTTGGAAAAGGGACGCCGCCGGAGAAGATTGCGTTCTTGGCTTTCACCAGAAAAGCAACTTACGAGGCTCGTGACCGCGCCGCTTTAAGGTTCAATCTGGACGCAAAAAAGCAGTTGCCATATTTCCGGACCATCCATTCCTTGTGCCTCTTGATACTGGGCCTTCGAAGCGAACAGATCCTCAAGGCAGAGAACTTGAAGGAGTTCGCTAACCGCGTGGGCATAGACGTTTCCGGGAACACCTTTGAAGATGAAGAAGAGACCGTAAAACCGGACCATCCCGTCCTGCAACTTCACCACCTGTCCCGAACAAAAAAAGTACCCCTGCGCGAAGAGTACAATCGGAACCACACACTCATGCACAGTTGGGAGGAGGTCGATTACCTGACCCGCTCCTACCAAGAATACAAAGAGAGCAACGGCCTTTACGACTTCACGGACATGCTGGAACAGTTCCTGGTCTACGCTCCGACAGCCTGCCCGGAATTTGAGGTCTGCTTCCTGGATGAAGCGCAGGATCTGACCCCCTTGCAGTGGGACATTGCTCACCTTCTGGATAGCAAGTCCCGGCGCATGTACTGCGCGGGCGACGACGATCAGGCGATCTACAAATGGGCTGGAGCCGACGTGGATCATTTCATCAACCTCCCAGGCGGCAGCGAGACGCTGGAGCAGTCATACCGAATACCCTCCTCCGTTCACACGGTAGCCATGGGCATCGCCAATCGTATCCACAAGCGTTACCCCAAGGTCTACCGGCCACGAGAAGAGGTTGGCCTCGTCCGACGCATTGGCAACATCAACGACGTCGATCTGTCGGAAGGCTCCTGGCTCATTCTCGCGCAGGCGAGGTATATGCTCTACGGAGCGCACACCGAACTGAAGTCGGCAGGCTTTTTGTTCAACAAGCAGGGCGTCCGGTCCATCAGCCCTAAACTGTCCACCGCCGTCAACGCCTGGGAGCAGCTTCGAAACGGCAAGAGCATTGCCCTTGACGCGGCCAAAACAATGTACGGCTTCATGTCAGCGGGCTCCCACGTCGAGCGGGGCTTCAAGAAAATCCAAGCCGACGAGGAGACCTTGTTCACGCTCCCGTCGCTCCAACAAAACCACGGCCTGCTTGTCGGGGAAGACCTCGTCTGGCACGACGCTCTGGACAAAATTCCAGACGCGGAACGAGCCTACATGGTCGCCCTCCTGCGGCGTGGCGAGAAATTTAACGCCGAGCCCCGAATTACATGCTCCACGATCCACGGCGCAAAAGGCGGCGAGGCCGACAACGTCGTCCTGATGACGGACCTCACGGCGGCTGCGGACAACGAAAGGCAGATCGAACCCGACAACCTCAACCGCGTCTTCTATGTCGGCGTAACGCGAACCCGACAGAAACTCTACATCGTTGAACCGGAAAATGCGTACCGGAGTTTCGAAATATGAAACGCGGCAAAGTTCTGCAAAAGGCGTTCAGCCTAGTCCACGGCCCACGGGCCGAGAAGTACGGACCACCCCTCACGAACCATCAGCGCATTGCCGCTGGGTTTTCCGTGATCTTCAATCAAGAAGTTACGCCGTCACAGGTTGTTAAAGCACTGATTTGGCTTAAAATAGCCCGATTGGTCAACGCCAACGACGATGACAGTTGGGTTGACATCGCAGGGTACGCCGCAATTGGTAGTGAAATAGCAGATGACGAATAAATTACAGATGGCAATGTTCCCACCAGTTTCCGAGTGGCTCCCCCCCGACTCTTTCCCCGACATCACAGATGCACAAGAGATTGCCATTGATGTCGAGACCCGCGATCCAGACCTCAAGACCCACGGCCCCGGCTGGGCTAGGAACGTTGGCGAGGTTGTCGGCGTTGCCATTGCAGTTGACGGATGGAAGACGTACATCCCCCTGCGCCACCTGGGCGGCGGCAACCTAGACGAACGTGTCGTCAGCAAGTGGCTCAAGCGTGTCTTTGAATGTCCCGCCGACAAGATCATGCACAACGCCCAGTACGATGCGGGCTGGATCCGCCGCATGGGCTTTAAAATTAACGGGCGCATTATCGACACGTTGATCACCGCCGGACTGCTAGACGAAAACAGGTTCAGCTACTCGCTCAATGCGCTCTCCTACGACTACCTGGGTAAAGTAAAGTCCGAAAAGACCCTCACAGAAGCCGCAAGGGAATTTGGAGTGGACCCCAAGGCCGAGCTTTGGAAGCTGCCCGCGCATTTTGTCGGCCCATACGCCGAAACCGACGCCGAGCTTGCCCTCGAACTTTGGCGTAACTTCGTGCCAAAGTTAAACACCGAGGACCTATGGGACGTACATAAGCTGGAAACAGACCTCATACCGTGTTTGATAGACATGACCTGGAACGGCGTAAGAGTAGACATAGACCGCGCCGAACGGACCAAGCAAGAATTGATGACGCGCGAGAAGGCGTTGCTGCGAAAGATCAAAAAGGTCAGCGGACACAACGTCGAAATCTGGGCTGCGGCGTCCATCGCCAAGGCGTTCGACGCCATGAGCGTGTCGTACCCCAAGACCGAAAAAGGCAACCCGTCCTTCACAAAAACCTTTTTGTCTGAGCACCCCTCCGAAATTGCCAGCCTCGTGGTCGAGGCGAGAGAAATAAACAAAACCCACTCCACGTTCATCGACACGATCCTGCGTCACGTCGCTGGCGATGGCCGCATCCACGCACACATTAACCAGCTTCGATCTGACGATGGCGGCACCGTGTCTGGCCGCACGTCGATGTCCAACCCGAACCTACAGCAAGTGCCTGCACGTCACGCGCAGCTTGGCCCCATGATCCGGTCCCTGTTCCTGCCGGAGGAGGAAAAGCAGTGGGCGGCGGTAGACTTCTCCCAACAAGAGCCACGCATCCTTGTGCATTACGCAGCCGCATACGGCGAATGGAAAAACGAGGAGGGCGGACTTCCCGGCGTTCAGGAATTCGTAGAAAGTTATCGCAACGATCCGGACATGGACTTCCATACCATGGTCGCGGAGATGGCCGACATCTCCCGCAAGCAAGCGAAGACCATAAACCTAGCCATGATGTACGGAATGGGGGTCAACAAATTAAGCCAGCAACTCGATATCTCCCTGGACGAGGCCAAAGATCTGACGAAGCAGTATCACGCCCGCGTTCCGTTCGTGAAAATGCTCTCGCAAGGCGTCTCCCGCCGCCTGGAAGATCGAAAATCCTCCGGGAGCATCCGTAGCCTGAAAGGCCGCAAGTGCCGCTTCGACAAATGGGAGCCCGACACGTTCGAAATGCATAAGGCCATGAGTTGGGAGGAAGCAGTCGCGGCTCACGGCCCAACGACCAGACTGAAGCGGGCCATGACCTACAAGGCATTAAACCGTTTGATCCAGGCAAGCGCCGCCGACATGTGTAAACAAGCCATGGTCGATCTTCACCGGCAGGGCGTCACGCCAATGATCATGGTACACGATGAATTGGATTGCTCCGTATCCTCCCTGGAAGAGGCCCAGGAAATAGCCCAAGTGATGGTCGATGCCGTTCCGTTGGCGGTCCCTTCGAAATGCGATATCGACATGGGGCCGTCCTGGGGCGAAGCAGTGCCAACCGAAACCTAGTCGCCGCTATCCAAACCCTCAATGATCTCGTTTGTGGTCAAGACAGCTTGTGGAACAGCCTTCGGAATAGCTTTCGGCATCTGGTCCACGCTAGGGTCTTTGCGTATGAACCCGTGAGAGGTCGCGGCCAACGAGCCGTCGAGCACGCCAGCGGCCACGCCCGCAAGGTAGAGCGCCATCTTGTCGTTGTCTCCCTTGCAAGCAGCCTCCGCATCAGACATCAAAAATTCAATCAGATCGTCTCTCATATTTTTCAAAAACCTCTCTCAACGTTCGCTCTTGATTTTCGACGGTAAACTCTTCCGGGGGAACGCGCCAATGCATTTTTGTGCATTTCTCGACAGGCACAAACTTGCACAGACGTTTGTCTAGCGCAACCAGCACGACGATATCGCAATCATCTTTCGTGAGTTTGCGTCGGGCCCCGGCAGCGGCGCGATACACCAGAAATTCGTATCGGGGCCGCGCCCGATTTGTGGCCTTACGTGGCTTGAGGGTTGATTTCACTTGAACTCGGACAACGTGCGGCCCGGAAAAGGCAACAAGATCAATGCGGCTAACACCCGCAAAAACCACCTCCCAGCGGTCGGACTGCCGGGACTGCATGACCGACGCGGCCAGGAACTCCGCAGCCTTTCCGGTGTTCATCCCGGAGATCTGATTTGCTCCGAATTGTCTTGGTTTTCAACACAAAATCGCATATATTCCTCCCAGGAGGTGCCAAAAATGGACACTCGCAAATGGAAAAGTATTCTCGTGCCCCGAGAGGTGTATGAGGAGATTGTGAAAATATCGAATGCGGAAGACCGAACGATCAGCGGTCAGTTGCGGGTGATATTTTCGCAGTGGTACATGACGTTGTACAATGGAAGAGCCGCCGAGGACGGTTAAGGCGGCGATTTCCCCCACACCTTCACCAAACCATCTAACAAGCGGCGCTGCTCTTGCAGATTTTTCTGCATGTGCAGGGTGCGCTCGTCAATGCGCTCTTGTCTAGCTGAAAGCTCCCCCATGCTGATGACCGCGTCCTCAATTTTATGGATGCGCCGGTCCTGGTCTTCGTTTTGTTGGATCAATTGGCCCCAGGCGATGGCCGCGCCGAGCGCCACTATTGCCGCCGGGATAAGGGCCAGCCATTTAGTCATCTTTTTTCTCGGACTTCGGCTTCCTGTCTTTCGGCGCTAGGTACTCGTCACCGACGATGAAGCCGTGGAAGTTTTCTTTGAGAAACTTGTAGACCGTTTCAGTTGGAATACTCCAGCCCATGTGCGTCACGGCCTGGAAGCCTGTGGCACTCACCCTCGACGGGACGCCGATCATCTCAAAGCGACGGCGCTCCTTGCTCCGAGCGAACAGTGCGCCACCGGAGTTGCCGAAGATGATTGGGCTCGTAGCTAGCTGGTACCTGTAGCCGTTGATAATTTGCTCACTGAAGGCCATCTCGCCCGACGTCATAAAAGGCGGATACCCCAGACCAGCGCCCACGGCCCAGACCCGCTGCCCCAATTTTGGCACCTCGTCTTCCGGCAAAATAAAGGCCACCGGCTCGACGCCGCGTTCGAAGTCCCGGAGGTGGAGAAGAGCTAGGTCGCGCTGCTCGTCATGCGCCACGATGTCGGCCAACTTGCCTCTGGTTCCGACGCTACGGGCGCAACGTATGTAGTCGAACCAAAAAGCAGTCACCGGAGACCGCGTCTCACGCTTCACTTTCTTGGATTTCTGCGGGGACCAGATCTCGCGGATGCGGATGGATCCAGCGATGACGTGGTAGTTGGTAAGTATGTACGTTTCGTACTTTTTCTTTTCTTCGGTGCCGTGGTTTTTCGAATAGATGACGGTTCCAGATCCTGTCGTATCGATCCTAACGGCGGTGTTCAACATCTCGCTGTGCTGGGGACCGCAATCTGCGACGGCGTCAACAATTCCTGCACAAAAGATCAGGCCGACAAGCGCGGCGGCTTTTAGAAATTTCACGATGCGTCTCCTTTTAAATGCACGGCGGCGTGCATCTCATGTCGTTGGTCAACAATATGATCGCCGTCGCGGCTATCGCCACCAGCGCCAGTATCAGCATTGCTCTCTTCATATTCATCTCTTATATCCTCACACCAGTACAGCGTGACAGGCGTCGCATTCGACGCGGAAGTGTCCGTGTTGTCTATGCGGATCTTCCACGACCTTTCCTCTGGTAAGTGCGCCGCAAAATTCGCAAGGAACGTGGTCCTCGTAGTAATAGGAGACAGGCGGCGTCTGTTCTGCCGCACATTCTATCTCGTTTTCAACCCTTTGCCAAACTTCGTAGGCTGTCGTTTCGGCGCACGGGCTGTCCCAGATGCTGATGGCCAATGACCTGTCCGGGCTCCCTCCCTTTTGGAGATAATCTTCCCTCCAGGTCAAGTTCGCGAACCGTGAGGGCCGGTGCCTGCGAAGCTGTTCGTAGCCCTTCTGGCAGGCCCAGAGGCGCTCCGGCGTTACCAGCACCATCTCCTTCACGCCGATAGCGAAGGCATGATCGATGAATTTTCGAATGTGCCGGAAGGGTGGGTTAGTGACGATGACGGGTGCCTGCGCCCTGCGCCAATTAAAAAAGTCGTGCCCTTCGTCGATGTCGTCGGAAATCACTCGATACCCGGACTGTTCCAGCGCGGTGACAAACCGTCCGTCCCCGGCACACGGCTCCCATATCGTCGCATTTTCTCCCTGTTTCACGTGGAACAATATAGCGTCGATGATGGATTGAGGCGTCGGATAAAAGTCTCTCTCGTGTCTCATGGTCTCTCCAAAAAGTTGCTTGCGATTTTCGTTGCTGAACATTTGCCCCGTCTCCGGAATCGGCGTTGACTTGTGCGATATATTGTATATCTTGTAGGTGGCTGCGGTCAAGTTTGACATGATCTTGACCAGCGCCGGAGACTTAGCTGACTCCTTGGTCTCCACCCCGCCGTCAACCTACCTCCCGGTATGGCGGCGGGGCAAACTTACCCCTAGGCTCTTGTTCAGAGCCTAGGGGCCTTTTCCCGAGAGGACAACGAGGACGACAAAATGAAAATGCTGTCAAAACACAAGTTCAGCGTCCCCGCCCAGCAGCCCAACGAAAAACCTACGACCTGGACAGTGCCAAAGGTCTCGTGGCTGCAATCCCAGATGGACGACGTCCCCCTGATGTATCACCGGGGCAGTCTCAGCGAAGACTGCGAGGACGTTGACTACAGCCAAGCGAGCGGGAAGGACGCGAACTCCCCAGCAGCCAAGTACCTCCGGAAAATCAGAACCATCTTTTGGGCCGCTGCCATAGAAGGGAAGGTCTACCTTGTCCAAAAGCGAGGATCCCCCACGGCCAAGCACCGGAAGCCAACGTTCGAGTACTGGAGCCATCCGGTCCAGCCAAAATGAAAATGCTCATCGTCATCGTCGCCGTCTTGATCCAGGGCGACGAGGCGCGGTTCGCGCTAAAGGAGAGCGGCTTCCGGTCCATGGCCGAGTGCGAGGAACAAGTGGCCACGGCTCACGATCCAGGGCTCGTCTGCGCCGAGGTTTCCGCCGCCTATCTGGCCAGCCGCCGAGTGGACCAGTAACCCCCGGTACTTATATCGATCCTATATATTACGATACGATACAACCCCCTGGAAAGCCGCAGAAAACTGCGGTTTTTTATTTTTCGTTTGACTGGTATGCGAAAAAATGCGATAATAATATATCGATTCGGTGTGTTCTTTTTCAAAACCGATTCGGGTCGCTCTTTGACATCGTAAACAGACCGCACTTTCGCATCGGGCTCCCCAAAAGGAGTCAGATATGAAAAAGCTAAAACTACACGACGTTAACTGCGGACCACGGGACAACAGCTATTGTGGACCCGCCGTCATATCCGCCTTGACGGGTATGACGACAAGTCAAGCCGCAGCCGTCATCAGAATTGTTACTGGAAAAAGATCCATTCGATCAACAACAGCAACCGAGATCTTTCATGCCCTTCAAGCCTTGGGCATCACAATGAAGCTCGACCAGCAATGGGTTGAGAAGTTCGGACGTTCCGACATCTACCCCAAGACAAAACGACCCACTATTGCTCAGTGGCTCAAGATGTCTAAGAGCCGCCGCGTAGCTGGCACGATCTTCCTTGTCGAAGCCGGAAGGCACTGGCAATTGATCAGTGGCCGCAGATACGTTTGCGGCGTCATAAAAGAAATCGTTTCGGTTCGCGATTCACGGGTCAAGAGACGGGCCAGAGTTCGAAAGGTCTACGCTCTTGACACTATGGACAGCCAAATAAGACGCATGTTCGAAAATTTGGTTGGTCGTAACACTGAAGTAGATGCGTTTCTCCAAAAAACAGCGGCCTACAAGAGCGTGAAAAACGTAAAAGACCCTGGCGCATTTCTGGACAAATGTGAGCCTTTAAGAAGACTGTTCAGCACTCCTGAACCACGCGCAATCAAAAGCGCGTACTGGGAGTCTCAGTTCAAGGACATATTCTCGTAAATTAAACCACGGGAGCCCGATACGAAAGTGCGCTTAGTGCGAAAGGAGACAAAAATGCTCACGCTAGAACAGAGTCGAAACCATTGGACAGCGACAATTCACGACAATGGGGGCTATTGCCCCTGTTGCGAGCGGTGGGGGAAAATATACCGTCGCCCGTTCAACGCGACGATGGCCAGATCACTGATTTGGCTAGCCGCGTGGGACAAAGACGACGGCTGGTGCGACGTGCCAAATTCCGCGCCAAAGTCCGTCGTCAGAACCAACCAGTTGCCGACAACCAGATGGTGGGGGCTGGCCGAGCGCCAGCCGTCCGGCGACAGCGCCGCCAAGCACTCCGGATGGTGGAGGGTAACCGACAAAGGTAATCGGTTCGCCCGTGGCCTGATCCTCATCCCGAAGGAGGTCTTCACATATAACGCCGAGGCGCTTTATTTTGGTGAAGACCTCATCCACATCAGGGACGCCTTCAAAACGGTCTTCGACTATGAGCAAGTGATGCTGCCCGCGATGGTGCCGAGAGGGCAACAAGAGTGGGCCTTCTAACTGGGCCTCCGAAATTTCGTCGTTGACAGCTATGGTATGCGACTTTATGGTATCCGTGACCCAACCAACCAAGGAGACAAGGTCATGGAACTCACTACCCAAATTGACGAGGGCGGAATAACCCGCTTAACAAAAGACCTCAAGGACTCAGCGTCGCTTATGGCTCCGCAACAAGTCCGATTTCTGGTGGACGATTACTACCAGATGCAGGACAACCGTACACGGGCCAAGAACCAGGAGCGTGCGCTGAACAAATCCGGCGAGCCGAGCGGCGTCATCGAATGGCAAGCCAAAAATGCCCTGTTCCAGGAAAACCAGATAAAAAATGCCCTGGCAGCTTACGCTGCCGGTCAGGTCATGGGCAGATGGATGCTGGACATAGTCGGTATCGGTCCAGTGATCGCGGCTGGGCTCCTGGCGCATATCGACATTGCCCAGGCTCCGACCGCCGGATCGATCTGGAGGTACGCTGGGCTTGATCCCACGAGCGAGTGGAAAAAGGGCGAGAAGCGGCCCTGGAACGCGTCCCTAAAAGTACTGTGCTGGAAGCTTGGAGAAAGCTTCGTAAAGGTCAGCAACAACGAAAACGATGTCTACGGGAAGCTCTACAAGACCCGTAAGGAGTTGGAGACCGCCCGGAACGAGCGCGGCGATTTCGCTGATCAGGCCGAAGCCAAGCTGGCAAAAAATAAAATCCGTAAAGAGACCGACGCCTACAAAGCGTACAGCATTGGCAAGCTGCCCCCGGCGCATATCCACGCTCGGGCAAAAAGGGTTGCCGTGAAGATGTTCTTGAGCCACCTCCACGAGATTTGGTGGACCCATCAGTTTGGTTCGTCGCCGCCCGTCCCCTACGTCTTCAGCTTGGCCGAACACACACACAAAATTGAGCCGCCGGAACTGCTGTTCAAGCACATCAACCCCCTGACGGTTGCCAAAAAAGCCAGTTTGGCCAAAACCTAGTCAGCTTACCAGAGCCATGACTACAGAGAGAACCACAGTCGCAGAGCAGCCATATCGGTTGATAGAACCAATCACCTCGAGCAGCCACTGCTATAGAAGGAACCATCAATAGAGAGCAGCCATGTCGGCTGATAGAACCACTCACCTCGAGCAGCCGTAAGAGTTGACCGAACCAACAAAGATGAGCAGCCAGTACGATAGAAGGAACCATTCCCAATGAGCAGCCAAGTTGAGAGTGCGAACCATACATTAGAAGCGAACCCCCGGAGGAGGAGAAAATGAAAACCAAAAAAAGCAGGCAGCAACGAACGTGCGACGAATGCTGCGCGCAGATATACAAAGGCGACCGATACGCCCAACGATCCAAACGGGTTGGCGAATCCGGTATGCGAAGCTACGACGGCGAGGTGAAGTACTGGCAACCCTACTACGTCAAGGTCCCGATTTGTGCCCCATGCGCCGGGGATCTCTTCGAATGGAGAGCGAACCAGGGAGAAAGTGTACCTTGAACCAGCCATCTCGGTCGAGAGAACCAACCAAACAGAGCAGCCACTAACCGCGATGGAACCACAGGCAACGAGTAGCCAACCAAGACGAACGAACCAATACCAGCGAGCAGCCACTAATCGTGATGGAACCACATGCAACGAGCAGCCAAGATTAGAGATAGAAACACGTTCCCTGAGCACCCATAAGCGCTGAACGAACCATTGGTTGGGAGTAGTCATAGCCCCTAAACTCGAACCAAAATCATTGAACCAAAAAGGCAGAGCAGCCAGACCCCTGGACGGGAACCAAAAAACGAAAGCAGCCCAGTCACGTGACAGAACCAATTGCAACGAGCAGCCAATCGCAATGAGAGAACCACTATGACGGAGCAGCCAAACCTCTAGATCGGAACCAAAATGCGTGAGCAGCCAACAAGTAGGACAGAACCAATTGCAACGAGCAGCCAACAAGTAGGACAGAACCAATTGCAACGAGCAGCCACGGCCCACGAAAGAACCACATAGATAGATCAGCCAAAATGCCGGAAAGAACCATAACCACGGAGCAGCCACGAGGAATGATCGAAACATTTGAAAATAGCAGCCAAGTTGAGAGAGAACCACTCCGTAGGAGCAGCCAGCGAAGCGGAAAGAACCAGATAAACCGAGCAGCCACAAAAGCTGACAGAAACACCCCCAACGAGCAGCCAGATTAAGGAAGAGAACCACTTTACCCGAGCAGCCAGGTAATCGGACAGAAACACCGTAATCGAGCAGCCAAATAGCAGGACAGAACCAGTTCAAGCGAGCAAAAAAACACCGTGCAAGGGCCACGGCCCAGAGTCCACGGTACGCGGGCCACGGAAAACGGCAGAAAACCGCGAAAGGTCCCCCCGAAACGCTCTATAGTTCTACTTTCCCACGAAAAAAAAAAGAGAAACATGGTTCAAAACAGCCGGTACAGCGGTACGGCGGTACGCTTGGTCAAAATATGGCAGTTTTACTGGGGGTTGAGGGGTGTCGTCCGCGTACCGGGTGGCGTACCGCTTTCAAACAGCGATACGGGCGCGGTCTTCTGTCGTCGCTCTGCTGACCTCTGCCTCTACACCGTGGGCTTGCTCTGATTTACCGAGAATTTTTTTGGTTAATTTTTTGTGGGAAAGTAGAACATACAAGGCCTGTTTTTGGATTGCATAAAGCAGGGGTCTGTGGGACAATATGCGCTCACTTTGGAAAGGAATGTTTTGATGTCTATCGACGTTGTTAACAGGTGCCATGTTTGTGGTTCTGCAATTCCCCGTAAGATTACGTCTATCCACCAACCGGTTGCGGAACTAGGTCTGTCTAGCCGCGTGGAGGATTGTTTTATGGGGCAGGGTATTACACTAGTTAGCGATCTTCTGGAGAAAACGGAAAGAGACCTCCTTCGTTCCCCAAATTTTGGGCGGAAGTCTTTAGCAGACGTCGAGGCCATGTTGTCCGAGGCTGGTTTGAGTTTGAAAGAATATATACCAGAATTCTGGAAATCTTCCCCTGACGCTTGGCATAGGCATAAGGAATTGAAGGAGGAGGCTCGAAACCTTGAGATAAGTCAGGGTCGAATGAGAGTTAGACATCTGAACGAAGCCGGGGAACGGTAGATGTTTTGGTTCATCGAAAAATTTATGAACTGGCTCGTGTCGCGTGAACGGCGGGCCCTGGAAGATTTAAAAAGAGAGGGAAGGAAAAAGTGAGGCCAAATTTTAGGCCCATGTTCATTTTTAAAGACGGCGAACGCGCAGGCAATGCCCAGGTTTTCGACACATATAAGGAAGCACATGACAGCGCCGCCGCCCGCTTTATGGTCTGGACCCAGCCCGAGGGATTCGACGTAGACGAAACAGACGCCCCTGTCACCTACGTTCGATTGTCCAAGCGCGGCGATGTCTCGTTGCGCGCGCTAGAACTGGAACCCGAGCCATGACCGCAACGCACTGACTCCCCTTACCGCGTCGAGAGAGGCGCGGTATTTTTTTGTTGATTGCTATGCGATTTTGTGGGACTGTTTGCGTCTAACGAAACTAGGAGTCAGAAAATGGATTTTAAAGACCTGAGCGAAGCGATTAAGGTGCTGGAAAATTACAAGATAGACCTACTGTTTAACAGCGAGTCGGAACATTATGTGGACGAGACTTTTTTTGCCGTGCACCATTATCTTGCCGCGATATCACAAATTGAAGTGGCGATTCAATCCTTGAAGCTGGCCGATGTCTGGGCCGCGCGCGAGGACGGCGACCGCCGCGCCGCCGCGTATAGGGGAGGATCAGAATCATGACCCGCAACTGCGTATTTTACGAGGG
>Ga0098052_1000936_pt1 | contig 18380 bp, 21 predicted proteins | sample 15_taG_FD_81591 | JGI IMG/M metagenome (GOLD analysis project Ga0098052, IMG submission 81591) | Marine viral communities from the Subarctic Pacific Ocean - 15_ETSP_OMZ_AT15312 metaG | ecosystem: Environmental > Aquatic > Marine > Oceanic | place: Pacific Ocean | collected 2015-01-18
CACGCTATTCCTGCTCTAAAGCGCCATTTTGGAAAATTTGAGCTTGTAGGGGTAGAGGATATGTTGTACGAAGAGATTGAAAAAGGGACACTTGATATCGGAGATAAGAAGTTTAAAGGCTTTGTTGATCTCGTCATTAAGACTGAGGATGGTACAACACACATTATTGATTGGAAGACAACCGGTTGGGGGTGGAAACCTGAAAAAAAGTCAGACAAGATGACGCACTACCAGCTTACCCTCTATAAACACTTCTTTGCGAAAAAGCACGGGTTAGACCCCAGCAACATTGAGACACACTTTGCGCTACTAAAAAGGACAGCTGAAAAGGATCAAGTGGAAATATTCAGGGTGACCAGTGGACCAAAAAAAACGAATAATGCACTTAACTTGTTGCACAAAGCCCTTTACAATATTGAGAAGAAAAACTTTATTAAGAATAGGCTCAGCTGCAAACGCTGTGACCTATACAAAACAGAATATTGCACGTAGGTGATACATGAATAAGAAAATTAAGGTCCTGACTCTTTCGGACCACCCTCTTTCCCCTTCCGGTGTTGGCACTCAAACAAAATATATGATCGAAGGACTTCTGGCCACCGGTCGTTTTGAAGTCATCTCCCTTGGTGGAGCAGTCAAACACCAGAACTATCAACCCATGAAGACAGAGGAGTGGGGTGATGATTGGGTAATTTTCCCGGTGGACGGTTATGGTACGCAAGATATCATTAGATCTATTCTAAGAAATGAAAAACCCGATATCCTATGGTTCATGACTGATCCCCGTTTCTATGGATGGTTGTGGCAGATGGAAGATGAAATCCGCCCCCTCGTCCCAATGGTTTACTATCACGTCTGGGACAATTACCCTCCTCCAAAATACAATAAAGTATTTTACGATTCAACAGACGTGATAGTAACCATTTCTAGACTTACAGACGAGATCACTAGGCTTGTAACTGATACACCTGATGTTGTCCATTTACCGCACGCTGTGGACACTGAGATCTTCCAGAAACTCGACAACGAGACAATGACAAAATTCCGACAGGACAGTCTTGCGGGCGATGATAACAAAAAGAAGATGATCTTTTTCTGGAATAATCGCAACGCCCGAAGGAAACAGTCCGGTACTTTGATTTGGTGGTTTAAAGATTTCCTAGATCGCGTGGGTCATGATAGTGCAACACTTATTATGCACACAGACCCCCGAGATCAACACGGACAAGATTTGGAAGCAATTATTCACGAACTTGGTTTACATCACGGCCAAGTCAAATTATCTCGGGATAAGGTGTCCCCCAAAGCACTGGCGCACCTATATAATCTCGCAGATTGCACAATTAATATTTCTGACGCCGAAGGTTTTGGTTTGGCAACGCTAGAGTCATTGGCTTGTGAGACTCCGATCATTGTAACAATGACAGGTGGACTCCAAGAGCAGGTCACTGATGGCGAGAATTGGTTTGGGTATGGTATTGAACCCTCAAGTCAATCCGTTATCGGGTCACAGCAAATTCCCTGGATCTTTGAAGATCGGATTAATGGCAAGGAGTTCGTTGACACGTTGGAAAAGTTTTATAATTTATCTGCCGACGAGCGTGCCGAACTAGGTAAGGCCGGACGCGCCCACGTAGAGAGTAATTATAGTTTTGAGAAATATCAAACTGGTTGGGATGAGCTTCTAACCAAAGTACACGAAACCCACGGTTCGTGGGATACCCGCAAGGGCTATAATAGTTGGAGAGCAGAAGAACTATGAGTGTTAAAGTATTGGTCCGAGGACCGTGTCTTAGTCAGAGTGGGTATGGTGAGCATGCTAGGTTCGTGCTGCGAGCCCTACGAACTAGGGAGGATGTCTTCGATGTCTATATTGAGAACCTAAGTTGGGGAAGAACCAGCTGGGTTTGGGAAGATAATGATGAACGTCAGTGGGTTGACCAAATGTTGATGAAGACAATTGGCCACCGGCAACGCCAAGGTACTTATGACCTGTCATTACAGGTCACTATACCTAATGAGTGGGTGAAGGCAGCACCAATTAATATTGGGTGCACAGCTGGGATTGAGACGACCAAGATCTCACCAGAGTGGATTCAAGGCACCCACCTGATGGATAAAATTATTTTTGTATCAAACTTCTCTAAAGAGGCGTTTGTGAACACAGTGTATCAGGTCCAACACCCTGAGACCGGAGAAGTCCGTGATGCAAAAGCAAAAGGCCCCTTCGAGGTGGTCAATTACCCATTCCGACCAACAGAACCCGCAGAGGTTGACTTTGGTCTAGAATACGATTTTAACTTTTTGGCAGTTGCTCAGTGGAGTCCACGAAAGAACATTGAGAATACAGTTCGATGGTTCATCGAAGAGTTCCACGATCAAGAAGTTGGAATGGTTCTGAAAACAAGTATGGCCAATAATTCACTTATTGATGCCACTATGACTCGTAACAACATCAACAACCTCTTGTCTGATCCCAAGTATACTGACCGAAAATGTAAGATACATTTCATTCATGGGTATCTCAAGGATGAAGAAATGTCTGCACTTTATCAAGATCCGAAGGTTAAGGCATTGGTCAACATTGCTCACGGGGAAGGCTATGGGTTGCCGATGTTTGAAATGGCCGGGTACGGGAAACCAGTTGTGACCATCGGCTGGGGCGGTCAGAATGACTTCCTTTATGTGTCCGAGAAAGTCAGAGGAAAGAGGAAAAAACAACTTAAGGCTAAGTTTGCTGAGGTTGAGTTTGACCTTGCGCCTGTGCAACCTGAAGCTGTGTGGGGTAATGTGATTATCCCTGAGGCTCAATGGGCCTACGCAGACCAGGGAAGTTATAAGATGAAGCTCCGCGATGTCCACAAGAAATACGCAATGCACTTGAAACGCGCCGAAGCTCTTCGTGAACACGTTGTTGAAAACTTTACAGAGGAAAAGATGTACGAACAGTTTGTTGGTATCGTAAGTCAGGGCCTAGATTTGACCACTGACGAAGACATTGATGAAATGTACGCTGCGTTGTTTGGGTGATATAAATGTTTGTATTTTGTGCTGATCTATTTCAAGAACAATATATTGGTGGCGCCGAGTTAACCCTTGGGGCACTTATGGCTAGTGCCCCTGTACCTACCCGTAGGGTCAACAGCGGCGCATTGTCTGTCTTGACACTTGAGCAGAACAAGGATAAGTTCTGGGTCTTTGGCAACCACGCACAAATGAAGAGAGACTGTCTAGTGTACGCTGCACAGAATCTTAATTATGCCGTGGTTGAGTTTGATTATAAATGGTGCAAGTATCGGTCAGAACACTTGCATGAGAAGATAACGGGTCAGTGCGATTGCGCAGACACCACTTCTGGTAAACTAAGTGCCTTGTTCCTTGCTAAAGCGAAGAAGGTATTCTGGATGTCTCAAGGTCAGATGGTTAACTGGCAAGAAAAGTTTGAACCACTTAAATCAGGCAACCACGTGGTTCTTAGTTCTGTTTTTTCCGATGAGGCGCTCGGCTATATTGAAGAATTACACGAAACAGAGAAAGATGACAAGTATGTTGTTTTAGGGTCCGATTCGTGGATCAAGGGGAAAGAGCCTGGGATTGAATACGCCGAGCAAAACAATCTTGAGCATGATGTAGTTTGGGGCCTTGGATATCGTCAGTTCCTAGAAAAACTGGCTGCAAGCAAAGGTCTCATTCACTTACCACCAGGATTTGATACGTGTCCAAGAATGGTGATTGAGGCGAAGCTTCTGGGCTGTGAGGTGATTACCAACTCTAATACTCAACATATCACTGAGGATTGGTGGCGTCTTGATCGTGAAGAGATGCTTGAGTTTCTGAAGGAGCGCCCTAGTGTATTTTGGCGCGAACTAGCAGCTCTTGAGGAAAATGACCTGCCCGCCCCTCCGGTTGAAACGTTTGAAGAAAAGCATTTTTCAATCATTATCCCCACTTGGGATTCTCAACGATGGACAGAACCAGTGCTAAGGTCTGTGCTGGGTCAAAAATACGAAAATTATACAGTGTATTTTACCGATGATGCATCGGACGACGACACATCACGTGTTGCGGAAGAGGTCCTCGCAGAATATCCAGAAGAGATCCAGAACAAAGTTCACATAACTAAGAATGAAACTAGAAAATTTGCTCTTCACAATATTTGCAAGATGATCGAAGAGGCTCGTGACGATACAATAATTGTTTTGGTTGACGGCGACGACCTATTGTCCTCACCCTATGTCCTATCTCGTCTGAACGAATTGTATTCCGAGAACGATGTCTGGTTAAGTACGGGATCTTATGTTGAGTTTCCAAGTGGTGACGTTGTAAAATCTATGGCAGTGCCTGAAGATGCCTGGGAAACTGGGGTCAGGAAGTTCCAAGAACCTCCCGGTCACCCAAACATCTTTTCACATCTGAGGACTTTCCGAAAAGACCTTTATTCAAAGATCAACCATGATGATCTGAAGGGCGAAGACGGGGAATATTATTCCTGCACATTTGATCGAGCCTTGATGTATCCGATGATTGAGATGGCAGGCCCTGATCATCATTGTGTTGTGTCTGACGTAACATATGTATATAACTGTCAGAATCCGAGGTCAGTCCATCTCACCCAGCGCAGGAAGCAGTTAGATACTGAACGTGAGATTAGAGAAAAAGAACCGTACGCTAGAGTAGAACTTTGAATCTCTATTTCGAGAACGTAAACCTCAAGAGTAACAGCGGCCCTAATTCATTTGCACAAAAGCTTGTGCCGCACTTTCTTGAAGCTGGTATCAAGGTTAACCAAGGGCAACCCGACTCTATTCTCTGTTTTATAGAGTCATCGCGCCCAAATATCCAAGAGTTTCCCACAGTTCAGCGCCTAGATGGGGTCTACTTTAATACTCGTGTAGACTGGCGTAAAATGAACGAAAACATTCAGCGTACGTATAATGCTGCTGCTGGTGTTGTTTTTCAGTCCGAGTTCGCAAAAACGGAGATTACTAAGTTTTTTGGTGAACACTCGAACTCTGCGGTAATTCATAACGGTGCAGATATGGATTTTATCAATTCTGTCTCCCCGCTACCCACACAGGCATTGGCAACTTATGAGAACATATGGTGTTGTGCTGCTTCATGGAGACCACACAAACGCCTGAAAGATAATATTAATTATTTTCTGGAGCACTCTGGCCCTCGCGATGTCCTTTTCATTGCCGGTGATCGGCAAACAGAAGATATTCCTGAGGATGATAAAGTTAAGTATCTTGGAGTCCTAAACCCTCAGCAACTCGTGGCTCTATACAAGTCATCAAATTACTTTATTCACTTGGCTTGGTTAGACCACTGTCCAAATGTGGTGGTGGATGCCCGCGCAAGTGGGTGCAAGATTATCTGTACTTCATCAGGTGGCAGCCCCGAGATTGCTGGTCCTGGTGCAACTATAATTGAACAAGAGCCATGGAACTTTGAGCCTCTTGATTTGTACGATCCACCACCCTTGGATTTTTCAAAAAAAGTTAACAATTTGATGGATACAGATTATGATATGCACAGCGTAGCTGAAAGATATCTTAATTTATTAAAGGATGTATCCATCAATGGCCGTTAAACTTTTAGACTTAACACAACAATACAATCAATTAAAATCTGAGATAATGCCCGTCATAGAGAAGGTCTGCGACTCGCAGATGTTCATCAATGGGCCATATGTTCAGGCATTCGAAGAGAATTTTGCTAGATTCTGCGATACTCCGTTTGCCATTGGTTGTAGTTCTGGTACTGATGCCCTGTTATTGTCTTTAACCGCTTTGGACATCGGCCCTGGCGATGAGGTGATCACAACTCCCTTTACTTTTTTCGCCACTATCGAGGTTATCATTCGCAGAGGAGCAACACCAGTCCTAGTGGACATCGACGAGACTACGTTTAATCTAGATGCCAAGTTGGTTGAAGCTGCGATAACAGAGAACACAAAAGCAATAATTCCTGTGCATATTTTTGGGCAATGTGCGGATATGTCCGCCATCACATCCATCGCAGAGTATCATAACCTCCACGTTATTGAAGACGCTGCCCAGGCCCACGGTGCAGAGTGGGATGGTCAACGCGCAGGAAGTATTGGGACATTTGGTTGCTTTAGCTTCTTTCCAAGTAAGAACTTGGGTGGGTTTGGAGATGGCGGCGCCATCACTATGCACTCGGAAGACCATTATAGGAAGTTGCTAAGCTTACGTCAGCACGGAATTAATTTAAATAAACGATACGCCTATCGATATGTGGGCGGAAACTTTCGCCTAGATGCTATGCAGGCGGCAGTATTGGATGTAAAATTAAAACATCTCGATGAGTGGATTCAATTGCGGCAGAGAAATGCCGCTTTTTATGATGAGAATCTTCGAGGGTGTGTAAAACCTGTTGCATTGCCGAACTGCACACACGTATATAATCAGTATACCATCCGAGTTAATAACAGAGATGAAGTGACAGCACACCTTGCCGAGAACGAAGTTGGTTATGGCATATACTACCCCTATCCGCTTCATTTGCAGCCAAATATTAGCTGGATTGGGGCAAAAGAGGGGGACTTTCCGGTCTGCGAGGCGGTCTGCGAAGAGGTCCTGTCTCTACCGATATATCCAGAACTAACAATGAAAGAATTGGAAACTGTTGCAACTGTGGTGAATGAAGTATGCGAGCACTCTTAGTTGGCGCTGGAGCAATGGGCTCCAAACACTATCGAACTTTAAAGAACAATCCACAGATCACCGAAGTCTTGGTTGTGGACCCACAGGTAAAAACCATTGAAGATACGCTGGTCAGCAATGATTTGGACTTGACTCTGGCTACGCATGGGATTGATTTTGCAATTATTGCAACGCCAACTGTTTCACACTATGACTTAGCCTTAAAGTTGATGGAGAAAGGTGTCAATCTTTTAGTTGAAAAACCTCTTGCTTCTTCACCGATTCAGTCTTTGAGGTTGGTTGAGGCTTCAAAAAATCTCGGGATCAAGGTAGCTGTTGGTCATATCGAGAGGTTCAATCCGGCAATACAGGCGCTCAAGACAGCGCTGCAAGATAAGAAGATTTTACACCTAGAGTTGACTCGTGTAAGTCCCTATCCTACTCGAATTGGTGATGTTGGGGTTAAGTTGGATTTAGGTATTCATGATTTAGATTTGGTTCGGTTTTTGATCCAAGAGGATATCGAGACTGAGGAAAGCTGTCAATCCGCAATTGTCTCAAATCGTGAGGATACGGCTACGTTTTTTCTTAAAAGTGCTGGCGGAGCCTCAAGTACTGTATGTGTGAGTTGGATGTTTCCATATCGAGAAAGAAAGGCTAAAATTCTAACTGATCAGGGGGTGTATGAAGCTGACCTGATGAGACAACAGGTTGTAAAATATACTCGACAAGACAATCAAAGCTGGATCACTACATCTCTTTTTATAAAGCGAGAAGATGCCTTGACTCGTCAGTTAAATTGTTTCCTTGAATACTTGAAAACTGGTGAGCTTGGCGACATCGCAAGTGTTGAGCAGGCCCATCTAGCAGTGACATCAGTCACAAGGGGTGACTATTGAAAGCTTGTATTAACATTATTTCCTCAAGACAAAAGTGCATCCCCCACTGTCTAAGGTCTTTGTGGGATGGGTACAATTCAAAACACGAATACCCAGTGTATGTGTATTATTTTGATGAAATATACGAATCAGAGAAGTTTCAAGATACTGTTCGGAAGTTGATCAGCCCTAACATATTCTTCACACAGATACCGTACAATACTCCAGAGTTTCTGAAAGAAGAGGATCTGTACTATAATCGTAAAGACCTCTGGTATGTGAAAAGTAATTTTTCAGTTCATAGAAAGGGTTACCTGCATATGTGCCATTTTACGAGCAATATGTATGGGTATGAAAATACAGAATTAGAAAAGTATGATTTTATAATGACCCATGACGATGAGTCTGGGTACGACAAAGATCTAGAAAAAGATCCGTTTCAACAACTTAAGGATGCGGGCTTACTGTTTGGAGCCTTTAAGACTGGCAAACGCCTAAGAAGCGGGAAACCACATCAAGGTCACCTGGACACTCGTATTGGCCTATGGGAACTTACAAGAGAATTCATTGTAGAGAACAATCTTACACCAAAGAATGAAGAACTCGCCGCCCTAATGACAGACCCAGACGCCGAGACAAATTTCCATTATTTAGACTGGTGTGATACTTATGTGATTGACACCAAGATGTTTAAAATGCCCTTGTGGCAAAAGTGGATTACTAAGATAAACGAGTCAGGTGGCATCTACAAATATCGCTGGGGCGATAATGAGGTTTACAGTTTGTTTGCCAACATGATTCAAGAAAAAATATATGATTTCAACTTGGTCGATTCTGGAGTTCATAACCAAGGCAAGTTCCGCGGGTTGCAGGATATCGCCCCAGGTGTGAAGGACTTGAAGAGGTAAGGAGATCTCCGGTGGAGAAGAAGACTGTTAAGATAAAAATCTTTAGTTACGGGGGGTCTGGTCTAAAGTGGGTTTCTAGCGTGTTTGAAAGAAACTTTAGAGACGAAGTTGACCTATACGACCCGAAACATGAACCCCACAAGTCCTTTGAACACCACGAGCGGAGTCTGCAAGGCACCGCCTGCGACAAGATTCTAGTCTTGTATGGTGACCCAAGAAACGCTTTCTTGTCTTTTATACGACGAGGTAAACCATTTCTTGAGACACATCTTAGACACATGGGTTGCCACCGCCCTATTGATCCATATGGTAAACCGAGTAATAATTTCGTAGAGTGGTTTAAAGTAAATCAGCATTTTAATGAATTGGAGAGGTGGTGGGATTCGTGGGTAAACGCAACAATTAATAAGCCGATCTGTTTTGTTAAGTATGAAGGCTTGCGCGCCGACGAAAACGCTAGAGCCTTGGCCCGCTTTACAGAGGTACCTGAACAAGCCCTGGCGGATATTCTTAAGGACCAATGGAAGCATCGCGCTGTCGGCTGGCGCCAACTACAACTAACAGACAAAAAGGTAGTATGCAAGAAATTTCAGTCCTTGGTTGACAAACAGGCAAAGTTTCCTGGTGTTGTAGTATTTCCCAATGGCATTCGTAAGGATTGACGATGAAGATTTTATTCTGTGATCCTGTGGTGAACACTCCCACCTCTATCCAATATAAATACTATGACGGAGTATTCAACCAACTCCCTGACACAGTGTTATATCGTAAACCTTTCAATAATTTCAAAAAGGTTTGTGTTGAATTAAAATTTAAACCTGATTTGGTCGTGTTTGGTTTGGGCTGGTTTAATCATAAATTCTATGGAAAGATTGAAGGGCTAGAAGTCCCGTCTGTTTGTGTTTTATTCAAACCGCAGAACGATCTGAAGCAGAAGTTGAGCTTTTGCAAAACGAATAACATCGACAGGGTCCTAACACCAGTGCCAACGCTTGAACAGTATGCTCAGGTGACCGGGTGCAAAACAGTGTTGTTCCCATATGGGTTTGACCCAGAAGTGTTTAGGCCCCGAGATTTACCAAAAGCTTATGACATCGGCTTCACTGGGGCACTACATGAAGACAAGCATTATCCCCCTGGAGCATTTGCAACTTCAAACTTGAGGACACGAATTGGCCAACTTCTGACCAACAAACAAGGTGTATCTGTGTTGTGGAATAGTAGTGATGACCGACCATCACGCATTCCTAGTTATGAAGAATACGCAAAAACTATTAACAGCTCTAAGATGTGGATTGCTACGCAGGCAGCTTTTGGAGATGTGACACCTAGATTTTATGAAGTGTTGGGCTCAGGCACCTTACTGTTCTGTCAAAAAGTACCTACGGCTTACAGACACATACTCAAACCAGGGATCAACTGTGTAGAATTCAAAGATGACCTAAGCGATTTTGAAGAAAAATTGGATTATTATTTATCAAATCACGAAGAAGTTGATAAAATAACCTCTAATGCCGTGAAGGACTTTGCCAAATATACTTGGGAAAATCGAGCAAGACACTTGCTGCGGATAGCTGAGGAACTAATATGAAAAACGTTCTTATCGTAGGTGGCACTGGGTACGTTGGAAGCAAACTATACGAACACCTTAAGAACCAATACAATGTTACCACTTTGGATCTGGAGTGGTATGGCAATTATGTCAACAAAGATAATGTAAAAATAGACTGTGCCGAGGTAAGAGCAGCTCAGATATCCAAGATGGATGCAATTGTATTTCTGGCTGGCCACTCTAGTGTTAAAATGTGCGAAGACAACATGTTGTCCGTTATGAATAACAATGTTGTCAACTTCGTGCGGTTTTTGGGACAAGTTCCAGACGAAACGACGTTTATTTATGCCAGCAGTTCTTCTGTATATGGTGACACCCAAAAGGATATAGTATCTGAAGATTATATCGCATTTGAACCTAATAACTGGTATGATCTATCTAAGCACGAAATAGATTCCTATGCCAAGTTGTCACACAAGAAATACTTTGGTTTGAGGTTTGGCACAGTAAATGGTTCGTCTCCCAATTTGCGAAATGATATAATGATTAATGCGATGACCTTTAATGCCAAGAAGAACGGCAAGGTCTTCTGTTTTAATCCCCAAATTCATCGCCCAATTCTGGGCATTCGAGATCTTGTTCGTGCTGTTGGTACTATAATCGAGGAAGGTACTCACGAAAATAGGGGCATTTATAACCTAGCTTCTTTCAACTCCACGGCTCAAGAGATTGCAACCGTGGTGGCAGATATCATGGACTGTGAATTGGAGATTGTTGACACACTCCCCGAGGTGATAACCAACGTCAAGCTACAAACAAAAGCTTACAATTTCCAAATAGACTCAACTAAGTTTATGGATACTTTTCAGTTTTCTTTCGAGGAGACAGTCCAGTCCATAGTGCAATCGTTAAAAGACGATTTTGAAGAAATCCACAAGGGGAACAGATCGGATGTCAAACTATACCCAGAAGACACATTGTAGAGCCTGCAATGGCCTCCATCTCACCGAAATTTTAGATCTTAATAACCAACCTCTGGCCAACAGCTATCATACTGGCGAAGAGTTGGAAACCTTCCCGTTGAAGTTGAATCTTTGCCGGACCTGTTATCACTTACAACTAAGTGTGGTGGTAGACCCAGACCTAATGTTCAAACAATACTTGTATGTTAGTGGCACAAGCAGAACATTAAACGAGTACTTTGAAAACTTTGCTAAAACTTGTGAGAAGTATCGCAAAGGAAGGAGGAAGGTATTAGATATTGCCTGTAATGACGGTACACAATTAGACAAGTTTAAAGCGTTGGGTTGGAAAACTTTTGGGGTTGATCCTGCGGAGAACCTACACAAACTCAGCAGTCAAAATCACAATGTAGTTTGTGACTATTGGAACACCGATGTGGCCAAGGGGCTAAATCAAGTTTTTGATGTGATTGTGGCACAGAACGTTTTTGCCCACACTGATGACATCCATGGTTTCTTGCAGGCTTGTGGTGAAGTAACAGATACAGAATCTTGTCTGTTCATTCAAACTTCGCAGGCTGATATGATTCTCAATAATGAGTTTGATACCATCTACCACGAGCACTTGTCTTTTTTCAACACCTTATCAATGAAGACAGCCGCCAATTTAAATGGGTATTCTTTGATTGATGTTTTCAAGACTGAGGTTCATGGTGGCAGTTACGTCTTTGTGTTGCGCAAAGGTAAGCACAGTGAGATGTACTCTAACAGAGAGATTTCTTTGGAAAAGTCTGCTGGCTTACAGGATCACAACACCTATATTGAATATGCTGAAAAATGTAAGCAAGTAACACAGGATCTGGTAAAAGAGGTCGAGTCTTTTCGGGATCAAGGATATAAAATTATAGGTTATGGCGCCGCCGCAAAGGGCAATACTTTCTTAAATTTTGCACAACTAAAGCTAGATTATATTGTAGATGACAACGAGTTGAAGTGGAACCTGTTGACACCGGGGATGAACATTCCAATAAAAGACCCAGAGTGCCTAAAGGAGGAGGATTATGATAAGATTGTCATAGTCCCGCTGGCCTGGAACTTCTTTAGAGAAATAAGAGAAAATGTAGAAAATCGGACAGGCACAACTGATATCAAGTTTATAAAATACTTTCCAGAGGTTATTGTATTATGAAAGTCGCTGTACTGATAACTGGACAGCTCCGTGATTACAAAATTAATGTACAAAATCACATTAAGCAGATCATTGAACCTAACGACGCAGATGTGTTTGTGTACGCGACAGATCGCAATACGCTTCACACAACTGGTCCAAATATAACGCAGAAATATGTGATAACCACCTCACAGTCCCGCCGTCAAATCACACGTGAGACTAAGAAGATTTATGGATCATATTTGAAAAAAGTCGTTGTAGCCGATGAAGATTTGGCAGATGACGATTTTGGAACCATTGGATATTTCCGTAAGCGTATGCAGAACCAGATGAATAATATTCGTGAAGGGTTCAAGATGTGTTCTGAGTATGCTAAAAGAAACAACTTTGAATACGACATTGTGGTTAGGTGCAGGCCCGACAACTCAATGTTTAAACATCGCATGGATCTATCTGTGTTCGATGTCAAAGAAAATCAAGTCTATGCAACGCAGTTCTACACCGGTCACCGCGACCCTTGGTTCTTTGCTTTTGCCACCCCGAAAACCTTTGATACATATTGTTCACTGGTTTATTTAGAGGGCGTGGACGACACTCGCACTGATAACAACTTTGTTTGCCCTGAACGAGCAATGGAAGATTATCTTATCGACCAGGGCGTGCAACTACTCTATGTCACTGATGCTTGCTTGCCCTTCTATGGGTATGACAAGAACAAGATTACAGACTTTCCTTTCCGACAGGAAGAGGAGCAGTTGATAGCCCCTGATGGATCACTAGTCTCACCTGGGTTGAAATAAGATGGTCAAGGTGTATCTTACGAACGGGTTTGGCAATAACCTGTTTCAGTGGTGTGCCGCAAAACTCTTGGCAGAAGTTCATGATCAGGAGTTAGTGGTTGTTCCACCTTATGCTGGGTACTATGCCATAGAAGATTTGGAGGCTGTGGGTGTTGATTTCTCAAAACCTGAGAATGTCTTTAAATATCAGGACACAATTTTAGTAAATGAGCAGAATTATAAATCCTGCTTCCACCCTGACCTACGCAATATTAATTTTACTGTTCGAGGTTATTTTGAGGACTATACGTTCTTTGAGGCTCCGAGGAGAGTGATCAAGGAGTGGTTTCCTTCGGTGGAGAAGTCCAACACTGAAGACTTGGTTATTCATTTCCGAGCCGGGGATCGTCTTTTTTACAAAAATGAATTTGATTCCAAGCCGACAGTGGACAATTACCTTGCAGCCATAGAGAAGTTCGAGTTTGACAAGCTGCATATTGTCACGGATATGCCGTCCTGGCACCGACTTGACCCCGAGGAACTGGCGCAGATGAAGTTCCACTTTAACGTCCCGGCAGATCAGCGCGTGTCAAATCAGCTCGCAGCGGATTATTTTAATTCATTCGTGGATGGGTTTTCCAAGCACTGCCCAGTTGTAACACATCGTTCCATTGTAGAAGATTTTAATTTTATAAGAAGTTTTGATAAAATTCTTTTTCAACATGGTACAATGGGTTGGTGGGCCGCATATCTCAGTGATGCTGCTGAGGTGGGTGTGTATGGTCCTTGGCGCCCCTGGAAGGGTGCATCAAACAAGAACTTGAGCAAAATCCCGCTCCCCGGATGGTTTCAATGGGAATGAATAAAAAGATTTTAGTTACTGGTGGTTCTGGTATGGTCGGCTCCGCCCTGAAGAAGATCCTACCTGGGGCAATATATGTGTCAAGTCGTAATTTTGATCTCACGTCTGCACCCCACGCTTATTATATGTATAAGCACCACTCTCCTGATTATGTAATACATTTGGCAGCTAAGGTCGGCGGCGTGAAGGCTAACAGCGAAAATCTGGCTGATTTCTTCTCTTCTAATGTTCGGATAAACACCAATGTATTAGATTATGCAAAGATGTTTCGTGTTAAGAAAGTGGTGTCGTTACTGAGCACCTGTGTCTACCCAGATGATGTCACTTATCCTTTAACCGAGGACCAGTTTCACAATGGCGAGCCTCATCCATCGAATTATGGGTATGCGTATGCCAAGAGAATGCTAGAGGTTCATTCAAGAGCACTACGAGATCAATACGGATGTAATTTTATTTGTGCTATCCCAAACAATCTTTATGGCGAGAATGATGCATATCACTTGGAGGACAGCCATGTAATACCCGCGATAACAAGAAAGATTTGGGAAGCAAAGCAGACTGGGTCCGAGGTTGTGCTGTGGGGTGATGGTTCTCCATTGCGCGAATTTACATACTCTGAAGATTTAGCACGCACTCTACTGTTTCTTCTTGACAATTACAATGAAAGGGAACCCATCAATATTGGTAACACGGAGGGGTCCTCAATAAGACAACTGGCAGAGACGATTGCTGATATTCTTGATTATCGAGGAGAGATTATGTGGGACACGTCTAAGCCCGCTGGTCAACATAAGAAGCCTTCGGATAATTCCAAGTTGGTTGAGTTAGGGTGGGAAACATCAAACTTTACAACTTTAAAAGAAGGCTTAAAAAAAACCTGTGAATGGTTTACAATGACTTATCCAAATGTGAGAGGTGTGAGTTGAAAACAGCAATGATTTCAGGGATTACTGGCCAAGATGGTTCATATCTTGCCGAATTCCTGCTTGAGAAAGGATACAATGTAGTCGGACTGAAACGACGTACATCAATGATCACCACACACCGGATTGATCATATTTATGATAATCCTAATTTTAAGCTGGAATATTTCGATCTAAATGACGCGGGATGCACCTATCGACTGTTGAACACGTACCAACCCGACGAGTTCTATAACCTTGCCGCCCAGTCGCATGTCCGTGTTTCTTTTGAAGTAGCAGAGGACACTGTCGAGGGCATTGCTATGGGCACCCTGCGCCTCCTAAATGCTATCAAGGAGGTCAGCCCTCACACTAAATTCTATCAAGCTTCCTCGTCAGAGATGTTTGGAGACAACCCCGAACATCCTCAAGATGAGGACACGGCATTTATGCCAGCTTCTCCGTATGCTTGTGCAAAAGTTTTTGCTCATAATCTTGTTAACAATTATCGTGAATCATACGGCGTATACGGGTGCTGCGGCATCCTCTTTAATCATGAATCCCCCCGCCGCGGGGAAACATTTGTTACACGAAAAATTACTCTTGCAGCAGCTGCAATAGGCCTTCAGGCACAGGATAAACTGTATTTGGGCAATCTTGACGCAAAACGCGATTGGGGCTTCGCCGGCGATTATGTTGAGGCAATGTGGCTGATGTTACAACAAAAAGAGCCGGAAGACTTTGTTATTGCCACCGGGAAGACACACACAGTTGCTGACTTTCTGGAGCTTGTGTTTGATGTCGCCGGCCTCGGCGACCCCTACAAGTATGTTGAAATTGACCCAAGACTACTACGCCCTCAGGAAGTGCCATTGTTACTGGGCGACCCCTCTTGTGCCAAGAAGAAGCTTGGCTGGGAGCCAAAGACTGACCTTCGTGGCCTCGCAGAGATGATGTACAATAGTGATCTAAAAATTGTGGCAACAAGACTGAGAAATCAGGGGTTCTTTAAGTGAAGTTTTTAGTTACAGGTCATCGCGGCTACATCGGAACAAAAGCTTACACCAAGCTTGTAAAATTAGGCTATGATGTTCGAGGGATTGATCTTAAGGATGGACAGGATATCATCAAGGACTTGGGTGCCTTTTCTGACTTTAAACCGGACTGTATCCTTCACTTTGCTGCAATTCCGAGAGTGCCATACAGTATGGAACACCCAGAGGAAGTGCTGGAAAATAATATCTTGTCCACCATTAGAATTCTAGAGTACGCCCGCCAATCAGGTACAAAGCGCGTGGTGTACTCCAGTTCATCTTCGGTGGTTGGCAATGGCGACGGCCCTACTAGTCCGTATGGTGCGTCCAAATTGATTCCAGAGTTGTTGTGTAAAAATTATTCTGATGTTTTTGGTCTGGACACTGTTTCACTGCGATACTTTAATGTTTATTCTGAGGATCAGGCTGTTACTGGCCCATATGCCACGGCTATCGCAAACTTTATGCACTATATTAGGGAAGGCAAGAACCCTTGGACCACGGGTGATGGTAAACAACGCCGCGATATGGTACATGTTTCAGATGTAATCTCAGCAAACGTTTTTTGTGCCCTAAGCAGTGTAGACTTTGGCGGCCAACAATTTGATGTGGCAACTGGCGAAAACATTTCCCTAAATGAGGTTACTGATATAGTAGGGGAGTTTCACCCTGGCGTGAGGTTTGAAAGAAGACCTGAGCGTCCAGGTGATGTGAGGGTGACCCGCGCCAACACAGAACCCCTCCGACAGCTGGGCTGGGAAGCTAAAATTGATATAGAGACTGGGCTCCGAAGTTGCTTCAGTCAAGATTTAATATAGGGAGAATAAGAGATGAAACTTTCAGATCAGGCCCTTGGGGCCATTATGATGGCATTGCAGAAGAGTCTTTTGGAACAATCAGATATCACCGAGACTTTGCGAAGTTTTGAGTTTGTTGAAGATCGGGACACTAAAGGTTTGGTGGTTACTAATCCTCCAACCGTAAGGATGGGAAACACCGCCACCACCGACGATGCCTAGATACACCTATCGCTGCACTGAGTGTGAATACCTTTTTGAAGAGTCACATTCGATGCTGGAACTTCTTGAGGACTGCCCTGCTTGCGAGCTTCAAGGCGCGCTTGTGCGCGTACCTCCAACTATTCGCCTAATGAAAACCACCAATGGACCAGACGGTAAAGTTGGAGATGTAGTAAGGCGACATATTGAAGAGGCCCGCCACGATATAGAAGAAGAAAAGAAGGCTATGACAAAGGAATACGAGTAATGATTCTAACAATAATAATCTTATCTTTAGTGCTCACCCTGTCATTGTCGGCTAACGTTGTCTTGTTGTGGTATAATCGCCAAGCAGTGGAGAAGCTGGTCTTCATTTCCGATAATATTGGAGACATCATGGGACTCGTTCAGGAATATCACGAACACCTGGAGAGCCTCTATGAAATGGAGATGTTTTATGGGGAGGAAACCCTTAAGGGACTAATTGAACACACTAAATTTATCACCGAGGAGATCAGGACCTTTGAACAGATCTATAATCTCACTCGCGAAGAAGAGGCTGGAGTAAATGACAGAGCCCCCGAAGAAGAAGCGTAGGAAGCGTAAGAAGAATTTTTACTTCACTGATGTGCACGAGCAAGCAATCATCAGATATACTGCGACCACTGATCAACGAGAAAGAACAGAGCTGTACGTAAACTATATCCAACCAGCCTTTAATGAGATGGTTGACAAGATTGCGTACACTTATAAGTTTACTTCTCTGCCGAATATAGATTATCTTAAAGATGACTGTAAAATATGGTTGACCACCATCTTGGACAAGTTTGATCCTAACAAGGGTTCAAAAGCATTTTCCTATTTTAGTGTTATCACGAAGAACTGGTTTATCCACAAGGTCAAAAGAACAAAGTTCAGAGCCCAGCGCGAAGTGCAGTATGACGAGGTTTTCAAAGATGTAGAGGATATGCAGGTGCTGACGCATCATGAATATATCCACACCCGCCAGCAAAGAGAATTTTGGGAGAGTTTCTTTAAAGAAGTCGAATCTTGGGACGAGGACCTCCTGAAAGAAAACGAGAAGAAAGTACTGAAAGCTGTCAAGATCTTGTTTGAGAGTGGTGACGATATTGAAATTTTCAACAAAAAAGCTATTTATCTATACTTGCGAGAGCTAACTGATCTCAATACCAAGCAAGTTGTGAACAACTTAAACAAGTTGCGGGCTAAATATAGGATTTTTAAAGCAAAATGGGACGCGGGACAAATTTAGAAGAATACATTAACGAGACAATCGTTAATATTCGAGAAGACAGAGATACGGTTAAGTTTCTTTTAACCGACCTGCTCCAAGAGATTCAGAGATCCGCCCACTCGCATCGAGACATTGGAATGATTGCTGCAAAGTACGTAGAGACATTGCAGCGCTCCAATGAACAGTTGGTCAAGCTAACATCTCTAATTCAAAAAGACACTAAAGGTTCGGACGGCTTAACAGTTGAGGACAAGAGGGAGTTGTTTGACATGATCAACTCTGGGGATGTTGGGGGGGATGATGAATAATGGCAAACGAAAAGCCTGAAGACTTTGAGTTCAATGCTTTAAACAACGTAAGTCGTCCAAAAAATAGGGGTCGTAAATATGATCCTTATACTTCAAATTTTCG
>Ga0098052_1000938_pt1 | contig 18348 bp, 28 predicted proteins | sample 15_taG_FD_81591 | JGI IMG/M metagenome (GOLD analysis project Ga0098052, IMG submission 81591) | Marine viral communities from the Subarctic Pacific Ocean - 15_ETSP_OMZ_AT15312 metaG | ecosystem: Environmental > Aquatic > Marine > Oceanic | place: Pacific Ocean | collected 2015-01-18
TCTACCAATAGCCACGGTGGGATTCGAACCCACACTGTATGGATTTTAAGTCCACTGCCTCTGCCATTGGGCTACGTGGCCCAACACTCCCTACACGATTCGAACGTGTGACCTGCGGATTAGAAGTCCGCTGCTCTATCCAACTGAGCTAAGGGAGCCCTGTTACCCCCCCTCAAAGATTCCGTCACGGCAATAAACAAGAGACTTCCGAAGATGCGCCAACGGAAGTCGGTGTTGAAAATTATGACAAAGCCAACTTTGTAGATGCTAGGAAACCCCTTGGCATGGAGGCGCGTAGAGGGGTGAGGGGGGATAAGAGGGCCCCCTCGCAACCGGGAAGGAAGGAGGGGGCCACGAGTGGGGGGACTTATTCAACCGCAAAGAAGGGACTGAATATATTCAGACCGGTAAGTGCGGGTACCTCTGGTAGTGTAGACGCATCGAACAACTGCTGCAACCGATGTCTCTCCATTAAGAAGAGAATCTACCTGTTCCATTGCTGAAGTCATGTCTGCAGGTTCACTACCCAGGAGGGTTTTCAAGTGACCCTTAAGACGTTGGAGCTCAATACGAGCCCGTGTCTTCGAGCCCTCCTGTTGGATGGCACTGAGGTCTTGAGGGATCGTGATGGGGGCACCCTTGAAGGTCAGAGCCTCGGTCCTGTCTGGGTCTTCCATCAACTGATAACGGAACTGGACACTGACGGCGGGATGCTCTTGGCCTCCACCAGCCTGAGCTTCCTTGAACTTAGCATCACTAGTCATAGTAACATCAAGGACGTAGCAGTTATGCTAGCCTTGAGCGGGCCACTCACCAAGAGACCCGAGACCCTGATCCGCATTAGCGGTTTGGAACTCGTCTTGGAGAGATGCGAAGATAGCCTTGGTCTGATTCTGCATTTTCTAGTACTCCTACTGTGCAGTTTGATAGATATCCTCAAAGGCGTTCCATGCACCTTCTTGAGGAAGTTCAATACGGTCGGGTAACGCTACCCGACATTTTGTAATACCACTGAGAGATTCATCATTTACTGTCATGAAATGTTTTTTGTACTTGGTTACGACTGGTCGTTTGGGTCCGTCACTTCCATCTTTATTCTTTCGGGGAACCATCTTTGTCTCTTGTCCATACTCAGTTTCGAAAGCTGCGACGAGTTCAAAGAGGGGGAATAGTCTTTTGTAGAAGGAATCGGTGATGGTGAGTTCGGGTCTGATTGTGTATCGGTCATCGCCTAGAGGGATCTTGGCATTGACAAGGTGGCATACGTAATAGAAGCCATAACCTGCTGCTCTAATGTCCACAGCAAATCGGACTAGTTCTTCGTACACGTCATCCCATGCCCTTCGCCCATCAAGTTCTTTCCACTCCTGCTTACCCGCTTTCTCTGTTACATACTTACGGACAAGAGCTAGGGCGGAACCAAGAGAGTCGATGACGATTGTCTCGGGCCTATCCATATTCTTTTCACTCATTTCGATGAGTGCTTTCTTCTTCTCGAGGATTTTCTTCCACGTAAGAAGACAGTTTTGATGACCACTTGAAGTGGGCTCAATAGGAATACCTTCTGGTCCCATGGCAGGCCACATAATGGCAAGGGGTTTACTGTTGGTAGTACTTGAAAGATCGCTGTTGATGATGAAGGCGTCATCATGCGATTGAAGGAAACAAGATTTCCCTACTCCTGGCATCCCAACAATGAGACCGAAGAGTCGTCCAGGCGGAGAGACCATTGCTCCTCCACTGAATCCTAGTCCTGAGTAACGAGACTGAACGGTCTTTCCAACCGCCAGCTCCTGATGTATTTCAGCCATTGTTGTTCCTTTCTATAATTCGTTATCGAAAAGGGGCTCATCCGTATCCTCTGGATGAGTGGGGGGTTGAACACTCTGCGTGTTTTCTTTGCGGGGTGTTACCACGATACAATCGGTGACCACAAACCCGCAGAAATCTAGCCATTTCTTAAATGTCTTTGCAGTTACAGTGAGAGCCTCGAATTTATTAAACTCCTTAAGCATTTCTTCCTTACTAGCAAACATTCCTTGGTGAAGGGACAGAAAGCTCATGAGCTTATCTCTAACTATCTCGATGTATTCATCTTCAAAGTACATAACGTCTCCTTTGGGACCGGAAAGCGGCCCCTCGCAAGAAGACGGGGGCCGCTTGGAGGGACCAACGGAACGTTAAACCCTCAGTTGATTGTTGTGATCTCGTTCTCCTCAAGACTTCTTGCCACTTCATCTCTATCCTCGAATATGAATCCTTCTCTTTGGAGGACACTAGGCCATTCGGTAACGGGAGTGAGGTAGAAAGGTGCAAAGGGAGAGAGCTTAGAAAAGGATCTGATGTAACCGGCTGATGAAGGGAAGTTCCCTGGAGCAGGAAAGACCGAACAGTAATGCCTGATGAGGTTGAGGCGAGAATGGTATTCGTGTACCCACGATTGATCCTTAGTTATAGAACCGTATGTAGTTGAGATGTTTACGGGGGGGTCGCTTACCCTGAGGGGTGCTTCGTCCTCGTATTCATCTGTCGCATGATACCAACTCTTGACCCTCCTTAAGTAGTTCTCGAAGCGTGGTTCTCCAAGATATTTCCTTCTAATTTCGGTCTGTCCTTTTCGAGGACCACGGGTAAGGGTGTGTTCGGTAACTTCGAAGTCTCTATCTCTTTGCCCGAAGGAGATCGTAGGTTTCTTCACTGCAATGTGCAGCATTCCCCCCACTCCTGTGGTGTCAAGCAGGTCATACTTCTTATTCATCACTTGACTATCAAGTAGGTACTTGGCTATTTGTAGGTAGTGTTGGGTTTGAAACTCAATTGGGCAGGTGCTTAGTCGAAGTATGGGGGATTCACTGCAGGTTTTAAAATCTACGATGAATACTTTGTCTTGCTTCTCGTGATAAAGAAGTAAATCGTATTGGGCTATGAGTGTTCCAAAGTCTGGGTGTTCGTACTTGGCAAGAACTTCGTGGTCGAGAATACGAAAATGGTTAGCGTTTAAGTATTCGATAAACGTTTTATCTTTGCCTGGTATTTTAAAGGTTGATGCTGCTTCAAACCAAGAGGTCGCTGTGAGCATATCCCTCTCTTCACGTTGGATAATTGAACTACGCTCTTCACCAACTATCCCACGATTGTTGCAAATCTCTAAAAGTTCTTCATTTCTTTCTTTCAGTAAAGAACCCATTTGTTGGAGAGCAACTTCAGGTGCTTCATCCATAAGTTCTGCTCTAGAATGAAACCAAGAACCCCTAGATAAAGCGGATGACCACCGAAGACAGGGAACCAACCCTAATCTACGGGACAGGTAGTATTGGAAGGGGCAATGGAGACACATCTCATAGTCAGAACTACGGATGGCAGGAGTACGCGGCATGAAACCATAGGCTTCGAGCCATTCTTTAGCGGACTTCCCTCTCCCTTTAGGAATTGGTATCCCTTGTGTCTTCGGTGGCATCGTTTTCCTCCTTTAAGGAATTAGTTTGAGGACTTGAAGAGCTTTGCGAACCACGGTCGGAGCCAAGCTCCTGCGCAGATCCCGGCGGTTGCCACCAAAATAGTGAACCATAGGGTTCCGAAGAATGCTGACATCGTTTTCTCCTAGAGAGAATTCTCTTCACCGTTTTATACGCAACCGATAACGTAATGGCTGCTGCCCCGATGATGATAGGCACATAGATCCAATCCAGATATTCCTTTACAGCAATGTTAAGAAGTATCAAAAGAACACCAATGACTATGGCAGTTCCTCCCTTGAATGTGGAGAGGATGGGTATCACCATAGCAATGGTGCCGAAAAGGATACAAAGCCCTCCCACCCACGTCAACACAGAGAGATCATCCAAGGATGCATCTGTCAGTGGAGACGGGAGTGAGGGGGTGACGGGGGTCTTAATGAAAGGGTTGCTTGCGCATCCTGCCAGGAGGGCTAGGAGGATAGGACTCCATCTCATAACAATTTGAAGTCTCATGTTTCCTAACCATCTCATGCTTCATTACCAATGCTTCCCATTGCCATAATGCCAATACCAGCGAGTGCTCCGAGTCCCAGTAAGGAACGAGACTTACTGAGTTTCTTCATTGAATCAACGAACTTCCCCCCGTACTTAGCTTGTTGCTTGCCGGTTTTTTTCATGTTCCTCATGAGAGAATCAATATCACCTGAGCCACTATTTAGTTCTGCAATCCTAAAATCTTGAATGACTGCGTTACGCATATATTTGCGCTCAGGACCTGGCTTATACTTCTTTAGTTTCTTTAGGTCGTTGAGGAGTATATCCATCAAGGGACCCTTATACGTACTAGCCCGGGGGTCTTTGATAATGTCAATTAATTGACGTGTCTGCCCCGGCCCGTATTTAAATTGGTTGGACATAAACAACGAAGGCTTCTTTGCTTCGTTGATGATTTGTCCCGAGGGAGAGAAGTTTTCGTCGGCTTTGATTATTGCGAGAATCTCGGCCAACCAATTACCCGGAGACGGAAATCTATTTGCATCGTTGGGATTAATCCCCATGAATCAACTCCAGAGGTTATTACCGAAGGCGGTAAAGATTGAGATTACTGCTGCGATAAATGCGCTGATTGTGTAGGTGCGACCACGACTAAAGGCGAGCTCACGTTGAATTGTGCGGAGCTCGTTATCAATCTTATCCAGCTTGGCATCCATCTTTTCCAAGCGGTGGAGGATTGAAATTCTATGTTGATCCCAACCTGAATTCATCAAAACAAACTCGACAACATTTCATCCATCGCGGATTCGTAATTAATTTTAGGACCCCTAGTTATAGTGGGTTGTCTTTTATTTCTAGCATTCCGTCGAAATTTGTGTTCTTGTTTGGATTTAAATTGTTTAGATCTACTCGAAAGTGCTAATGCTCGTTTTCTTCCTGTTCTACTTTGACTTGAAGTACCTTTAGCTTTAGTACTAGCTCTAGCACTAGCAAGCATTGATGGAATATCTCCAAGCATACTTTTAGCACCACCAGGAGCATTCCAGTCTCTTTGTATATCAGGCCCTATTTCTTCCCAAATCTGATCGTTCATTTTGTCAGCAAAATCCTTAATAGGATTCGAAGTTCGTTGCTGTTCCGTCATCTTGTTTTTTTGTCGACGGTGTAAATACTTAGAATAAGGATCTGAGTTTGGAGGAAGTGAAGGAAGCAAGGGCTTCATTCTAGACTTCCTGGCCTCCCTAGACTCCCCTGTATCTTCTTGGATGTCTTCCCGGGTATCTCCTTGGACATCTTCCCGTTCAGGGTGAGGGAGATCTCTGAGATGTGGAGGAACCGAAGGATCTGAGTCTGAATGAACTTGTCTCTTCCTCCTAGTACTACGTTTAGACTCGAATTTTTTCTTACGTTCAGCCCGTCTTGCCTTACGTTCAGCCCGTTTCTTTGTTTCGTGATATCCCGCTGCGTTTATGTTTACTGACATTGTTATTCACCATGAGAGATTACTGCCTCTCTTCTATCGACCACCGCCCTGTGTTCTTTTGTATGTTGAACCACCTACTTGTTTACCCCTCATAGCCACGGCTCGGGGCTTTCTTTTTACTGAACCTGTTCCGCCAGCCTTCTTAGTCTTCTTCTTTTTCTTTTCGTAAGCCATTTTATTTTTTCCCGGTCAACCTATGAAGCGACCAATAATTACGGCAGCAGAAGCATTTGCTGCCGCTGTCTCGATTGTACAAATTACCTTAGTGACACCACCAAGATAAATACGACGTGGTACACCTAACTTAAGTCCCGGAGTACCGTCTCCTGAGTCTAGTGCTACTACACCAGAAGACATAAGAGCAACTAGGTTACTTGAGTCCACAGCTTCAGGGTCTGATTGGACCTCTTCAATATCGTAATTTACCAATGGGACCCAGAAGTCTGTTGTATTAGCAGTGGATGCTCCATCAGATGAGCCACACAAAACTGCATCTTGGTCACAAGGCCACAACCGATTTTGTGTTGAACCTGAGTATGGAACTAAACCATAGAGGGCGATGACTGGAGTATCTTCAGCGGGTGCGCTTCCTCTCCAGCAAACGTTAAGTTCTAGGTGAAGCCCAAAGGAAGGGACAATAACGGGTCGGATGTTGCCTTCCTGACCGGGTGTACCCCCCACTTGAATGTAGGGGTCGTCCCATGAAGTTGTTGCGGTCTTGGCGTCGGTGTTCAAGACGAAGACCGTGCTGCCTACGGCTGTTGCACCTGATCCGTAGAGTGGATCTCCGGTGTGATAAGCCTTGTTAAAATCAGAAAGGATTGCCATTAGAGAACTCCGTTGATGAGGGCCCTAGCAGTCCATTCTCCAGCGGCCCGTCGATTAGCTATTGTAGCAGAAGGTATGAACCAGAATCCAATTTTGTACTCCATAAGTATACGGAGTAATGCGTCTACTGAAAAGTAAGGTTTAGGAACTTCCTTAGAGGGTTTAAACATCAGGGCCGGGGTACCCTCCATTAATAGTATAGGGTTATCACAAGAATCTCGCAATCTTTTGATGCAATCCAGGAATCTTTGCCTGTCCTTGTAATGGAAGCAGTTTTTGGTGATTTCCCTAAGGCTACCTTTACGCTCAATTAGGGTGTTAGACTCATGGCCTTGAAGGGCATAGTCAGCAGTGTCGAGCTTCTCCCTGAGAACGTGTAGATTTATGCGGGTAGTCCGTGGCCTCTCTGCAGGGGTGCTAGGATCCCACATTGCCAGGGTCTTGGGGAAAAGGAGAGGCTTCTTCTCCCGAGTGTCTTGGATAATTACCCAATCACGCTTCATCGGGGCATTGCGGATGTTGATCTTTGATGATTCGAGTTTTTGCTCTATCTAAGACGGCATCAACAAATGGTATCGCCATCCGGTAAACCCCTCCGATTACTCTAGTAGAAAAGCCTGCGAATTTCATTTCGATGATGGCTTTCTCTGTATTGCTATTGGAGGATACCGGACGGTTAAAAGGAAGGTTATCCCTATTAGCAATATCGTAAACTCTCTTCCTAGAAAGTCCTGTTTGCTTTGCGGTTATTGCAATGGGGAAACCTTCTTTCAGGTACTCCCTTACCGCTTGTTGTCTTTGATGTACTGATGGATGATGTGGGTTCATAGATTGATGGTAGGTTTAATGGTGGTTAATTTCAACCTCCCACTCAAGAGGAATCTTTCTCTCATGAAGATTTTGGAGTTGAGACCAATATCCCGTCGTCTCCTCCAAACTGATCGCGGTGGAGACGGACTCTATCAAATTTTCTATCTGATCCTTTTGGCAGTCGATGTACAGGGCGTCGTAGATATTCAGGAACATCACGGCGTTTTGGCAACGGGAGTTTAGAGATGGTAAGAAATCGTGATGCAGTCTGTGCTGAATACGGAGGAGTGTGTTTCCCGCTGTTGTCTGGATTGGGAAGTTCACTATCTCGTTTTCGTCCCACTTGTCTCCTCCTAAAAAGTATCGAGACTGTCCAGTGAAAGGCAAACAATAGTACCCGTTTGCTCGCGTGGAGGAGATAATAGAATTCTGCCATTTCCAAAGTCCTGGTCTATGCTTTTTTCGGTTTGCGGATACTTCCTTGAAGAAGCTTAGGGGATGAAGTTGTCCTGTCATTGCAAGTAACTGTGCTTGCATTGTCGAGGGGCCTGACCTAAAGAGGTCGGCAAAGTTAATCATCTTACCAGCTTGTCGGTAATCATTGAAATTAGGGTCATCTTCAATACCATCCCCGAAGATTTGTAAAGCTCGTTGTTTATGGAGATCAACTCCGTCGCGATACGCTCCCATGAGAGCTGCATCTCCCGAGAGAAGGGCGGCAACTCGCAATTCGATTTGTGAGAGATCGAATTCCAATATGGCACCGTTTCGGTAACGGGATTTAATTGTCTTCTTGATTTCTTTGGGGAAGGTTTGGGCCGATGGTTTTTTACAGGTGATTCTACCTTGGAGTGTTCCGCCTGCCGATCCGTTTGAGTCTTTGGTAAAGGTTGGGACTGGGTACCAGGTGGGATGGGCAAGGTGGATACCATCGTTTAATCCTCTCGTCGGAATAAGAACTGAGCTACGGTCACTCGGTCTATTACGTCGGTGTTTGAGTAGGGGGAAACAATACGATGATATCAACTTCTGGCAAGAACTGTGTGTCTTTGCCAAGGTATAAACTTCACGAAGTGGGTGAGTGGGGGGCAACTTATCCACAAGAAGGTTGCGGTTCTCTTCCGAAAAAGAGAGCTCTTTCTTTTTAGGGGTTACTTGTAGAAGAGGGTTGTCACGGATAGATGAGATGGATAAGAATGAGGAGTGCTGACGTGATTGCGGCAATTTTGAAGAGTCTGAGGACTCCTCGTATTGCTTCATCAGATCCATGATTTGAGAATCTGTTATACATTCGATAAGTCCATCTATAACATCGCAGGTTAAATCGAGAAGAAAGGCTTTGCTCTTCCCGGAGCCAGGGCCTTCTAGTAAAACCCCGAACTTTTGTAAAGCTAGTGAGCTGCTGTGAGTAATTTTTAAGGTGAGTTGCTCTTCGAATTCGATAAGAGCGTTGCGGTCCATCGGGATACCGGCTTCTGACATTCGTATGCACGTCCAAATGGTATCGGAGTAAAACTCGATACACCAGTCTGAAAGTTTCGAAGTCTTAGGGAAGTCTTTATGGATGCGGCGAGAAAACTCGGACACTGCTAATAGGGTGTTATGGGTATCTTGAGCATTATATTTTAACAGTTTAGGGTCTTCTGGTGTTTGAAAACGCCCATCCTTTAATGTCTCTTCTTTTTTGTAGGTATGCGTACCTAAAATTGGGCCTAGAGATTTAAGACTCTTCTCTGGACGGGTTTCATCGTGCAGGTAGTTTAGGATGGATAAGTCAATTAGAAGTTGATTCTCTAATCTGAGTTTGAATTCAGGGAATACCCTTAGGTACTGGAGGTCAAACTGTAGATTCATTCCCATTATTACCTGGGAATGTGAAAGCCATCTGCCCAGCCGCATTCGGTGTTCCGCCTTGTGCATTTGAAAGACCATTGTTGAGTGTGGCGACATATTGCGCAAGTACGTGGATATTCTTTGCGAGGTCCACCCCAATGACTGCGAGTGCGTGGAGGACGGTTCTGTCTCCATAAGACAAGTTGGGGTCGTTTTGGAGTCGTTCGAGAACAAGTTCGTAGACGGTTTTGACCGGCTTATCTTTTTCCCCTTCTGTTGACTCTTCGTCAATGAGTTTTTCGGGTTCGTTGCTAGGTTCTTTGTCCATTCCAGGTCTCCTTCGGGGAGGGTAATAGCTACAGTTAAGATTAGATCATCCCTATCCACATTATCTGTGTGAAGGGAACGTTGGGGATTGAATACCGTTTGTTCGGGTAGTCTTTTCTGGAGAAGCCTATTGTATTCACATGCCCCATAAGTCTCAATGTCGAGACTTATTACTTTGGGGTCTGTCATTTTGGACTCCTCGTTGGGACTATCTCGGGGTCTGATGGGACAGCCATAGTTTCATCCAGGCAATCGGAAACCAATTGCATGTGTGCATGGACAGTATTTATCAGGTTGTTGTTTCTGAGAATGGCTGCAGGGTGATAGGTGGAAAAGAGGTGGAAGCGGTAAGGCCCCATCTCATGCACCTTGCCATTATGGTTGAAGGATTCAGTAAGAGACATCTTATGACCTTCTAATATGTTCTTGTAGAAAGAGGTAGTTGCGGGAGCTCCCAACGTGACGACTATGCGGGTGGCATGAGGACCATAAGAACGGAAGATTGCGTGAATATCACGGCTTAGGAAGGTAGCACAATTCCCATAGTGGCGTGGTTTAGGTGCCTCATTAGCTTGAGTATGGCATCGGACTCCGTTCGTCAGATAGATTGATGCCCTTTGACGGAGATTGATTCCGTCTATGTAGGCACTCTTTACTACTTGGCCGGAACGTCCTACGAATGGCTTGCATTCCTCGTCTTCCTGGACACCTGGGTTCTGTCCCACGAAGATAATTACGGAAGTGGCTTCGAGAGATTCCTCCTCAGACCAATAATCAAAGATCTGTGGTAGGGGGAGGGATTCCTCAAAGACGGTTGGAATGCATATGTTGTTGGCGTATTCATGTAGGTCACAACGCGAACATTTAGCATCCCTACACAGTTTAAGTTTGTTAACAGGCTCCATGTTATCCTCCTTGAGTGGGGGGCCTTTATGTTTCTAAGTCGAGGGAGCCGAGTTGTCTCTTCATACGTAACTCTCTAATGTATGAATCAAATCGCTCTTTTTCCCAAACAGAAGTGTTGGTTTTAAGTCCAAGATGGGTTGAGAGGTCGCTAAATCGGGTTCTGAGGGGAACTTCACCCTCATCTCCATCACAGAAAAGAAAACTAACCCCAGCATCGAAGAGTTGATCCAAACGATATTTCCATTCGTTTATGTTCCCTTGGATTAGCGATGCTAAATGGACTTCTTTAGTACTTTGAATAAGGGCATGTGTTTTAGGGGCCATACGAACATACATCCCATTATTAATTTCCTTCCATTCACCCTCTATATCAATAGAAAGGGGATCTTCGGTGTATTCCCAACAGAGTTCACTGTTGTTTTTAATGCCTTCTAGATTCCAGGTTAAATCACTCATTTGTTTCCTTTGGAAAAATCATAGTGCCTTCAGTAGGAGGGTTCCATTCATATGTGCGGTCCTCAAAATCCTGTGTGTATTCAACGCCACTTGAAGCAGGTAAAATAGGTTTCAGAATATTAGGCAAACTGGGTGGAAGAACTAAGGCTAAGGGTGTAATAGACATACTAAAGGCAGAATGTTCATCATCTAAAGATTCAGCCTCATCAAAGTGTTCTTTCAATTTAACGCGAACAACTACGTAAACTATGTGGTCTTGTAGAGTATCGAGACAGGGAAGGATTGTTATTTCAGAATCTTTGCCACCTTGAATTAGTTCATCATAAATTTCTTGGTAATATTCAAGTAAGTTTTCAGGCTCTAAATTAAAAGGAAATTCCATGGGTAGATTCCAAAGTGTTAATAAGCCTAATAAGGCAGGAAACATTAAACCTTCAAAAGGACTTGGGGATACTGTTGAAAAGATTATACAAAAAGCATCCCTGGGTAAGGTCAAATCTTGTGAAGGATGTAAGAAGCGCCGAGATCAACTTAACAATTTGATTCCTTATAATGGTTGTTCAAAATGTGGAAAAAAAGATAAGAAATAAATCTCCCCCACCCCGCGAAGGGTGAGAGAGACAGAGGGGAAGAGAAAACAAAGTAAACTATGATGGTAAACTGACCATCTCTTGAGAAGTTTGACTAAGACGTTTCGCAATCTGATTCAGGGTCTTTTTCCACAAATACTGTTGAAAGTGTTCCCTGACATTTAAACCACAACAATTACATGGTTCTTCTTTGTCGTTAAGAATATGAGCAATATCGCGAAGATCTTCAACGATACTCGAAATGTCTTTTGCTGCTACTTCTAATTCCTTCGGAGATGCAGCTTTGTGCATGGAAGTTTTCTCCTTTCTACCCCTTAAACTAGTAAGAGATATTGAGGGAGTTGGAGCCCATTCAGGCATTTTCTTGAAGTTTCTGCAAGAGATGTGCTCCTGCTTCGGAAGAACCCAGGACTTGACGGGCAAGACCAGCACGGGCTTCTCGTTCCTTAGCATTGACATTATGGAGTTCACCTCGTAGACGATTCAACTCAGTCGAACACACTTCTTGGAGGTTTTGAAGGGCAGCGATTTCTTTATGCTTTAAGATTATGTTTTCGTTGAGGTTGAATGTTTGGCGATAAGTGGTGAAGTGACTAGTGTAATTCCCCGAGTGGAAGCTGATGGAAACAGTACCAGTGATGGAACCTTCTGGATACTCCACAGTCACTCTCATTTCGGGACACCATCCAAATGCACTAAGAGAATCTTTAATTGCGTCAATTTCATCGCGTTTGTAAGTCTGTTCGTGTCGTTCTCGAAAGTTTTCAATTTCCTTCTCAATGCCTTTTATTACGATCCTTCGATCACGATACTCTTTGTCGAAGGCTTTGACTTCCGTGCGAAGTCTCGATTCCCATTCAGAGAGAGCGATGGCAATGATGTCATCTTTAGTAACAGATGCATCAAAGTTAATGAGATTACTTGAACCATTTACTAGTTCAATAAAGTTCTTATCCTGGTCATTGTTTGGCATTTTCAACACTTTCTGAGTCATTTGACTCGGTTATGAAACCACAACGTATGGCTTCTGAGCGAATGAAGTCAAGAATACTCCTACGTGGAGTACCTTCTTCTTGAAATTCTTTATATGTTGGGGGATCAACATAGATGACAAAGCGTTTTATGTTCTTTTTGTATTCCCATGAACCATTTACTAGTTCAATTTCTATTGGGAATAGATGGTGTACTCCAACTCTATTGATCCCTGCTATAAGAGCACAAACTCCTGCTTCTATTTCTTCTGAGGATTGTTTTCTACCCCGAGGTTTGATTAGACAACCCATTTGTTTCTGAAGAGCCGTAATGAAGATTGATTGTAGATGACACAATGAATAATGATTGAAGTTACCGGTTTTCTCTCTCCATTTCTGTTTGACTTCGGGGTTGTATTTACGAGCACTCTTGGTTGCTTTGGGGTCATAACGTATACAACCGTCACGGTTTTTTGCAATTCCGTGTTTACGCCATTCATCATGCCAGTCTCGTCCTCCGTTTCCTCGAACAGGGAAAGATTCACCGTTATGTTCTTTGAGATATTGAGCTATAACTTCAGGCTCTGCATCTGCATCTATACACGTTAAGGAAGATTGGGATATACTTCCCCCGCTCCAGGATCTCCATTTACATAATGGGGAGACGATTCCTTCTCTTTCATGGAGAATACGTATAGCTTCATTAGACGTATACGCAAGGACATGATCCTTTGGATGAGAGCAAATCATCTCTTGCATCTCTATTGGATCGTTTGTGTATTTGTAGTCCTTTAAGGAACCCAAATTAGTGGGAGCCCATACACCTAAAACAGTGTTAGAGTAATCTTCAGAATTCCAACTCATTGTCGTATAGCTCCTCTGAGGTTTGTTGTCCAACAAACTCCTCATTATTCCAATCGTGTACTGTTTCGAGTAGTTTGTTTGTCTTTTGGGACAGATCGAATTGATTCTGCTCTTTCCAAACGTGTGTGTACCCGTTGAAGAGGGACCATTGAGTACGAGGAGAGAATTCATCGTAAGCAGGTGTATTCCACTGCTCTAGGACCAGGGGAGCATGTTGCCACTTAAGGACTCCGTTCTTACAACTTGTGACGAGGAAATCGTGGGTTTGCGCATCGTCCATGACAATGGACTTCATGCCTTGTGTCTCATTGCTTATCTTGTTAACGATTGAACGAAGGTTTGATGTATTTCCGTGCGGGTTGAGGGAGCCGAGGTCATCTGCGTCAATATCAGCAATTCGATCAAGGATCATGTATTTAAGGTTGGAGATAGCGTTAGTGGTGTGCTTATGTCGAAGACTGAATTCAGCCCATATACAACCATTGTCACAAACACCAACATTTGATCCGAAGAGGAGTTTTGCGCTTATTGTGCTATTAGTGGAGGACATGATACCTCCAGTAAAGGACCAGTCCTGGGGGATATCCAGATCTGGGCGGCGAATCTCGAAACCAGCAAGCATTCGCTGGTTATCGTTTGAGAGGTAATACTCCCAATTGCTGAGTTCATATCCCGTCATGTCAAAGGTTCTAGCGGTTATGTCCACTATTCTTGAGTGGGGGATGGGGAAGTGTCGAGCACCACGTGATGAGGGTTCTGGGAGGGTTTGGAGTTCTTCAAGGGAGACTTTAAATCCCCAATTACCCATTGCTGTGAAGGTCATAACTATTTCCTTTCTTCGCCTTTGGCGAATCCAAATGCATACGCTGAGAGTATTGCGACAATGATTATCGCAATTGGAATGATGTAATTACCCATTAGACTCATTCCCCCTGGCTTTGGTATCCTTGACAACGGAAAGAGCAGCGTCCATTATCTTAGCCATGGGGGATGAGGGGTCGAGTTCTTGTACTTCGCGGTAATCGTCTGCCATCTTGTCAATCATCTCGTCAAGTTTGATTAACCTTTTGTTGCAATGGTCGTGGATATCGCAGATACGCATAAATGCCAATTGGAATTCATGTATGTTTTTTGTTCTTGCGTAATTGTTAAGGGCCTCTAATGCATCATCAGCCTTACTGGTGACTATTTGCATTGTTTCGTGCTCTTCGAACATTGGGAGTCCTTTCCTTTAGAGGGATCAATACTCGCTTGGAGACATGGGGAGAACGTACTCCCCAAAGTTGACAGCAACCAAGAAATCAGGGTCTTTATCTCCCCTAACCTCTTCAATAACTTCTTCTAAATTGTCTTCATCAGAGTGGCTAATGAACCTTACAAGATAGTGCTCTGGGAAGTTGGGAGTCAGTTCTGCTTGTCCCTTAGGTAACCAGGATGGCTGGGCTATAAATAAGACTTTTACACTCCCTCTCTTACTAAGGTTAGGGAACCTTAAGTGGATTGCATTATTACGTTTAAAACTTTGAAGAAGGTGTAGATACCTTTTATTCAAGTCTTCTAAACGATTAATTGATGTCGATACGGGTGAAGCGAAGGATGGTTTGGGAGTGGTCATGGGGTGCGATCCTTTCAAAGTTTTAATAGATAACACACTAATTGATGCCTATAACAACACAAATAACAGCCCAAATGGATACCGTCTAAATGGATACCGTGACATGGTCGTTAATTGATGCCCCTTCCGGATGCCAGGTGTGGCGACCGGTGACGCGGCTGTGTTTGCTCTCTGTCTTTGGCATGAAATGAGGGTAGCAGCCTTTCGACTACTACCCTCGTGAGTTGTGCTGCTTCGTACATCATTGGTCTGCGTACGAGGTCTCTTCGTCAAGAAACACTGGCCTGGGTTCCCTGGCCCTACTGATAACAGCACTTCAAATAAAGAGGGTAGCAATCTTTCGACTGCTACCCTCGGGGGAGAAGAGATCAGATACGGGATGGGTCAGTGAAGGAACGTTGGTTCTCCTGCTTCTGAATCTGGATTCGTCCCCAGACGGGCATACCGTCGATGGTGCATGTGAAGTTGGGGAGTTTGCATACTACGGGGTGTGCGGTGAATTGCACCAACTTGCCTTCCTTGTCCATGAATTCACCTGGTTTACCTTCGTACTTGGAGAAGTCCTCACAGTGAAGTGCCATTATGATGACGAGTTTGTCTCGTGGGTCTTCAGGAGTGCCGGGAATGATGTTGAAGACCTTGTCGCACTTTGAGACATCACTTACTGTGCAGTCTCGTAGTTCTCCAAAGTCGAAGGCGTTTTTCTTGGTTCCAAGGTATGGGGTGGTATCTGCGTACGTTACTGTTGCCATGGTTCGTTTCCTTTCAAGAAACTGAGAATGAGATAAGAACTGTTAAGAACTGTTTAGAACTGTATTTACGCGGCCAGAGGGGGGCGAGCCGCCCTGGGCTCGGCTCCCTCGACCCGGGCCGCTTGGTTATCAATTGAAGTCTTTGAGGGCCCAGAACCACGATGGGAGATCACCAGTGTCGATATCCCATTTGTATTGAGGTTCAGGGATAAAGGTTCTACGTCCTACCCTGATGAGCCTTTGACGCTCATCCTTGCGGCTTAGTGGTCGCTGAGTAGGACGTTCATGTTGATAAGGACATTGAACGTGGTCGTGGAACGGGAGGTCACGAAGTTGTGCCTCTGCTTCATTCTCGAATTCATCGAGGATGTCGATTAGGTCGTTGATCTCCAGTTTAGAGGTGAATAACGAGAGGAACGCGAGTGGGTACTCGTCCTCTCTTACGTTCGGGATGTCCTGGTAGGTAGGACAGTTATTGTCCTCCATGAAGCGGGCTAGGATGGACATGAGTTGTCGTTCGCGGGTCATCGTGTTCTCCTTAGGTAGATGAGCGATTTGATTGTGAAGTCTTCTTGGGATCTATATGGAGCCCAGTCGAGGTCCTCTACTGAGTCTAGGTCACGATCCCGCCACATCCAGGCTTTTCTGTAGATGAGTTCTGCCCTTAGGGCTCTGAAGTAACTTGGTGGGGGTACGAAGTACCGGTGGTAGATCCACGCTATGTACCCCCAGACGTAGAGGGTTGCCGCAAGTGTTGCGACAAAGAGGATTACGGTGATGATGAGTAAGGTGATGAGTATGGCAGTGGTCATGAGTTGGTCCTTTCTGTGATGTGAAGAGGTAAATTGCGATCTCTGGCGATGTCGATCATCATCTGTGAACCACGGGAAGAGCCATCCCAGAAGATATAAACAGCGTCTGCTATCTCTGCCATGGCTACGTTGCGAAGATAGCCTGCTCGTCTCCCGTGCTTGTCCCAATCAGCAGGCATACGGATAATCTCGTAGCCACGGTCCTCTGCCCAACGCTCACCGAGGCGATCTGCACCTGCTGCAGTGCCTGAGATGATGGTGGGACGCGAACCTAAATCGCCTGCCTTGACGGCTCCCTCCATGACCTGGAGTAGTTGGGAGTAGTTGGTAAAGGTGCGAGATCCTGCGATGATGATATTCATGAGATGGTCCAATCTGAGAAGTGGTCCAAGAGGTGGTCATGGAGGTTTTTAGCGGCTCGGAGATATGAGGCACGTGCGTTGACAATGTCCCACTTGAGGTATTCGAGTTCTTCAGAATTAGTGAGACCGTCGTTACTCCAGACGTGGAGACGTGCTTCGAGTACGCGAAGGTTGTACTCACACTCGAGCTCCTCTTGATGGAGAATTGTGGTAGTGTCGGGGTTGGTAGTCATGGTGAGCGTGTCCTTTGTGTTTGTGCTCTGTTCTATGTTCATGAGTTGGCAATTTCCAATAGCACGTCTGCGTGACATGCCAACGGTGCGCACCAACAAATCAGGTCCTTGCCCTTAAGTTCTTGCTTTGCAGCAGCTACTAACTCCGGTTGCGTCAATATCCACTGCCTGTACTTAACAATGACCTCATCGCGCGTGCCGTCAACCCCGATATGAAACGGATTGCCGTATTTGCTTGGTCTGCCTACGTATACACCGCAATCGTCCTTGCCCACTTTGCGAGCGTTTCTAACTATGCACATGATAAACGTGTCCTTTGTGTTTGCTCTTGCGGCTTGTGTTTGTTCTATGTTCTCCGTGCTGCCGCCTGTACGAAGTACGCCCCACAGGCGGCAGCGGCAGCCGAGGCGAGGATGACCGGAAGAACAAAGCGCTGCCCTGGGCGCGACTTCTGGAGGTCACCCGCAGCCGAGGGAAGTCGATCCCCGCGTCAAAGTGACAAAATCGGCAGAAAGAGTGCAACAATAACCAGGCCGAAGGCCGTTCCCTTGCTATCCGTGCACTGTTTCTGTGGCCTCGGTGGCCGATTTTGGCATCTTTGTAAGCAAGGAGCGTCAGTGACCGTTGGCCTCGCGGTCACCTAAGACCAGTTCGCCCGTGGGGCGGTCCACTAAGCGGGGTTCGACCGGTGAGACTACCGATTAGATTGACCGTTATTTGGTCGGGCGGTTTAGATTTGTCGGTCTGTTGCACCAACGATGTGATGTTGAAGTGATGGTGGTGCTTGACGTGGTGTGGTCATGGTCGTGTCTGTGGACGGAGGGACCTGGGGTCGCTGCCAGCCGCCTCGGCTGTGCATTGTTGGATCGACCCCCCTCCGGCCCCCGGAGTGGATTGAGTATTGAAGAGGAAAGAGCGATCCCGTCTAGGATTTCCTCCCCATATTTACTTCAATCTCTTCACAGCTTTTCACTTTGTGCCGGACATGCCAGGTGTTCTACAACCTAATATAGAAAGTAGTTTCTTATATAGGGTGCAGTAGACCCGGCACACCCGGCACAGCCTATACCAGCTCAAGGGCACCCCACTGAGAAGCCATCGCATCGGCTACTCCCTGGTACGTAGTACTCCTCTTCTTCCACCTGTCAGATGAGGGAGCCATGTTGTGTATGCGGGCCTCTCTCCCCTCCACGACATTAGTAGGAATAAGTTCAGGTAGATCTTTCAACCAAAGGCACGTTCCTTTCGTTTCTCCATGACCATACTGCCAAGGTTGAATGATCTGATCCGGCTTTCTCCAAAGGCTGGACATGATGCAAACCGGGTTTTCAATGACTATTCGGGGTATATCGGCTTTGGCAAGCATCATGAAGAATGACACACTACGTTGTTGCCTCCCGTCCTTTCGTTTGGCGGGGAAGTGTCTTGCACCTGAAACAGACAAATCAGTACAGGGGGGATGCGCAATCATCAAATCCCAAGGGAAATCAATTACATCCCGAACATCACCTTGATAATGGGGCCCCTCACGAGCCGTTGGCAGCAGATCACAA
>Ga0098052_1000940_pt1 | contig 18337 bp, 37 predicted proteins | sample 15_taG_FD_81591 | JGI IMG/M metagenome (GOLD analysis project Ga0098052, IMG submission 81591) | Marine viral communities from the Subarctic Pacific Ocean - 15_ETSP_OMZ_AT15312 metaG | ecosystem: Environmental > Aquatic > Marine > Oceanic | place: Pacific Ocean | collected 2015-01-18
CGCTTCTCAGCGGAGGTCTCGTTAATTTGTAACTGATACCTTGGATCTTCCAATGACAACATCATCTTTCTAACTGCAATATTTACTATTTCTTCTCCAGAATTTTTACCATAACCACCTAGGTTGTGACTACCTGTATGAGTAACTTCAGGAAGTTTTATGTATTCTAAATACACATTTTCTGTATTCCCTATCACCTCCATAACCAGACCTCTTAGTAATCCTACAGGATTTTTAGTGTCAGCCTTATGGAAAGGATTATCCTTAGCCGATGCATACTCTCCGTAACCCATTATGTTTATAGGGTATCCGTTAGTAACAGTATAAGCCCTTAATATATGATATACAGGAAATAATTCTGGAACATCACCCGAAGCAGCAGCTGCAACAGGTAGTGTAATAACCCCCAAAGACTGAGCTAAAGATTGTGACTTAACAACTAACGGAGCTATCTTCTCTATAGATTGAGCATCAGATTCTAAGGTGTTTATTAATCCCTTAGTGTATTCTAGTACAGCCAAATCCAAGAATTGATCCTTTTCTGTGTCTGTAAAATATGCCGTACCTGCCTTATCTAACAGGTTATCTATATGAGCGTATGCCTCTGTATATGTCATTACTTCTTAGCTTTTGCCTTTTTATTGCCAGACATTTCTTTTCGCAATAATGCGTGAATGTCTTTATTATCTTTAAGCCACAATACTACTTGATCCTCATTAAGCCCAATAGTCTCTCTATTGTACTTGTATGTTCCATTAGTAAATGCCATTAATTTTTTATCAATTGCATTCTCAATAAACACCCTATAATCTTTATCTCTATCGTTAATTATTCTAGAGAACTTGTTTGGATCATCATTAGCAAGCTTAATAACTTGAGCTTTAACGAACTCAATTGAGTTGTCCTTCACTCTGATACCTGTAAGCTTAGCAAAGTCCTTAATATCCTTCTCAGACATCCCTACGGCAATCTGTATAGCTTCAGCAGACTCAATCATTTTGTCTGTTGAAATCATTTCTTGCTCTATAGTGTCTTCAAAGATTAAATGTTGAGATACTCCTGGGTATCCTTTCAGCCAATCATGAACTCTCTTGTCATAAGGATCGCTTAAATCAAAAACAACAGCAGGACTTCTTAGTACGAACTCATACTCCTCGTCATTAATATCTTTAAGCACCTTCCTTCTACCTCTATCATTTTGGTCTTTATAAGAAGATCCCAAACCTAGGTAAACAAACTTCTTAGGTTTCCTAACCCTAACAATTACTGGATGTTTCATTTTCTCTCTTTTTTAAGTTACTTATTGCGTTCTAAAGGGAGAGATTTCTCTCTCCTCTTATAGTATACAATCTATTATTATTATGCAGATAAAATTCCACAAGATAATGGATTGCGAACAATAACTCCAGATTCAGACATGATTTGACATGTGAATGAGTCGTCACCATTAGCAGCAAGCATTGACTTTTGATCGTAAGGCGAAACCATACCAGGAATGTATTTCTTGATGTAGTTACGGTTGAATCCGTCAGCACCTTTAGCAACCAATTGAATATTTGGAACCCCATCTACAGAAGAGAAGTCTAAGAAGACTAATTTCCCAGACATTGAACCTTCTGCAGCACCAGCAGCGCCATGAACGTTAACATCGTCAAATACAGGGCAGTAAGCAACAGTCATTTTGTTACCTAATACATTGTACGACACGTAATTAACACCTAAAGATACGTCAGATCCAGTTTTCATAGACTGCATAGTACCACCAGTAGCGGCAGTTTCACCTACAGAAATGTCCTTCATAGCTTTGTGGAATTGGTATCTACCTTCAGTACCAGTAAATACTACCCACTCATTTCCTTCAGGAGACTTAGCGTTACGAGAAAGCTCTGCAATAAACTTAGCTAGTTTATCCTCAGTTAAGTCACCAGAATAACTCTCAGATACAGTACCTTTAATTTGAGCCAAGATACCATCACCCATTGTTCCTACAGCGTCAGAACCTGAGTCTAATGGAGTAGCACCACCATCACCAGGGTAATCATTAGCACCAGCTGCAAGAACATTAGATACACCGAACCATCGTTGTAATTCTAATTGATACATAAACTCATCAGTAAACAACTTCTCAGCTGTAAAGTACCAAAGTTTAGAACCATTGTTTTCAATCCAAGTTACATCAGTTAATGCTGAACCTGTAATTGAAATTTTACTTCTATTGATTGTTAACCAGTTTTTGTGTGTTTCTGGGTAAGCAGTTCTTGCTACAACCTCAGATCCTAAAGAACCTTCTTTAAATGAAGTACCAATTAAACCAAATACTTCACCACCAGCGGCAGCAACTGCGGCATGACCTTGAGCAAAGTTAGCAGTAACACCAAATCCAGCGGCAGCACCACCATTTACTACACCAGCAGCAGCAGCAACAGCAGTTACTTGACCTACATTACCAGCGCCATCCATAATAACGTCATTAACAGCAAAATACTTAATATCTACTGCAAATTCAATTTCAGCAGCAGCAGCATCAGCAGCTATAACTGTTTGAGCGATAGTCGTTACTTTTTGACTTGTGCGACCTAATACCTTCCACTCGAAAGATTTGTCACCAGCGATTTTTACGTTAGCATGACGACCTGTACGTTCAAGTAAGTATGTCAGTGCGTAACGAGGGTATTGCTGAATTAAAACACTAGAAATCTCTGGGTGCTTTAACATTGCAGATACCAACGAATTTGATTCCTGTGTTCCAGAACCAAATGTACCATTTGTTGTTTTCATTTTTTACAATTTAAAAATTTAATAATAATTTAAAATTGCATTTACTTAATTATACTTTTAAAACGTAACATTGACAGCATTAAAATTATTCTCCCATAAATGCTGAAGCATCGAATCCAGAGCCTGTTTTATACTTAGGCTTACTATTTCCTCTACCTCCTCTATTTGAAAGGTTGTCTAAGACACTACCCTTTCCGTCTTCAAAGCCTTGCGACCTCAACATATTCTGTATTTGCTTTCTGTTCTTCCATAAGAACGCTGCCTCCGCAACATTGGCATGAGACTTATATATGTCCTCATTGAAATTCCCAGTTGTTATATACTTATACAGATCTTTTCTTTGTTCTACTGTTACCTTGCCTCCAAGGTAGTTTTTAAATCCTTTTAACTCATTTTGCAAGTCTTTTCTTGCTTTTTCTTGAGCTTGGGATTTTTCTTGTACTTCTGACTCTTCTCTTTGCTTAACATTAGTTCTTTCAGTTCGAATAGCGTTTTTTAATTGCTTTCTAATCTTAAGAGCTTCGTGTTTAAGCATTCCAGAATCTTCCATTCTATCTAATGAGTCATCAACATCATACTCATCCATACCTGTCGCTTTCATGTCAGCAGCTAATAGCTCTCTGTCTGAAAATTGAAGGTATCCTTCGTACTTTGTAATTGTATCATTTTTAACTTCAGGCTCATTCTTTACCTTTAAAGCTTCAATGATGTCTTCCTTAGACGAACCCTCTAAGCCAAGCTGCTCTGCTACCGCATCCCAGTTAACCCCCTGATCCTCAACTACTTCCCCTTCAGACTCTTCTTTAGGCTCTGACTGATCTTCTAAATCCCAATCATCATCCTTAACTTCTTGAGCTACAGTTTCCTCTTCTACCTCATTAACCTCTTCTGAACCCCAATCAAAATCTGAATCATCATCTTCTTCTTGTAGTACTTCAGACTCAACCTCATCTACCAGAGCTGTAGGCTCTTTTTCTGTAGATTGCTCTTCGTCAACATGACCTACTTTATCAACTAAGTCATCTAGTCCTGCAAAAGCGCTTGGATTAAATTCTTTAATCTCTTCGCTTAGTGTCTCTTTTTTCTCTATTGTCTCTTCCATTTTGCAATATTAAGCAATTTTTATCAATAATTCAAGATTTAATTTTTAATCTGACCTTTTAACTGCCCTTCCATTTGATTTAAAGCTGCGTCTGCACGCTTAGATCCATAAGTATCATCTGATAGTATCTCGGCAGTTTCAAGCTTCGATTGATGCTGTATTTCAGCAACCTTGATTCTAGTTTCGTTATCTAGTTGATTCATTTCAACTTCTATTTGTAACTCTCTTTCTTTAGCTTCAGCCTCTGCTTGAGCTTGCTCTTGCATGCCTTGCTGTTGTTGAGCTTGCATTTCTTTAGCAGCTTCTAAACCTCTTTCTAATATATGCTCAGCTTCTGTTAATGTATCAGATTTATAAATTCTAATTACATCTAACATATCTATCTGACCACCTTGTAAAGCTGATTGTGCTAATTGAGATACAGCAGCTTTCATTTGCTCATCCTTACCACCGTCACCTAAGAATACTCCGTAGTCATTAAGAGATACATCTGGCAGTATAGATATAAACTTATATGTTCCATCGCCAAATACCGTAGCAGTCTTCTTACCTTCAGCCCACGCAATCTTCATTAGATTAGCACAACGCATTAATACGTCTTGCTTAACCATGTCATGTGACCAGAACCAAGATCTAGTAATCGTAGCAGACTGTACTACAGCTCTCTGCTGATTACCCACCTGCTCATACTGCTCAATCTGACCTTCTCGCTGTTTAGTTACACCTGATACTTGACCAGCCATATCTTCTAACATCACTTTTAGGTTTATAAGTTGCTGTACAGAACTAGATAGCGTAAAGTCTATTTGTTGGAACTGATTAAAGGTTTGAGCCTGTAATCCTTCATCCTTAGAGTTTATAGGGATAATACCATCATTCTTAATGTGGTACATTATATCCTGCATATTCATTCCAAGATTAGCTGGCATTTGAGCTACATCGTAGACCACTGCCTTACCACCTGAGCGAGCCATAGACAATTCTATGTGATACATTACAATATTGTAAAGCATCTGCACGTTTTTAAGTAGGTCTACCATAGAAACAGGACTTCCAGTTGTATGATTTCTTACGCAACCAACATAACTTAAATTAGCAGCACTAGGATCATCTAAAGAGCGTATTTGATTAGGAACTCGCTGACAATTAACCATAATCGAACCACCAATCTTTGTAGCCTGCCAAATGTCATCAACAACAACCTTACGAATCTTTTCACCTTTACGCTTCTTGTATTTATCAGAAACCATCTTCCTAAATGGCTTATCATTATCATGCTTATTAGGGCTTAATTTGTATTGTATCTTTTTTAAGGATCTCCACTCAGCGTGAACCACCTTAACTCTCATATCCCCACCGTCACCTTTAGAATACCAGTTTGCATACTCAGAATAAAGGTCTGTATTATTTTGTTTAGAGATAGACTCTATTAAATTTATTTGCTTATCATCAAGTTGATCCCCGAACTCGTCTATTATATCATTTGGTGATAACCATCTCTCCTCTGTAATCCAGTTAGCCTCACTTAAGTCATCTGTTTCACTTGACAAATCATAAGAGAAAGACCTTGGGTCTACACGCCTTACCTGCGGATCTCCATCCTTTATTTCTATTCTATAACATTCTTTTCCTGTTATAAGTAAGTCTCTAAACCCTTCCTTGAATCTATTCTTTATTTTATATCTATTAGTTAGAAACTCTAATCCATCCTGAACAGACTCCTCTATAGACTCTCTATAGTTGTAACGCATAAACGTATCTATGTCGTCTGGGATTGGAATCTCCTGACCTTCGGTATTCGTCTCCATACCTAGGTTTTTCATTTCCTCTTTTACTTCTTCTAGAAGCTTGTTCATAACCATAGTTACTTTATGGTCTTCCTTTCTATTGATAGCCTCTTGATTTATTGTAACTACCTTAGTATCTAAAGGCCTGTGAAGATCTTCACCTAGTAATAAATCTATCTTTGGCTGTACTATAGGGTAATTAACTAATCGCGCTGGGTAGCTATAACCGTATTGCTCTGTAAGGTATTTATAATCCTCACGATCAAACCTTCCATTATACACATCATAGTTTCTTATATCTTTTGCTCGATGACCACTTTCTATGCTTGACAAATGACCTGTACTACCAACTATTGCATCAAGCATTTGTTCGCACCACTTCTCATTCTTTTTCGAGTCTGGTATTAATTGACTAGGAAAGTTCCTCATTATCTTGTATATTTAATTGGCGTACCATTACTATCATATTTATAATATATAAATCCACTCTCTTTTATTGTTTCCCGTTCTCTATCTTTTACTTCAATTGCAAAGTTATCATTTTCATGGATAAGACACAAACCAAAAGCTACAGCTCTATCTGTATTGCGCGAACCCCAGTCGCATAGCTCATCCAACAAGTCTATAAACCATATATCATCAGCCTTTTCCTTTATGTAATCATACATTAAAGACTCCATATACGCCTTAATTTGCTTATTCATGTGGACTCCGTAATTGTTTCTAGTCTTAGTTCCAGGAGAATGTGCGCTACGAGGTTTCGTCTTTAAGTACCTCTGAGCTTTATTTCTAAGGAAATAATCTAGTATACCAATCTTAGTGTATTCTACCAACATTTGAGCATTGTAATATACAGCTAATTTTAGACATCCCTCAAAAAACATGTCAGCAGTTTCAGGTCTATCTGTATATTCTGCTATTGGAAGCCTATATGGTACGTTAGTATTCTCTATTCTACGGAATATCATAGCACACCCCAAAGATGGCGCTGCACCAGCTTGATCTTGATCATAACTATCAATACCTCCAATATCTAATCCAGACAAATTAGTCTTAGGATGGTGTAGTATTTTATATGGTCCGTGTGGGTGTGGAGTAAACTTAACCTCATGAGTCATACCTTCATCGTTTATCACCCAATCTAAATGCCCTGTTGTTATGTGCTGCTCAGGATCTTTAAGTTCTTGAACACGACCTCTTTGCTGGTTAAGCAATGCTATATCAAATCGTGAACCTTTAGTTTTTAGGAACGCTTCTTGTATAGTTAAGGGGTAATTTTGTAAATGCAAATTATACGCCTTACTATCTCCACCACCTTCTAATATCTTATTACGTTCACCCTCTATGTACTCATAAGCTTTCTGTTCGTCATCAATTCCAGTCTTAGGGCTAAAGAATCCATGTAACGCTCTTGACGCAGGAATAAACATAGGAATAAGATTAAATGCATCTGCATTATAATACATATCCATAAAATCAGCAGAAGCTGCGTCAATATCCCCACCTGTTCCACCAACAACAGGCACCCCATACTGCAATGCCCCATCCATGAAACACGCTTTAGACGACATGTATGCATTCTTCAATCTCTTAAACTCCCCTGCTTCTTCAAATATCATTATAGATAAACGCTCACCCTTGTATACTTCAGGATCATCCATAGTTCTACAGTGTATAACAGACTGATAACCGCCTATCTCCCAACGCCCCTCAGCGTTCTTCTGCCTATACCCTGCCCGTAATACATCCTTAGTATCCTTCAACCATCCATGCCGAAAATTTGGATGTTGATTCATCAACCCCTTTTTGACTTTATCAAAAAACGAGTGTGCTGTAACCCCTAGTCCAGCCGCAATTCCGACCTCGGAATGCGGAAAGAATGTAAATTCATGCGCAACCAGCCCTGAGTTCATATAAGAGAATCCCTTATCCCTAGCCTTTATCACTATCATTCCTTTACCTTCTCTCCTACATGTATCAAAGAGCATAAAGTACTCCTTATCCATATCCCGATACCAAGGGTATATAAGGGTCTTACGATTTGAATCACTCCCATCATTACCAAGTATCATATAATAATTAAGATACCAATAATAATTTCCAGGAATCCAATCACCTCCTATCGGCTGAAAGCCGTGTATGCATCTATGCATTTCCTCTTCCCAGTAATCTTGATATACAAGACTGTCTGCGTCTAGATTTGGGTGCCCGTGATTAGGTATAGGCCTGTAAGCCTGTACGTCAAAATTCTTCTTAGCCATTAAGCATCTTTTAGTCTAACAGCTCTATCCTCTAAAAAGCTTAGAGTCTGTTCACCACTAATTGTTTTTCTCTCTCCTCTACGTTCTATAGCCTCTAATAAAACTGTTCTAGTTCCTAAGAGCTTCTCTATACCTATCATAACCTTCTGCAAGTCCTCAGCTGTCTCCTGATCTAAATGCCATTCATTAATAAGTGTAGTATACTGGTCTATCTTCTTATTAAAAGCTTCTAACTGATCATCTAAAGGATCTCTCTGTAGTTTTCGATACTTCTCTATACCTGCTTGTATCAAAGGATGTTTATTGTCAGCCCAGGAGGGCTTCCCAAAGATGTCTGTGGCTATCTGCCTATTTCGATCCTTCTCATTCAAGTATCTATAAGGTGAATCATAATCCTGACTCAAAGCTATAAACCTCATTGCCTTCTCACCTAACTTCTTTTCCTTTAATATCTTCTGGAACTCTGGAACACCTAATACCCCATTATCCTCATCAGCAACACTCTCTCCTTTCTTGCTTATCTTCAATAAATACATCTACCTCTTTTCTAGTTTGTATTTAAGCATAAAGCTCCCTATTTCAATGCCATCTGAATAACCTACAGGAACCTCAACCTCTTCATAATCGTTTGTGCTCTCATTATAATATATATAATTCAACGTCTCTACTATAGGATCATTAAAGTAAATACCTCTACTCAATATTTTATAATCGTTATCTATAAGCCAAGTGTCAATCTCATTATCTACCGATATATTAGGAGAGAACTCCGAGAAGTCCGCAGTAGCATACTCCAACTCTAACTCCCCCCATTCATTTCTGACTATATCCCCATAAGGAGTGTCTATATAATTCTTCAATATTTCTTTTATTTTAGGCATTACTAATAAGGGTTCTTTGGATTCATTCGGGCTTTGCACTTTTTACACTTGCAACCCTTTTTACATTTCTTCATTAGCTTCTAGTTTTAAGTCTTTTCCTTGTTCTTTCTCTCTTCGTTCTCTTACCTTCCTTTTTGGCAACAAACTTTTCTTTATACTTTGTTGTTGTAACACCCCTCCTGTTAGTTTTAGTCTTTTCCTTTACCTTCGACTTAGTAGTAGTACCGTCAGACCCAGTGATAACTGTGGTGCTTTTATACTTATTCTTTGTTTTAGTCTTTTTCCTTCTAGTCTTTTCCTTGTCTTTACTCGTGGTTGTAGTGCTTACTAAATATTTAGTATTGACTGAACCGCCATATTTATTCTTCATAGTTGTATTGTTTTAGCAAATATAATAATTTTTTTTATATGTGAGGGAGTGAAGCCCTATCATGGACACCCCGTGCTCCACCCAAAACTTTAGCCTACGGCATCTATTCTATCAAAAATCAATTCATTTTCTAACCTAATACACATTATTATGTCATTCAAATCAAGACTAAAGCAATCAGTAAAAGATTACGGAACAACAGTAAAGGTACAGCTTAAAGCTTCAAAGCTAATAGCTCAAGGCGCATCAATAGATGAACTAAACGACAATGCTAAACCATTCGAAGAAATATACTTAGACTCACAAAGACTTCAAGACGTGAAGAAAGTAGGGGCAGCAGTAGGGGCAGCGTTCTGGACTGGTATTATCTGTGCTATCGTAGACTAATAAATTAAATAAACATTATCATGAAGACAAACGTTAAAAGAATCGACACGCTAATCTTATTGTATAACAAATCATTAGCAACTGCAACACACACAAGACTTATGTACTTATGGAACTTGCTAGTAATGTACGCTATGGAAGAGTCAACTGAACTTAAATGGGCAGTAATGGTCGTTCCAAGCAGAAAACTACAAGTATTTGCAGTATAAACGAGTGTAAACGAGTGATACACTCTAACACATATAATCATCACTCAAAAATCAATCATTTAATCACAGAACTATTATCTACAATCACTGACTAGCAGTACGGTGCGGAAAAGAGATCTATCTCATTCTACCCGTTGTAAACAGTGCTATGTATTTAGTAGTTCGTTTAATCATTGGAGGATAAAACCATGACAAAAGAAATCAAAAACGTAATCGTAAGCGGTTACAAAGTAGTAAAGTATGTATTTAAACATTCATTAGCTACAAGTAGAGCGGAAGAAATTAAGTATGAAATACTAACGGTGTTTCACTACAAGAAAGCAGAATATTTAATCAAGAAACTAATCAAGTAAACAAATCCTCTTGAAGGCGTAGGTCTTATCGTGTTCATTACACTAAAGAGGAACTAACCATATGGAGACTGAACTACCTTAGTGTTCTACCACAAGATGACAAAATCAAGTCAAAAATCAATGTTCGAAGAAGCAAAAGAAGCGTTTAACTCTGTTAAGTCAGAAGTTAACAAACAAGTGCACACTTATTCAAGCCACGAAGCTTGGAGAGATGTAAAGAAAACAGCGGTTATAACATCAACTGCAATGTTAACGATACTATCGTGCTTTGTAAGCTCTGCTGAGTAAAAACGAGGCTGCCATCAACAACTTTAAAATTCTGCTTGCTCACTGTGAACTAGTCACTACGATTAGTATACAGCTGGGCAGCCAGAAAGTTGTAAAGAACAACTGTGCTATCTCGTATGGAGCAAAGTATCTGATCCAAACATATTCCTATGCAAGTCGTCAACCATTTCCGTTGGAAGACAAATATAGGGAAATTATTAATAACTCGCAAAGAAATTTTGCGGCTCGATATTTCTGTTATGGTAAGGTCTATCTAACGATAGTCTGTGAAGAAGTAATAAGCTACCTCTCGGTTCGACTCCGAGTGCAGGAACTACTAACTATTAATTAAATAAAGTAAACTATTATGGAAAAAGCATTAACGTATTTAGGTTCATTCCTAATATTAGCATTCTTATTGTTCGCAGTAGGAGTGCTAATCAATCTAGTACTAACAGTACTAAGTCAATTGCTAGTTGTAGCAGCAGCCGTATGGTTATGCTACAAGATGTACAACCTTCAAAAAGAAAACAGAGCGATATGATACACATTATCATTACACACGCATTAGCCTTTGGCTTTGGTGCCTGTATTGGCGGATACATAGTATCAAGCATCATAGAAAAGAAAATTAACAAACTCTTAGAAGTATTAGACGAATGAAAAAAAGAAAAAGAATTAAGATGGCACCGATAAGATCGAGTAACATCAAAAAGAAGACGTTTATTAAAACGCACACTCAATTATATGTTGAGAAAGGTAGAAAGGAACTCCGTGACTGGTATAACTCCTTAAGTGTAGACGATAAAATCGCACACGATATTAACACCTGTAAGCCTTGAGGTTGTAGGGTGACTCGTTGTCACCTACAGGTACTATTAACTAAACTTAATTATTATGAAAGACTGGAAACAGATAGCTGAACAGGCTCAAACTGAAAGAGACTTACTAGCTCAAGAGCTTGTTCATTTAAAGAACCAAACAGGATTTGTAGGTAATATAAATATTGAATTAGAAGAGAGGACTGTAGGCGATAAAACTGGTGTTTACATGACAGCTTACTGTAGACGATATATAAATCGTGATGTTGAAAGGATTGTTCATAAATATATTGCCAAAACCCAATACAATAAATAAATAAACAACTAATGTCTTACTGGTTCAATTAAAAGACTCTAAACTTTCCTGTAAATGCTTATGGCAAAGATCAAAGTAATGAAATGGAATGGTAGAAGTGTTCTAAACACTACCAACAAAGAAGGGAAAAGCGTGATTATCTTCACAAATAAATACGCTGCAGTACCTCAAAACATAATCAACTTAGGAACGGATGCGTTCAAAGGTTGGTTGAAGAAACAAGTAGGAATACAATTAGTCAAAGTTCGAGAGAACTCACTAATAACTAACTACTCGTTGGTTTCAAACGAATATGCTAACAAATACAATAAACTATAGAAACTATGGCAAATATTAGAGAATTACTCGGAGCGAAAGCTAAAGCTGTTACTACTAACAGTTACATTGTTGTAAACAACAACAAGAGAGACGGTAAACGATTTAAATCTAAGAAAGCAATTAGATTTAGACGTAAAAAAGATGCAACTGAAAAGTTTGCAAACGCAATATTAAATTATTGCTTAACACATAAAATATATACAGCAAAATGAAGAAAAAAGAAACATTAGTAGATAAGCTATTCCACCTAGCAATGGGTGGTTTAGCTATCGCTATAGGAGCTCTGCTTGTTGCAGCGACAATAAGTATCGTAGCATCTTTTGTAATCGGACTAGCTCCGCTTGTTGCGATTGCAATAGTAGCAGGAATAATTTATTTCACCTTTAAAGAATAGAAATTATGAAACAACCAACTGACGTACAACAACACTATGTTGCAAGAGACCTTTTAGAAGTCAAAGAAGAAATAGGTAAATTAATAGATGAACAATTACAAAATATCATTGATCAATCTAATTATATTGCAAAGAAAAATCTTGGCTTAATTAGATATACAGCGGGTTATTATCATTCTCATAATATACCAGATGATATGACGTATGATGAAGCAGTAGAGTTTTACCACAACAACAAAGGTCGAAGTTATTTAGTTATATATCCAGTGAACGATGAAAGAGGCGTTGAAGGGCCTTTATTTGCTCATGCAGGATCTTATCATGGATATGTTAATAGAATAGACCCTGAATTAGAGATAGCATGTCCTAGACACTATCCTCGTGAAACCGTAGAACAACTAAAAAAAGAAATAACTAAAACTAAATAACTATGGTAAAAATAGGAATACACCCAGACAGTAAAACTGCATCGTTCACTTTTGATAATGGTTACACATTGTCAATAGGAGTAGGAGACCATCACTATAGCTCCAATTACCATATAATTTATGGAGACAACGATAGATTAGAAGCGACATCTGTAGAGATACTTATCTCAGGACCTAACGGGAATGTAGAAGCTTTAGATGGAGACCAAATTGTAGCATGGGTAGATGTTGACAAATTAGTAGACGTAATACCTCTGGTTAAAATGGCTAAGCATGATGCTGACATTACTACTATTTATAAAATATTATCTAAATAAACAAACCATGGATAGATCAACTATTATCTGGGAGATAACCAGAATCGACACGATGTCCTACAGAAATGTAGGAATGCAATTAACAGGTAGCTATACTCATGAGCCTGATGGATATAGGTCAAAGCTATATGATATATATAACTCATTGAGTGATAGCAACTTAGAGGCATTGTACAACTTAAAAGTAACCTCTTTCAATAAGATAAACAAAAACTAAATAATTATGAGTAGTACACAAGAATTTTTACTAGCAAGAGTTGAAGCTCTTCAGGATAAAGTTATAGATCTAGAAGCAGAAGTTAAACTAGAAAACGAAAACAAACGCAGGATTGTTACAGACTTGCAAATGGACATTGATGAATTAGTAAATGTAATAAGAGGGCTTGACCCTACAAATCCAATCTTACAACACCTTACATTATGATGGATCCAACAGAAATTAAAGACGTGCCTTGTAGCACATGCGGTAACTTACATCCAATGGATGAATTTACAGAATACGATTGGGACTACCAATTGTGTGATGATTGTGTAACTAAAAATGAAGACGAATGAAAACATCAAAAGAAATAGTGCAAATATTACAAATCCTTACAGCAGATGTAATGGATGCGTATAACAATGCGACAGGAGAGAATCTCTTATCCGTTGATAATGAGATGTATAGCCTCCTCGAAATGTTACCAGCAGTAATTAAAGAGGAGAAAAAGTCTCATGCCATAGGATTTATGGATGAACTATCAACTGTAATTAGTAAAGATGGAATTAAAGATTTCTATCGTAACAGTAAAATAAGTAAAACAATATGAAAGAAAACAAAATTATTGCGGAATTTATGGGAGTGTATTCAGAAGAAAATGGATATGATTACACTAAAATAGGTAACAAAGGAGTGTACTACCACACCTCTTGGGGCTGGTTGATGCCCGTAGTTGAGAAGATAGAGCAACATTGTGAGGGGATGCCACAAGAGATGATTTACGTTAGTTTGTATAGTGATATAAATGAGGTATACAAATCAGTATTAACTTTTATTAAAAATAATCAACATGAATGGAGACAACAATAAACTAATAGCAGAGTTTATGGGGATGAAATATTCAGACGAAAGAAGTTTTAATGATGGGGAATGGACACATTCGATTCGTTCTCTGAGTAAGTTTCACACCTCTTGGGATTGGCTTATGCCAGTAATCCGTAGGATACGAGACCATGTTAATATAGATATGAGTTTTGAAGAGTATGATGATTGGAGAGAAAATTTTAAAGAGATAGATCCTTATAATTACAGTTTAGAACAATGCTATACAGCAGTAGTAGAATTTATTAACGAGTATAATAAAAATAACTAGAAATTATGAAAAAAACAGTAAAGAATTTATTCAAAAGCCAAACACAAGACGTAAAACTATTACGAGACTTTATGTTTGCAAAAGATTACGAAAAGTATATCTACAAGTATAGTGAGTCAATAGATAGTGCTATTGATGTTACTATGCAGATAGGTAGGAAATCCGTCAAGACAGCAACCGTGCTTGCGTCTGCTGCAGGTGTAATGATCGGTGGATTACTAGGAACTGTATTAGAATAATATGGAATCCGTAGATATAGGAATTATGGTAATATCAATACTATCATTCATGTTTATCTGTTGGGTATACAAAGACAGACCAGAAGATGACTATTAACCTTTAAACCCGTCACAAATGACAGTAACAGTTTGGATTAAACAAGAAATAGTGCTAAATTGGAGCCACTATAAAAATCACTTAGACGAGATCTTTGACATCACAAAAAGAGAGCCAGGAGACTTAAATATGATGCAAGTCAATTTAACTCCTGAAGAATACCAACAAATAATAACACCTAAAAAATAACAGCATGTCTAACATGGGAAGACCGAATGAAAGACACTACCTAAAAGGCGTAGTTTTAACGTACTTAGATAAAATACCAGAAAAACCTATAGGGTATATAGTTGATAAGGTAAGTGGAGAGATAATCAAAACAACTGATGATAACGGGAATGTAAATGTTGATACATTTGTATTGCAGTTTGGTAAGACTGCACCAAAGTTACCAGCACAATCTGACTATATAAACCCTCATACAAAAACTTTTTCTGAAGTATTATTATAGTGGAGAAGAAAACTATATGGTTATGTAAGTACAGGATTAAAGTCTGGAAAGAAGTTTACTCTAACAAGACTAAATCTGTAAAGCTATCACATATATCCAAAGAGTATAATGTAGAAGGCCTCTTAAAAGGTAATTGTTTAGATGATCTAAAAGATCCTGAAATAAATAATTATGCTTTTGGTCAGCTTATAGAAGAATACGCAGGAAAATACTCCGCTAAAATAGAAATTATAGGAGACATTGAAAAGCTTTCATCTCATGGCCTTACTAATTATGAGATATAACCAACCAAATCAATTATTATGGGATTAGACATGTATTTAAGTAAGAAAACTCACGTTAAAAACTGGGCACACAAAGAAGACAAACACAGAGTCGTAGTAACTACAAACGACCAAACAAGACTAGACATCAAACCAAATAGGGTAACCGATGTGGTTGAAGAAGTTATGTATTGGCGAAAAGTAAATGCAGTACACGCATGGTTTGTTGAAAACGTTCAAGACGGTATAGATGAATGTCAAGAATCAAGAGTAACTATTGAGCAATTAGATGAACTTGCAACAATATGTGAAAAGGTAATTAGGGATAAAAACCCTGAATTATTACCAACACAAGCTGGATTCTTCTTTGGCTCAACAGAACCTGATGAGTATTATTATCAAGAAATAGAAGAAACCGCTGAAGTATTAAGAGAAGAAATTAGAAACAATCAAGAGAAATATCCTGAATATTTTTATCAAGCCTCTTGGTAGTATTAACAATTAACCAAATCAATTAAATTTACGCTTATGAAAAACTCAAAGTTAACAGAAATCGGATTAGATTTCACAGTATCAAAAAGACCTTTAGTTAGAATAGACAAAGAAGTCTCTGTTAACGAGCAAGGTCAATTAGCAACCCACGATAAGGTCGTAGAGACAGATTGGTTTGCAACCACTAATGACTCTACAGATGAATCTCTCGGTGTTGTAGGTAAGAGTTATACTCTTACGCAGAACGAAGAAATTATTAGAGTCTTAGAAGAAGTAGCTCAAGACAATGATTACACCATAAGCCATTCAGGACCAATTAACGGTGGCCGTCAATGCTTCGTGCAGTTTCGATTAAACGAAACAGTAGAAGTAGCAGAAGACACACTTGTTAAATATGTTGTTGCAACATGGGGGCATGACGGAAAGCATGGCGTTAGAATAGGATATGGTAATAAAGTGGTTAGTTGTGCTAATCAATTTTACCAATTCCATAATAGCGCACAGCATAAGTTACGTCATAGTTCGTCTATTACGGAGCAACTGCAAGCTATACCTCAAATCATGAACGAATACAGAGATCATGAAGATCTTATGTATAACAAGTTCAAAGACTGGTCTAAAGTAGAGATATGGCAAGACCGTAAGCTAATGGAGTTTAGAAACAATCTCTGGAGAGACCTTATGGGAATGGAAAGAGCATTGTCTATTGAAGAGCTTAGAGAGAAATACTCTACTCGTAAAATGAACAACGCTATGGACTTACAGCAATCTCTAAATACAGAAATGCAAGTTCACGGTCAAACCCTGTGGGGATTATTCAATGGTGTAACACACTATGTTAACCACAAGAAATCTGTACCTAACAGACCGTTTGGTAGAGATGAATCACTTATTGTAGGTGGAGGTGCGAAACTCGCTAACAAAGCCTATAAGATGATTGGTGAGTTAGCAGAAGCATTTTAATTAACAGGGGGCTTCGGCCTCCCTTTTTAATCTTTAACTAAAAACCAAAACAATGAGTAACGTAATAAAAACTAGAATCGCAGAGTACGATGTACAGGAGTTTGTGGGATTTGAAGCCAAATACTATTTAGAAAACCCTGACGAGTTCTTAGATAGATATGAGTTCTATAAACTACTCGACTTAAGAGTAGGAGACCTCAAAAAAGAAGACGTAACAGAAGAAATCGTTAACGAAATTGTATGGGAAGATGATCTCCTTCCTGGAGATGCTTACCAACAATTTGAAGACGACATGACGTATTTTGATAAATACTCAGGAGAAACCTTTTCTATTATTGGAACCAATATGGGTTGGCAAAATAGAACAGGACAAAAAGATGTAGAAGTTACAGAAGGTATGGACTTATTTGAAGCTATAAGAATTAACTCTGACCTTACATTTAGAATCTGGAAAGACTCTGATGACGAGCCTGGCACTTACCACGCAAGTATGTCGCACCACGATTCACCTACAGGAGAACATTACGAATTAACCTTAAAACAATAACTATGAAAAACTACAAATTAATTTACATTCCACACGGACATGAAAATGCAGAAGATCCATCTGACTATAAACAATGGATTGACATAGAAGCAGAATGCATAGACGATGCAATAAAAGACGCTCAGAAGTATGGGCAAATGGTAAATATATTTGAAGACAATTAATATGGGAGCATGTGATTTTTCAACACTAGAAGTAGGTCGATTTAAAAGACCAGGAGATGCGTTTAACGAAGCACGAGAAGATGCTGAGTACGAATACGGACACGATCCGTACAACGGTACAATAAGTACCTGTGATAACTTTGACATTAGAGATGATAACCCAAGATATGGAACGGCTGCGTTCAACAAATGGGAAGACAAAGTATTATCAGACCTAAGTAAACGTGAATGCGTCTGCGTAGAAATAACAGGAGCAGTATTAAAGCGACTGAAAGAACGTAGAGGGTATAAAGGAAAGAAAGGTATAAGAGCTTTTTATTTCTTTGGTATGGCTGCCTATTAAAATAAGGCAATTAAGTAAAAATTACTAGGTAAATTTAACTTGTTAGACGCCAGTTTTTATACCTAGTTTAGTACGTGAGCAAGCTGCGTGAATGCTGCATTTCAGAAGGTGGCGAAATTGGTAAACGCAGGGGATTCACTCTCCGTAAGTACAGGTTCGAATCCTGTCCTTCTGACTAACTAAAAACAAGAGTAAGATGAATGAACTAGAACACATTTTCGGAGATGTATTAAGCGATTTGGAAAAAGCAACGAAGATTAGAAACATCAAAAGCAAGTGGGAGGAACTCTCTCACCTACTAGATAAAGTTGAGGCTATGATAGATGCTAAAGAGATAAGTGCGACAGAGCTAATTGCTATCGTAAGCGAGTACAAGCGAATCAAATCTGTTGAAGAATAACGCATTGTGTATGGCACGTTGCGAAAAATTAAACGAA
>Ga0098052_1000944_pt1 | contig 18278 bp, 26 predicted proteins | sample 15_taG_FD_81591 | JGI IMG/M metagenome (GOLD analysis project Ga0098052, IMG submission 81591) | Marine viral communities from the Subarctic Pacific Ocean - 15_ETSP_OMZ_AT15312 metaG | ecosystem: Environmental > Aquatic > Marine > Oceanic | place: Pacific Ocean | collected 2015-01-18
CCGAGGCCACCCGTCACCTACTGTATCAAGTAGACGACATTGAGGTCCGGGATCAACAGACGGTACTGGCAAACATCATGGATGCTTTGTCTTGGTACCTAGACACAGAGCTAGGAGAGGGAGGAGCTGCCATGTCTGCCAAGCGACTAAGCAACTCCATCGAGAGAACTAGTAGCGCAGCATCTGCGCTAGAGTGGCTACTGGATGAGGTAGGTGCGACCACTGCTAGAGACGTTGCCGAAGAGTACAGCAAGATGGAAAGTAGGATAGGAACTTTGGAAGAAGAACTGGAGCGGAGAAATGGGACTTGATTGGTGTGTGAATGACAAAGCTAAGCCTACTATGGCTATGTTCATACAAGAGAGGTCGGCCGTAGTAGACAGCATGAACGAGGCCATGTCGGTCTTATGGCAGGACTTCCTGTCTAAGAAGGGCGAAGATGAGCCGGGGATCTACCCAAATCCTCTTATGGATGAGTTCGGAAAGCTTCCAGAAACTACCGCAATGCAGGAGGAGCTAGAGTCCGCTAGGGACCGCCTGGCCGAGTGCTACGTCAGTGGCCAGGAGACTCTCAATACTCCTCGAGTAGGGATAGATGAGGAGGCTACCCGGGAACTAAAGCGGCTATGGAGTTCTCGCCGGAAGGACATTAGAAACTCCGACCGTTCCTTCCCTGACCGCCATACCTCTTATTGGATGCGCCCGTTCAAGGAGGTTCTCGAGGAGAACCGGGGAAGATACATGGCGGGGATGACCGAGTCCGACGGGGTCGGGAGCATCACAGGCATGATGGCTTCGGAGACCGGGTTCCGAGGAAAGATAATCGGCTACGCTGAAAATGTAATTGGGCCTAAGTTGGCTAATGAGGCATATGACGACCACTCCCCAGAAGAGCTGGTTGACTACGGGTGCCGACTCCTATCGGCGGCAAAGAACTTCGCCACCCTTTCGAATAGTGCGTGGATAGAGACCGCCAGAGAGTCTATGCCTGCGCCCGAGATAGACAAGGCCCTCGGCGAAGACGATACCCTGTGGAAGCTCTTCTACTGCTTTGATGCCGCAAAGTGGTGCATCTTCTGGGGAGAGCGAGGCCACGGAATGCATGCGTGGTACTAACTATAAGGGCCGGAGGAAGAATCCTCCGGCCCCTCTAGTTTGTGTTGAGTGAGGCTACTCAGCGGGCTCCTCTGGAGCCTCTTCTGCAGGGGCCTCCTCTTTAGCCTCTTCTGCGGGAGCTTCTTCAGATGCTTCTGCTTCTTCAGACACATCTTCGGGAGCTGCCTCTTCGGAGGCTTCCTCTTCGGGGGCAGGGCTAAAGGTGCATGTACCATAAGTAGTGGAGAGCACCACTGCTCCTCCCACAACACCTAGACCAATTTTGTACTTCGAAATGAAGTCCTTAACTGACATCGTTATTCTCCTCGTTGGAAGTTGCGTTGCGACCTTCCCTTGAGGTCGTTCTGTACGGGACCAAAGGCCTCCTAATATACGCGAACGTTAAACCCTATACCGTTGGGACAAAAAGCGCAAATACCTCCCCCTATGGAGGCATAACTCCTTCGTTGAGAAAGGAGGTTCTAATGAACATCAACATTACGAGAATACCACTCCCAGTACTTCAGGTAGCGTCCCGTCTGTCGGGACGAGCCCTGTTGGTAGGTGGAGCCGTTAGAGACATGGTCTTGGATTCCCTGACCCCCGGAGGGACAGAGAAGATCCCCCAAGACTATGATCTCGAGGTCCTAGGCGAATCTTACGATCAGATCGTAGAAGAGCTGTCGGACCTAAACCCAAAAACCGTGGGCAAAGCCTTCGGAATCGTCAAGGTCTCCGTAGGCGGCATTGACATCGACATCAATGTGCCCAGAACCGATAACCACGTCGGGATTGGACACAAAGGGTTCGAGTGCACGTTTGATCCCCGAATGACAGTAAAGGAGGCGGCGAGGCGTAGAGATTTTACAATCAATACGTTGGCCTTGGATCTGGCCACCGGTGAGGTGGTAGATGAGTGGGGCGGTCTTGCAGACCTGAAGGCTGGCATCCTTCGGGCAACAGATCCTGTGCTCTTTGTGCAGGATCCGTTGCGAGCTCTTCGAGCGATGCAGTTCCTAGCAAGGTTTGAGTTCACCCTGGACCCAGGCACCTTGTTGCTCATCAAGGGGATGGTAGATGTCTTCCCGGAACTCTCGAAGGAGAGGGTTGGGGAGGAGTTCAAGAAGCTGTTCTTGAAGGCTGCAAAGCCCTCTATTGGGTTGAACTTCCTTTGGGAGTCCAATCTCATCGATCACTTCCCCGAGATCAAGGTCCTGAAAGGCTGCCCTCAAAACCCAGAATGGCATCCCGAAGGGGATGTCTGGATTCACTCGTGCCTGGCTGCCGATGCTGCTGCTGAGATCAGGGAGTTCATCCCGGAGCATCAGCGAGAAGCATTCTGCTACGCCGTGTTCTTGCATGATATCGGGAAGCCGGCCACCACCGTGCTTCCCGAGCATATCGAGCAGGACCTCTTTCCGAAGGAGAGGCTGTACACTGCGTACGGGCATGATGTAGCGGGTCGGGACCCGGCAGAGACCTTCTTGCGTCGTATGACGAACAACAAGAAGGTGATCAAGCTGGTCAGAGGGATAGTGGGACTGCACATGCAGCCGTACTCTCTTCGAGTGGGGAACGGGAAGAAGGGCGCGTACGCTCGTCTATCCAAGAAGATGCAGGACGCTGGCGGCGATCTGCAGCTGATAGGAAGGATGTGTCAGTGTGATGCCTGTGCCACAAGCCTGGAGTGGCAGGAGCGTTCCCTTCGGTCCGGTGAGCCCAACTGGGAGCACGATACTTCGGAGCGGGTGATGGACTGGGCCGTTGAGTTCGAGAAAGACGACTCGGCGGTAGAGCCCAAGGTGCAGGGACGTGACCTGGTCGCCGCAGGCCTGAAGCCTGGGCCGGATTTTGGAAAGATTCTGAAGAAAGCACTAGAGCTGCAGTACAGCGACTCTGGTCTCTCTAAAGAAGAGATCCTGTCTCAGGTCCTGGCAGCGTAGCTAAGAGTGTGCTGTGGGGTTACGGCCCCACAGCACATATCTCTTGGGGTGTAGTTCAATTGGCAGAACGCCGGACTGTTAATCCGGAGGTTGCAGGTTCGAGTCCCGCTGCCCCAGCCACTCCTCTTTCTTAGCCCGAGATAGCTTCTTAAACTTCGCCTCTGCTCTAGATGCCTGGCTCCGGTCCAAGTACTCCCACTCCCTCTCTATGGTGACGGGTCTCCGGGGCCTGGTGTACTTCGCGCCCTTCTTGGTGTGGTTGTGTTCGTGGACCCGCCTCTCGACGCAGGTAGTAATGCCTGTGTACAGACTCCCATCTGAGCACCGCAGGACATAAAGGAACCACAAAGTAGAACCCGGTAGGCCATTACGACCTACCGGGTTTGGGTGAGGATTAGAAGGTAGCGAGGACCTACTCAGAAGCTTCCCCCGTATCCTCTCCCGTATCACCAGAATCTCCAGGGCCTCCGGAATCTCCAGAATCACCCGAGTCAGCGGTATCCGCAGTATCGGCTGTGCTGCCGGTATCGCTTCCAGTGTCTTCCGACTTCTTGTTGCACGCCACCAAGAAAGCCAGGCCAAAAAGGGCTAGGGCTGTGCGCAGCATATTGATCTCCTCCAAGTATCTGCACCGCAAAGAATATCACGGCAATCAGGGCATAACGACTTTTGAAGGGAAGGCAACTTAAGGAAATTCATTAACAGAGGAGGAAAAGTGAAGTATGTAGAGGAGAACAAAAGTGCAGTGCGTGTGTGGTGGGCAACCGTTCGACGTACCCTAGAGATCAACCAAGGTCTGGACCTTTGTAACGAGGAGCATCGGGAGAAGCTAACAAAAGACCTGGCGTTATCTCTCTCCCGAGAAGGCCTCGGAGTACACAACATAGAAGAAGGCCTAATCTACAGGGGGAGGCCGAAGGAGAGCGAGAATGGCGCTGTACGACGTACGAGTGACTAAGCACTACTATATGCAATCCCTACTCACGGTAGAGGCATCTTCAGAAAAGGATGCCAGGAAGAAAGCGATCGACTTCGAGGATGTGAAGTTCGAGTCGTGTGGAAATATGTACGCGGGGGATGATCCCGAAATTAACTCAGTTGAGCTCAGTAATGGGCGGAAGAAGAGGGCCATGTAAATGGAGCAACAACACACATACTACTGGAATGTCGACGACACGCAGATCGCACAGTTCGACACCCTGAAAGAAGCGAGTGACGCACTCGAGAAGATCGACGGGGAGATTGAAATCTCTATCGGAGATCAAACACTCAAAGTGACCAAAGACGCCATCTATATCTCTGCATACCAAGAATGAAATACGATGCCAGCGCCATCGAGGTCCTAGAGGGCCTCGAGGCGGTCAGAAGGCGTCCCGCCATGTATATCGGCGGTACGGGAATCGAAGGGTTCCATCACCTTCTCTGGGAGATTGTAGACAATAGTGTAGATGAGGCTATTGGCGGGTATGCAACTAAGATAGAGATCGACTTGGGTGAGCGGAAGGCCTCTGTCCGGGACAATGGACGTGGCATTCCTTATGGCAAACACCCTAAGTCCGGCAAGAGTGCCCTAGACGTCATCTTTACTACCCTCCATGCAGGAGGAAAGTTCGGAGGAGACGCCTACAAGACTTCGGGAGGGCTGCACGGAGTCGGCTCATCGGTCGTAAACGCTCTAAGCTCTTACCTTCGCGTAGAGAGTACGAGAGAAGGGAAGACAGTAGCGAGAGAGTTCAGTGCCGGCAAGATCAAGGGCCGGATGTCCTCGAGCAAAGCGAGGAAGTCGGCTCATGGCACCTTCGTAGAGTTCGTTCCTGACTCTGAGATATTTGGGGACCTTACCTTCAACCTAGAGACCGTCTACCAGCGACTCAAGGTGAAGGCGTACCTAACTCCAGGGACTACCTTCACTCTGACCTACAAGGGGCAGGTAGAGGAGTTCTCCTTCTCTGGAGGACTATCAGACTACCTCGCAGACACTCTTACAGACCTGGGGGATGCTCTTGTTACGGAGTTCCCGTTCACTGTGAACATTGATGAGCCCAGAATCCAAGTATCTCTGGCGTGGACGGACTCCTCATCTAGCAACATAGTGAGCTTTGCAAATGGAATCCCTACGCAAGATGGAGGGACTCACGTTAAGGGCCTGGACTCTGTAATCGTCAGCCAGGTGCGCGCTTGGATGGGAAACCGAAAGGACGTCCCAAAGAGGCTGAAGATTACTCCCGATGATGTGAGAGAGGGGCTACTTGCCTTTGTCTCTGTGTTCGTCGAGGACCCTCAGTTTCAAGGACAGACAAAAGACCGACTGAATAACTTTGAGGTAAAGAAGGAAGTAGAGGAGGCAGTAGCCCATCACTTCGTCGACTGGCTCAAAAGCAACTCAGAGCAGACAGACAGACTGATCCACCGAGTGGTTCAGGCTGCTCGAGCTATGCAGGCAGCGAGAGACGCGTCTGTAAAGGTGAAGAGAGGATCTGCTATCAGTAGGCTTTGTCTTCCAGGGAAGCTGGCGGACTGTTCCTCACAGTGTAATGAAACTACAGAGCTGTTCCTTGTAGAAGGAGACTCTGCGGGAGGCTCGGCAAAGCAAGCTAGGGACCGTAAGTTTCAGGCAATCCTTCCCCTAAGAGGGAAGATCCTGAATACGGAGACCGCTAGCCTGGCTAAGGTCATGAAGAACGAGGAGCTGAAGAACATAATTGAGGCTGTCGGTTGCGGTATAGGGGCGTCTTTCGACATTGATCGTCGTAGATATGGAAAGGTCATCCTGCTGATGGACGCCGATTCTGACGGACATCACATTACCGTGTTGGCACTGACGTTCTTCTACCGGCACCTTCCTGAGCTCATAGCCGATGGAAGGGTCTACCTGTCTATGCCTCCACTCTATAGAGTGAACATAGGTAAGGAGACATTTTGGGCTAAAGACGATGCGCATCTCGAAGAGCTTTTGGAGAACTCCCCTAGAAGGAGCAATCCAGAGATAACCAGGTTTAAGGGCCTGGGGGAGATGCCTCCACCGGTACTTAAGCAGACGGCACTAAACCCTCCTACCCGCTCTCTCAGTAGAGTCGTTATTCCTGACGGTAAAGCACTGGCCACGGAAGCTACGATATCTACTCTGATGGGCAAAGACCCTGGGGCCAGACACGAGATGATAAGTCTACATCTGGACTCGATAGAAGAAGGGTCTGTACTACTGGATACATGAAATGTGGTCACTAGAAACAATAAGAGCGATAAATCAAGACGCTACCCACGAAGCGGAGCAAAGAGCGAAAGAGCCGTACACCATGCGGGCGGAGGAGGAGGTCATTCGGTGGCCTCCTTTTCCCTTCCCTCACCTGGGATACATAGACACGGGGCACGAGAAGGTATCTACTCTCTTCTGTGACTCTTCGGGGTTTGGGGCTCCTAACGAGCCAGGACTCACGGTAGACCAATTGAAGGAGGAGCTAGTTCGTCTCTTCAGAGAGAATGGGCCACTGGAGATCTACATTAAGGAGGTTGGGCAGTTCCAGCTGATCCTTGCGGTAGAGGTAAGGGCCTCCGAGAAATAGCCGAGAGTGTTAAACTATCTCGGGGAGGAGAAGCACCTCGCTTCTCCTCTTTTTAGGATAGAAAAGAGGATAAAAATGAGCACATTAAGAAAAGGCGATCGAGGAGCAGAAGTTAAAGAGCTGCAAGTCCTCCTAACAAGTCACGGATACTCTTTAGGTACGGACGGTATCTTCGGATCAGGAACCGAAGCCACCGTCAAAGAGTTCCAAAAAAGTGCGGGCCTCTCTGCAGACGGAATCGTAGGGAAGAATACCTGGAACTCTTTACGAGAGACTTCACCTCCCGCATCGGCCCCTCCACCCGGACCACTTCCTCACGTCATCAAGGAGTTTGTGGCTGCGGGGCACGACATCAACTGGAGAGGGGACTACCACCTAAACTTGTTCGGGATCAGATCCCCGACCAAGGAGTCGAACAGCTTCGATGACACTTTAGGGTGCGCGTACACAGTAGATGGCCAGTGGATTGTCCATTACTGGCCGGGCACCTGCGACCCCGGAACGTACTACCTCGAGAACCCAATGAACGTTGCAGGTACGGCCGTACTGGTTGCGGACCAATACAAGGATGTGTGGAAGATTGACATGCACGCTGGGAAGTACGAGGCCCTATGTCAGAGAGCGGGCAAGGTCCGAGTATACCGAGACTCCAATAGGGATGACATCCTGGACCACGATCCAGGCTCTATTGCCACTGGATACTTCGGCATCAATTTGCACAGATCTTCTTTGTCTGGGGAGTCAACTCAGGTAAATAAGTGGAGTGCCGGCTGTCAGGTTCATGCGACCCTCAAAGGATTCAAAGAGATGATGCGGCTGGCCCATCAGCAGGTGGACAAGACGGGAATCGATACGTTCTCGTACACGCTCTTAGAGGATGTTAGAGAATGAGCATAGACCCGGACATACTGCACTTCTTTAGAGAAGAGCTTGAGAAAGAGGCCGGCTCTCCCGACTTTGCCCTCAGGCACATGGGGAACAAAGGCGTCAGGGGAACCATCGCCCGGGCATTCGCTCGTACACCTTGGGAAAAAGTAAACCCCGTGATCCACGAGATGGATCAAGGGGCTCAGCTCTTTGGACCCCAATTCGCCCTAGCCACCCTAAAAGGGAGGCTAAAGGGCGGGGCTCTCAAGAAGGGACTGAAGGGGATAAAAAACGCTCCCCAAATGACAGACGCGGCTACCTGGTATGAGAGGAATGTTCCCTCTCATCTATTCGACTCTCCGGTTTACGAAGGTGTGAAGCGACAGGCCGGCGCTCTCGGGCAGGTCTTAGGTCTATGAGATCGCTATTCGCTGCTATCCGTCAGCTGGCCAGCAGACTGCCCATCAACGTAACCCTGACCAAAGATATAAGCGGCAATAACGCCAACAGAGAGAGTAGCAGCCTGGTCCCATCCAACAGCGCCCGTGAGGCCTTGTGCCACGATTGGGAGAAGGGCTCCAAGGAGCGCGAACCAGAACTTTCTAGACTTGAGTTTATCGGACATAACGTCCTCCTTTTCGCTAAGAAGTCTATTATGCCTCCCTATTTGATGCAACTATTTTGGAAATAGCCAACTACCAGTAGTAATTATGATAAAGATTATCAGCACAATATATTCATTAACCGGAAATGAGGCTTTCCATTGGAAAGAAAGTTTCCATTTCTTCCAGAGTATCATGGGAAGTGCATTAATAGCCATCTCACGATATGATTGGACCACCGTGGAGCTCAGAAATGCCTAAGAAAGTTCTAGTGAGGACTGGTATCCCGGGGGAGACCTCGAGCGACCGTCGTGTCCTCTCCGACATAACCGATACTGCTCAAGCCCCTGCACCTACTGAGAAGGGAGATGGAATCCTTCTCTCTAGAAATGAGTACGTGCATCTCTTCTTCGATGTCAGTGGAACTGAGCCTAACTTTTATGTTCAGATGTGGTGGTACACCCCCATCAGCGGCCTCTGGCATCTTGGAGAGCTCTTGAGCGTCAACGCCAATGACATCTCTACGTTTGAAGTGCAGGGACTGGACAGAGTAGCTCTAGAAGTGGTGAGCATCACCGGTACAGACACTCCCGCCCTTAGCGCCTGGCTAGGGATTGTGGTGCCTGTATGAGCCGCAACTTCTACAGGAGATCCAAGTTCTCTGGGAAGGCCAGCGGTGACCTAATACGGGATGCTGTTGACACTCTCGCAGAGCTTGCAGATCAGGGAGTTACTGATGTCTGGGATGGCGTGATCATCCTCGTACAGGGCATCAATACTCTTTATTCCTACAACGCATACGACGCGACTGCAGACGACGGAGACAACATCATCGCCCCTACCCAGGGAGGTACGGGGCGCTGGCTAAAGATTAGTTTTAGTACTGGATCCGCAGGTACCGGAGGCTTTGCCGATAAGTGGGTCGACGTCACAAGGATCCCTACTGAAGCGGAGTCTACGGAGTTCAGCACGGTAACTGTCGATAAGGACGCCAACGAAGAGGACCCTCAAGAGGTAGCTAGAGAGATCATTGATGTGGCCGGGACCCTGGACATAATTAATGGCTATGCGATGGCTCATGGGCCTCAAGATCCAAATGGCACATTACTGCTCCGACCCACTCCGACTACTTCCTCCGATAAAGGAGTGGTTTTCTCCTCTGACGGTAGTGACGGACTTCTTACAGGCGATCTCTACTATAGACAGCCAAATAGTGGGGACGTACTCCCTATCCAGATGGACTCAGTCATCGCCTACAAACAGGAAGATGACAGTGTAGTACTTACGGCGGACAGTTGGGGACGCTCAGCAACGCTCATTCTTGGAATGGACACAGACGCGGGAACATGGACTATCACGCTCCCAAGTGCTAATGAGTTACCACCGGGGAAGACGCTTATTGTAAAGGATGAGAAGTTTAACGCGTCTAACAATAACCTCTCTATCGTGATTGACCCGTCTAGTTCGGATGAACTCGAGGGCCCTGCTGGGGCTGGGGCTCTGACGTTCGATGCAGATGGATTGTCTGTAACCATATACACAGATGGCGTCGCCGGTTGGTTCGTTATCGGCACACTGCCATAGGCTTTAGAATTATGAATTATAACGTATATACTTCCTGCTCACGAATTACCGAGGGTTGCACATGTCCGGCTCAGTACTAACAACTACATTAACTCTGCGGCTACCAGGCTCCTTCCCAAGTGAGTCTCCAGACGCATCTAGCGCGATCCTCTACACCAAGGGCGACGACTACCTTTACTACAAGAATGACTCGGGAACCGAGTTCCAGGTACAGGTCAGTGCTGGTGGCGTAGATATGACTCAGATCCCCATCCTGGACGATGCTCCGGGTGGAGGTAGTGGACTGAATGCCTTCTGGGTCTATGAGGGATCTAACTCGTACATCCGATGTGAAACGACGGATGGCGACGAGAAAGTAGTCCTGGGCAACAAGAGCGTATCGGATCTGGAGGTCTCTGCCGAAGGCGACATCTTTAGTACAGACGTAGGGCACTTCAACCTGTCCAGCGACGGCGACGACTCTACTATCCAGACGGGAGGCCATCAACTAACGTTGGGCCCTGCCAGCGCAATTAGAGTAGGTACCTTGGGCACCTATCCTCTCTACATCGGAGATACCGGGGAGAGAGAAATCCAAGTAGGTAGTGTTAATGCTACTGATGTTCGGATCAGGACCGCTACAGTAGACCTTACAATGGCCTCTGGCCTCGCAGCTGACGTAGACGGAGATATTGACCTGGCCCACACCTCCGGGACGGGGCTCTTCGTCACCGATATTGGCAGCAGCCTCATTACCATCGGCGATGCCTCGATTACGTCGACAGCCATCGCTACGACTTCCACGAATACTCAAAACCTGGGCGTTACCGGGGACATCACGGTCACTGGAACTGTCGATGGCGTTGATATCTCTAACCTTGCTCTGACGACCAATACACACGGCGCAAGCATGATTGGTGTCGAAGACTCGGCAGAGAACTTCGCCAATACCGATGTAGAGGCCGTACTCGCCGAGCTCTATGGAGCCATTGGTGGCGGCGGAGGGGCTTCTATGTCCTTCGCTACCTGGACAGTCCCTGCAGATAGTGGGTTCACTTGGGCATCCAATGACGTGGTAGCTGACTCTGACTCTGACACTATCAGCCTAGTTGCGGGAGCCAACATCACCATCGAGACTGATGACAATTTAGATGCTGTCAGGATTAGCGCTTCAGGTGGTGGTGGTGGCGGCATCATGGCCTCGGCCGGAGACGGCATCGACGAGAATTCGGGGGTTGTCTCTGCCGATCTACTTGCTGACGGAGGTATCAAATTCACCGGGTCGACTCCAAATGCACAGCTTCAGGTGGACCTGGGGGCCGCTTCAATCGACGGGCAGCTCGATCCTACAAATATTGATGGATCTGGCGGAAACCCCGGCGACCACATGGTCACCGATGGTAGCGCCGGAGGCATCACCTGGTCTTCTGGCGGCGGAACAAACGCGTTTAGTCCTATTGTAACTAACCCCGATGGGGAGCCCGCTGCGTACGACGGCAGTGACTTGACCGCAGGGACGAGTGCAACCCAGCTAGATATCGTGGCCGGGACCGGAATACTGTTAGAGTCTGTGAATGCGAGTGCCTCCACTACAGGGAACGACACCCTAAAGATCAGTACTGACGGAGGTGGAGATCACCAGGCAGCTGTTGAAGGTCAGTCCGACTGGGTCCAGGACAATGCAATGGGGTCCGCGCTCGGCTCGGGAGCCCAGCTGGTTAATCTCGGCGGTGGGGCCGCTACCCTACATGATGCCCTCTTGAGCATATCTCAGGACGGCAACAACGGCCCACCACTAGCTCATAGCACTCCAGTAATCTGTTCTGTAAGCGCCGAAGATGGAGCCAAATTCCACCTATACGCTTCTGGGCTCCTGACGCACACTAACCCTGGCAACGGCGCGAACCTCGCGACCAAGCCTAGGATCGGAATCACTCTTTGCTCCGGAGATGGCACTCCTTCCTGCCGATTTGCATCTGCCGTCCCCATAGGGGCCTTCGGACTTGGAAGTCCCGTAGATGCGTTACATGAGGTGGGGGACAGTAACGTAATAGAGTGGCAGATGCATGCCACAATCACGTTCGGACCCTGCGCCGAAGATGGGGCAGGTGTGGGGGACAAGGATGCCTTCGTCACCGGATCGATAAAGACCAGTCAAGGGATAGACGGAAAGATCGGAGCCTTCAACACTACGCCCTTACGCTCGTATGTACTGATGGACCCGGACGACTCAGGAAACCCCACTAATGGGACCTCCGTCCCCGTGGGAGTGGCGACCCAATTTTGGACTGGAGGACCGGTATCTATCATGGGCATTCGACAGCCCGCTTGGGATGTAGCGCCCGGAGTAGATGCTTTATTGCCTCAAGCGACTGTCGCCACTGATGGAATTAATCACGTAGCGGTAACTCTGTTCGACGACGAGGGAGCCTGTACGTCAGGGGGAGGGCAGGGAGGCAACGGCTTCTGGGAGGCCCGCATAGCGCACTGTACTGTAGACGTGATGCCTACTAACAACTACTAACTAATAACTAGGGAGCAGCTCCCAACTAATTTGATACGAAATATACAGGAGATTAATGAATGGCACCCGATAGCAAAACGGACTGGCCGGAGCTACTAACAAAGATAATCCTAGCTCTTGTGACGATCGTGGTCATTCCTACGTTTGGTTGGGTATGGATGGCGGAGTCACGACTTGCCGCCCTCGAGAGGTCTCAGGAGATAGTCTCTCAGGAGATCTCAGCCTCCAGAGCTAACACCACAAATATCCAACTAATTCAAAAAGATATTGAACATATAAATGAAAAATTAGATCAGATTACAGTGCTTCTCTCTGAGAGGCCGCGCTGAAAATACAGCAGGAGAAAAGAAGACATGAGGACCCAAGCAGCCTCCGCCTTACTATTACTGTGCGCATCCTGCGCAAGTCCTCCCGCTTCTACACAGCAAGATCTCATCCCAGATGCTAGTACTGAGCACGACGCACAGTCTTCTGCCCAAGCACAACAAGTAGGTATGCAAAACGAAGAATGCGCCACAGTTCAGGCCGTGGTGCGGGGAGTAAAAGAAACAAAAAATACTACAGATTGCATACTGGTCTATTTGCAGGACCAGAGGGCACAACAGCAAGATCCCAGCCTCCAGAACTGGACACAACCCTCCTTGCAAGATTATGAACTTTCCGATTGCAGGAGTAGAGTGCTGGGGGTGGAGGATGTCAATGAAGCTGAGTCTCAGGAAGTTATCGGAGGGCGCTGAACTAAGCCCTGTTAAAAAATTAGCACTAAATCAAATGATTGATAAAGTGTGTACCATTCTCGGGGAAGGGACCTGTCTAGATGATGCGGGCCCTTTTTTAGTGAAGGTCCCAGGGGATCGATCCCCCTGGGTAGTGTTCGGGTCCTGGTCCGACGGGACTCTCGACATCATAAGAAGAGACTCCACCCAAGCCGACATCCTGTGGGGCTGGGAGCCTGGCCAGTCACTGACCCAATATAACAAGACGCTAAAAGAAGACGGCCCAGAGTTAGAAACTCCGGACCGTCTCTCCTACCCTGTTTGGGATCTTTCAAAGAAAAGACGCAAGAACTAGATCAGGGCCAGTAACACCGCCCTGGGGGTGCACCCACGTAGGCACACCTCAAACACCCCGATCCGTCCACCATTACCTATGGGTGCGTAGAACAGGAAGGGTGTCAATGTTTCCGGGAATATCTCTGATAGTGCCACTTACTTAGACTCCTCGAAGGACAGGGCTTCCTCCATCTCATCGTCGGAGATGAGCCCGTCTACCCAGCGGAGACTGATAGCCATTCCTCGAGCCTTCTCGCTTCCAGTGTCATCGGCAGCTTTCTCTGCTCGAGCCAACATCTTGCTTCGGTCTCTCTTACCTGGGCAGGGGGTTTTATTTTGATTGCCGGCATTTCGTGCCGACTCAAGAGAGATCTTCTCCTGGTTACGTCGCGCCTTGGCGATCCACTTGGCCTGGTCCTCTGCCGACAGGTTCTTACTTAGTTCGTAAGCTGCCGTGAAGCTGATCAGTCCTTCTCTGAGTGCCTGCTTTACCTCATCACACGCACGCTCGTGGAAGGTAACTCTAAAAGATACCCACTGAGCTGACCTGTGAAGTCTATCAGCGAGCTCACTCTGAGTGACGCCATCCTGTACTCTACTGTACAGCCACTGAGACACGTCCACTTCATCGAGATTCTCTCGATCGATGTTCTCACTGGCATTCACGTACTTAGCTTCGTGAATTGTTCCCTCGAACTGTACGCATGGAACTCCGTCTTCGAGAAAGTCTGGTTCTCTCTTACGGATAGTCTTAATTGCTCGAAGCCTTCGCTCTCCGGCGATCAGCTCTACGATTGGCTCGCCTTCATCGTCTTCTGTCTCCATGACGATCAGAGGGACCATGAGGCCATCTCTCTGAATGCCGTCCGCCAGTTCTTCGATCCGTTCCCGGTCGAATACCGTACGTATGTTTCGGATCGTATTCCCCAGAACGATGGTGTCTACGGGGATCTCTACGGTGCTTGTATCGAAGTTACTCATTTACTCCTCTTCGTTGTTAAACGCTGCTGGACCAACTCTTTTGACGTTTTTTCCTTAGGTTTACCAAAAGTCTCTATAGAAGAATCTCTGATTAAGCCAGAAGGCATACAAGAATCTTCCCTCTATGCAGCTGGTCTCTATTTCTATCTTGTACTCATCTTTACTTGTCTTCTCGTGACGTACTGCCACTAGATCTGAAACTACTGAGTCTATGGCGGTGTAGACGTCCTCCCAGAAAGCCTGACTAGGCTGTCCGTGCTTCAGGGCCACCTTAACTGCTACGCCCTTTACTACGCCCAACACCACCTTGTTTCCTCCCATCAAGGGAGGGTCTACCGTCTTAGGAAATCTAATGATCTTACCCGTAGACATGTCCGAGGAACTCCTCTATCTGCTCCTCACTCCAACTCTCCAGTAGACACTTCGCCAGCTCCTCCGGAGAGGTTGTCTGAAGGATCAGAGGGTTGATGAAGGAAATGACCCCATCGTCTCGCTGAACTACCACCGCGACTCTGTTCGTACCCAGAAGCCCCATCACCATGTCCCCAATCCCTGCCAGAATCTGCTCTGGCTTGAGAGAGGTAAGGTCAATATCGTCTTCTTTAGACACAGGCATAGCATATTCCATTCTGTCAGTACATTACAAGAAGTGTGCTAACATTTATAGAAATAAGTCATAAGGTCTCAGCTGGCAAGCATTAGGAGAAAATAACTATGCACGTACCGTTCGCGAAAATAGACGCTGAGAGTCTAATACCAAAGCACAAAGATGACTATGTGGACATCGGCCTGGTCGATGTTCTAGAGAAAGCCTCCTGGGACGATCCCCTTATTCTTAAGGGCCCCAAGGGAACAGGAAAGACCCTGGCGCTAGAGCAGTTCTGCGCAAAGCACAGCATTCCATTGGTACGTACCAATTGTAATGCCGAAACAGACACGAGAGACCTAATCGGAACCTACCTCATTCGAGGAGAGGAAGTCTTCTTCAGCATGGGAGCTATGACCACTGCTGTGGAAACAGCCAATGAAGTAGGTGGGGCAGTTCTCTGCCTCGAAGAGGTGAATACAATTCGCCCAGAGATGCACAGTGCCATCTTTTCGATCACAGACTACCGCCAAGCAGTTGAGGCCCCCGTACTTGGGAAGATCTTCTACACGAACCCTGGATGTCAGCTCTGGGTAGTGGGAACGATGAATCCCTCCTATGGAGGAACATACAACCTAAACGAGGCTCTTCGTTCGAGGTTCGACTTCATTGAGGTCAACTACATGTCCGAGGAGGACGAACGAGGACTACTTGAGGCCGTGTTTCAGACACCACCCGCCGTCAAAGAGCGTCGGATGGTGAATGGGATCATGAATCTCGCGAAAGAAACAAGGTCCGGGAAGTGGGAGTATGCGCTCTCCACTCGAGACTTGGTCTCCTTCATTCGGAAGTATGAGAAGTTCGGTCTAGATGGCGCACTCAAGATCATCGAAGCCAAGTTCGATGCGGATTTCGTAGACGACTTCCGAGCTCGAGTAGAGTCAGCTTTCAGAGTCAACCTTCAGAACGTGCACCTGTTCGGTGCGAAGAAATGAAGTTTGAGTCTTATGAGGCCCTGGAGGAGTGGCTCCTTAACTACTCCAGGGCCGCTGACCTCAAGAACATACATTCCTACCTCGTAGAGTGCGTTGACCGGGAGACCCGGTCTCTAGTCGAGCAGGCACTCAGTGCGGGCAAGGCTCAGCGACGTTCTAAAGGTCTGACGGCAGAGTGCACAGCAGATGCAAAAGAGCACTACTGTGAGGAGATTAATGAGGCATTGGAGTGCAGTGAGCCGCTCAGCCACTGGACGGTCATCAGCTACCGGCGCAAGCCTCACGCTTGGGCGGTAGCTAAAGGCATCGTAGAATATATAGAGAGGAAAAATGCAACTAACACCCAAGACTGAAAGACCGAAGTTAGATCTGGGGGCGATGGCGGGGGAGAAAGAGTTCGTCCTGCAGAGGATGCTCTCTCTGGTAGAAACCTTCTCCGCTCTGCTGGGGAATGACTTTGACCTGGTCGATGCTCCCTGCGGAAGCACAGATTGCAAGACTTACTTCAGAGTCCCTCTGGCAGATCCTGAGGCCTACCTGGTCTTAGAACATGAGATATCTCATCCCTTGTTTGGGACAGACCTGTCCCTCACAGAGGCTTTCAGGGAGAAGGCGGTAGAGCGTCTACTCAATCGAGCTAAGATTGCATCTACCCACCCGGACGCAATTCCCTATAAATCCAAGTTGGATGCCATAGTTCATCACTTGTGGAATGTACTCGAGGATCATCGCGTACGCTCTTTGTGGGGAGAGCTTTACTGGGGAGGGGCAGATCTCCTAGAGCAGAGGTGGCACGACATCGCTCAGTATGAGATGGAGGATCAGGCCAAGAAGGACCTGATTACTTACCTGGGTAGGCTAGCTGCGGGTGTGGACACAAGTGACGCCCCGAAAGAGTTCCAAGACTGTGCACCCCATATAGAGAAGGCCAAGAAATTGGTCGCTCGAGTAGATAACGCGGCCTGCCTCGCTATCACTGCTCGTCTAATCGACGACATCGCCGATGAGCTCCTGAAAAAGTATCCCCAGGATCCTCAATCGACAAAGAAGCAGAAAGCTCAACAGAAGCTCCAAGCACTCTCCCTCGCTATCTCTAATCCAGGAGACAGCGGGTCAGGGCACGGAGACAATGAAGATAACCCCATGGGAGGCAAGGACATTGACACTCCCACAGGAAAGAGGCCCAGAGTCACTGCAAAGCAGATGGGTCAGATCCGTAAGCTCCTGACTGCCAAGGATGATGATGGAGGCAGCGGAGAAGACGGCGAAGAGGGAAAGAGCACTCTTCAGAAGATGCTCGACGAGGGGGCTGAGAGGATGTTCCAGAGATTGGAGCAGGCTCGAGTGGAGATGTCTAAGCCCAAGAAGTCCGTAGCACAGCAGAGGGAAGAAGTCCTCCTGGGCGCGGCCAAGGCAAGCGGCATCAGCTCGTCATTCGTAACTCCCTCCCAGCGGCTGCCTCGTCCTACTCGAAATGCAGGAAGACTGAGGAAGCATCTAGAGAGAGTCCGGATGCAGAAAGAAACCAGGAAGGTGTGGTCCGGCAACGACCTGGATATCGAAGCTCTAATAAGTGCCAAGATAAGTAGGTCACTGGGGCAGACCAAGCTGTTCAAGCAGTCTAAGCCCTATGGAGGCATGGACCTTCTCCTGCTCATGGATGTGAGTGGCTCGATGTATGGCTGGGGCCTAGATCTCCTGGAGACCGCTGTAGCGGATGTCGTCTATGCGTCAGAGGGCGTAAAGGTGAAGATCCACATGTGGGGATTCTCATCCTCGCTGTACTTCTTCACAAAGACAGGTAGCCCTAAAAACGTTCCGGGAATGTCTATGTCCATGACTCATATGGTCCAGGCACTGGATGCGGCGTGGGAGTGGGCAAAGTCTGCCAAGACGCAGAGAGGCGTTCTTCTCCTGACAGACGGGTTCCCGACTACTTGCCGTGCTCGAAGAAGTACCGGTAACGCTGTAGAGGATTTACACTCTGTCCTAACGGACATGAAGAAGGATAATATCGTCGTATCTGTGCTGGGCATTGGGACTCAGAATAAGGAGTACTACGATAGTAGCTTTGGCGCAGGTCGGTACGGGCTAGTAGGTTCCCTACAGGACCTTCCCAAAGCGCTGCTTGATGCAGTCCGTGTAATGATCGAGGGACATATCAGATCGTAGATAATGGGGGATTTTATTCCCCCATTATTTTAGCTTGGAGATGATGATGAAGACAGTGGGACTAAAACAAGAGCACGGAGCCTATCTGGAGCGGACAGCAAGGAAGCTCTCAGAGCTCTCGGGCAGGAGAGTCTCTAGTAAAGAGGTTCTACATACTCTAGTGGACATCGCTATCCGAGACGAAGGCGTCTATGACCCTAAGAGTCACGAGCCTCTCGACGCTTACGCTAGGGAGTTTAGGCAGTCGGAGAAGGAGGCACGAACGGCCTCGTTTGATGTGCCCAAGCTGTTCGAAGCACTCAGAGCTATCTGATGCCCGTATTGTACCCTTGTGC
>Ga0098052_1000948_pt1 | contig 18251 bp, 33 predicted proteins | sample 15_taG_FD_81591 | JGI IMG/M metagenome (GOLD analysis project Ga0098052, IMG submission 81591) | Marine viral communities from the Subarctic Pacific Ocean - 15_ETSP_OMZ_AT15312 metaG | ecosystem: Environmental > Aquatic > Marine > Oceanic | place: Pacific Ocean | collected 2015-01-18
ATCTCCGGGTTGTGTGTGTGCTTTTATAATTCTTTCCAAAAGAGCGATTGGCTTCTGCGTTGAATGCCAACCAGCGTACTCTTTGCTGGTGGTGTGATTGTTCTTTGTCCAAACATCCGTGGGGATCTTGCCTAGGGCATTTAGTTGCACACCTTGCCGAACACTCTTTGCCATCTTGTACGGAACTCGAATGTCGTCAGCGTAAAAAGGAAACTCTTTACCCTTGGAGTACATTAAAAGATCCTCGTGCTTTCTAGGAAACTTCTTTTTAGTTCTGCCGCCCCAATCATATGCCCAAATAATCCAATTCTGGTACTGAGCGCCTGTGATCTCATTGAGTGTATTGAGCTTGTATTTTAGGAACGTGTCTGTCTTGGTCGTACCCCACACATAGAAGCAGGTTTCCGGCTTCATAATGCGAAAGCACTCCTTGGTCCAGGCATCACACCAGTTCAGGTATTCTTCTTCAGAAGCCCACTGGTTATCCCAAGCATCTTTTATAATCTCAAAGTAAGGTGGATCGACCACAACAAGATCAACGGACTCGTCTGGAATAGTGTTGAGATATGCGAGACAGTCAGCATGCTTCAGTTCAATCATCTTCTCTCACAATCAATTCAACGTCAGATGTGTCAGTATCCATCTCAATCCACACTCTAGCGCCACAACTCAGTGGCTTGTGCGGGCTGTAGATGACTCTTCCTAATACTACACCATCTTTTGTCTTTAGTAAAGCTTCGTGAGCATAATTATTTTCTTTATATGTTTTTACCGTCAAGACGGGCTCGTCAGTACCATTCTTGGTGTTAGCCCGGATTTTATGTTGGTTGACGTGGATGATCTTTTTCAAGTACTCAACTCCTGTTCTCGAAGCGCATTAGAAATTCGAGATTTTGCCTTTTCAAAGTATTCTTTATCCAATTCACATCCAAGGAAATTTCTGTCCGTATTAATTGCAGCAATTGCCGTTGTTCCTGAGCCTAGGAATGGATCTAAGACCACATCGCCTTCGTTTGAGTGTTTTTTGACAAGCTCTTCAAAAAGCTTAGTGTTCTTTTGGGTAGGATGAAAACGATCCTTGCCCCCTTGAATCGGAAACCTATAGATCGCATTATCATAAGAACTATTAAAAGTTGGCTTAGACTTCTTGATCCCAAGCAAAGCAATCTCACGACAATTTGTTAGATAATTGACCTTACTATTGATAGGCTGTGGGTTGGTCTTGATCCACTCTAAAAATCGAATCTGCTTGAATTTAGCGCCCTCTAACTGTTCTCTGAGAGGGGTAATCTTCCACAGGTCAAAGAACACAATACAAGTCCCGCCGGGCTTGAGAATTCTATAAAAATGATTTATAAAAAGCTGCAAATCCGCCATAGTAAATTCGGAATCCCAGTCACCGTAGTTTGTCCTTACTGCGTATTTTTTGCCATAGATGCTTCCATACTTCAAGTAGTTGTTCTTGAGTGTGTCGAGATTTCTTTTTTTGTCACCGAAGAACTTGTCCCAGTCCATCCCTGCGCTTAGGGCTTCCCACTCTTCTACTGTTTTCAGGAGAGTATCAGAAGCATCCTGGGCGGCGACGTGATCGACCCACTTGTCCATACCAGAATCACGAGATGTGATGTAGGGGGGGTCGGTCAAAACCAGATCAACTGATTCATCAGGCAAGCCGGAGAGAAATTCTAAGCCCTCTTTGTGTTCGAAAGTGCAAGTCATTAAATAACTGGCTCCCCGTGCTTTTGAATATCCTTCCAAGTAACCGTAGCTGCCAACCGGGGATCTGCGCCCCTGTCCTTGTGGTAGTTCTTTTCGAGCTTAGGTAGAAGGACGTCAAAGACTTGTTGACCAGACATCTTCCAACTTTCCTCAAGTCGTCCTTTGTGGAACCTATTATAATAATGTTCGGGATACTTGCAGATTTTTTCCTTGATCAGGTAATCTTTCTGCTCTTCCCAGGTTTCCTTCACGGAGATGCCGGTATAGTTACCCTGACAATTCTTGCCGATAGTAGACTTATACTCTAATGGACGGCCGTCCTCAGTGTAGGCGTCAGCCCCCGAAAGAGTTTCAGAAACCTCGTGCCCTAATCGAATAGCCGCATAGATCTCCTTAGACCTGGCATAACTAAATGGGTCCCCCCATCCCTGCTCTTCGCAGAGTTCCGCCATTCGGTGATAGAGGTGAATATATTCTTCTTTGGGTGTCATCTCAGACCTCTCCGGCGCTTACGTTTGCGCCGCTTTTTGCTTCTTCTGAATTCTTTAAGACGCCGGAGACGCTCTTTTTTGACCTCTCGCACAAAAAGCCAAAGAGACAACCCGACAAAGGATAGTCCGCCGACCGTGTGAATGAGAGATCTGATCTCTTCTGACATCTTTTATGTCCTAACTAAAAACATCATATCATAGTTTGCTTCTTTGTAAAGCTTTTTTATGATTCTGGTTCGTTGTCGTCTTTGAGTGCTTGTTTTGCCGGCACACCAAAGAAGGCAGATGCAATAACAGCGGCAAACCAAAAGCTAAAAACTAAAAACAATAGTCCACTCAAGACAACCTCGGCGATGGAAGTAAGCAAAATAATCTCCTTGTAATTGTATATTACAGCATCGATGCACAAGTGTCAAGTTATTATTTATCTTTTTCTGCTGCGTATTCTCGCTTCACCCGTTCACTAATTGGGACAGTCTCACCGTCCCCATCAATTCGAACAAATTTTATATTTGTTGAGCACACAACTTTTTGTGTCCGGGTATAAGGAGATTCCTTTTTGGCGACCAGTCTAAGAGTTACCGATGTAACCCCAAACTCTTTTACTTCGCCATATATTTTTATCAGGTTGCCGACCTTTACCGGGCGAGTAAATTCTACTTCGTCAAGCTTGACCGTAACAACTCGTGGAGTATTGATAACTTGGGCAGCCATTGCTGCTCCAGCTTCGTCCAGCCAAGCTAGCATTACGCCGCCAAACAAGTTATTGTGTACGCCAATGTCTTTAGCTAAACATATGTGGGTCGAGATGAGATTCACTGGTTTCATTTTCTTTGGTGATTTTCCCGGATATGAGCCCATTGTTTATCTTTACGCTCAATATATCATATAGTTTACCGGGATTAATTTTGTTATACATAAAAGCAAATACGTCGGAGATTGTTAGCGCACAAGCAATCCACTGCGAACAATACCATTTCCTGTCGTGCTTGACATAAAACGGAGTCAGGTGCGAAATAATCATTCCGAACCAATCATAACGCTGTCCGTGGGTGGCGGTGAAAAAGTGTACGATCTTTAAAAGCTGTTCCCTTGTCACATCGATCTCTATAAAATCCCATTGATCTTCCTCAAAATCGCAGCGTTTCATCCTCACCCGTGAAGCTTCTTCGGGAGAGATTCCAACACAATCCCCAGATGGTAACACAAGTTCGACGTGGGTATAAATGCTCCCTGTCCAAACTTTTACCATCCAAGTTCGGAATGTCCGTGGTCCACGGTAAAAGGCTATCTTAAGCTTTTGCTGCTTACTCGTGGACATCTCTCTCCAAGCTAATCATAGCGAACTTTTTTGGGATCTAAGTTCTCAAGTTCTTCTTCGCTCAAGTCAGAGTTGATCAGATCATATATCGAAACTCGTTCCTCGTCTTCCTCTGGGGGCTTGTGGTATTTCCCAGTGAGGATACCGTGGACCAGACCCGGAGATACTGTGTGGATGTTATGGTGCTTCTTCTTATACCACTCGCAGATTTTCCGGATGCTCATCTTGCCCTTTTGCGAGCGGATCATTTCCACCTGCTTTTCAGAGAGCTTAAAGCTTTTCTTTTTAGCCCGGACACGATCTTTGCGGGTTGGCTTTTTTAGCGGCTTATCATCATCAGTCATCAGGCTACTCAAGAGACAACTCTACTGTGACTGAAGCAGCGAGCTTGGGGATTCGGATGTGGTTACATATTTTATGCTTCTTGCAATCCTCGGCATCTAGGAACCAGTCAGCGTGCCCCCTCTTGTGGACTAGCTTCTTGAAATAGTCATCCTTCTTGCCGCAGTTTTGCGCCATCATCGTATAGATTTTATTATCCAGGCGGGTGGCTTCGGCGACATCGGCTTTAAGCTCTTCAACTTTGCCTCGCCCGCCAGAGCTAACGTCGTGGATCATTACAGTTGCATCAGGTGCCATAAAGCGATACCCCTCAGCGCCGAAAGTGAATAAGACCGCTCCGCACGACATAGCCTTCCCTTCCACGATAGTGGCAACGGGGATGCTGCTGTTCTTAATCTCAGAAACCATAGCGAGCAAAGAGTAAACTTGCCCACCATAGCTGTCAATCACAACGGGGATAATGGGTTGCCCGGTGTTCTGGGCAGCCGACATATCCGAGGAAAACTTCTGGGCTGCTTCCTCGTTAAACTTGTTTACCCGAATGATAACCGGGGGGAACCGGAGTTCCGCCTTAGATAACAGTGGGTCAATATTCTTCTCAAAGTGCATACTTGCTCCTTATTTTAAGTATAGTGAAAAAAAATTTGGCGACGAGTTACTCATCATCATAAATTGTTATAAGCGTGGCTGCGAGTTCTGAATAAGAAATAATACTATCACCCTTTTTCATAAACCCTTCGCTAATGACTGAAAAGGTATTCTCTTCTGCCGCCAATTGTGCTCGAACTTTGTACCACGCTTTGCCTATCTTGGTCGCAGGGATCACTTCGATTACGGGCTCCTCTCCGATCAATCTTTTGATATCATGATGGTGTAAATTCATCGATTGAAAATGGTTTATGCCGGAAGTCGCAGCTTGCTTTGCAACAAAATGACGGCGGCGGTTGCCGGCGATTGCCATTTCGTCCCGAACGGTTGCGTGCAACATTGTCACCATCATCCCAAGAATCACAGTCATAAACATAACGACAATCAGCGCCATCCCCCTCCGGGGTTTAGGGTAAAAAATGGTGTGAACCCTCTTGCTCTTCGTCGCTAAAAGAGAGGCAGATAAGTCGCACAATGATGCCGTTTGTTGCAAAGTTAATAGCACCCCTGTACTCCCCTGCCGTCATTTCCCCCTTGTTGGACTCAATCCACTTCACTCGCTTATCTCTTTCCTTCTTTGCGTATACTTCTGCTGCTTCAAGTGTGCGAAAATTCGCCAACAGCCGGTTGCCCGGCTCGAACACCCCATAATAAATAATCACATCTGCTCTCTCGTCTTTCATCGAACCTCCCGAATATTAATCATAATTGTTCTTGCTCTCGCATTCCTCTCTTCTTCTATTTGCTGACAAGCCTGCCTCAGTGTGGTGGCTGTTTGAAAATTACTATTTAGCCACTGGTTTGTTCGCTGCTCGCACTGCGCACTTGGGGCATCCCTCTTACAGCGCCACTCAAGTGGTTTAACTATTTGCCAATAACATCTCAAAGTGTTATTCCTTTTTTGTTCTTCAGACACATCAACACCCTGGGGAGCAACAGCTTCACCATCGCCGATCCACTTAGGACACTGGATATCGTGCTGTCCTTGCGATTGATTGATTGGCGACATAAGCAGCAGCGAAAACAGAACCACCTTCATAAAAACAACATCCTTTCGAAAACAAATATAACAGATTTGGTGTGATTCGTAAAGTTTTTAATCACCTATTTATTATATGACTAAAAAGAACCTACAAATTAAAAAGCTAACCCTTGAGTATCGCTGGCTTCAGATAGAGAAAGAGGAAGTTGAAATTGCCACCCAAGAAAGCGAGGTCGAACTTCGTGGGTTGGAGTGGTACAAGGGTGTGCTCAAAAAAATCTATGACCAAGATACTATAACAGAATATAAAAAAAAGGTGATAGAGAGAAGCGAGCGACCAAAGGAAGGGGGAGACGATGGGCTTCCCTACAAAGAAGACGCTCCGCAGTGGCTAAAAGACCGGTGGACGAAGAAGGGCTTCACGGAAGAATGGGTCAGTAAGAAAAGAGGGGCAGCGAAAGAGGAGCAAAAGAAATTAGAAGAAGACACAGCGAAATACCTCGAAAGCCTGCCGCAAGGAATGAGAGAGATTTTTGAGAAGATTTTCAAAAAAGAAGAACCAAAAGAAGTTGCCAAAGATCGCATAAAAGACCCAAGAATTCGTAAGATATATTATAAAATTGTGGAAAAGTCTCACCCGGACAAGGCGGGAAACGAATTCTTGAAAGAGTTCCTTAGAGCGTCAAAAGCTTATCAAGAAAAGAATAATAATATCCTATTAGAAGTAGCAGAAGAGCTAAACATTGAGATACCGGATAGCCTAAGAGAGTCCAGAATAGAGTCCCTCAAAGGTGAGATCGAAGAACTAAAGGCATTTATCAAAGAGAACAAAGAGTCATTAGGGTGGACCTGGGCACAAGCAAAAAACGACGAGGAAAAAGAGGTCATCGCAAAGCGGATTTCTGCAAGATATGGAATAGAATATCCCTAGAGAATACCTTGCTTAGTCCGCTTGCCCCTCTTTCCCGCTTTGTGTAGCTGCACGAATCTAGCTTGAATCCTCAAAGACTGTCCTTCCCACAAAATCTCAGCTATTTTCATCCAGGGCTTATACTCTATAAGAAGCCCAATGTTCCAAGTCTCGTCATTCTCGAACCGTTGAAATCTTACTAGGTCGCCTGGGATCATTTTCTCATTTTGCTCAAAGAACTTTCAAGGCTACTGACGGTACCTGCCATCTCTTGTGATAGTGATTCTAGCTCCGACATCTGTTCCCCAAGAGAAGCGATAACTTCGTCAATACTTTCCACCTGCTGGTGTTCATCCCTGGCTGCATCAAAAACATCACAAACGAACCTCTTTTGTGCGTAGGTTAAATCATAGTATTTTTCTGGGAAATTGATTGATTCCTTCGCAACATAGGATAGATGTTCATTATAGAAAGAGTTCATCTTTGTGCTCATTTTCTTCTCCTATAAGAAATAATATGAAATAATTGCATATGTTGCAAATCCAAGTACGAAAAATACTGGGTGCAGTGCTTTTGCAAAGTTAGCCTGATCGTGCCAGACCTTAGAGACAACCATAAAATGTGTCAATAACTCTGGGTCTCCACCGTTTTGAAGATATTCCTCAAGCCTCCCCTTAATATCGCCGGCACTCAGTGGCTTGCCGGAGAGGGTGACTTTCTCATCCTGAATTTGCATTATATTAACCCTCCCCGTGTAGCCACTGAGGGTTTTCAACTTTTGCTCTGCCTTTTGCAATCTTGAGATGCTTTGCCACCGGGATAGCAGACCAGGCGTTGATCGTAAACGTACCCTCTGTCTCTCCGTCTTGGTGTAATTCACACCCAAATTTATTAACCAACCTTTTCTTGAGGTGAGTGTATTGCATCTTCGTGTCCCGGCGGACGTGGATGCCAATGATCCCCTCTCCAAAACCCTCATAGAATTGGTCATCCGACCACTTTCCTATGGATCTAGCGATAGGCCAATTGTCTTCACCCAAGCAAAAACGAAGTCTATTCTGTTTACAAAATAACTTAAACCAAGCCGAGTCATCCTTCACGATAATACGTTTCTTTGTTTTAGTGTTCTTAGATTTCTTGCTAACCAACTGAGTCCCCTTCCTTCTAGGACAATTCCATTATATAAATACGGCATACTTTTTGCCACCGGAAAATAAAACCTTTTCCATAAATCAAACTCCTGCGGGGAGATTTTCTCGTGTCCAAGCGAATAAAGCCGTAAGAGCAGTTCGCTGTATAAGATTGAGCCTGTATCCCCAGCTAGGATTTGATAGATTGCTTCTCTCTGTTCTGGAGTTTTTGTCACATTCTCATCTTTCTTACTGTTTACTTATAATACACCCAAAATGATGTTTTGTAAAGAAGTTTATACAGAAGCAACAAGAACTTCTAAATCACACGATGCAGTATCTGACTGAGCGGAGACGCTCAACAGGTATCCAACATTGCTGACGCTTGCAGTGCCGGCGGTCAGTGCTTCCATGGTATCGTTGCTATCACCAGCAAGGTCGCCGTTGTATATAAAGGACTGTCCCTTGTCTAGCTTGACTATGAACTCATCGTTGTCCTCGTTCTTGAAAATCAAAAACAAATGATTAGTATCATCAAGGTTTGTAAACCTAAGATATCTCATATCAGCTAAGACATAATTTCCTTTTCCAACTGTGCCAGAAAAGCTTACCAGATCGTGCTTTGACGTTGTGATTGTGACAATTCTTTTAGAAATTTCATTAATATTATTGATAGAGAGTGTGCTGGTGCCGCCTTGTTGGTGTCCGTTTAGTTCAATCTCTTCCTTGATAGTAACTTTGAGTGTTGCTGATGATACCGTGCTTGCCATTTGTAGAATCCCCTTGAATTTATAGAGTCTTGGTTATAAGATAAGTAGTTTGTTTTTTTCTTACCTGGACTTTTTCTTGTCCTGCTTTAGCATAGACACAACGATAAGACCCAAACAAGCCACGCTAAGGATACCGGTCGTAATTCCACCAATAGCTCGAATCATTACTCCTGCTCCCCAAATTCTTCTGAATCTTTCTCTATCATCCCCTTTACGTCAAGCCTTCTGAAGTAATAATAAATAAAACAAACTGGCCAGGCGTAAGTTGCCGGGGAGGGTTCCCCAAGGGTTACGTCGTATAAGAAGCACATAACGAAAAAACCCATCATTATATTATAAAACACAAGAGGTGACGATAGCTTCATTTTAGTTTTCTCCCATACAGATGTGGTGCTCATTTTTTATTATTTCTAGAGCGTCGTTCATTGCTGCTTGGTATGTCTGTATCAAGATTGCCTGCCTATCAGTCAGTTTAATGTTACTATCTTGGTCAACCACCGCCGAAGAGATATCCCCGACCAAAAAGTCTCGATACTGATCAATTGAAACTATGGCATAAGAAATATCAATAATAGCCTCCGTGCTGAGATTTATACAATTTTCCCGAATAATGAATTCCAGATGCTCAAGGTTTGTGCCCAATAGCCCAAGCCCCGACATATACGCAGCCAAGGGCATTATGAATTTGCCGCTCGCCACCTACAAAGCCCAGCCAGGAAACTTTCTTTTGAAGATTCCCCTCATTCTGTTGACCTTGTTTGCATAACGCATAATCTTCTCTCTGTTTTTGGATTTCTGCCAGCCCGGACCACCGTTATAGCACGCCGGCAAATTAAGTCCCTTGCAAGCTTTATATTTTCCCATTTCTTTGAGGACTATTGTTGCCGCAACAGTGGCGTGGGCTGGCGAAGCCATATCTATCAAAAACTTCTGAGAATTTGTGTATCCCCACTTCTTCGCCCAAAATCGATAATTAATCTGAAAGATCCCGTAGTCACCTGTTTTGGAAACTCTAGATGACCTAAGGCGAGATTCTGTCCATGCCATAGCAACCATAAAGTAAGGGTCCTGTTTTAGAGCTATCGACTTATCAATAATCACCGCCGCATTAAGCTCCTGTTCCGTATCGAAATACGATGGAAAGCTATACGCCAAAAGTGATACAAAGACCCACTCCATTACCCACGAAGCACCTGTTTTCCGTTACTGAGGTATTCCTGGAGGTCAGTAAACCCCCCTATGAATTTTTCTTGTCCATCGATGATTTCAAAAATAATCGGAACGGTCCTCCAATTATATTTGTTTTTTACCTCCAGCAATAAATCGGGCTGGTTGTCCAAGGAGTGACACTCGTAACTCATATTGTTTTCCACGATGAGCCTAACAGCAGAGTGACAGTAAGGGCAAGTTCTAGTTGTGTAAAGCTTAAATTTCCTTGCGGTTGTCATTGATGATCTCCATTTCGATAGGGTGGACATTTTCCACCATATATTGTCCAAACGATACTGTAAATAGTTCCCTGCCATACAACTCTTGATATTTTGATTGTTCTCGTCGAATAATCAACCCACAAGGAAACTCTTTGTCCTGCCCCCCAAAGTCATTGTGCATTGGGCGAAACAACCCCAAGCGTGGGGAGACAAGTGTGCCGGGCTTGAAGGGGGTTAGAGAATTGATTCGCTGAGAGAATTCACTAAACGTTTCTGCGGGGCTCTCTATCCTCTTGTACATCATCTTAATAGCTGGAGGGTATCCAAAAACTGTGCCCAAACGAGAGCATATGCTTTTGGACGAGCCCAGTTTTGACGGCCAACTCGGAAACACATAAAGCCGGGAAGGAAGCAAGAAACAATAGGAGTCCGAAACTGTAAACCTCTTTTTCCCGCCCTTGAGGTTAAACCCAAAGAATCGCTGGCCATCTTTAGCTCCCTCAAACGAGAGATTTTCACACCACACGGGGCGGCCCTTTCGAACAAGTGTTCTGTACTCTGGATATTTATCAATTGTCCTATTCAAAAAAACAAGGCGAACCCTACCTGAGTCATCTGACCGAATGGGGTTGTACCTCCTGCGGGTGAATGGCTCATAAAAAGGGTTATCGAGAGAATCATGGCAAGCGTAATACTTACGCAGATTCGCCCAAGTCTTTGAGAAATTAGAATCCACTGGGCAGAGCCTTGGTGATCAGCTTCTCAGCGATATACTGTGGACTGCCCACTAGTTTAAAGCCAGCGCCAAGACGCCCATCGTTCATAACCACCGAAGAAAACCCAGCAGTAACCACTAAGTCCTTTGGTAATTGAGCCAGAACGTCCGGAGCCGGGTCGAATTCAACAATGGACACGACATGTGCCGGGTTGACCCAAACCTCTCGAACTTGCCATTGCTTCTGGAAAGTCTCATACACGCTCTCCCCTGATGTGGTAGCGATATCAGAACAACAAATTTCACAAAGTTTAATCATCATTTTTTTCTCCGACAACTTCTAGGCAATCCACCTTCCTAGCTTTCCAACTGCTCCCCTGATAATGTACCCCAATATATGGAGTGTCCGGGTCTAGTGATCCTGAATCAGTGACCAAGACTATAGACGGCTCTTCGAGCTTTGCCCACTCGGTCACTAAATCTGGAGCACTGGTATCGCCCGTCTTGATAAGTGTGATTGAAGCCGGCAAATAAACCAAGTCTCCTCTATGAGCTAGATTCATCCTTCTCTTCCGTTTCTGTCGCAATTCGATTTGCAAAACTATTGAACTGAGAAGCCTCTTGTAATTGCCCGGCTAGCTGCTCTGCTGTCTCTGGCATAAGAGAAGGGTTTTTCTGTTGGTAGTAGCCCTTCAATAAATTATGATACTGAGCCAACTGTGAGTCTATTCTTGCCAGTGCTCGCCTCAAATCATCGACACCCTCAATAGCCAGTGGATAATCTGGACCGTCATTGTCCTCTGCCTTATCTTGTAGGGGCATGATGATGTCCTGATTATAGGTATTTACTATGGAGACAAGTCGTTGCCCCTCTTCTACCAGCAATGACCTGAGTATCGAGGGTAATTGATTGAGCCCGACCTCAAGAGTTATTGATGCTGTTATGTCTTTATCTTCGCTAGCCATAGTGTTGTACCTCCTTGTTAGTAAAAACCACCATTAAGCTGGTGGTTATATGATACACTATCTATAAATACTTTTTAAGTGTTATTTTTTCTTTTTCTTCTTTGTTGCTTTCAGGCAGCGGTCTTCCAACTTGACCTTCACCCCATTTACAAGCAGGGTTGAGGAGGCGTGGAGCCCGATGGGGTGGTTATCCATAACCAGAGCAATCTGGTCGTGAAGCTCACGGTTGCTGACCAAGTTGTAATTCGCACGCACTTTACAAAGCGAGCCAACCGGGAAGGCGGGGGGCTCAGTCGCAGTAGCGATGGCCTTGAGAGCATACTTGTTTTTGGTCATCGCCTCAAACTGTCGCTCGGTAGGAACGAAGTCCTCTTCCAGCAAAATGCGGCTGGCAAGGTCTCGGAAGTATTGAGTGCTGCGATAGTAGCGAGCCACGATGAGAGCAGTCTCACGGTGATCGCCCTTGTAGGACTGAGCCCAACGCTCACGCTTCAACACGGAGGCTGGGGAGTAGCGTTGCTCCATACGCTCAACGCACTCAATCTGTTTGGGGCTCAACTTGCCGCCATCCTCAAATTGTGATTTGAGAGACTCAGCAAACTTGCGGTCCTTTTCGGACAGCTTCTTGTCCATCAAGGACTCAAAGCGAGCCTCGCCGTTCTTAACCTCAAGGCGTTCAGCCTTTTGGGGGCGGCGGTACATTTGGGACCAGTAGCTCATTATTTAGAATCTCCGAGGTGGGATGACCCACCTTCTTTGAGCATCTTCACGATGTGCTCTGTCGAGGGAAGGTGTCCAAGTTTCTTGGAACCATCATAGTCTTTGTAGATAACGACCTTATAAAACATTTCTCTCTCCCTTACATATGTATAGTATCATACATCTAGGGTAGGTCAAGTTTTATCTGGGCAATTCTTACACATTTTTTCATCTGTAAGTTCCGAAATAAAATCAAACTGCTTCTTCTGGAGGTTACAAGTAAAGAAGGGATCTTTGTTGGCAAAGTCGTTAAGGTACTCCTCCGCAATGATAGTCTGGAATACGGTGATCCCGTGGTCTTTGACTAAATTAACATAATAGGGGTTGTCATCATAGAACACTTCTATATTATATTCTTTTAGTATTTTTAGTTTGTGCTCCGCCATCTTTTCAAAATGGTTGAGTCCCATCTTTTCCTTGTCATATTCAAACCCACACAAGATATCTTCATAGGTGTCGGGTCCGAAGCCCAGGGTCCCCAAGTCTCTCTCTACCTCCCACTTCTTGGAAGGAGGAGTGCCCGTCACAATGTAAATCTTGCCACTCCAGTTCTGCATGAGCTTCTTAAAGAAGTCTGGCGCATACGACAATGTGTCGTGAAAATCAATGCCGATATCCATCTAGTTTTATTCTCCCCAGTCGTCCCAGAGATGGCGGTTGAGTTGGGCGTCTTTTTTGTTTTTCTCGCACCGTTTATATAGCTCACGATAATATATAAGTCCGGCAGCAAAAGCTGCCCCTATTAATGAGAGCAAGGAGAGGATGGTATTATCACTATACATCATGGTGCCAACATCAAGTCCATAAAGTGTTTAACCCACATGCCGCCGGCAGCGGTAGCGATGAGCCAGATTACTTTTTGTATTCCCTGCTTCCAGTCCTGAAGCTTGGCCACCTCAAGCCTGAGTCCCTCTACTTCGTCTAGGTCTTTTTCTGCTTCTTTCTTCCAATGAAGAAGTTCTTGGTGCTGTCCCACGATGGGTTTTGTCTCAGTAATGTACTCTTGACGCCGAGAGGACTCTATCTCTAACTCTTTGACTCGGCTGAATAATCCTGAGTCTGGCTCGTAAAGGTTGCGCTTTACGCCCCGAACACCTTCAAGGATATCGACCTGGGCTTCTTTAATGTGTTGTACTTCCAGAAGGAGTTTATCAAATCCGCCGTTCATTGATTGGGCGTTGGAGATTTTAGCCTCCATCTTTTCTACTTTTTCCAAAACAATTTTGAGAATCTCGTGGCTCACTGTAGGTATCCCCCATACAAAAAAGACCAGCATAAAATACACTGGTCTTTATGTTGAAACCGGCTGTTCTAATTAGTCGCTAGACTTGTGTTTTTATTCACCACCCTTCCGAAGAACAGCACAATTTGTGGTGAGCAACGTTCCTGCTGCGCTAGCGGCGTTTTGTAACGCACACTTCACCGTCTTGGCTGGGTCTATGACGCCAGACTCGATTAAATCTTCAAACTTTTCGGTCCTAACATTAAAACCAACATTTTTACCATGATCGTCGTACAAGAGAGAGTTGACCACGAGGTCAGAGGAGATATCCGCATTGGTAAGAATTTGGTTAATGGGCGCATAACACGCCTCCATCAAAGCTTGGGCTCCGCTGACCTGATCAGGATTCTGGGGTTGGATTTCAAGATCCCGACACGCCTTAAGAAGAGCGGTGCCCCCACCGGGGACGACGCCCTCCTCCTGTGCTGCCTTCACTGCCTCTAGAGCATCTTCTACTCGATGTTTCTTCTCAGTTACTTCAATCTCCGTAGCGCCGCCCACCCTAATGACGGAGATAGCAGAGGACAACCTACTTAATCTCTCTTGGAGGCGTTCAGCCTCTCGAAGATCATCGGTTTCGGCGATCTGTTCTTTCAAACTCTCGATGCGGTCATCTAAGGCATCGTAATCTGTGGTGGCGTCTGCAAACGTCGTGTGATATTTGCTCACCTCCACTCGCTGGGCATTTCCGAGGTGTTCCAACTTCACGTTACGAAGTTTTAGTCCGCTGTCGTGGCTGACAAAAGTAGCCCCCGTAATGGTAGCCAAATCTTCAAGGATCGATCGTCGTTCTTCCCCATAGCGAGGAGCTTTAACGGCGACGATTTTCATATTGTTACGCATCCGGTTAATGATAAGGGCTGCCAGGAGTTGCCCCTCTATCTCTTCACCCACTATCACCAATGGGCGTCCATCTCGGGCGACGGTTTCCAGTAACGGCAAAACTTCCTCAACATTATCGAGGGTGCCATCGGTCACAAAAACAAGAGCGTTTTTATATTCGACGACGGCCCGGCGTTCGTCGGTGATAAATTGTGGGGAGACATAGCCCCCATCAAAGGAGAATCCCTCCACCACATCAAGTGAAGTTTCCAAAGAGCGGCTCTCTTCGATGGTAATAGAGCCGTCCTTGCCGGAAGCAGCAACTGCTTCGGCTATAAGGGATCCGATTGTTTCATCTCCGTTTGCGGAGACGGTAGCCACATGGCGAATCTCCTGTTCACTCGAAACGGGTTGTGCCATCTTTTCGACATTTTTAATAATTGCGTCCACAGCCACATCAATCCCCCTCCTAATGTCAGTAGAAGAAGCGCCAGCTACAATATGTTTATGAGCCGCACGCAAAATGGCTCGGGACAAGACGGTGCTCGTTGTCGTTCCATCGCCGCTGGTCTTCTCCGTCTGGAGGGCTGCTTGGCGTAAGACCTCGACGGCTGCCTGTTCGTAGTCATCCTCTAGGTCCACCACTCGGGCTACAGTTACCCCATCCTTTGTAATAACGGGGGGATTGCCTCGCCGGTAAAGAATAACGTTTTGTCCTCGTGGACCCAGGGTGGATGCTACAGCATCTGCAAGCTTGTTGGCTCCACTCAGTAATTTATGTCGGATGTCATCTCCGAATAGGATATGATCTTTGCTCATATGTCTTCTCCCTTGACATTTAATATCAGTATTTCTTTTGACTTCTTATCCGAAGACATGCCGTAACTCCATTCAGGATATACGATTTCATAATCTTTGTATAGTTCTAATATTTCCGGGTGAGGATTATAAGAAATCACCCAGTTGTTTTTCTTTTTGATTTCTTCCGCAAACCTTTGGTGGTCGAAGTCCTTATGTGTCGAACCCCTTTCACCGTATAGAGTAGACTTTTCCAAAAGATATGGTGGGTCAGCGTAGATAAAAGTTTCATCGCCGTGTCTCCGTAGGCTATCTGTGAAGTCTGCCCGCTCTACAGTTAGAGAAGGACATACAAAGTTTTTGAGGCGGTCGATGCTGCTTTGGGTAAACCTCTTCTCCGCTGCTTGCTTTGAGTATCCCCCGCTCATAGTTGCCCCGCTAAATGATGAGCGGTTTAAGGCGTAGAACATAGCTGCCCTCTGAAGATTGGAATAAGAGTACGAAGCCTGATTGTCTTGATAGAATCCAAAGTCTTCCTTGGAGCACGGCCAGTAATCCTTTTCCAAAATGTTCGTTAGACCACGAGGGCTCGACAACACTTGTTGCCAAAAGTTGGTGAGTGGCTCAAAAATATCGTACCCATAAACTCTTACGTCTTGTGAGGCGTAGTGAATCTCAATGGACCCACCACCAAAAAAGGGACTGACAATTTCTGTCAGGTTTTTTGGGAAATAGGGTATGATGTGTTTGAGGGCTCTTGTTTTACCACCGGGGTATCTTAAAAGAGATTTCAACTATCCTCGCTTTCTTTTTTATATTCTACCATCCACCTGCCGTAGGTTTAATACTAGTAGCAAAAGGTCGGCCGGCAAATTTAATGCGTATCTTCAGGACTTTGTAATTACCAGCCATAATTCCAATAGCGGGGTCGGCGGCACCCACTTCTCCCTGTCCTAGAGGGGGCCCTGTGCCGGGTGCGCCGCCTTGTATGCTGGCTGGTGTTTTTCCTATTTTGACAACTTTCCAGCCACCCGTCTTGTTAAGGTTGGCTAACCAATCCGGCATCAGTTCTTCTTTCTTAATTGTTGCTGTGAAATTTCCAGGCTTTCCTCTGCCTGTTGCTTTTATCGTCAGGGGTATCATATCCACTCGCAAGAGACCCCGAAGAACATGCTCTGTCAGTTCTTCCGGCGTTAATTTCTGTAAAAGTCTAAATGCCTTGTCCCGATAATAAAATTTATAGTCGGTAGCGTAAGTTTGCCAAAACAACTCAAATATTTTTGCTTGAACTTCTTTAGGGATGGTTGGGTGGGTGCGTTCTTTGATGTGCTTCAGGAGGGTATCTCTTTCTTTCTTATTCATGTTTTCGATATCACATGTTCCTGACGGGCAGGCATCTAAAGCATTTTTAATGTCTGCTGCTTTCGGGTCGATTTGTATCTGACTCAACAATTGAGAAAAAGTATACCTTTCATAAGCTTTTATGTCAGCCCAAACCTCATCTCCTCCTTTAGAGGACAAGCCTCTCGGCCACGGGCGCTTCTTTGATGCGGGAGACTCTTTGTCACTAACGTAATTCCCTCCCATGTTCTGGAAAGCTATCTCCCCCTTCATTTGTTTTGTCGATTTCAGCGAGACGCCCAATAAAGATTGAATCCCTTTGCCGCCAAATTGGAGCAAGACGTCTGTTGGATTATCTTCAGTTGGTGTAGCTTTAGGGTCCACGGATTTTACAGCCTTCTCCAAAACACCGGGGCGTGCGGTCCAGAACACTTTTGCCGGTTGGTTACCAAATCCGTGTGCGTTCGCCCACTCAAGTACAGCTTCGACTGAGGCTTCGGCACGTCCTTTTTGTAGGTCTATTAGTTGGGTGGCTCTCTCCTCTCCGTAGCGTTCGGCTATCTCCTTCTCTCTATTTTCCATCGCCGCTTGAGCGTCGCCAGGTTGAACACTAGACCAGTTATCGCCAGCAAATCTAAACGCACACCAAAGTTCGTTGACGTCCGATTGTAGCGTGTTGGCGGAATCCTCCACTTCGGTTATTATATTTTCTAAAAGTAAATCAATAGTCTCGTTTAGATTATTTAAACTCTCCCCTATCTTGACTTTCATGTCGGGGAGCATGTCTTGTTGTTTTTCTATTTCCCTCATGAGAATTGGGGAGTGGTGGTGTAGTTCTTCCTCGGTGTCCGGGCATCCGCAGGAGTTGACTGCGCCCTTCACATAGTCGTCAACGCTTGTAGCGCACTGCCCGTCAAGAAAAAGGTTATCCGTAAAAATGTCGTGTTGGCGGTCGTTAAGACTCTCCCAATCCCGGTAGCTCATGCCGTTGGATCGGAGGCGACGGTCAAGTTCTCTTACCTTGTTGGAGAATTCCGTGTTAACTGGGGAACTGCCCACCAAGATGTCCACTTGCTCGGGTCGGAGTTCCTTGTGCATTTTAGAGATTCTGAAGTTCTTGTTGAATAAGTTGGCGAATAGAGTTGAGGGATTCTTTCTTTACTTTCTTTTTGCTCCGTAAAGCGGACATGTCCTTGGCATCAATGTCCCCGTCTTTGTCTTTGTCTAGTTTCTTTTGTCCGCCTTTGAGTTCTTCGTCCGTGCGGTTGAAGGCACTAGGGTCGTAGTCTTCAACTTCATCCGAACTCCCAAGATCATGCATTCGTATGACATAACCAAGAAGGTCTTGGGCGTTGGAGCGTTCCATCGCTTGGACTAGTTCTTCAAGGGCTTGTTGTGGTCCTAGTGCCTGCACGATTACATCCACCATATCAAAGGTGTCGTCGCTTGCGTCTTCGTTTAGACGGCGGGTCTTCCGATGCTGGAGGGATTGGTACTCCTCCTTGATGATTTGGGCTAACCGTTTCTTGGTAATTTTGTATTGGGACATTATTTATTTTCTCCTTTGAAAATAGGACTATCTATAAATAGTCACTTATCGAGGTGTTTCCTCAAATCTTTCTCTTCAATCAAAGTGTAAGTAAAGCTGTTGCCGTAGATTTTGGCAGATTCTTTACAGACATCTATAAAACTATTATAATCTTCAACCTTCTTAAACACTTGACATCCAGCACTCCATTTGTTGATTACATACGATTGGTCGTAGGGATTGCTGCGATGGATGTTGATGCCAAAATAGCCCTGGTCTAGCGAAAGCCTTAGGGTA
>Ga0098052_1000950_pt1 | contig 18236 bp, 14 predicted proteins | sample 15_taG_FD_81591 | JGI IMG/M metagenome (GOLD analysis project Ga0098052, IMG submission 81591) | Marine viral communities from the Subarctic Pacific Ocean - 15_ETSP_OMZ_AT15312 metaG | ecosystem: Environmental > Aquatic > Marine > Oceanic | place: Pacific Ocean | collected 2015-01-18
CGCACTAGGAGCGTCGCTGCATGTTTTCGCATCTCCGGCATTGTCCCTCGCGGCCATGCAAATGTTAAGTCTCTCATTGGGAATAGTCGCTCTCGCCACGGCCATGGCGCTATTTGGAAAATCGGAAATGGGAATGACTGTGATGATGACAATGCTCGAATCTATGCAGATGGTAATAGAGGCGGTAACAGCACCCTTAAGAATTTTAGAAAGCGTTTTTGCTACTTTAGCTGATCCTGCTAAACTTCTGGCGATCGGAAATGCGATTGGGCATATCGCAGAAGAGGTCACAAACCTCCCCGCTACAAAGACTATCCAAATGACATCACTGCTCGGAGCAGCAACCACGACCGCGCAGGCAATTGCGACAGTTGGAGGCGCTCAAGCCATGGCAAGTGGTGTTGTAGAGGGAATTGTCGCCGCCGGCGGTGCTGGAGGTCTTGGGGGCGCTGGAGGCGCTGGGGGTGCAGGAGGTGCAGGAGGTACCGCAGGTAGCACTCCACCTATTGAGTTGACTGTTCAGTTGAATCTTGATGGCAAGAAAATTGATAGAAAAGTCCTTAATATTGTTAATGACAAGATAGTTAAACCTGGATGGTCAGGAGGAATTGGTTAATTATGGCAGGTGAGTGGGACGATATTTTTGCTTTTGATCAGATTCGATATCAAAACAACATTAGCGAAGGCAAGAACGGCGCCAAAAAGCTAGAACTGCCTGGGTTTGACGGCGCAGATGCGTATGCCAACCAAGCAGGTATGACTATTGGGTTTTACCATGTGCCAAGTTGCGAAACCGTGCTCTTTAAGGCTTTTATTAGCGCTTTTAACGAATCCTATAGTTCGGATTGGGCTTCTGAAAGCGTATTTGGTCGTACCGATCCAATTCAAATGTTCAAGCAGAACACTAGGCAAATTAGTCTTAATTTTAAAGTACCTGCATTTTCGGAGAGCGAAGCTTTTGAAAATCTCGGTCGCGTCCAAAAATTAACCCAATTCCTTTACCCCTCATATCGCGCCGTGGGCGCAACCGCACATGCCCAAACAATTGCACAGTCCCCCCTCATTCGACTGAAAGTGTTAAACTTGCTAAGTCGAGCGGATGGCGATAGCGCCGCCACCGCCGCCGGCGATGAAGCGGGAATCAATTTTTTCGAAAAATACCGCGGCTTTGGTGCTACCAGCGAAGGAGTTCTGGGAGTAATTCAGTCACTTCAAGTTAATCACAATTTAGAGAACATGGAAGCCGGCACGATCGAATTGGGATTTCAGACGGTATTACCCAAATTGCTCGATGTGACGGTCACGTTTACGGTTATTCATGAGAAAACACTTGGATTCGATCAGAACAAAAAGCCTCTAGACTCCATGTTTCCCTATGGAATAGAATTGAAAAACCAAGGTCTCAATCGGACCGAAGCCACTCCATTTAATCAACATCGAGAGGCGGTCGAAAAGCAACAGCGCGACCGCGTCCTTACCGAACAAGCAATTGCGAATGCTCAGGCTCGTTACGCTGGATTATTCGGCGCCGCACGATTGAGGGGCGATCAACGACGATTAGCGTCCGGACGTGCCACCGAAGCCGAACAAGCTTATCTGGCGAGCGCAGTAGCCGGACAGATGATGATGGAAGAAGGCGGCATCTTGGATGATGGCGAGATCTCAGATCTCGAAGCCTCGCTCACCGCTGGCATGGTCGATAGCCTAGGAGGAGAATAGAGAATGGCAAGATACAACAGAACGCGTAAAATTATTAATTCAAGCGATTATTATGAACCCTTGCGAAAGCGCCATAATTTAAAAAAGGTCACACAATATTCCACACCCATTATGAAGAATCCAAGCTTAGCTGATCGAATGTCCGTGATAAGTAATCAATATATTTGGAAATATGGAGATCGCTTTTACCAATTAGCAAATCAGTATTATGGCGACGTTCGATTTTGGTGGGTTATCGCGTGGTACAACGGATACCCCACAGAGGCCCATGTAGAGCCTGGCGATGTTTTAGAAATCCCAGTGAATATCGAAAAGGCACTTACGGCTCTAGGAGTTTAAAATGGCATCACCTGATTATTGTATTCCCGGGGAGCAGACTGCCGCGGCTACTGACATGGGCGCCATGCGCGAAGAGATATGGGAGAGCTTTAAGCTCGCATTCGAAGCTCAAGTTGCGAACGGGACTCAAGATGAGTGGCAATCTTTTGAAGATGCTGAAGGGTATCTAGGCTATGTTGGTCGCGATTGGGGAAAGCCTGATCAGTGGTTTGGATCAGGTTTTGATAGCAAAGGTGAATCCGTACACCCTAGCGATTACCAGAAAGAAGGGTCGGTTAAATTATATGACTGGAAAAAGCGTGCCATCACAGATGCCAGCTTTGCCAATCTAAAAGCAACTTTTGGTTGTAATGTTAATCCCAACGGGATGATGGCGGTAGCTAGCGCCCAGCTTGACGACTGGTTATCTGCTCAAGCAAATGCTTTCGCCCGAGCCGACGCACTCGGGGGCGACACCTCTGGTGTGGGAGGCGACGAACTCGCCGCTGCAGATGCTGCTGCCATAGCCATGGTGCACGGCGACACCGCCGAAGAACGCGCCGCAGGCGCCGCAGGGACCATTGCAGGAATTGATGCTGCGAAAGCGAAAGCCGACGAAGCCGCCTCAATTATACGCGGCGAATATTCCGATATTGAATTCAAAGAGCAGTGCTTTTTGCTGGCGAAAATTTTTGATCTCTGGGAACACAAGGTTTCTTCAGAAACCCGCGAAATCAAACCTTTGCCCTACGTTAACGGTGCTCCCAACGCATCCCTAATGGCAGATGACAACCCATACGGATTCATGAATCGGCTTACCCAATATCCGACACAGCAAAAACTCATGGACATGGACAATGGGGAAATCTCAAACCTGCAACCACGAATACGATTATTTAAAGTAACCACAGACAAAGAAGGTGTTGAATCTTCTCAGGAGATTAACTTTGATGCGCATGCGACTCAGCAAGATATAGAATTAATGCTGGCTAAGCAGGGAAAAAGAGGATTTGGTGCAGGTATTAAAGATTTCACCTTTGCATACGAAGCCAACAATCCATTTGCACTAAAAAAGAGCATCTCAGCTAAATTAACCATCTTTGCTAACACTTTTGACGAACTCCTCCGGGATCGAAGCGTTGGCAGTGAGCCGGAATACCGATATGTAGATCTGGCTCTAAAAACTGGTGGGGATTCAAGCACACTCTTCCGCAAGCAAAATGCTGGAATGAGCCCCCAAGATGCTGAAGTTGCCGCGGCAAATCTTTCAAAATTAGATTTTCGTTTGAAAGCTGTGGTGGGGCTTGAAATGCCCATTACGACGGGAGGGATTAGCGACTTCCCTTCGACCAGCGCACTCCAAAATTCTTTTGTGACTTTGAATTTGACTCCCACTACTCATGAATTTGAATTTGATGAGATGGGGAGGGTCAATTTCGCCATTAATTATTTAGCTTACGTAGAAGATTTTTTCGATCAACCCTCATTCAGTATTTTTGGTTCACTGGAAGTGGCGAAAGCTCTCTACCAAAGACAACTGCAAATGAAAATTGCCGCGGCTTCATGCTCCAGCGAGCAGGTAAAGCAATTCAAAGAAGATCAAGCGGCATCGATGCAAAGTACAAAAAATTTAGCTTTCACCTATCTTTTCAAACAGCTTACTATCAACAATAAACTACGATATATCTCTATCCCATTTGAACAACTACAAGAGTTTAACACCAAGGGTCCTTTCTATGAGCTATCCCAAGGCGCCATGACTAATTTAGATGTAGGGGATTTAAGCAATAGCCAGAAACTTACTTTCGCCAAAGAGGTTCAAGAAGAACTGGCAAGCAAGAATGAGGCGCCAGCAACCGAGGATCAGCCTGTCGATCCAGAAGAAGAAATACAACGTACCATTAGCCGTATTGCTCCCCGCGGCGACGAGGAAATCGTATTCTTCTATGTAAGCGATCTGGTTGATGTTATTTTATCGGGCATCGAGCAAAAACTAAAACCCGAAGAGAACGGCAGTGCGTCGGGAATGCATCAGATTATTGACGAACTAACGTCTGGTATTTCAGGTTCTGACGCGAACGCTGCCGGAAGCGCACTCGCCCTGCAAATCGAACAAATACAAGCCGAAGCAGATGCTGCAGCAGCGGCAGGAGATTACGCCACAGAGAGCGATCTTCTTGATCAGCTGGATGTCCTCGAGGCAGATTTGCGAGCCCAAGCACTATCTACAGGAAGTGCAGAAGAGCAAGCTGCGGCTATTTTGGCGGTTGGTGATTTTGCTATCGAAGAAAAAAAGAGGTTTGTTAGGTTGTATGACAATTTTAAGAAATTAAGAGTCCTGTTAGGCCCTGTTGAGATAGTCAACCCCCGCGATCCGAGCAATAGCGCATTTGTGAATTTTGGTGATATGCCGGTATCAGCGAAATACTTTATGGATTGGTTAACAGAAAAGGTTCTCAAAAAAGAAGAGTTCTACTACCCATTGCCTCGATTTTTGAACGATTTTTTCAATCTTTTTGTACGCGACTTTCTTAACAATGACACCTGCTTTGGATATTCCGTTAAGCAAAAAACGCGGGTACAACAAGCGGCAGTTACGGCATACGGAATGGGAGAAACCGACAACGCCGACAACGTCACGGCAGAGATTGTCAAACAAAGAGAAGAAAATGGCACTAGTATGATTTCTAGGCTGATGATGTGGAACATGACACGAGACACACTACCAGTTTTGAATATTTCAGGATATGTCGATGATCCCCGCAGCTTCTCTCGTCATCTATCACACGAATTCAATTATTTGGTATATTTTGCCGGCAGAACTCAGCCTTTAGAAAAAATGAATGGCGATGTAGCCGAAGATGGAGAGCAGGGGATTATGCATTACATGCTAGGGAGAGACGAGGGTATTATCAAAAACATCTCTCTCAGGCGCACCGAGGCGCCCGGACTAAAAGAAGTTCGATTTGAACAAGAAGGGTTCGATGGTCTCAACCAATTGCGTGAAGTTTATGATGTAGAGATTGAAACATATGCCAACGTTAGCGCCCTTCCAGGTGTCTATTTGTTCGTGGACCCCCGGGGATTTGTGCCCAATATGGATTATAGCCTTTATGAAAAGGGTTTCAATATTAATGACTTAAGTGATTACGGTCTCGGAGGATACTATATGATAATTCGCAGTGAGCACTCCTTCGGTCCCGGAAAAGCACAAAGCACCATTACCGCTAAATGGGTCGCAGAAATTCATAAAAATGTCGACGCATCCGAGGGTGAAACCGCAGAAGGCTCCGCAGCCCCGAGCGCAAAGCCGACCAAATGTTATATGAAGGCGTCTCGTCGCAAAGAAGAAGATGGCTATATGTCCATGTTGGCTATGTCCCCCGGATTTGACGGCAGCGACGACGTGGATACGGGAGAAATTCCCCCGATGAATGCTGATTAAAAGGAAAAAAGATTATGTCTGTATATTACGTAAAAAATTATAAAGAAAGCAGCTCAAAGCTTTTATATAGCAAACGTCTTTTGTACAAAGTGAACATTAAGGAGCCAGAGTATGAAAATCTATTTGATTTTACATTTGCCGAAAAACAACTATATGGAAGAGTGACTCGGGTTTTTGAGCCCATGATGTTGTCCCCTTCCCAGGTTTTGAAAGGGATAGCGTCAGAAAGCGAGTCTGCTAACGCTCAGCAAGTGTTACCATTTGTGGCAGATGCGTTCACTAAATTAAACCAGCAATTCGCCAAAAAAGCGATGGTTGGGGAAATCGACGTTAATGACAAGTATCTATCCACCTTGGTGGCTTATAAATCTTATGAAAACCCTCAAAAACTTTATAATGAGCATTTAATCACATATAAAGAAACGTTAGCCAAATCGTTTCGATCACGAAACGAGTCTATTTCAAATTTTGATGAGTTCATCAGCGTTTTAATGCCAGCCCTTGCGCGAACGGCATATAAAAGCCCGTTTACGATGACTGCTTATGTTAAAAGTACGTTTTGCCCCATTAGTGTATCGGGTCTTGCCATTGAGATAGCAAATGTCTCCTATATCAACGATCAAGAGAAGATAGCCTTATTCAAACGTAGTCCAAATTGGCATTTTTATTTAAATGCTTGCCGAACGTATGGATTTATGGTAGACTCTAATGTGCCGTGGAGATTGGTGGCGGACATAGGTAGCGCTCAAATGATTGAGTATGCCAAGCAATACGGCTTGCTGAGCACCGATGAAATTTTAAACGGACTATATCTAAAAGTGGGTCCTCGCTACTTCAAACAATTTAAAACAGGGTTATACAGCTTGTACAACGCCATCAAGGCACCCACCTACGAGCGCAAAGTTTGCCCAGATGGGACGCTTAGGGTCACCCGCATTCCAGCGGCCACCTACACGCTTGACTCCTTTAAAGAGAAGTACGGGGATTTACACTTCTTAAAACTTTATTTTCAAGTTCGCTTCATGGAAGAAGAGTCTCAGTTCAACGAGAATGAGCGACATAGGCTTATTGACGATTGCTTGGAAATAGCCGCTCGCAGTGTTGGCGCCTCAATTAACATATTTGAAAGAATTCTCAATAAAACATTTGACTATAACGGTAGTTTAGATTATATTATAAAGAAGCGTAATGAGATGGAGTTCAATGACGACGGAATACTTCCAAGCTATTGATGACAAAGATCAGTGTGTGGGGATCTATAAGAATGGCGTTCTTCATTTTGATGATTTGCCCGACAAGTGCCTAAAAACGTGGCGTTATTCCGGATCTTTAAAAGATCTAGGCATAGAATACGGATGGCTCTATACAGGGGGCAAGACATTGTCAGAAGTTTGCCCAGATTCACTCAAAGGAGATTACGAGTTGTTGTCTCGCAAAATGAACGCGTTTCGCAAATCTTTTGAGATAGCTAAAATAAATTTTCATGATCACTGTTTTTTTGATCTGGTGCCCCACGATTTCTTAGTAGAATTTTTGGAGCTAAAAAACCAAATCACCCAACACGTATTCGAAACGTACTCCAAACCAGCAAACTATGATTTCCTCGCTGCGGGCACCAAGCTGCTTCACAAGATTCGATATCAGGACTTAAACATCAACAACGAAGGGTGCAAAAGCCTGTTTCTCCAACACCACAATCGCGCCCATGCGCGCAAGTTGATCGAAGGCGCCCGCTATATTGATTATAACTTATTTGGCACAGTTACTGGTCGCCTCTCCACACACCCTGGATCTTTTCCTATTCTTACGCTAAAGAAAGAGTTTCGCAACTTACTAAAACCTCAGAATGATTGGTTTCTATCTTTTGACTATAACGGCGCGGAAGCACGCACCGCGATAGCACTCTTAGATCACCCACAGCCACCAGGAGATATCCACGAATGGAATATGGCAAATGTGCTCAAATCCACCCGCCAAATAACTCGCGAAGAAGCAAAGACTCTCTTCTTTAGCTGGTTGTATAATCCAGACTCTACTGCTTTTCAATCAGAGATGTATGATCGCCAAAACCTCCTCGAGCAATATTATATAGATGGGCACGTGCACACCCCAATGGGAAGGAAGATTGAGATTGATGAGCGCCGCGCCTTCAACTATCTAATTCAAAGTACGACCGCAGATTTGGTAATGGATCGCGCCATCGCTTTGGACGAGTATTTAAGTGATAAGAAATCCTATGTGTCTCACGTGATTCATGATGAGGTCGTAATTGACTTGTGTGACGAAGAGCGCTCGCTAATTCCGGAAATGAAAAAGGTGTTCAGCCAAAATAGTTTAGCAGAGTATGTTGTTAACGTGCAAGCGGGTGAAACGTGCTATGAATTAGGGGTATTGCGAATATGATATCAGTAGTGGGCATCGGCAACGCAGGATCTGCAATAGTAGAAAAATTTAAAAACACGCCGCAGTATCAGGTTTATACGCTAAGCAACAAAATAGAAAAGAGCGCCGGTAATGACTATAAGCTTAAACACTTTGATGATCCAGAAGAATATGAAAAGAACATCCCTAACTTAAAAAAGTTTTTTAAAACGATCACCGACCGAATACAAGTATTCGTTGTTGGCTCTTCACTGAGTTCGAATTACGCACTGGGAGTCTTGGAGCAACTACAGGGCAAAACAGTAGACGTTTTCTATATTAAGCCTGACACAGAACTGCTTACCGGGATCCCGAAATTAGTAGAAAACGTAGTGTTTGGAGTGTTGCAGGAATATGCACGCTCAGGGCTATTTAACTCCTTTACAATTTTTTCTAATCATAATATTGAAAAAGCACTTGACACAGTACCTATTAAGAGTTATTATGATGCAATGAATACTGCTATTTTTTCTAGTGTTCATTACCTAAATTATTTTGAGTTCACCGAGCCGGAAATTGGAGTCATGGCGCGTCCAGCAGAAATTAATTGTATCCGCTCCGTTGGGATGCTAAATATGAAAAATCTTCAAGAAAAATGGCTTTTTGAGCTTGACATGGAGAGAGATTTGTGTTATTATTTATGTATAAACGAACAAAGATTAGAGAACGAGGGCGGCTTGCATAGGAAAATTGTGGACATGCTCAAAGAGAAGCCTCGCAATGCCTTTCGCAAGGTATCATACGCCATTTACGAAACACACTTACAAGACTTTGGGTTCTGCGTTGCCCACACTAACGCAATTCAATCACAACCCCTTGACAAGATCGTTTAAGGGTATTATATTAGATATCAAGGAACGCTTGATATACTTTACTAAACAAAAAAGGAGAAATAGTAATGTCAATTAATATGGAACTAATGAGGAAGAAGCTCTCTCAATTGCGAGGAGAGTACGATAAGGAACAATCGCACTGGTTTAAGCCCGACGAGGGAGATCAGGATATTCGGATTGTTCCGGCGCCAGATGGCGACCCACTAAAGGAGATGTATTTCCACTATAACGTCGGAGAGCACCGCGGCGGCATCGTATGCCCTAAGCGCAACTTTGGAGAAGCATGTCCAATTTGCGAATTCGCATCCGCTCTCTGGAAAGAAGGCACCGGAAATAACGACGAAGAAAGCAAGAAGCTAGCCAAGTCATTGTTTGTGCGTGCACGCTACTTCTCTCCCGTCGTTGTGCGCGGTCGTGAAAATGAAGGGGTGAAGATTTACGGATATGGAAAACGTGCCTACGAGAATTTGCTAGGCTACATCCTAGACCCAGACTATGGTGATATTACTGACACCCTCGAGGGCACAGACATTGCCCTTACTTATACGAAGCCCACCGCCCCGGGCGCCTACCCACAAACGAGTCTTAAGATGCGCCGCAATACATCGCCGCTTCTAGAGGACAAGGAAGCCATCCCCGCCCTCCTTGATGGAATTCCTAATTTTGAAGCTCTTTTTGAGCGTCATACTCCCGCGCAAATTGACACCATCCTAGATGAACAACTTGCCGGTAATGGAAGTGCCGAATCACGTTCGAAGGAAACCACTAAATACGGAAATAGCAAGAGCGATGTGGACCGAGCGTTTGATGAATTGATGGCCAACAAGTAAGACTCGCGTGAGACCGCTGGCACCCCGGTCGGGAAAATAGGGTGCCGCATCTTTCTATCAACAACAAGGAGAATGTTATGGAATGGTTAAAGTCCGTCTGGACTAAATGGAAGGTCCACGTAAGCGTGGTCGGAGGTGTTCTTGTGATCGCCACCGCATATGGAACGTGTAGTGTCGATCCGGGAGAGGTGTCTACCAACACCGGAACAACCACCGCTACAGAAACAGTACCAGTCTCTGATACAACCACTGAGACGACCACGGCTACTGAGACCACCACTACTGGTGCCACTACCGACACCACCACAACTACAACCGAGTAGTAAGAGCCGATAGCAGACCGGTCTAAAGTCTGCCCATTTTATTTTACAGAGAGAGAAACATGTCAACTAAGACAAACTTAACCAACGGATATCTACCCACAGACACTGATCTGGAAAAATGGGGAAGATTAAAGAAAAGCATTGCTACTCATGGATATTTGGATCCAACTGACGAGTTTTATGGCAAAATTCAGCGCCGAGTTACCCAAACGCAGGACTACACTCACCCTACTATCGACAAAGGCAAGCCTAATATCAAAGCCCGAGCAAAGTATGAATGCATGCAGATTCGTGAAAAGGCGATTAGCGATGATAAAAACAATGAGAAATATAGCTCCATTAACAACTGCGGGGTAAAGGCTCCAGGCATCATTATTAAGCGATTTAATATCGACCCAGATGCGCCCCACATTGAGGGAGATGTATATGATTCTAACACGCGTGTAATCGTGTCCCGCGCTGTCGAGAGAGACAACCCAACGCGCACTAAAATTAATATTACCCAAGGATTTGTGGCTGATAGGGATTTGTGCGATTGGCTTCGGATGCATTCCGAGTTTTTTCAAAATGGAGCGAACGATCACGATCCTGCCGAGAACTCCTCGGATATGGATATCAAGAAGTCGATCGCTACCAAGATCGCTGCTACCCCAGCAACCATTCGGAACACTGACGAATTCAAAGAGCGGTTGAAAGTAGTAATGCGCGCACAATGCACTTCCCGCCCGAAGGAGACGATCAACAAGTGGGTTAATCAAGCATACAAGACGCGCCAATCCAATGCCAATGGTATTACTCACTATAACGATCGCCACCATCGTCAAGGCGCAATGCGCGATGCCATAGAAAAGAAAGTCACACCTCTCGCAAAGAGCGGCTGGGTCCAGAATTCTAAGGGCAATGTCGGTCTCGATCATGAGGACTATAAGGTGTATGCCGTATCGAGCACAAAGGGCGCCCTAGAAAAAGCCGCAGGCATTGAGGATTACCGCAAAGGCAGGAACGACCCAGAGGAACAGCGCCCCTCTGTCTGTGTTGGATTCATCTCAGACGGAACTACAGCAGACTCCATCACAGAAGCTCAGTATTCATTCTTTAAGAAGATCGATATCATGTCAACAACGAAGGTACGCCAGCGCTGTTTTGATCACGTATATGTGATTGGACAAGAACAAAGCGTAGATTTGGGGCAATTGCTTACGAAGACAGACGTGTACGCGAAGTACAAAGCTTTGCAAGCAAAACGTGCCGCAGCAAAGAACAAAGGCGTGCCCAAGCTTCAAGTCGTCAAGACATGAAAACACCCCTGCGATATCCTGGAGGTAAATCACGTGCCGTCCAGCATATCCTACCTCACATCCCCGAAGACATTGAGCGACTCTGTTCCCCCTTCTTCGGGGGCGGTTCTGTTGAGTTGGCCATCGCTGCGCGAGGAACCGAGGTGCGGGGATACGACAAAATGAAACAATTGGTGTGGTTTTGGCAGGGCTTGTGTTCCGACAACAATAAACTAGCTGATGAAGTGGCAGCGCTGCGTACGCAATACTGGATTGAAGAAAAGGGCAAAGATCCCCCCAAATCAGTTAAAAACCTGTGGATTGATGAAAGTGACTACAACAAACTTGTTGAAGGCTGCGGGAAAGGTGATTTCCACACCTTCCGCGAGCAATTAAAAGATCCGTCTTTCATGTTCTCGTATGAGAAGGCGGCAAAGTATTATGCAATCAACAGAGCTAGTTTTTCAGGAGCCACATTTAGCGGCGGCTGGTCAAAGCGAGCCTCCTATGCTAGATTTACAAACTCTTCTATCGACAGATTGCGCAATTTTAAGGCTAAAAATTTTAGAGTAGATTATGCAGATTTTGAGGATGCGATGAATTACCACCCCAAAGCGTTTTTATACCTCGATCCGCCTTATATGCTTAAGGGATCGCAAAATGCACTTTATGGATCCAACGGAGATCTACACAGGAGCTTCGATCACGAAAGGTTATATTCTTTGTTGACAAAACGCACAGGATGGGTTATGTCTTATAATAATTGCGATACAATTAAAAAAATGTATACGGGCTATGAGATTATTGAAGCTAAATGGTCTTATGGTATGAAAAATGTAGTAACGGATAAAATGGGACCCTCCTCCGAACTTTTAATTATAGGAAAATAAGGTATGGCTAATAATGGCGTAAAATTCGAACAACAAATCGTGGAATGCTATCGAAGGCGAAACTTTGAAAAACACACTCCCGAAGTTGTTGCTGCGACGCGAATGCTTATAGAGAAATTTTCCAACGCAAAAATTGTCCACCGAGATGAGATTAAACTTAAGGGTCTCGGAAGAGAAGTGAAGGCGGATTTTTGGATGGTTATTGAAACTGAGCAGTGGATCGGAATCTCCGTCAAGATGGACGGGCAAGTACAACTTTCTTCTGCGGAGGGTAAGAAAACCGCCGAGATCTTCGATCAGGTCTCAAAATCATTACAACCTGAGCAGCGTACACAGCTGCAGCGGTTGATTGAACCCATTAGAACGTTGCCGCGTACCATGGTAGCCGAAAAGAACCGCCCAAAGGCAAAGAGCCGCAAGCCTCATTTAATATCAGAGGCTTTGAACTATGATGTGTGGAAGGAACAGTCGCGACCAGAAATCAACACCCAAGTGAGAGAGGTGTTTCAAGACCGACAGATTCGCGAAGCTGTGGTTGAAGAGATGTTGACCGGTAGAAAACAATTTGCCGGCACCGTAGGGGTGGCAGAGTATATTTTAACTCCAAAATATTTTAAGTATGTTAGTAAAAAGTACGTGCAAAGTATATCGGAATATGTTAAAATAGATGTACGAGGAAAAAGCAGGGCTGGCATCTCATCTGGCGTTGTCCGCTTTGATAGCAAAATTTAAAAGGAGAGCATATGGCTCGAAAAAGTAAAGAAACAAAAGCCGGCAGAGTTTCAATGCAGGATTTGATGAGTCTTGTAAACAAAAAAGCCGGCAGAAATGTCGCTCATGACTTGACGGGCGAGAACCCAACACAAGTAAAAGAATGGATATCTACTGGATCTAGGTGGCTTGATTCCATCATCTGTAAAGGGCAGGTCGCCGGCATTCCGGTTGGCAAGGTCACAGAACTTGCGGGTCTGGAATCCACCGGAAAGTCTTATATGGCCGCCCAAGTAGCCGCAAACGCCCAGAAAACGGGCAAGATGGTCGTTTACTTCGATTCTGAGTCTGCCATCGACCCTGACTTCTTGGAACGCGCAGGGTGCGATCTGGAGCGTTTAATGTACGTTCAGGCGTCCTCTGTGGAGTTTGTATTGGAGACTGTGGAGGAACTGTTGGGAGCCACCGATGAGCAGCTATTGTTTATCTGGGACTCTTTGGCTCTGACTCCATCTGTATCGGATGTTGAGGGAGACTTTAATCCTCAATCCTCGATGGCAGTAAAGGCTCGCATTCTCGCGAAGGGAATGTCGAAGTTGATCATCCCCATCGCAGACAAGCAGGCAACGTTTATTGTACTTAATCAACTTAAGACGAATATTCCAAGTGGTCCTAACGCTCGCATTATTGCGATGACGACACCCTACATGACCCCCGGCGGCAAGGCGATGCACTATTCGTATTCGCTGCGGATCTGGCTCACTGGTCGCAAAGCCAAGTCTGCCTTTATCGAGGATGAGAAGGGGTTCCGAATCGGTTCCGAAGTTAAAGTTAAACTAGAGAAGTCTCGTTTTGGCACGCAAGGCAGAAACTGTGCATTCCGTATTCTATGGGGCACCGAAGACATTGGTATCCGCGACGAGGAAAGCTGGTTTGATGCGGTAAAGAGTTCGGATTGTCTAACTTCTGCCGGCGCATGGTATACACTTAAGATGCCCGACGGGTATGAGAAGAAGTTCCAGCCCTCAAAGTGGACTGAGATCATCCAAAACGATGAAGAGTTTAAGAACAATATCATCAAACTCATGGACGAAGAGGTTGTTCAGAAGTTTGATCGACGAGAAGGATCGGCAGATCAGTTTTACGCAGATCCTGAATAAAAGCGCTTGACAGCCCTCCTGCAATCGGTTATACTTATGTATAAGCTTGTAGGAGGGCTATGTGACCCAGACAGATAAAAAAAGAGTATTGATTATTGATGCCCTCAATATGTTCTTGAGAGCATATATTGTAGATCCGAGTTTATCTACAAACGGTGAACCTATCGGTGGGTTTAAGGGTTCTCTTAAGATCGTTCAGAAGCTTGTTCGGATGACAAAGCCTAGTTCAATTGTGATTGTTTGGGATGGACCCAACGGATCGCAAAAGCGCCGCTCTATTGATAAGAACTACAAAGCGGGCCGGAAACCCATTCGCCTTAATCGCAACGTGGGGGCGCAAAACGAAGAAGAAGAAATGAACAATCGAGTCTGGCAGCAGACTCGCGCAATTGAGTATTTTAATGAAATGCCCATTGTTCAAGTAATGCTACCAGAAGTGGAGGCTGATGATGTCATTTCGTATTTGACCCAAACACCCCACTATGACGGGTGGCAGAAGATAGTGGTTTCAAATGACAAAGATTTCTATCAGCTGTGCGATGATGAGACAGTAGTTTATCGACCCACCAGTGATGTTGTGTACAACAAGAAGCGCATTGTGGAAGAGTTGGGCGTACATCCTCGCAACATGGCACTAGCTAGATCTTTGGTGGGGGATGCGTCCGATAACCTCCCGGGCATCAAAGCAGTTGGCTTTAAGACAATTCAAAGGCGCCTAGGTTTCTTGGCTGCAGATAAAGATTATACCATCGATGATATTATAAGCTATTGCGAAAAGGTCGATAAAAAGCTTAAATTTCACAACAACATTATAGAAGGAGAAAAAACAATTGCGCATAATTATAAAATGATGCAGCTTTACTCTCCGATGCTTTCACCACAAGCAAAAGACTTTATCCGAAATGCGGTGGAAAATTTTGAATGCAATTTCAACAAGATAGAGATCATTAAGAAAATGCGTGACGATGGGTTTGGAGAGTTAAACTGGAAAGACCTTGAGCTGCACCTAAATAAAATTAACGCAGAGGGCTAATTTGCTTGACTTTCTAATATTTTTGGTTATATTTAGTGTAAGCGTTCGAGGTGCAGTTTGAAAGAAAAAGTCAGCTTTAGCCGGTATGGAAAAGCTTTTCAGGAAGGTCTTGTACAGATCATATATGAAGATCGACCATTTGCAGATCAGATCACCGAAGTACTTGATGTAAATTTTTTAGAATTAGAATATTTACGCGTGTTCGTGCGAAAGATTATGAATTATCGTGATCGCTATACTGCTCACCCTTCCGCCGAAGCGGTCCTCACAATGCTACACACCGATCTGGAAAACGAAGATCAGGTTGTGCAAACTCAAGTGCGTGACTATTTTGCCAAAATTACCAATCGCGAAACTACTGACGCGAAATTTATAAAAGAACAGTCTCTAGATTTCTGCAGAAAGCAGAACCTCAAAGAAGCCATGCTTAAGTCAGTCGGATTGCTGCAGACGTGCTCGTTTGATGAGATTTCACAGACCATTAACGATTCGCTCAAATTAGGTGCAGATAATAATTTTGGATATGATTATTTAGTAGACTTTGAGCAGAGATTTGTGCCAAAGCACCGCCTACCGGTTACTACTGGCTGGAAAGAAATCGATAAAATCTGTGGCGGAGGCTTGGGTAAAAGTGAGCTTGGGGTGGTTATTGCCCCGACCGGCGCCGGCAAATCGTTCTGCTTGGTGCATCTTGGCGCACAAGGACTGAAAGAAGGAAAGGTCGTAGTGCACTATACTCTTGAGCTTCAAGACACAATTATTGCCACTAGATACGATAGTTGCTTAACAGGTTACCCGCTTTCTGATATTATTAATTTCAAGGATGAGGTTTACGAAGAAATCAAGGACATTGAAGGTAAACTTATCGTTAAAGAATACCCTACCAAATCTGCAACAACAAACACTATCAAATCCCACCTTACTAAGTTGTTAAAGAGAGGCATCAAGCCAGGGATGATCATTGTTGATTATGCGGATCTTTTAAGACCCGTCACAGCCAGGAAAGAAAAGAGAGCAGAATTGGAATCGATTTATGAAGAACTACGTGGAATATCTACTGAGTTTAAGTGTCCTGTTTGGACAGCGTCCCAGACGAATCGCTCCGGACTTAATGCCGAGGTGATCACTATGGAACAAATCTCAGAAGCCTTCAATAAGTGCTTTGTTGCTGATTTTATTTTTTCTGTCTCTCGCACTGTTGAAGACAAGCAAAACAATCAAGGTAAAATGTTTATTGCCAAAAACCGTAATGGTCCCGATGGTATGATTTATAATATCTTCATGGATCCCGGAATTGCTAAGATACGCATTATGCCATCCGGTCCCACTTCCCATGGAATGGTACCGCTCAATCCGGTCGCTCTAAGCGCCGGCATGCAAAAAGACCTTTTGCAAAACAAATATGAGAAGTTCAGAAAAAGGAAATGACACATCATGAGAACAATTGAAAATATCAGGAGATTCAGATTATCAGATACGTTTATCGACCCCTATAAGGGTGCAGACGTACCGTGGGGACCGCTAGGATACGTAACATACAAACGTACCTATTCGCGAAGACTAAGTGAGTTTGATCCGGAAGCAGCTGGATCTGAAGAGTGGTGGCAGACATGCCGACGTGTGGTAGAGGGCATGTTCAACATGCAAAAACAGCACGTCTTTCAACTTGGGTTGGAGTGGAACGATCAAAAAGCCCAAAAAACTGCAAAAGAAGCCTATGATCGTTTATTTAATCTAAAGTGGACACCCCCCGGTCGAGGATTGTGGATGATGGGCACCAAGTTTGTAGAAGAGCGAACTGCCGCCGGCTTGTTCAACTGCGCTTTTCGCTCCACACGCGATTTGGCAACAAAGGGAGGTTATCTTTTTGCTTGGATGATGGATGCGCTCATGGTGGGCGTTGGGGTTGGATTCGACACCGAAGGCGCCACCACTGTCACTATTCAAGAGCCCGAATATACTGGCGATGTGCTGGTTATTGATGATTCGCGTGAAGGATGGGTAAACTCCGTACACACTCTTTTGGATGGGTTCTTTTTTGGAGGCAAGGTTCCAAAGTTTGATTACTCCGCTATTCGCCCGCTTGGCGCGGAGATCAAAGGATTTGGAGGCACCTCGTCCGGACCCGATCCTCTTATCGAACTCCACAACAACCTCACAGAGATGTATTCCAGCAAGATTGGAGAATATATTACCTCCGTCGATATTGTGGATACGGAAAATCTTATTGGTAGATGTGTTGTGTCGGGGAACGTGCGTCGGTCAGCAGCCTTAGCAATGGGGCGCCCCGACGATATGCGATATTTAGAAATGAAGAATGATCAAGAAAAGCTTTATCATCACAGGTGGGGATCTAACAACTCCTTTAATGCGGAAGTTGGAATGGACTACACTTGGCACGCAGAGCAAAGTCAGAAGAACGGCGAACCAGGCTATATTTGGCTTGACAACGCACGCACCCGCGGTCGCTTCAAGGATGGACCCCGGTACGATGATATCAATGTAGCCGGCTTTAATCCTTGCGTGGAGCAACAGCTTGAAGATGCCGAGCTGTGTTGTCTGGTGGAGACTTATCCGGCAAAGCATGAGGATGTGGACGACTATCTTCGTACGCTTAAAATTGCTTATCTGTACGGGAAAACCATCACTCTTTCTAATACACATTGGCCAGAAACAAATGCCAAGATGCTTAAGAACCGGCGCATTGGACTGTCGCAGTCCGGAGTTGTACAGGCTTTTAATAAATTTGGACGCCGAGCAATGTACGATATGTGCGATAAAGCATATGCGCACGTTCAACAATTAGATGAAGAATATTCGAATTGGTTATGTATTCCCAAGTCGATTCGAATGACTTCGATTAAGCCCTCTGGTACCGTTTCTTTATTGAACGGTTCGACCCCTGGGATTCATTTTCCCGAAAACGAGTATTATATTAGGCGTATTAGATTCTCGCAAACTTCAAATTTAGTTGACAAACTTAAAGAAGCAGGATATACTGTTGAAGATGATGAATACTCTCCGAATACTGCTGTTGTGGAGTTTCCTGTACATGAGCCGTACTACGCTCAAGGAAAACAAGACGTTTCGATCTGGGAACAACTCGAAATTGCAGCCCAATATCAATATTATTGGGCCGATAACTCAGTGTCTATTACAGTCACTTTTAAACCAGAAGAAGCGTCTCAAATTAAAGCTGCACTTGAACTCTATGAGGCTCGCCTTAAAGCCGTCTCCTTCCTCAAATATGAGAAAACTGGATACGTACAGGCTCCC